>ERZ773075.463-NODE-463-length-31248-cov-45.7376_pt1 | contig 31248 bp, 28 predicted proteins | sample MGYA00580614_ERZ773075 | MGnify/ENA primary metagenome ERZ773075 (study PRJEB29015, sample SAMEA2738021) | human oral metagenome | biome: human oral; feature: human-associated habitat; material: dental | place: China | collected 2043 ...
TCACCAGCATCCAGATGGCGATGCTGGGTGGCCTGACGTGGCAGCAGGTGCGCGACGCCGTCATCACTCACCCCACCATGAGCGAGGGACTCAATATCGTCCTGGACTCCCTGGGCTGAGGGATGTTCTCGCAGGCGCGGCCCTCAGTCCGACGCATCGGTCGTCCTGTCAGGTCACTTGCCAAGTTGGCATGTCAATGGCATACTTGCCGTTATGGCAACTCATGATGAAGTAGATACGACCGACATCCGCGAGCGCATTGATGCGTTGGACCGGGACCGCGCCACCCTGGAGAAACGGCTCCAGGCGCCCCGGGGACTGATGTGGGCGGCCGGGGCGGCGGTCGCCTGGGCCGTCGCCGACGCGGCGACCTCCAGCCCCGGTGCCTCCTACAGGCCGGGCGGAGGGTACCTCCTGGCTATCGCGGCCCTGCTCGTCATCAGCCATCTCGTCCAGAAGGAGGTCGGCGTCAGGTTCCGCCAGATCGGGGTCTCGGGCTGGCTGATGATAGGGGCTACGGCGGTCGGTGACTTGGCCTTGTTCTGCATCGGGCTCGCACTGGTGTCGACCGGCCACCGGTGGCTGACAGTCCTGCCCGTCCTGCTGGCCTGGGCCATGGGGGCCTGGGGTGCGACGGGCGTCTTCCGCTCCTGCGTGAGGGCGGCCGGTCGTGGATGAACCGGTTTTCGACGAGCTCATCCACGCCCCCCTGCGTCTGAGGATCTGCAGTCTGCTCGCCCCTGTGGAGTCCCTGGCCTTCGCGACGCTCCGCGACGCCCTGGAGATCACGGACGCGCACCTGTCCAAGCAGGTTCGCATCCTCCTCGACGCGGGCTACGTCGTCTCGACGCGCACGGGCTCAACGCGTAGAGGGAGTGCCCGGCGCACGGTCTGGCTCTCCCTCAGCCCGCAGGGACGCCACGCCTTCGAGTCGCATGTCCGCGCCCTGCGACGGATGCTGCCTCCGGAGGGCTGAGGCGAGGCTCGGGCCCAGGGCGGCTACCGGTCCGCCGTTGCGTCGGGACGCCCCTGCGGCCGCAGGCCCAGGCCGGTGACGACCTCCGCACCCGGCAGCGCTGCCAGCAGCGATCCGGGCACCAGGAGCTTGGAGTGGCGCAAGCCCGAGCCGATGAGCACCGTGGCCCGCTCCGCCACGGCACCGTCGATGAAGAGTCGCCAGTCCTCGGGCAGGCCGACCGGTGTGATCCCGCCGTACTCCATCAAACTCAGCTCCACGGCCCGCGCCACCGGCAGGAATGAGGCCTTGCGCACGTCAATGCGCCTCTTGACGACGTGGTTGACGTCGGCGAAATCGGTGGCGCGCACGACGCAGGCGGCGATGCGCTCCTCGCCCGTGCGCTTGCCGGCTACGAGCACGCAGTTCCCAGTCGCCTCAGGGCACAGGGAGTAGCGCGCGTTGAGGACATCGGTGTCGGAGTACTGCGGATCGATCGGGACTACCTGCGCCTGGTGGGTCAAGCGCGCACCATCGGGGGAGGAGCTCTCCAGCGCCCGCAGCGCCGCAGCCACGGGCGCGGCGAGAAGATCGGTGCGTTCCAGGGCCGGCTGCCAGCCGATCTCCGCAGCGAAGACCTCAGCCGGATCACGCAGCTCAGTCATTCCTTCTCATCCTTTCGACGACGTCGAGCGCCTCGCGATGCGCTCCACCAGACGGGTCCTGACCCCGGGCCACTGCTCCGGGGTGATGGCGAACATGGCTGTGTCGCGCGTGCTCCCCTCCTCGCCGAGTGCCAGGGAGGGCTGCCAGGCGTGCAAGACCCCCTCGAAGGTCGCGCCCAGCGCTGCGATCGCGCCGCGAGCCACCTCATTGCGCGCATCGGTCTTGATGTCCACACGGTCCACGCCCCACTCCTCAAGGGCCTGCGTGAGCAGCAGGAGCTTGGCGGCCGGGTTGACGGCGGTGCCGCGAACCGCCGGGGAGAGCCAGGAGGATCCGACCTCGACGGCGAAGAGCCGCCCGTCCGGCATCCACCGCGGCGTCAGGTACGCGGTGTGCCCGACGGCTTGGCCGGAGGCGACCTCCACCTGCGCGAAAGGCGCGTAGGTGCCCGTATCCCGACGGGCCAGACTGCGAGTCACGTAGTCCTCGACCTCGCCAGGCGTCGGCACTGTGGCGAAGGGCGTCGTCGTGGCATCCTCGGCGGCCTGCTGCAGCCCCGGCACGTGCTCGAGCGTCAGCGGCTCCAGGCGCACGACATCGCCGGCCAGCACGCCGCAGGACAGAACGGGCGAAGGGACGTGTGGCGAGGCGGGGCTCATGCCCCGATCATGGCAGCCGCGGCACAGTCGCCGCTGAGATGCCTCGGCATGTGGTCTCATTGTCCCCGTGCTGCACGTCATCTTCTTCTCCCCGCGCATCCCGGGCAACACCGGGGCGGCGATCCGCCTGAGCGCCAACACCGGCTCCATGCTCCACCTCGTGGACCCCCTGTTCGACATGGACGACGCCAAGCTGCGTCGCGCCGGCCTTGACTACCACGAGCTGGCCAACACGCGTGTCCACGCCACCTGGCGGGAGTGCCTGGACCAGGTTCCCGGGCGCATCTTCGCCTTCACCTCCCGCACCGAGCGCCTCTACACCCAGGTCGACTGGCGCGGTGATGACGCCCTCCTGTTCGGGCCCGAGCCCACCGGCCTGCCCCAGGAGATCCTCGACCACCCGCGGGTCAGTGCCCACCTGCGTATTCCCATGGTGGAGGGCAACCGCTCCCTCAACCTCGCCAACTCCGCCGCCATCGGCCTGTACGAGGCCTGGCGGTCCCTGGGCTTTGCCGGTGGGGCCTGAGGCCCTGTCGCAGACCCCGCCGCCTCAGAGCATGCCGGCGGGCCGGATTGCCAGGTCCTCCACGACCGCGTCCAGCGGGGTGTCCACGGCCAGGCGCACGGCCGCGGCCACCGACTGCGGCGCCATATGGTCCGCAGCCCGGTAGGTGGGGGTGGCCATGATCCCCTCGGTGCGCAGACGCGCTGCCTTGAAGGCCTGCAGCCGCTCCTGCATGGGGGTGTCCACCCGTCCCGGGTAGATCGAGGTGACTCGTACCTTGCCCGCCTCCTCCTGGCGCAGCGTGTCGGCCAAGGATCTCAGTCCCGCCTTGGAGGCGGAGTAAAGGGCGTTGCCCGAGTGGGGGTTCACTCCGGCGCCGGAGTTGATGAACACCGTCAGTCCGCGGGCCTCCCGCAGCGCGGGCAGTAGCAGACTGGTCAGGTATGCGGCAGCCACCAGGTTGAGGTCGAGTACTGCGCGCCAGCGCGTGGGCGTGATCTTGTCGACCGCGCCGGGTGCCTCCATCCCCGCGCTGTGCACCAGCACGTCGAGGCTCTCGATATCGATCCGGCTGATCATCCTGGCCAGAGCCGAGTCGTCGGTCAGGTCGACCGGGCAGATGAGAACCGCGGTCTGGGACTCCTCCTCCAAGGCCAGCGCCAGCTCCTCAAGGTCCTTGGTGGAACGAGCCAGCAGGATGAGGTTGTGGTCCCGGGCCAGGTCCCTGGTCACGGCCAGACCGATCCCGGAGGTCGCTCCGGTGATCAGAGCGATGGGGCGGCGCTGGTGGCGGCCGAAACCTGCGCGCGTGAAACCTTGTGCGGGGGTGAAGGGCGCGGATTCCCCCTGTCGACGACGTCGGCCCGACTTGGAGACCGAGGCGTCGACCTGGGCGATCTGCGGGCTCACTTGCCGTCCCTGAGGAAGGCGGCGGCCCCGGGGTCCCCGGGCACGGAGTAGGTGGCGGTGAGCGTGGCCCGGGCGATGCAGTGCGGGGCCAAGGTGAATGCGGCCTTGGCGGGACTGGCCTCGTCGTCCAGGCCCAGGGTGTCCACGTCCAGGGCGGAGACGGTGAAGACGTAGCGGTGGTCGCCGTCGCCCGCGGGCGGGTAGGGGCCGAACCAGGCGTGGTCGCCTGAGTCCCCGGCCAGGTGGAAGGCGGCGCCGTCGAGCTGAAGATCGCTGGCCCCCGCGCCCCGTTCCAGCGAGGTGACCGAGGCGTCCAGGTCCACGATGGTCCAGTGCCACCACCCCGACATGGTCGGAGCGTCCGGGTCGAAGCAGGACACGACGAAGGACTGCGTTTGCTCGGGGAACCCCGACCAGCTCAGAGCCGGGGAGATGTTGTCGTGGACGGCGGTGAAGACATCCGGGATCCGTCCCTTATCGGTCAGGTCCGCAGAGGTCAGAGTGAAGGAGGGGGCCATGGGTAGGAGGCCGGTGGGGGTCGTCGGGCGCGGGCGAGTGAGGTCGACTGTCATAGGTGTACCTCCAGGCAGGTTGTGGACGGGGCGGTGACCTGCCGCTGAGGGCGCGGCCACCACCACTGTAGACGCCCCTCAATGACCCCGTCCCTGTGCATTTCCTGAGGATGTGCTCAAAGGAGTTTGTCACTGTTTCGAGGCTATTTGTTACTGGCGACCTCGATCAATGTCACACCGAAGCGCTATTCTGAGCCCTATTCGTCGAACATGTGTTCGACAAGGAAGGAGGTGTCATGAGAGCTGCGGTCCTGCGTGCGCCGGCAGGCGCCCAGGCCCGTCTCGACCGGGCCCGTCTTGCCTTGAAGCTGGCCGAGGAGCGCACCGGGCTGCGTGACTCGCCAGCCCTGGAGGTGCAACGCGCCTTCTCCTCCTTGTCAGCCGCTACGTCAGCCGGTTCGTCGTCGACCGCCTCCCTCATGGCGCTCACGGTCTCACAGGACTCGGGCGTGCTCAGTCTGCAGGGATCCACTACCCTCCTGCTGGCTGCCCTCGCCTTGCGGCAGGGCGGTGCCGGCTGGTGCGGCGTCATCGGGGGAGAGGATCTGGGCTGGTGCGCAGCCACTGAGGTGGGCCTCGACCTCAAGCGGGTCCTGAGCGTTCCAGTATCAGTCCTCGACGACGTCTCCGTTCCGACCGTCGCCTCCACCGCCTCCACCCTGCTCGACGGCGTTGACGCCCTTCTCATCGACACCCCTAGCGCCGAGCGCCTGCGGCCTCAACACCGCAGGCGCCTGCTGGCCCGGGCGCGCGAGCGTGGCCGCCTCATCCTGACCCCCGCCCCCTGGGAAGGAGCCCGCACCCTCCGGGCCGGGCCCCTGACCCCCGACACCGGAGCCGAGGGCACAGACCCGGTGCAGCCCCCGACGGGCTACGACGGCGTCGTCGTCCCCATCGGGCAAAGGGGCTCAAGTGTCGCCGTGCAGGCCGTGGAGATGCCGGCCGGATACCTGCGAGGCCTCGCCTGGACGCTGACCGACCCTCAGCGCCCGAGGCTCACCGACGCCGGGGGCCTCGCGCTCTCCCTGTCCGCCGAGGGACTGCGGACCTGCTCCCACGACGCAACCGAGCCGTCCCCCGGACCCCAGGAGGCGGTCGGATGAGCCTGCCGCAACCGACCTCGCCGCCAGGTCCGCCCACCTCCCGGCTCGTGGCCATCTGGGTCCCCGACTGGCCCGTCGTCGCCCTCACCCTGGAGGCCCGCCGGCAGCGCCGCCACCCCCGCACACGCCACGCAGACCCCCACCTGACGGACCCGGCCACCGAACCCGTCGCCGTCGTCGGCGCTCGCGGAGTCCTCGCCGCCTCCGCCCCCGCCCGCAGCGCCGGTATCACCACCGGCATGCGACTGCGCACCGCCCGGTCCATCTGCCCCGGGCTCACCGTCCTACCTCCCCAGGAGGAACGCGAGGCCCGAGCCTTCGAAACCGTCATGGAGGCCATGACCTCCCTCCTGGCGGACCCCGTCGTGGCCCGCCCCGGACTGGCCCTGTCCGCAGCCGGAGGACCCGCCAGGTGGGCCGGTGGAGAAGAGCCCCTCGCCGAAGCCCTCGTCGAGGCTATCGCCCAGGAGGCCGACGTCGAGTGCCAGGTCGGCATCGCCGACTCCCTGTCCGGAGCCGTCCTGGCCGCGCGTCAGGGAATCATCGTCGAACCAGGGCGGACCCCCGACTTCCTCTCCCCCTGGCCCCTAGGCGCGCTCCTGGCCTGCCTGCCCCTCAGACGCCTACGAAACGACGCCCGCCCCCTGCTGGAGACCCTCACCCGACTCGGCCTGCGCACCCTGGCGGACCTGGCGTCCCTGCCCCGCAAAGATGTCACCGCCCGCTTCGGCCCCCTGGGAGAGAGACTTCACCACCTGGCGGCCGGCACCTGCCACGAGGCCCCCGCTACGGCCCGGCCCGCCCAGGACATCACCGTCACCTCCGCCCTCGACCCGCCCGTGGAGCGCGCAGACACCGCCGCCTTCGCCGCCCGACACCTCGCCGAGGCGCTGGCGGCCCGCGTCCTGAACGAAGGGCTCGTCGTCGGACGCCTCAGCGTCGAGGCCCACTGCGCCGACGGCGCCGAGCTGACCCGCACCTGGATGCTGGAGACCACCCCTACCGTCGCGGAGCTCGCCGACCGCGTGCGCTGGCAGCTCGAGGGATGGCTCTCCGGACGCTCCGGGCGTCCACCCTCCTCCGGACTGACTCGCCTGAACCTCACGGCCCTCGAGCTGAGCCCGGCCACAGCCGCACAGGCAGGGCTGTGGGCGGCGCCTGGTCAGCAGGCCGAAGGGCTCGCCCGCCGCGCCGCCGAACGCGTGGAGTCCCTCATCGGGGTCGGCGCCGTCCAGGTTCCCAGGATCGTTTCCGGGCGCGACCCGCGCTCGCGGGTGCGAATGGTTCCCTGGGGGGAGGAGGGATGCGTGGGTGAGTCCGCCGATGACGGCTCGGCGTCCTGGAGCGGAGCCCTGCCCGAGCCCTCGCCCTCCATCGTTCTGCCTCGGCCGGTTCCCGTGCGACTCACCGATGCTCGGGGGCGTGAGCTCGGTGTGGACGTCCACGGTCAGCTCGACGGCGTCCCCGGCTTCCTGAGTCTCGGTGACGGCGTGAGCGGCCTTGTTGAGGGTGTTGTCAATGATGCGCACCGGATGGAGGCCGTGCTCCTGTGGGCCGGGCCCTGGCCGGTCGACGAGGGCTGGTGGACCCCGCAGGGGGCCTCGCGCCGCGCCTACCTCCAGGTGGTCACCGACGTCGGGCCGCCCCGTCTGCTGGTGCGCTCAGGTCGGTGGTGGCTCGACGCCGTGTACTCCTGACGGTGTATCTGCTGATGCAAGCGCGGGAGCCCGGTCCGGGCGCCGTCGCCCCTGAAGCCAGAGAAGTGCCAGAGCTACCAGGCACAGCCAGGCCAGGCCCAGGGACCAGCCGGCCAGGACGTCGGTCATCCAGTGGTAGCCCAGGTAGACGCGTGAGGCCCCCACCAGGAGGGTTGTTCCTGCCGCCGCCATGATCGCCAGGGTCCGGTACAGCACGGCTGAAGTGGACAGGAGGGCCATTCCTGCCAGCAGACCCGTGAAGACTGCCGTGTTGAAGGAGTGTCCCGAGGGGAAGGACGTCGTCAGGGCGGGGGAGCCCAGGAGGGTATCGGTCGAGGGGCGTGTGCGCCCGAAGATCTCCTTGAGCCCCACCGTCAGCAGGCTGGAGCCGACCATTGTCAGGGTCAGGACCAGGGCGTGCAGGTGGTGCTCCCGCATGAAGAGGAGGATGGTGCAGATCGCGGTCAGGATCGTCAGCCCCATGGTGGAGCCCAGCGCGGTGAACACCTGCATGACAATGGTCAGAGCCGGGTGGCGTCCGTCCGCGACCCAGGTGGTGACACCCTGGTCATGGGGCGCCAATCCCGTTTCGGTGCTTGTGGTCATAGCCAGCCAGGAGAAGATTGACAGTGTGGTGACAGCGGTCACGGCCAGCGTGCCGGCGCGTCTGGTGCGCCAGGTGTCAGGCAGGTGATCGAGTGAGAGCATGAGGGCGAGGCTATCCGCGGGAGTCAGAGTAGGGCTATGAGAGGGCCATGGACTGGCTGAGCGGTGTTGGAAGTCCTCTGGCGAGTAGCATCCGGCCCGAGAGTCCATACCCAGGCCAGGAGGACCCGCGTGGCCAAGCTCTACTTCCGCTACGGCGCCATGAACTCCGGTAAGTCCACCGGGCTGCTTCAGACCGCCTACAACTACGAGGAGCGAGGCCAGCGCGTCCTGCTCATCAAGGCCGCGGTCGACACCAAGGGGGAGGACCTCGTGGTCTCCCGGCTCGGGGTGTCGCGTCGCGTTGATCTCCTGACCGATGCCGACGACGACCTGCGCGCCCTGGTTCACCAGCAGGCCCTGGCTGGGGCGCAAGCCGTCTCGGACGAGGACGGTGCTCGGCAGGAGGCGGCGTCCCTGCGAGAGGTCCTCGACTGCGTGCTCATCGACGAGGCTCAGTTCCTCACGCCCCTTCAGGTGGACCAGCTCATGGAGATCGTGCTGGTCGACGACGTTCCCGTTCTGGCCTACGGGATCCGCACCGATTTCCGCACCGTCAGCTTTCCCGGATCTCGGAGGCTGTTGGAGATCGCCCACTCCCTGGAGGAGCTGAAAACCATCTGCCGCTGCGGGCGCAAGGCCATCTTCAACGCCCGCAAGGTGGGGGAGTCCTTCGTCTTCGACGGCGATCAGGTGGCCATCGACTCCGGGGATGTCACCTACGAGTCATTGTGCGGAAAGTGCTACCTCGCCGCCGGTGGGAGGCTTCTCGGGCAGTGAGCCGAGGCTCCGAGATCTTCCTTGTAATCGAGGCATTACAAGCATTATCGTGAAACTGTGACTGTCTCCTACGCGCTCATCGCAGACATCATCCGCTCACGCGAGCTTCCCGATCGCAGGCGCGCTCAGCACGTCATCTACGAAACTCTGGACCGTGCCGCTGAAGACCTGGCGCTGACGCAGCACCCGTACGCCACGGTCGGCGACGAGCTGCAAGCAGTCTCGGCGACCCTCACCGACGCTCTCGCTCTCACCTTGCGCACGCACCTCCTCCTGCCCGAAGGATTGGGCCTGCGCTTCGGTATCGGTGCCGGAGCGATCTCCGAGGTCGATGGTGGCGTGGCCGGCGGCCCTCATGGTGCGGCAGGGCGTCTGGTCCAGGACGGCTCGGCATGGTGGGCTGCGCGTGAGGCGATCGAGAGAGCGCATCATCTCCAGGATGAGGGGAGGTCGTTCGTTCGCACTTGGCTGCGCATCCATCCGGACGCAGCACGTGGCTCCCAGGGAGCGGATCGTGAGCGCGAGGGTTTCGTCAATTCGGTGCTGCTTCTGCGCGACCAGACAGTATTCCGCTTTCAACCGCGTCAGCGGCGCATGATGGCCGGGCTCCTCATGGGGGAGACTCAGGTGGGGGTCGCCCGTCAGGAGAAGGTGAGTCAGCAGGCCGTATCTGATTTCGCTCGTGGTGTCGGATCCTCCTTGCTGGAGGTTCAAAGAATTCTCGATGGGTTGAGCGGGAGGGGTGAGGGAGAATGACGGCCTTGCTCGTTCTTCTGCTTGCTGCCGCCTCCGCGGTTGACAGCTTCGACTGGGCGTCCCGGGCGCCCGTGAGGGCGAGGCTGCTGGTGGGAGTACCGGTTGTTTCTGTTCTTGGCGTCCTGGTGGGCTGGCCCATCCTTCATCTTGGTGCCGAGGGTGTTGTCGTCGTCCTGGTGACCATCGCATGGTTGTGCTGCGGCCTTGTTCCGCGGACGTGGTGGGAAAAGTTGTCGAGGTCCCGCCAGTGGGAGCAGGTGGGGCGGTGCGGCTCCGAGAGCGGTGAGGGTCGGGCGATGCGGCTCGCACGCCTTGCCCGTGCGGGCCTACTGCTCCTCGCTGTGGCACTCTGCGTCGTTGTGTGTCAGCCGCTTGGGTCTCGGGCCGCCAAGATGAGCGCAGCCGTCGGAATCGTCATCTTCCTGGCCGCTCCGGCCAATCGAATCGTCTCCGACGTTCTTGCTGCTGCTCGCCAGTCCCCACAGGGGGATGAACGACCGAGCAGCTCGGAGGCGCCGATGCGTGGCGGTCACTGGATCGGCCCACTTGAGCGCATTCTCATCCTCCTGCTCGCCTCTGTCGAGGCTCCCGCTGCTGTTGCCGCAATCGTTGCCGCCAAGGGCGTTATCCGATTCCCAGAGGTCAGTAAGGATGAGGCGGGGCAGAAAGCCGAGGAGTTCCTGATCGGCTCCTTCGCCTCCTGGGTCCTGGCCGTCCTGGGCGTGATCGTCATTCACGTCTCCTGAGCGGGGTATCGGTGCTCGGGCTCCGCTCGGAGGTCTTCGAAAGAGAGGCTAGACAGTGCCCACACGGTGCACTATAGTGCACCATATGGAAGTGAGTGCTGAGTTGCTGGCCCACGAGATCGGTGTGCGGATCAAGCAAGAGCGCAGCAGTCGCCGCTGGACTCTCGACCATCTCGCAGAGGTCGCCGGGGTGAGCCGGCGAATGCTCGTGAAGGTTGAGCAGGGTGCGGTCAATCCGAGCATCGGCACGCTGCTGCGGCTCTCGGACGCACTCGGTATCGGGCTTCCAGCGCTCGTCGAGCCCCCGATGTCACGCGCGGCCAAGCTCGTGCGTTGCGGTGAAGGGACTCGTTTGTGGAGCGGCGACCACGGAGGATCCGGTGTCCTCGTCGCCGGCACGCAGCCGCCCGATGTCGTTGAGCTGTGGGACTGGACCCTCAATCCAGGAGAACGTCATGCGAGCGAGGCTCATGCTGCTGGTACTTGCGAATTGCTGCACGTCCAGACCGGATCGATCCTCGTCACAGTCGCCGATGATGTCTACGAGCTCCATGTCGGAGACGCTCTGACGTTCCACGGCGATGTCAACCACTCTTATGACAACCCGAACCAGGAACCCGTACGGTTCTCACTCACGGTCTTCGAGCCGGGGGTTGGAGCCGCGCCCAGAACGGAGACCTTGAATGATTGACCCCATGAGCCCGAACGAGTTCCTTGACGCCTGTGCCATCGAGCCTGCTGTACTCGAGCTGCGCCCCGACTATCGCGTGCAGTTACTTGTTGTTGATGGTCTTTCATCGAACCTTGGATCCGATGTCGCAGATGACCTCATCCGGGCCGCCCAGGACCATGCTCAAGTCCTGCTCGCCGAGTCAGCGGTCGATCAGCTGCCGCACATCGCAGCCTGGCGTGAAGCCTACCGGGCATTCGGGGCCAAGCCGCAGCGCACTCGCAACAGCCTCGAGGCCCTGACGCGCCGTGCAGGCAAGGGGCTGCCCCGGGTCAATGCACTCACCGACATCTACAACGCGCTCTCGGTGCTGCACCAGATCCCGCTTGGTGGCGAGGACTTCGCCCTGTACACAGGGCCTGCGCGCCTGACCCGCGCCACCGGCCGAGAACAGTTCGACACCACCGCGAACGGTGAGATCGTCGTCGAGCACCCCGATCCCGGAGAGGTCGTGTGGTGCGACAATGCAGGAGTGACGTGCCGGAGGTGGAACTGGCGGCAGGCCCGCCGCACCGGTCTGAGTGACGCCACCCGGACGGCGTTCTTCGTCCTCGATGCTCTCGCCCCGGTCACCGATACCGAGCTGAGTGCTGCCGCTGACGCCCTCGCCCAGGCGCTCAGTGCCCTCGGCTCCGACGTGAGCGTCTCCCGACGAGTGATTGGTGCGCCATGAGGCAACCGCACCAGGAAGGCGGTCCTACCCCGATTCGTCTTGTTGGGCTGAGTGCCTTTCCTCTCACGCCGCTTCGCGACGACGCCGTCGATGAGTGCGCCTTCATAGGCCTCGTCGAGAGGCTGACTGCGGCCGGAGTCGACTCCATCACCGCCCTCGGTTCGACCGGGTCCTATGCCTACCTCACACCGGCCGAGCGTGCCCGGGTGGCCCGCCTCGCCGTTGAGTACGCCGGATCAACCCCGGTGTTCATCGGAGTCGGTGATCTGCGCACCTCGCACGTCCTGGCCCATGTCGACAGCGCGGAGAAGGCGGGTGCGGCCGGCGTACTGCTGGCCCCGATGACTTACCAGCCCCTCACCGACGACGATGTGTTCAGGCTGTTCCGCACTGTCACCGAGCACACCGACCTCCCGGTCATCGTCTACGACAACCCCGGCACCACGCACTTCACGTTCACCGCGGAGCTGTACACCCGTATCGCCGAGCTGCCCGGCATCGCATCGATCAAGATCCCCGGCGTCCCCACCGACCCGGCTGCAGCGCGTGAGCACGTCGCGATGATTCGGGCCGTGATTCCCGAGCACGTCACGATCGGCGTGTCCGGCGACGCGTGTGCGGCCACTGGCCTGAATGCCGGCTGCGACGCCTGGTACTCGGTGATCGGGGGAACCCTCCCAACTCCTGCGCTATCGATCACCCGAGCTGCCCAGGCGGGGCGGGCCCAGGAGGCTGCCGTAGAGTCACGACGACTCGCGCCTCTGTGGGACCTGTTCGCCGAGCTCGGCGGGAGCCTACGCGTGACTGCGGCGATCGCCGAGCACCTCGGTCTCGTTCCACCGTCCTGTCTGCCTCTTCCGATCCAGGGTCTCACCGACTCGCAGCGCAGGCAGGTCATCGACGTGGTGACCGGGCTCGATCTTGTCTGAGCGTCGCGAGGATTCTGGCGCGCCAGGTCGGACGACCTGGGCGCTGGCGCGGTACGTGTTCGCGGCCACGCTCCTACGCTTGGCTGATGGAGGTGCGGTGGTCGCCGTCGTGCTGCTCGCCCGGTCCTCCGGAAAGCCCGGATGGATGTCCGGCATGCTGGGGGCGGCAATCGTCGCACCACATCTGCTCGGTCCGTTCATCGCCCGCCGCCTCGACACTGCAGATGACGGCAGGAGGGTTATCGCCGTCTCGGCCCTCGCTCACGGTCTGCTGCTCGGGACGGCCGGGCTGCTGCTGCCGGTGACGTGGGCCGTCGTCCCGGCAGTGCTGCTGGTTCTCTCGGGAGTATTCGGGCCCATGCTCACCGGAGGGGTGAGCAGTCGATTGCCGTCGATCGCGGGGCCGTCGCAAACGAGCCAGCGGCGTGCACAGAGTTGGGACGTCGCCAGCTACGGCGTCAGCGGCACACTCGGGCCTGCTGTTGTCGCATGGATCTCGGCCGCTACTGGCCCGCTGGGAGCGATTCTGATTCTTGCCGCCTCGGCACTCATCGGAGCCGGGGCTGTGCTCGCGCTCCCGAAGCAGACGCCGGCTGCTGAGTCGGGTGCCGTGTCCTCGTCAGCACACGTCCTGATGACGATCTGGCGATCCAGACCGCTGCGCTGCACGCTGGGGCTCACGGTCGTGGTCGCGTTCTCGGTTGCGGCGCTACCGATCTATGCCGTCGCCGTCGCCCCAGCCCTCGGTGGGGCTGCTCTGGCCGGCACCCTGGTTGCTGGGTATGGAGGCGGCGGCCTTGCTGGATCCGCACTGTTGATGGTGTGGCCGCTCAGGGGAGATGCCGACAGGCTCACATCGATACTGGCCGGAGTGGTCGCCGTAGCGCTGGGCGTCGTCATACCGGTGTCAAACCCCGTCCTGACGATGATTGCGTTCACCATTGTCGGTGACGCGAACTCCCTGTTCTTCGCTGCGACGTTGGCGGCTCGCAGCGAGTACTCGCCCCTTGAGTCACGGGGGCAGGTGTTCATCTGGGTGGGGGCCCTGAAAATCGCGGCGGGATCGGCTGGTACAGCGGTTGCCGGCGCGCTTGTCGGCGCTGCGGTGTGGCTTCCGGTCGCTGCTGCTGCCGTCCTATCGGCCGCAAGTTCCCTCTGGAGCGTCATGGAGCGCCGGAGAGCAGGGGCGGACTGACCGGGGGAGCAGCTTCAGTTTCCCAGGTTTCCGTTGTTATCTCGGTGGTTTCTGGGGTTGGTTCGTGGTGCGGTTGGTGGGAGATGGGGCTATACTGTACATATGTTCGAAGGTGGTGGGTTTCCTCGCGTCCCGGCCGGTGGTGGGGTTGGGGCGCCGGGCGCGTCTGCTGGAGAGCCGACGCCGGATGCTGGGGTCTTGGTGGGGGATGCGGCTGGCCTGTTGGCGTCCCTGGGTGCGGGTGGGGCGCTGGCTGGTGTGGTGGAGGGGTTGCTGGCCCGTCTGCTGGTGACCGTCCGGGACGCCGACGATGAGGGTTCCGCCGCTGACACCCGGGACACTGTCGGTGGTGGTGCTGCTGACGGTGAGGGCTCCGGTGCTTGTGGTGGTGGAAGCGCTGATAAAGAGGGCTTGTTTGCTGGTGAGCCTGGTGGTGACGTGGCTCTGGTGGCTGCCGCCGAGGGGCGCCGGATGGTGGGTGTGGAGGAGGCCGGCGCCTCGGGGCTCATGGCTCTGGGGGCCTCGGGTCTGGGGGAGCTAGCCGCGGCCTGCCGCCGTCTGGTGGCCTGGGCCACCTGGGGTGAGGCCCTGGCGGCGGCCTGCCTGACCGGGTGTGCTGAGCTGTCAGCTCACCCGGGCCAGTGGGGCCCGCATGGCCAGGTCTCGCCGGTGGTGGGTTATGAGGAGCGGCGGTTCAATGCCACCTGCCTGCTCTCCGCCCGCCTGGGTGTCTCCCGGACCCGGGCCGGTCAGATGGTGGATCATGGTCAGGCCCTCATGAGCGTGGGCTTCGCCCCGGTCGAGGCCATGGAGCGCTGCGGGGTTCTGGACTCATCGAAGGCGTTCCTGGTGACCCGCCGCCTGGAAGACGTACCCACTTTGGTGGCGCTGGCGGTTCAGGACAAGGTTCTGCCTCAGGCGCCTGGGCGGAGCGTGTCTCAGGTGGGGCGGGACCTGGAGCGGGCCCTGATGGAGCTCGACCCTGACGGGCACGCTGAGCGGGCCCAGGCCAATGCCGAGCGGCGGTGCGTATCGCGTCCCCGGCCTGCGGGCGAGGGCCTCTGCCAGGTCCGGCTGCTGCTGCCGACCATGGACGCCCTGCTGCTGGACGCCACCTTGGACGCGATCGCTGCCAGCGCGCGGGCCTGCGGTGATAAGCGCAGCCTGGGTCAGCTGCGAGCCGATGCCATCACCGCGATGACCCTGTCCACGCTGCGTACCAGCCAGATGGCGGCCTTCAGCCGGCCCGCCCCGGGGGCTTGCGGTGATCGAGCCGAGGGGCGCACCGGCGGGGACGGCTCGCAAGCACAGGCGTCGTTGCCTGTGATATCAACAGGCTCTTGTGCTTGCCAAGACGGCTCGGGTACCGATGTCACGGCGGGTGCAGGCCCGGGCAGACTGCTGCCTGACGGGGTAGCCCTGGAAGGGCTCCTGGGTGCTTTGAGTGGCCTGGTGGGATCGACCAGCCCGTGGTGGACCCCCTCAGCCACCGGCCACCTTCCTCTACCAGCGGGTATCCGCATCAACGTCAACGTCACCGTCCCCCTGACCAGCCTGGTTGGTCTGTCCCCGCCAGGAGACGGCCTCACCGGCAACGACGATCCCGGAGGCGGCGGCCGCGCTGACGGTCCTTTCAGCCTTGCCTCCAGCCGGACCAGCCCAGGCGGCAGCCCCGCAACCGTGCGTGAGCTCTTCGACCGAGACTCACCGGAGGCCAGTGGCAGAAGTCTGCCCGAATCCAGGCAGGACGTTCCTGCAGCCCAGTCCGTTGCGGCGGCCGAAACACTCACGCAGGCAGAGCGCGCCGCCAACGGTGCCGCGCAGGCCCCTTCAACACCCACCGAGCCCGTTGGGGCCTTGGTGCCTGCTGAGGCTGCCGAGACCGGAGCACCCGGCCGAATCATCGGGCCCGCCGCACCGGCTCAGGCCACCGAGTCTGCGCAGGTCGCGGACGTCTCCGTCGGGTCACGTCGGGTGGCGGTGCCGGCCATAACTGCCTGGGCCCTGGCCGCCGGCGGGACCTGGAGGCGCCTGGTCACCGACCCAGCAAGCGGCACCGTCCTGGACGTGGGCCGCACCCGCTATCGGCCCCCGGCCGGCCTGGCGGACCTAGTACGCGCCCGCGACGGGGCCTGCGTCTTCCCCACCTGCCAGGTGCCGGCCTGCCGCTGCGACATCGACCACCTCACCGCCTGGAGCGAGGGCGGGACCACCAGCCTGGACAACCTCGTGGTGCTCTGCCAGGCCCACCACCGGCTCAAGCACACCCCCGGATGGGCCCTCACCAGAAACCAGGCCAGCGGGGTCCTGTCCTGGCACACCCCCGACAAGACCGTCTACCAGCGTCACCCAGGCGGCACCATCAACCGCCTGCCCCGCAAGGTCGGGCCCCACCAGCACCTCGTCCCCGCCAGCCGAGTCCCAGCAGACTTGAGCGAGCAGATCGGCCCCGAACTCATCGACCGACTCAACACCGCCCTCGACAACGCTCACGACAGCTCCCTCAACGCTCGGCCCCTCGACCCCGCCGCCGCCACCACCAACGACGGCGGCGGCAGCACCCGGCTGCTCATGACTCGAGGCCCCCAACCCGGCCAAAGACCCGGAGACTACGAGACCACCCCCTACCCCCAGGCCGCCCACACCCTGGGACTAGCACCCCTCATCGACCAAGCCCCACCCTTCTAACACTCCAGGTGCCACTGATAGTCATGACCAGCCGACACCGCTACGCCGAGCTGCACGCCCACTCCGCCTACTCCTTCCTTGACGGAGCCAACGAACCCGATGACCTGGCTTCGGCTGCCGTCGAGCTCGGTCTGGAGGCCCTCGCCCTCACCGATCACGATGGTGTTCCCGGCATCGTCAAGCATGCTCAGGCGGGTCGTGCCCACGGCCTGCCCACTGTTCACGGCACCGAGCTCACCCTTGCAGACGGCTCCCACCTGCCCGTCCTGGCCCGCACCCCCGTCGGCTACCACCGTCTGGTATCGGCCATCTCCCGGCATAACCTGGACGCCGGAGAACGCCGAGAACCCGCCCATGACCTGCCCGCTCTCGCCGCGGCCCTCCGCGCCGCCCCCAGCGGCCAAACCGGGGGAGCCTGCGGAACCTGCCTCGTCCTCACTGGTACCTCCAACGGCCCCCTGCGTCGTGCTCTGGGCGATCCCCATCGGCCCGGTACCTGGAACCTGGCGGCGGCGGACGCCTGCCTGGGCTACCTCGCCGAGCTCTTCGCCGCTCCCGACCGCGGTCGCCGCACCAGCACCACCACCGGTAACACACAGGTGGAGGGAGACGCCGCCGTCGGTCTGGCCGTCGAGCTCACTCTGGACGGCGGCCCCACCGATGCCGCCCTCACCGAGACCCTGACCCGCCTTGCTCACGCGCACCGGCTTCCTGTCGTGGCCACCGGTGCGGTGCGCTGTGCCCGCCCCACCGACGCACGTCTCGCCGATGTGCTCACCGCTACCCGCCTGGTCACAGACCTGGAAGGAGCCCGCGGCCACCTGCCTGCCATCGGCCGCTGGCTACGAGGGGCCCAGGACATGGTCAGGCTCCACCGACGCAGTCCCGACGCCGTCGACCTGGCCGCAGATCTCGCCTCCGACCTCGCCTTCGACCTGGCCCTCATCGCCCCGGACCTGCCCGACGCCGACGTTCCCGCCGGATACACCCCCACCACCTGGCTGCGCGAGCTCACCCGCCAAGGCGCCGTCCGCCGCTACGGCACCCCGCAGGAGCATCCCCGGGCCTGGGAGGTACTCAACCATGAGCTCGACGTCATAGAGTCCTTGGGCTTCCCCGGCTACTTCCTCATCGTGCACTCCATTGTCGAGTTCTGCGCACAGTCGGGGATCCTGTGCCAGGGAAGGGGGTCAGCTGCCAACTCAGCAGTCTGCTACGCCCTGGGAATCACCGCGGTCGACGCCGTCCGGCACCAGATGCTCTTCGAGCGCTTCCTGTCCCCAGGGCGAGCCGGCTACCCGGACATCGACCTCGACATCGAGGCCTGTCGCCGTGAGAAGGTCATCCAGCACGTCTACTCCCGCTACGGGCGCGACTGCGCCGCCCAGGTTGCCAACGTCATCTCCTACCGCCCCCGCTCCGCCGTCCGTGATGCTGCCCGGGCCCTCGGCCATCCCGCCGGAGTGCAGGACACTTGGGCCAAGCAGGTGGACCGATGGACCACGGTGCGTCCTGGAGGACTCACAGGACGGAGTGAGGAGGTTCCCGAGCCGGTCCTCGACGTCGCCGAGAAACTGCTGCGCCTGCCCCGCCACCTGGGGGTCCACCCCGGAGGCATGGTCCTGTGCGGCCGTCCTGTCACCGAGGTGTGCCCGGTGCGCTGGGCCGCCATGGACAACCGCTCGGTCCTCCAATGGGACAAGGACGACTGCGCCGAAGCCGGCCTGGTCAAGTTCGATCTCCTCGGATTGGGCGAGCTCACCGCCCTGCGTCTGGCCTTTACCACCCTGGGCGAGCGCGGTCAGACCGTCCCCGACGTCGTCGAGGAAGGCGAGCTGCGCACCTCCCAGACCGGCCGCCCCTGGGGACTTCACACCCTTCCCGAGGAGGATCCGGCCGTCTACCGCCTGCTCACGGCCGCCGACACGGTCGGGGTCTTCCAGGTCGAATCACGCGCCCAGATGGCCACCCTGCCCCGCCTGCGGCCCAAAGAGTTCTACGACATCGTCGTCGAGGTCGCCCTCATCCGCCCCGGCCCCATCCAGGGCGACGCCGTCAACCCCTACATCCGCCGCAGGCTGAAGCGCGAGGAAGTCACCTACCTGCACGACTCTCTCAAACCCGCCCTGGCCAAGACCCTGGGCGTACCGCTCTTCCAGGAGCAGCTCATGCAGATCGCCGTCGACTCCGCGGGGTTCAGCCCCGCCGAGGCGGACACCCTGCGTCAGGCCATGGGGGCCAAGCGATCCATCGAACGCATGGAGGCCCTCCATGATCGGCTCATAGCCGGTATGAGGGGACGAGGAATCGATGAGATCACCGCTGAGAAGATCTATAGCAAGCTGAGATCCTTCGCCGAGTTCGGCTTCCCCGAGTCCCATGCCTTCTCCTTCGCCTACCTGGTCTACGCCTCGGCCTGGCTCAAGGTGCGCAAGCCCGAGGACTTCTACGCCGGAGTCCTCGCCGCCCAGCCCATGGGCTTCTGGTCCCCGCAGTCCCTCGTGGCCGACGCCCGCCGTCACGGTGTTCGCGTTCTGCCCGCAGACGTCAACTACTCGCCGGCTCAAGCCACCGTAGAGCAGAGGGACGAGTACCTGAGTGCGGGACCGCCAGAAGAATCGCCAGACCAGTGGAGAGCACTGGCCCCCGATCCTGCCGCTCTGTCCCCGCTCGACGTCCACGACGACCTTGCGGTGCGTCTGGGCCTGGCCTCGATCAAGGGGCTGGGGGCGAGGGCCGCACAGGCTGTCGTCACTGAGAGATGCACCCACGGCCCTTACCGGGACCTGGCCGACCTCGCCCGGCGGGTGAGTTTGAGCCGCTCCCGTCTTGAGGCACTGGCTGCCTCAGGCGCCCTCGGCAGTCTGGGGGTGGAGCGTCGTCGGGCCCTATGGGCCGCAGGTGTCCTGGCCGATGAGCACGGCCGATGTCTCGGCTCCTCCCACCAGGAGCGAGGCGCGTGGCTCCAACCCACGCTTCCGGGCACCACCGTCGGCGCCGTCGCCCCGCCCCTGCCGATCATGACCGCCCGCGAGCAACAGGCCGCCGACCTGAGTCTGACCGGGGTGTCCACGCACGGTTCGCCCCTGAGCCCGCTACGCCCCGGACTGGCCGCCGGCGGCGTGCTGAGGGCGGCCGAACTATCCCATCAGGAGCACGGGAGCCGGGTCCGGGTCGCGGGCGTCGTCACCCACCGACAACGGCCCCATACTGCCTCCGGCATGATCTTCCTCAACCTGGAAGACGAGACCGGCCTGCTCAACGTCGTCTGTCGAGCCGGCATGTGGCGCCGCTACCGTAGCATCGGCAGACGTGCCAGCGCCCTCATCGTGCGCGGAACGGTGGAGAAGGGGGACGGGGTCGTCGCCCTCATGGCTGAGCATCTCCAGGCCCTTCCCGGTGTTCCCGTCACCGACAGCCGGGACTGGTGCTGAGCCCGGAGGCCCTTACTCCTTGGGGTCCTTGGGGGAGGAGTATGCGGGCAGCTCGCCGGTGACCGGGGTGTCCTTGGTGTGCAGCTCGGAGTAGACGGACCAGGCCACACTGATCAGCGGCACCGCGACGACCGCGCCGAGCAGTCCGGAGGCGTAGGTCCCCACGGCGACGCCGATGATCACCACAACCGGGTGCAGAGAGACCTGCCGTCCCATGATGAGGGGCTGGAGAATATGCCCCTCGATCTGACCGATGCCGGCAACCCCCACACCGACGACGATCATGGTGACCAAACCGCCGGAGGCCAGGGCCACCACCATGGCCACGAGCATGGCCACAGGAGCGCCGATGATCGGGATGAAGGCGCCGATGAACACAAGCACCGCCAGCGGTGCGGCCAGAGGGATCCCCACCAGCTGCAGGAAGATCCCGGCCATGATGGCGTCGGTCAGTGCCACCAGCACGGTGCCGCGCGCATATCCGGCGAAGGTGTACCAGCCCGCGCCCGCCGCCCGGTGGGTCGGCTCGCGTATCGTGGCGGGCAGCTCATTGAGGAACCAGCGCCACATCCTCCCACCGGAGGCGAGGAGGAAGATCGTGACGAACAGTGCCAGCGCCAGGACCGTGAGGACATCGACGACGGCGCTCGCGTTGGAGACCAACTCTGAGGCCAGGGAAGGGGCATTGGACTGCAGGTAGTGCCGTCCCTGACGTAGCCAGATCTGGAGCTGGTGATAGATCTGCTGCTGCGTCAGGTGCAACGGTCCGCGCTCCAGGAAGTCCATGATCGTGTCGATGCCGTCACTGAACTGGGAGGCCAAGGAGTTCCACTGACTGGTCACGGAGGTGACCACGTAGGTGACCAGTGCCGCGATCGCGCCAATGGTGGTGAGCAGCGCCAGGAAGGTCGCCGGATAGCGGGGCATGATCCTGGCGAAGAGGTTCACCAGCGGCTGGAGGATCGAGGTGAAGACCAGTGCCATGAATAGGCCGATGAATACCGGGATCACCTGCGAGGTGGCGTAGAAGACGAGGCCGATCACGATGATGACCCCCAACCCCAACCACGCCCCTATGCCGCCGCGCACCAACCAGGAGGGCAGAGAGTCCAGGACCGACGAACGGGTTGTCACCGTCTCGGGGAACGAGACCGACGGCGTCACCCGGACATGGGTGGTGGACACAGGTGGGGTGACTGGCTCCGTGGTGGGCTCACCGTCCGTAGCGGACTCCCAGTGCAGTTGGTAGTCACGATCCGCCTGCCTGCGTCTCTCCGCCCAATCGATCCCCCGGTCCAGCGCCGTGCGAGCGTACTTGAGCCGTTTCAGGAGACCGCTGCTGCTCAGAAGCTCTCGAGACGGCTTCGCACTGGGATCGGCTGGCCCGGCCGGCTCAGTGGAGCCGGCTGTCTTGGAGGGCTCGGGAGCCTCGGCAGGTGTGTCTTCTGACGCAGAACTGGTTGTTGTCATGGGGTGAACGTTCAGGCCTTCGCTGGTCATCGGGCTGACGAAACACGACCAGCCTACTAGCGTGGCCCCATGACCGCCCCGAATGACAGCACCCCGAATCACTCCGTTGCGACGACGAGCCCGGTGCGCCTACCGCGCACCGCTGCATTCGGACCGGGATCGGGAGGACAGCCGCGGCTCCTCATCGACGCCCCGGCCGGGGCCGCTGAGATCTACCTCCATGGCGCCACCGTGACGTCATGGATCCCGCGTGGTGGCTCGGAGGTCATCTTCACCTCGAGGCAGGCGGTCTTCGACGGCGCCACCGCTATCCGTGGAGGCATTCCCCTGTGCCTGCCCGAGTTCGGTGTCGGTATCAACGGGAATGCCGTGCCGAAGCACGGCTGGGCGCGCATCGCACCCTGGCGGCTGCGGACGGTCACCAGTACCGACGACGGTGGTGTCCGGGCCCTTCTGAGTGTCAGCCGCGATCGTCTGACTGCGCTCTACGAGGTTGAGGTCGGCCAGACCCTGCGCCTGGGGCTGAGCCTGCGCAATGACGGGACCGAGCCTCGCACGGTGGAGGCCGCCGCTCACACCTACCTGTCGGTCCACGATGTCACCGCCAGTGTCATCAGCGGTCTGGACGCAGCCGCCTATAGTGACAACCTGGCCCGCAATCCGCAGGAAAGCCGGCGTGTTCAGGAGGGTGACGTCAAGATCTCCGGTCCTGTGGACCGCATCTACGACTCCGCCGCGCCGATTGCGGTGATCGATCCCGGGCGTCGGCGCACCATCCGCATCGACAAGCGCAATGCTCCTTCCACCATCGTGTGGAACCCCTGGTCCACCTACAGTACCCCGCTGCCGGACATGGCCGACGACGAGTTCCCCACCATGGTCTGCGTCGAGAGCGGAGCGGTACGTGAGCACGCACCCACCATCGCACCCGGGACGAGTTGGTCCATGCAGGTGACTCTCAGCGCCGAGAACAACGAGATGTGACGGGAAGCACTTGAAGGTGGTTTGGTGGGCCCGGCCGCCGTCGTGCTAAGTTTCTCTGCGTCGCCAGGGCGAGTCTCTGGCGGAGTTGCTGACAAGAGGCAGAGATAATACGAGTCCGAGTGGCGGAATAGGTAGACGCGCTAGCTTGAGGTGCTAGTGCCTTATTAAACGGGCGTGGGGGTTCAAGTCCCCCCTCGGACACCACCAATCGCATGGTCCCCGGAACCCTGAGGTTCCGGGGACCATACCATTCCCGCGAGAGGACTGGCTCAGTTCCACTCGGGACGGTAGAGATCTGGGCGGGATTCTGAGGCGAGGAGAATCAGCAGCCAGATCGGTCCGGCGAATGGAATAAGAGCGATGAAGATCCAGGTTCCCGGCTTTCCGATGTCGTGCAGGCGTCGGACCTGGGATGAGAGTGCCGGAAGAAGGACCGCGAGGCCGTAGATCGCCATGATGCCGGAAAAGATGTAGTAACTGGCGGGAAGTACAGGTGGTTCCACGATGCCGCCGTGCAAGGATCTGTCGAAGCCGATAAGCATGGTATGCATGGCGTTCAGCAGTGGAATGATGGTGAAGATGCTCAAGATGAGGCCGATGAGAAAGTTCACCAACCACGGCCACCAGAACTCCGAGCGGGAGGCATAACCGCGGAACTGGGCGTAGCGCTGGAAGAAGCGCTTGATGGCCTCGCCGAAACTCGCCCCCGGCAAGGGGGCGATGTCGGGGGACAGGGTCGGGACCCCGAACTGGCCGGGGCCGCCGCCGTAAGGCGCCTGATTCGGGGGGTGCGGGTTGGGGGTGCCGTAAGGCGGCTGGTTGCCATAAGGGGCGGGGCCGCTTCCGTAGGACATATCATCCTCCAAGTGAGACGGGCGGGGCATAGGGGCATATGAGCCTCACTGGCCGAGCGCGCCCGGAGGGGCGCTCCTTCCAGAGGCGGATCGGCATGTGGGCTACACCTAAGCGTAAGGACATTCTGCGTCACCTGGCTCCGTCCCCTTCAGTGTCCCTATGGGGAGTAGTGCCTATGGAGGAGTCGACCGCAGGGGCCGTCCCAGTAGAGTGAATCGCTATGCGTCCCGATATCCCGCTGAGCAACCGTCTTCACCTACGGCGCGATCCTGAGCTGATTCGGGCCCGGGTCGCGGTCTATCTGGTGTTTCTGGCCAACGGTCTGGGATTCGCCAACCTGGTTCCCCGCTTTCCGCAGATCGTGGCGCGGCTGGATCTGAGCAAGGCTGCCTTCGGCCAGGCTGTGGCCGCTGTCAGTGTCGGAGCCCTGGTGGCGGGGCTGGCGGCGTCCTGGCTCATCTCCCGCCTGACCTCGGCGAGGGTCGCTAGTCTGGGTGTACTGGTGATCGCGTTGGGGCTCTTGGGCGCCGGCATGGCGCGATCCTGGATCGCCCTGGCCGCCTGCTTGCTGGTCGTGGGTGGGACCGACGCCATCGTCGACGTCGCGCAGAATGCGCATGGTCTGCGGGTCCAGCGTCGCTGGGGCGCCTCGATCGTGACGAGTTTTCACGCCGCCTGGTCACTGGGCACGGTTCTGGGGGCGACCATGGGGCAGGCCATGGCCGGGGCCGGCGTGGCTGTGGGAACCCATATGGCGTTGATAGCGGTGATGCTGCTGATCATCTCGGTGGGGCCCCTGCTTGCGGGCTGGTTCCTGTCCGGTCGCGACTCAGGTGGGCGAGCCTCCGATCAGGCAGGGGTCTCCGAAGTCTGTGCCCCCTCCTGCGGGATGTCGCCCACGACCTCGCCGCGTCGCCCGCTTCCGGTGACGTTCCTCGTTCTCGGCATCGTCGGGCTGTTGTGCGCCTCTGCCATGTTCCCCGAGGACGTGGCCATGAACTGGTCGTCTCTGCTCCTGTCCGAACAGGGCGCCGCCGTCGGGCATGTGGGTCTGGGACTGGTGGCGCTCCAGGGGACGATGATCGTGGGACGCCTGGTAGGGGACCGGATCATCGACGCCGTCGGCCAACGCGCTGTCATCGCCTGGGGAGGAGCCCTGGTGACGCTCGGGATGGGGGTCGCGCTACTGCTTTCGTCCGTCCCCGGAACACTGATCGGGATGGCGGTCTCCGGAGTCGGCTGCGCCGTCGCCGTACCCGTGATCTACTCCGCGGCCGATGACGTCGAAGGACTTCCCCCTGGGCTGGGGCTGACGATCGTGTCCTGGCTCGCCCGTCTTGCGGGTCTCCTGGCGCCGCCGGTCGTCGGTTGGCTCGCCGATGACCACGGACTATGGGTCGCCTTGGCCTATGGCATGCTGGGAGGTCTCGTCATGGTCGCCGGCTGGCCGATCCTGCGCCGCCGGTCCGTGGAGGCGAAGGCCTCCTGAGGCTCACACGCCCTTCGACCGGTCCCCTCGTCCATCCCGATCAATCCAGGCAGAGCTAGTATTTCTTCCCATGGATCCCTTTGAGATGACTGTGGCCGCCGATGCTGATCTGCCTGCTCTCGTCCTGTCGACCCCGACCGGGGAGGACATCGACCGCATCGCGGAGATCTGTCGGGAGAGCGACATCCAGGAGTGGACCTTCATCCCTCGCGGCTACCAGCGCAGTGACGCGCAGTCCTTCGTCGAGCAGATCGTCGCCGACGGTTGGGATGAGGGGCGCGAGTTCACGTGGGCGGTTCGCGAGGCCGGTGACAACGGAGCCTCCTCGAGCCTCGTGGGAATGCTCGGCATCACCCTGAGTGGCCCTGAGGAGGCTCGGACGGGAGAGATCGGCTACTGGCTCACCGCTGCTGCGCGAGGGCGCGGCACCATGACCCGCGCCGTCGCCGCCCTCATCGATACGGCCTTCGACCCGGACGGCCCCCTGGGCCTGTCCGCGCTGCGGTGGCGTTGCGATATCCACGACTCGAGCCGCGGCCTGGTGCCCAACTGGGCCTCCTGGAAGGTCGCATGGTCCCTCGGCTTCCAGCGAGAGGGGCAGGTGCGCCGTCTTCTGCTCAATGACGGCCGGCTCCGCGATGGCTGGATCGCCTCCCTGCTTCCCGATGATCCGCGCGAGCCGCAAGCGCCCTGGGACGGTCCCGTCAGCGCGGAGGCGGCTTCACTGCCGCTAGTGGTGCATGACGGTGTCGGAGAGCGCGAGGGCGATGACCCCGAGGCCCTTGTGCGGCGCTTCCACAACGTCTACGGACTACCCATCCAGACCGACGGCGCCTGCCTTGAGCGCGAGAGTCTGAGCATGCGCATGAGTCTCATCGCCGAGGAGTTCGCCGAGCTCGTCGGCGCCGTCTACGGGCAAGCGGCCCGCACCGAGGTCGAGTCGAGCTACCGCCGCGCCGTGGCCGCCGATGATGGCGCTCGTGACACCGTCGAGGCGGCCGACGCCCTGGCGGACCTCGTCTACGTCATCTACGGCATGGCCCTGGAGACCGGGATCGACTTGGCGGCCGTGCTCGCCGAGGTGCAGCGCTCCAACATGTCCAAGCTGGGTGCCGACGGAAGGCCGATCTACCGCGAGGACGGCAAGGTGCTCAAGGGACCGGGCTACTTCGCACCGGACGTGGCGGAGGTGCTCCGCCACCGACGTCTGTGCTGAGGGGAGCGCCGCCGTCAGCATAACTTGACTGTATGTATAGTACAGTTTGAGTCGTGACTCGTACTCCTGGACCTCGCGCGTGGGCGGCCCTGGCCGTCCTGACCCTGGCCGTGACCCTGCTGGCCATCGACTCCACGGTGCTGGCTCTGGCCATTCCCTCGCTGAGCGCGGACCTGAGCCCAACGGCCAGCCAGCTGCTGTGGATCGGTGACATCTACTCCTTCACCCTGGCGGGTCTCCTGGTCACCATGGGCAATGTCGCCGACCGTATCGGTCGACGGCGTCTCCTGCTCATCGGGACGCTCGGTTTCGGCGCGGCCAGCGTTATGGCGGCTTTCGCGCCGAGTGCGGGAGCCCTTATCGCAGCACGCGCACTGCTGGGCATCGGCGGCGCCACGATCATGCCCTCCACCCTCTCCCTCATTCGCAATATCTTCCCCGACGCTCATCACCGCACCACCGCCATCGCGATCTGGTCGGCCGGCAGCTCCGGTGGCACAGCCCTGGGGCCCTTAGTCGGTGGGGCATTGCTGGAGCACTTCTGGTGGGGCAGCGTCTTCCTCATCAACGTTCCCGTGATGGTGACTGTCATCCTCGCCGGCCTGTGGCTCCTGCCCGAGTCGAAGAACGATCACGGCGCCCCAGTCGACCTGGTCTCCGCGATCCTGTCGGTGCTCGCGATCGTGCCGATCGTCTATGCCGTCAAGTCCTTCGCCCATGACGGCCTGACGGTCGTTGCCGTGGTGGCCCTGCTCGCTGGACTCGGTGCCGGGTTGCTGTTCCTGCGCCGCCAGGGCACGCTGACGACACCGCTCATCGACGTCGAACTGTTCAAACGCCCCGCCTTCACCTGGGCGATCCTCGCCACCGTCCTGGCGATCTTCTCCCTGGCAGGCCTGCTCTACTTCTTCTCCCAGTACCTGCAGCTCGTCCGGGGCTACTCCGCCCTCCGGGCAGGCCTGACCGAGCTCCCCACCTCGTTGGCCTCCATCGCCGTTATCACGGTCGTGGCCGCGGTGGTACGCAGACTCGGAAACGGCCGGGTGCTCGGAGGCGGTCTGATTCTGGCAGCAGGGGGCCTCCTCGTCGTCGCCGTGGGCGAGTCCTACGGTGGGATCGTGGTGATCTGTATCGGCCTGCTCGTCATCGGCGCCGGCGTCGGCCTGGCCTTCACAGTCTCCACCGGCGCGGTCCTGGGATCGGTGCCGGCGGACCGGGCCGGAGCGGCCTCCGCCATCTCCGAAACCGGTCTTGAGCTCGGTGTCGCCCTGGGGATCGCGGTGCTGGGAACGATCCAGGACGTCGGCTACCGGTTCATGCTTGGGCGGACTCCCTCGAGTCTTCCGGACCGGGTGGCCGATGCCGCCGAGCAGTCCCTGGCCACCCTGTCAGGCATCATCGACCGGAGCGACCCCGGGCAGACCCAGCTGCTTGAGCGGGCTCAGATAGCATTCACCCATGCCATGCAAGCCACGGCCGTCATCGCCGCCATCATCCTCCTGGTCGCGGGCGTCATGGCTGCACGTCATGTTCCGGCCACGAGTGAGACGAGTGAGGAGACCGCATGAGAACCTCGAAGCGGGACCGCATCATTGCCGGGGCGCTCGAGCTCGCCCACCGAGACGGCTTCGACGCCCTCACCTTCGACGCCCTGGCCGAGCACGTTGGACTGACCCGAGGCGGAGTCATCTACCACTTCCGCTCCAAGACCGAGCTCCTGGAGGGTATCGCTGCGGCCTTCCAGGAGCGGTGGCGGGCCGAGGCGTTGGAAGCACTGGGCAAGCCGCTGGAGGAGGCGAGCTGCGGCGAGCGCATCGAGGCCTTGGCGCGCTCAGTAGTCAACGGCGAGATCCTCCCCGGAGAGGTCAGCTTCATGATCTCGACCACGCCGGAGGCCGAGACGATCAAGAATGCCTGGGACGTGCTGCGTGACGAGTGGGTCGGGGAGGTGCCCGAGCTCACCCCGATGCAACGCGTGGCGCTGCTGGCCGTGGACGGCTGGTGGGCCAACCGTGCTGTCGACAGCCGCAGCCGTAACCCCGATGAGCCCGCCATCGCCGACCTCATCGTGTCCCTGGTGGCGGGAAACCTGCCTGACCAGAAGCTCTTCAAGCCATTCGATAAGGACTAATGACCCACAAATGTCTGCACGTTGTGCTTGAGAAGCACTGGGGTCATGGCACGATGGGCCCATGAGCGAGACCACCGACGACACCGACCTCCCGGAGTCGAACGTCTTCGCCAGGCCATGGTCGCTCGACCTGGGCCTGCCCGGATTCACATCCGTGGACCATGCCGACATCGAACCGGCCATTCGGGCCGGGATCGCCGCTGAGCGTCAGGAGTGGGAGGCGATCGCCACCAACGAGGCCGAACCCACAATCGCCAACACGGTCGACGCCCTGGAGCGATCCGGTGAGCTCCTGGAGAGGGCACTGACGGTTCTGGACGCTCTGACCTCCGCCACCGACTGCCCGGACCTCGATGAGCTCGAGGAGATGCTGGCCCCGGAGCTGGCGGCGCACTCCGATGCCTACCACCTCGATGAACGCCTCTATCGACGTTTCAAGGCCCTTGATGATCGCGTCGCCACCGCGCCTGACGGCGAGGACGTGCGCGACGCCGACGGCGTCATCATTGACGCCGAGACCGCTCGCCTCATCCGCCTGACCGTTGAGGGGTTCGAGCGTAACGGAGTCGGTCTGGACGAGTCCGACACGGACGCCCTCAAGAAGATCAACGCCCGCGTCAACGCGCTCAAGATACGCTTCTCGGTTCTTGCCACCGAGGCCATGCATGCTGCTGAGGTCACCAACGTCACGGTTGTGCCGGCCCTGACCAGCACCCGGCCTCACGCCGCCCGGCTCGCCCTGATGGAGAAGTCCATGAACCGGGGGCTGGGCGGACAGGGCGGCACCGGTGATACCCGGGATATCGTCCTGGAACTCGTGGCACTGCGCGCCAAACGAGCCGCTCTCCTGGGCTTCCCGCACCACGCCGCCCTCGTGGCCGCGGAGTCGGCCGCTAGAACCACTGAGGCGGTGTCCGAGATGCTGATCCGTCTCACGCCGCCCGCCATGGCCAATGCCCGCCGCGACGCCCAGATCTACGCCGCCCGCATGGAGCGCGATCCCCAGACCCGGGAGGGGGAGACGTTCGGCCCCGCCGACTGGCCCCTCTATGAGGCCGCAGAGCGCAAGGAGCGCTTCGGCGTCGACGACGAGGTCCTGGCCCCCTACCTGGAGCTGTGGAGCGTGGTCACCAAAGGCGTCTTCTACGCCGCCAACCGCCTCTACGGCATCACCTTCCACGAGCGCGAGGACCTGGCCGAGCACATGTATGCCCCGGGCGTCCGGGTCTGGGAGGTGCGCGATGGCGAGGAGCCGGAGGCGCCGGTTCTGGGGCTCTTCGTCGGTGACTACTACGCCCGAGCCGGTAAGTCCGGAGGCGCCTGGATGGACAGCCTCGTCACCGGCTCGGCCCTCGCCGGCCGCAGGCCAGTGGTCATCAACTGCTGCAATATCGAGCAGCCCACCTCCGGCCCGGCCCTGCTGACCTGGGACGAGGTCATCACCTGTTTCCACGAGTTCGGACATGCCCTGCACGCCCTGCTCTCCGAGGCCCGCTACCCCTCGGCCTTCGGGACCGCCGTGCCTCGGGACGTCGTCGAGTTCCCCAGCCAGCTCAACGAGAAATGGGCCCTTCACCCTGAGGTGCTGTCCAGCTACGCACGGCATGTGGACACCGGCGAGCCCCTGCCGGCCGAGCTGGCCGAGCAGCTGCGCGGCCAAGGCACCTTCGGGCAGGGTTACGCCACCACGGAGTACCTGGGAGCAGCCCTGCTCGACCAGGCCTGGCACACACTGGCCCCCGCCGAGGTGCCACATGATGTTGCCGAGGTGGAGGGGTTCGAGCACCACGCCCTGGCCGAGGCCGGGATCAACGACACGCTCGTGCCCCCGCGTTACCGCACCACCTACTTCTCCCACATTTTCGCCGGCGGCTACAGCGCGGCCTACTACGCCTACATCTGGAGCGAGGTCATGGATGCCGACGCCATCGAGTGGTTCACCACCGATGGTGCGATCAACGGCGACCTCGGCCTGAACCGCCAGGCCGGGGAGTCCTTCCGCCGTGAGTTCCTCGCCCGTGGCGACTCCCGAGACCCGCTGGTCTCCTACCGCGCCTTCACCGGGCGCGAACCCAGCATCCTGCCCCTTCTCAAACGCCGCGGACTCACCTGACGGGCGCGGTCCGCCTCCTCACTCTCATCATTGGAAGGAACACAATATGGCTCGCGTCACCATCGTCGGCGGTGGATACGGCGGTATCACCGTCGCCAAGGCCCTCGACGACGTCGCCGAGGTCACCCTCGTGGAGCAGAAGGACACCTTCGTCAGCCATGCCGCAGCGCTGCGGGCGGCGGTCGACCGGGACTGGGCGGAGAAGATTTTCCTGCCCTACGACCGGCTCCTAACCAACGGGCGCGTCGTCCACGGAACGGCGCTGGCCGTGCGCGGAACCACCGTCGAGGTCTCCGGGCACGGGCCGATCGAGGCCGACTATCTGGTACTGGCCACCGGGACCGCCTACCCCTTCCCGGCCAAGCACATGGAGTCCTCCTCCACTATCGCCAAGGCCCGCATCGAGAGGGTGCACACCAACCTCGAGCAGGCCTCGCGCGTGCTCATCGTAGGAGCCGGCGCCGTCGGTATCGAGCTGACCGGTGAGATCACCTCGGCCTTCCCGGACATCAAGGTGACCATGCTGGAGGCTGCTGACAGGATCCTGCCTGCCGGCGACTACAAGCCGGAGATCCGCGAGGACATCTCCGCTCAGCTCGCCCAGCGCGGCGTGGAGGTCATCACCGATGACTCGCTCAGTTTCCTGCCCCCGGTCGACGTCGGCGTGCTCTCACCCTTCCGGGTCACCACCCAGGGCGGACGGCGCCTGGAGGCGGACATGTGGTTCCGCGCCTACGGCTCGGCGGCCGCCACCGGATTCCTCGGCGAGGACTACGACGAGGTGCGCCACTACGACGGCACGATCCGCGTTGATGAGTATCTGCGGGTGGTGGACCACCCCGGTGTCTGGGCCATCGGTGACATCACGGACGTGCGCGAGTCCAAGCGCGCCGACGCCGCCCGGGCCCACGCCCGAGTCGTCGCTCGTAACATCACCGACCTCATCGCGGGTCGGGAACCCAGCGCGACCTATGCCCCCGGAACTGAACGGATCATCCTGCCTCTGGGCCCCGACGGCGGCGCCTCCCAGATTCTGCGCGACGGCGTGCGCGTCGTCGTCGGACCTGAGGAGACCAGCAGGATCAAGGGGGAGGATCTCTTCCTGGGCCTCATCCGCCAAGCGTTGGGGGTCGAGCGGGACGCGTGATCACGGCGCAACGCCCCCAGGCATTGCCACCCGCCTCATACACCGGGCGGGGGAGAGCCGGTAGTGTGTCCTACATGACGAACGACCCGCGGTCCGCGCTCAACCGACTCATTGCCGCCTTCGAGGCGCACCTGGATGCTG
>ERZ773075.464-NODE-464-length-31240-cov-70.7189_pt1 | contig 31240 bp, 18 predicted proteins | sample MGYA00580614_ERZ773075 | MGnify/ENA primary metagenome ERZ773075 (study PRJEB29015, sample SAMEA2738021) | human oral metagenome | biome: human oral; feature: human-associated habitat; material: dental | place: China | collected 2043 ...
GCCTCACCATCACCCACGTCACCGCAGAAGAAGCCACCAACTACCCACTCACCCTAAGTGTCTACAGCGACAACGACATCCGGCTGATCCTCGGCTACGAACCCACCTTGCTCGAGGCGAGCACAATCCACGGCCTTCTCAACGACTTCGAGCAGATCCTTGTCTCACTGACTCAGGACGGAGATCGGCCGCTTGCCCAGGTCACTGGTGTGTCCGACGACCGCACAGCCACCTTCGCCGATGGTGGTTGCACGCCCATTGCTCATCGCAATGTTGTCGCGCTTCTCAAGGAGCAGGTCCGCCGCACCCCCGACGCACCAGCACTCATCACCACCAGCGGCACCCTGTCCTATCAAGAGCTGTACGACCGAGCAGCCCGAGCAGCCCACGCACTGGCGGCGAACGGCTCAGTACCCGGCTCGAGAGTCATGCTGGCCATGGGCCGAGGCCCCCGCGTAGTAGTCGCCATGCTCGCAACACTGATGGCGGGCGGAACGTACGTCCCACTGCATGACGCAGTTCCAAGCGATCGCATCGCCCAACTCGCGCAGACACACGACGTCTCCATCGCGATCGTCGGCACGGACAGTGAAGATCGTCTTCCTCCCGATATGGCAGTCGTCGAAATGGCTGAGGACGGGACGGTGCATGGCACCTACGAGGACAGCCCGCTCATGGGCACCACATCTCACCCGAACTCACCGGCCTACATCATGTTCACCTCGGGCTCCACCGGTCGGCCGAAGGGAGTCGTGGTATCGCACCACAACATCGTTGCACTTGCTAGTGACCACCGTTGGGCCGAGGAGCACGAAAGAGTACTGTTCCACTCCCCGCACGCCTTCGACGCGGCGACCTATGAGATCTGGGTCCCCCTGTTACGAGGAGGGACCATCGTGATCGCCCCTCCAGAGGGACTGTCATCGCAGTCACTCAGCGAGCTAGTCACCCATCACGACATCACAGCAGCCTTCCTCACGACCGCACTGTTCAATCTGTTCGCTCAGGAGCACCCCTCCTGCTTCGCAGGCCTGCGCCAGGTCTGGACAGGTGGGGAAGCAGCGGATCCCCAGTCGTTCGTCCGTGTCACGGAGGCATGCCCGAACACCGTCGTACAACACGTCTACGGACCGACGGAGACAACCACGTTCGCCACCACCACCCGCATCACCCGGGATCAAGCCGCCACCGGCTCCTGCCCCATCGGAGTCCCCATGGACAACACGATCGCCCGGGTCCTCGACACGAGCCTACGGCAGACCCCGATCGGGGCGATCGGTGAGTTGTACATCGCCGGCGCAGGCAACGCGCTGGGATACGACGGCCGTCCAGACCTCACCTGCGAGCGTTTCGTCGCCGACCCGTTCGCTGAGGGCTCCCGCCTGTACCGCACCGGGGACCTGGTGCGGTGGAACCACGACGGCCAGCTGGAGTTCATCGGACGCGCCGACTCCCAGATCAAGCTGCGCGGATTCCGGATCGAGCTCGGCGAGATCGAGACCGCACTGCGCTCCCTGCCAGGCGTAGCACTCGCAGTTGCCTCGGTCGTCACCCAGCCGTCAGGAACCAAGGTCCTCATCGCACACGTAACGCTCGACCACGGGGACGACGCCGATACACAGGCCATGCGCGCCGCTCTGGCGGTGGACCTGCCTGAGTACATGGTGCCGACTGCAATCATCGTGACCCCCTCCTTACCTCTGAACGCCAATGGCAAGGTCGACCGCCGAGCCCTGCCGTCCCCGGACTGGGACAGCTTGGGAACAACCGACTTCGAGGAACCGGAGACGCCGACTGAGGAACTTGTGGCGGAGATCTTCTCCCGAATCCTGAACCGCGAGCATGTCGGCCGACATGACAACTTCTTCGACATCGGCGGCGACTCCGTGAAGAGCATCCAGGTAGCGAGCGAGATCCGCCAAGCATTGGACGTATCGATGCCAACGCGCGCCCTGTTCGACAGTCAAACAGTCACGTCCTACGCGGAGGCCGTGGAGGACCAACTTCTGAGCAACCTTTGAGAGACGTCTACCAACAGGAACCAGAGACATGAGCGAGATGCCAGGCAGAACCACCGACCGATCCGGAGTTCGGGACGAAATCATGCGCAGGCTCAAGGGCCGCGCAGAACGCCGAGACGAGGTAGCTGTCTTACCGCGTTCAGGCCCACTGGCACTGTCCCACGCCCAGCAACGTCTATGGGTGCTCGACCAGATGGAGCCCGGGCGCACAGACTACAACTCAGGATTCGCGCTCGACCTCAGAGGCCAGTTAAATGTCTCGGCGCTCAGCCGGGCAATGACAGCACTGGATTACCGCCACGAATCACTGAGAACCACCTTCACAGAGGTGGATGGAGAGGCGTATCAGATCATTGGCGCACCTTCACCAGTCGTTTTAACACCTGTGAATATCGAACCGTCCCAGGTCGCGGATGCCGTCGCTGAGGCCTACAGCACCGCATTCGACCTGACATCGGGACCGTTATGGCGCCACCATCTCTTCCGTACGGGGGATGACCATCACGTCCTGCTCGTCGTCATTCACCACATTGTCACCGATGGATGGTCGATGGGAATTCTCCAGCAGGAACTGAACCTCCTGTATCGCGCTGCGATCGCAGAGACGGACATCGGCACCGCTGATCTTGCCGCGACCCTCCCGCCCCTGCCGTTCCAGTATGCCGATTACGCCGCTTGGCAACGCGCTCGTCTGTCCGGTCCGGCTTTCGACACCTCGCTGCAGTACTGGAAAGACAAGCTCGCAGGGGCACCGACAGTTATCGATCTGCCACATGACCGCCCTCGCCGCAGCCCACGCATCGCGCGCGGCGCCAGCCACCGCATAAGAATCGGAAGTGACACGACAGCCCGACTACATGCTCTCGCAGAGGAGGAGAGCGCGAATACCTACATGATGCTCCTGACTGCGACATGGATCGTCATGTCCCGATGGTCTCGTCAGAGCGAGATCGTGCTCGGCACCGTCGCCTCCGGTCGCAATGACCCCCGACTGCAACCACTCGTGGGGTTCTTCGTCAATACGCTCGCCCTGCGAGGCGTCGTCGACGAGACACAGTCTTTCCGCGAGAACCTACGTCGCACGCGCGAAGAGGTACTCGAGTATTTCGACCATGCCGATATCCCCTTCGATGCTGTCGTGGACGCGGTACTCGACGACCGGGATCCAGCTATCCCCCCGCTTGTGCAAGTAGCGCTCGTCCTGCAAAATGTTGGTGGCGTCACTCCCGAGCTCGGCGACCTCGACGTCTCAACCTTCCCCGTGCGCCGAGAGCAGTCCGTCTTCGACATCACAATCGAGGTTCTCGAGTCCGACGGCTGCCTCGACGTGTCATTCGAGTTCGATCTCAACTTGTTCGATGAGACCACGATCGGGAGGATGGCTCACGACCTTGAGACTGTCCTGCGCCAGGCGCCCGCCCCCTCCCCCCTACGAGCACAACCGCTCGGCACCGGAGGGTCCACCCCACTGTACGGACCCGAGGCACCGCCCCCCGCCACCCTGACTGAGATGTTTGCGGCTCAAGTGGCCGACTCACCGGATGCGCCAGCAGTCGTCGGAACCGACACGACACTCACCTACTCCCAGCTCGATGAGCTCGCAGCCTGCCTCGCAGGCCACTTTCTGGCTCAGGGCCTCGAGCCCGGCGACCACCTCGGAGTCTGCCTACCGCGCAGCCCTGAGATGCTCATTGCGTTCCTCGCCTGCCTCTACGCGAAGATCGTGTACGTTCCCCTGGACCCCGAGTACCCAGAAGACCGTCTGGCATTCATGACGGCCGACGCCCAGATGTCGGCGGTGCTCACATCTGACGACCTGGCAAGCAAGCTCCCACAGGGCGTAGACCGCATCCAGATGGGTGGAGGTGCTCCGACACGCATGAGCAGCCAGGTGGATCAGCCCGCCTACATGATCTACACCTCCGGATCCACGGGTCGCCCCAAGGGTGTGCTTCTCGGTCATCGCGGCTTCGCCGCTGCGTCCGCGATGCAGCGGGACACATGGGGCATTGGCCCCGGCTCACGGGTACTGCAATTCGCCTCGCCCAGTTTCGATGCGTCGGTCTACGACTTCGTCATGACGTTGACTCGGGGAGCAACCCTGGTGGTTCCAACGCAAGCGATGCTCGAAGGGTCTTCCCTGCGCTCTACGCTCACCGACTTTGAAGTGACGCACGCGACTATCCCTCCGGCGCTCGTCGCGGCCCTGGAGGACGAGGATCTCGCCGGGGTCACCACGCTGATCCTGGCAGGAGAGTCCTGGGCCGGTGAACTCGTCGCCCGATTCGGCTCGACCCGTGCAGTCCACAACGCTTTCGGTCCGACCGAGGCCACGGTCTGCGCCTCAGTGTCGGCGCCCCTTCAAGGACTGTCCGGCAGCGATGTTCCGCCACTTGGTGAGCCGATACCCGGATGCCGCCTGCTTCTCCTGGACCGCTGGTTGCGCCCGGTGAGCGACGGAGTCCCCGCCGAGCTGTACATCAGCGGCAGCGGTCTCGCCCTGGGCTACTGGGACCGAGCCGGCTTAACGGCAGAGCGTTTCGTCGCAGACCCTTACGGTCCGCGCGGGAGCAGGATGTACCGGACCGGCGACTTGGTGCGGCGCCGGCCCGATGGAACGCTCGAGTTTCTGGGACGCACCGACGACCAGGTCAAGATCCGCGGTTACCGCGTCGAGCTGGGCGAGGTCGAGGGCAGACTGTCCTGCCTCGACGGAGTCGGCCGTGTCATCGTCACTCTGGCTAGTGGCGCCAGCGGCAGTCATCAACTCGTCGCTTACGTGCTGCCATCACATGACAGCGAGGTCGCCCCGGACTCTCTGGCGGCGGCGGCCGCCACGATACTGCCCGACTACATGGTCCCCACGGCCTTCGTCGTCCTATCAGAAATACCATTGACGCCCAACGGCAAGGTGGACAAGAAGGCACTTCCAGCCATCAACTGGTCAGGACTCGACAGCGAGGAGTTCATAGCACCGTCAACCGACACCGAGCGAAGGTTGGCAGCGGTATGGTGCGATCTGCTGGGCCTTGACCGAGTGGGGACGCAGAGCAACTTCTTCCGAATCGGAGGAGACTCCGTCACCGTGGTGCGGTTGGTCGCGAAGATCACCAAGGAGTTCGGGGACCGGCTCCCGGTGCGTGCGATATTCGACAACCCGACGATCAGCGAGATCGCCGTTCTGCTGGAACAACGAGGCGACGCCTGTGCCGAGTCGACGCCCGCCCTCAAGCGCGCCGACGACGCCGAGCACCACCCCCTCTCCGCCGCTCAGCGCCGACTGTGGTTCATGCAGATGCACGACCCCGACGACGTCTCCTACAACTCAGGCACCGCGCTTCGATTGCGCGGTCTGGATCCCCTCGTGCTCGAGAAGGCTATGCAAGGCCTACTCGCTCGACATGAGTCACTACGGACAGTGTTTACCAGCGACAAGAGCGGTCGCCCCTCGCAAGTCGTCCTGCCCGTGCCCACGAGCGCGATTCTCCAGCACACCGACCTCAGTCACTTAACCGCCACCAATCGTGACGAAGCCGTCGCACGTCTTGTCGAATCGTTCATGTGCGAGCCTTACGACTTGGCCACCGGCCCTTTGCTCCGTTGCCTGCTGGTCCAGACGGCGTCCCAGGAGCACGTCCTCGCCATCGGCATGCATCACATCATCATGGACGCTTGGAGCTTGTCAGTCATCACGCGCGACCTTATGAAGTTGTACGCGCTGTACCGCGATCACGACACCTCCCTCACGCTGCCGCCCACATCACTGAGTTACGTCGACTACGCCGCTTGGCAAGAGCAATTCATGAGGTCGCCGAAATTTGACGAAGGGATCAAATTCTGGCAGGAACGGCTCGTCGACCTCGATCCCCTGGAGCTCCCGACCGATCATCCCCGCCCCAGCGTCCGCACAGGCCGAGGAGGGACTCATGTCTTCAACATCCCAGTCCCGACCGTCGCAGGCCTGAAAGATTTGGAGCAGGAGTCGGGAGCCACACTCTTCATGCTTCTGTATGTTGGAACGCTCCTGACCTTCGCGCGCCACTCCGGACAGAAGGACATTGCTCTTGGAACCGTGACCTCCGGCAGAGACCACGTTGAGCTTGAGCACTTAGTCGGCTTCTTCGTCAATACGATCGCGCCTCGGGTATCAATCCACGAGGACGAGGATGTGCGTACCTTGGTCTCAAGAGTGCGCGACCACCTGCTGGATGCGTTCCACTACGCCGACATTCCGTTCGATGCCGTGGTGGACGCAGTATCACCTAAACGTGACCTATCCCGCCCCACATTGGTACAGGCCCTTGTCTCCCTGCAAAACACGCCGGCAGAAGAGGGCTGGGTCCTGGACGGCGTTGATGTTGAGGAGTATCCAATTCCTCGAAACTACTCCTTATTCGATCTCAGCGTCGACTTCATGGAAACCAACGGAGAACTCACCGGCGTCGTCGAATATGACGCGGACCTGTTCGACCTCGAGACGATCACTGACTTCGCAGAGCATCTTGTAACGGTTTTACAGGACATCTCCGCACACCCGGAACGACAGGTTCGCGATGTTCCTCTCATGTCCCAGAACAACACAGCAGATGTTCTCGCAGCCAGTTCCACTCCAGCCACCGAGGACACGTCACCTCTTCCCGATCTCCTCCTTTCACGATGCGCCGAGGAGCAGCCGGACAAGCCCGCTGTGACAGCCAATGGAGAGACGGTGTCGTTCAGCGATCTCACTGCACGCGTCCGTCGTGTGGCCGCCGGGCTCTCAAGGAGAGGTATCGGTCCCGGCGATCGGGTCGCAACCGTGATGTCACGCTCTGTCGACGCGGTGGTCGGCATCTTAGCCGTTCTGCGGGCCGGAGCAGCATACATACCCGTCGACCCCAAAGGGCCTGCCGATCGGGTGCACCACATCCTCAGACAGTCTAGAACAGGTGTTGTACTCACCGACGTGAACGACCAGATGGTGCGCGCACTCGTTGGTGGTGACACGTGTGTTCTGCATGTCAGCCGGCTTCAGAACGAGGAAGGGGATATGCCGGCCACGACGCGCCGGCCACTCCCCTCCGACGCCGCGTACATCATCTACACGTCAGGGTCGACCGGCAAGCCGAAAGGCGTCGTAGTCACCCGAGCCAATGTCGCCGCCATGCTCGCAGCGTATCGCAGCGCGATCCTCGATGAGGTCGACGGTCTCGACCCGGACCGTGAGCTCACCGCGGCGCACCTGTCGTCCTGGACCTTCGATGCCTCCTGGGACCCACTGGTATGGCTCCTCAACGGCCACCACCTCCACGTCATCGACGAAGACACTCGAACCGATCCCGAGGCGCTGTGCGCCTATCTAGATCGTTCCCGCATCGACTACTTCGACACCACCCCCTCGTACCTGGGGCAGCTCGTCAACGCAGGACTTCTCGACCAGGACCACCACCGTCCGACCGTTCTCACCGTCGGCGCTGAGGCTCTCGACAGCGCGCTATATCAAAAGCTCGCGTCCACCGGCATCACCGCCGTCTTCAACTTCTATGGGCCGACGGAGAGCACAGTCAACAGCACTGTATGGCGAGTGACCGGAGGACAGAGACCACTGATCGGCCGTCCCGTATCCGGCCTCACAGCCTATGTACTCGACGACCAGCTCCGGCCTGTGCCGATCGGCGTCCGCGGAGAACTGTATCTACATGGAGCCAGTGTTGCCGCGCACTACGACGATGCACCACGATTAACGGCAGAGCGTTTTGTTGCGTGTCCATGGGCGACAGGTGAACGCATGTACCGCACAGGCGATGTTGTGCGCTGGACAAGAGAAATGCAGCTCGAGTTTCTCGGGCGCAATGATGACCAGGTCAAGATCAGAGGATTCCGGATCGAGCTGGGTGAGGTCGAGAACGCGTTATCGACGTTGCCAGAAGTGGCGAGGGCGGCAGCAATGGTGCGTGAAGACGTCCCAGGTGTCCAACGCCTCGTGGGATACATCGTGCCGGCCCCTGGAAGTTCCCCAGAAGTCAGCGAGATGAAGACGGCGCTACGTGAGATCGTGCCCGAGTACATGATTCCCCATGCACTGATGAGTCTTGACTCCATCCCCTTGAACTCCGCTGGAAAGACTGCGCGCAATCTGCTTCCCCCACCGCCCGATGCGGCATTCGACACCAGTGCGTTCGTCGCCCCCGAAGGTGAGACGCAGACCCGACTAGCAGCCATCTGGGCAGAGCAGCTGGGGATCAGCCGTGTCGGAGTGCGAGACAATTTCTTCGACCTCGGGGGCGACTCCATCCTGAGCATTCGCCTGGTGTCGCAGATTCGCGCCGCAGGCTGGGAGGTGACCACCAGAGATCTTTTCACCAATCAAACCATCGAGTCACTCGCCGCCATACTTGACGGCCGCTCTTCAACTATACCGAGCAGCACGGAACATGAGGAGCTCAAAGGCCCTGTGCCTGCGTCACCGATCAGCCATTGGTTCTTCGACACGCATACACAGGCCCCGCAGCACTTCGACATGTCCTTACGTTGCGAACTGGCGGACGGTATCAACACCGAGCGCCTGCAGGAGTCCCTTCTGACACTAGTCCGCAATCACGATATGCTGCGAATGCGCGCCTATCGAGATGATGACGGTTGGCATCAGCACCTTGACAGTCCCGCAAGCCAGACATTGGTGAGCATCATTGACATTGGTGAACATTCTGCTGATGACGTGGCACGCGAGTGCGCGATGAGAGAGCGTCGCCCGGACAGACTTGAGAGCGGGCCCTTGTTTGAGGCATTCATCCTCGTTCATGACAGGCACCCTCGCGAGCTCATCCTCAGTGCTCACCATTTGGTGGTGGACGCCGTCTCCTGGCGGATCCTCCTGGACGACCTTCAAGAGATATACACCAACGGCACAACCGGACACCCGCCAACCACATCGTTCTCCGCATGGATGGAACATCTTGTCAACCACACGCGCGCTGGAGCGTTCGAGGACGACGTTGACGACTGGGTCGACATCGTCGATCGAGTCCAGTCGATCCCCATCGACATGGACGGCGGACCACATGATGTCGCCTCCGAACGCACTATCACTGCGTCAGTTCCACTGGACACGACCGATCATCTTGTTCGAGAGGCACCAGGAATTCTGCGCTGCAAAGTCGACGACATTTTGTTGGCCGCCCTAGCCCACGTAATAACCGAATGGACACAAAGAAAGGAAATAGTTATCGAGAAAGAAGGTCACGGTCGGATCGATCTATTCGACGACGTCGACCTGTCCTGCACAGTGGGATGGTTCACAACACTCTACCCACTCGCCATCGAGCTGCCGACCTCCGAAGCATGGCGCGACATCGTCAAGAGCGTGAAGCGACAAACCAATAGGACTCCAGAAGGAATCGGCTACGGAGCCCTGCGCTACCTACGGGACGAGCAAGATCCCGCTCTCATTCCTCAGACTCCCATTCCCATCGCATTCAACTACCTGGGACGTTTCGGCGGACAAGATCAGGGGGATGGGATCGTGATTCGAATGCTGCCATCACCGGGATTCGACCACGATCGAAGCGAAAGGCGATCGAATCTTCTCGACATCACTGGCGCGCTCACCGATGGCGCTCTCATTTTCAACTGGACCTACTCGGCATCCCGCCACCACCAACGAACGATCCAGCGCCTGGCTGACGACTACGTAGCGGCACTGACCGAGCTGGCCGACTACACAACCGCCCTACGGCGCCCACGGAACCAAAATTGACCCACCCGACACAAGAAGGAAGTACCACATCATGAGCACCAACCCATTCGAGAATGATGACGCTCTCTACCACGTGCTGGTCAACGACGAGGGCCAGTATTCACTGTGGCCGAACTACGCTCCTGTCCCCGCAGGGTGGAAGCAGGTTCTGAGCGACGCATCACGCTCCGACGCGCTGGCCTATGTCGAGGAGAACTGGACCGACATGCGCCCGAACAGTCTGATCCAGGCCACTATGGAATGACCTCACCATCCGGGCAGTGGGGCGAAGGATTGACATCCTCCACCATATCCCTGGCCCACGAATCCAATCGCAAACAGTTCGTTGTCACGCCCCAGGGACACCGCGGGATTTCCCTCCGAATCAAACGGCCGAGCCTCCACCACACCCATCAAGTCCCCGGCCACCACGCCACCTGCCCCGATTCCGCCCACCACTCGTGCTGCCCCCTGCGGCCACCTTTGATTGCTTCACAGCACATCACGACGCGACGTTTTCATATCTCATCCGAGATATGTCCCCACCATATTCAGTCTGTGTTCCGGGTTGCCGGTTCCATCAGCATCAACGGCGACATCACTCTGGAGAAGAAGTATGGATATTCATGTGAGAGCCGAGAATATCGTTAAGACATTCGGCAGCACGCGCGCCCTCAACGGTGTCGATCTCACGGTTCCCAGCGGATCCGTACTGGGCGTACTCGGCCCTAATGGTGCCGGTAAGACAACGCTGATCAGGATCTTGGCAACACTGAGCCGACCAGACTCCGGAACAGTTGAAGTAGCTGGGTGCGACGCCCTGAAGGATCCTGTCGCAGTACGAGCCAGGATCGGGCTCACCGGACAGTACGCCTCCGTCGACGAGGAACTGACTGGACGAGAGAATCTGACTCTTATCGGCAGACTGCTAGGGATGAGATCCGCCCTATGTCGTGCCCGGGCCGACGAGCTCCTCGACAGGTTCGGCATGCAGGAGGCCAGTGGACGAGCCGTGAGAACCTACTCAGGGGGAATGCGACGCCGTATCGATCTGGCCGCGAGCCTTGTAGGCAGCCCCGAAGTGCTGTTCCTCGACGAACCAACAACTGGACTCGACCCTCGTAGCCGCGAGGAGCTCTGGTCGGTCGTGCGCGAACTGCGTCGCGAGGGAACAACAGTGTTGCTGACCACACAGTACTTGGAGGAGGCCGACCAGCTCGCCGACCGGATCACCGTGGTTGACCACGGTGTCGTCGTTGCCGAGGGGACTCCGCAGGAGCTCAAGCGTGACACCGGCACGCAGACCCTCGTCGTCAAACCGAGCGATCCAGGTCATGTCAGCCAGACGATGCAGATCCTGCGCGACGCGCACGGGACCGAACCGGTCCTGTCCGCTGACGGAGTCACCGTCACGGTACTGACCGATGACCCGCTGATGCTGTCGATGGTTGTCAGCCGCTTAGCGACCGCCGGCATCGCGGCCGACGAGATCTCCCTCCGGCTTCCCAGCCTCGATGACGCCTTCTTCGCACTGACTGGAATCACATCACCTGATTCCTTATCCGAATCTCGTTCCGCCACAACCAATATCGAGAGTGCTTCCGCATGATTCAGCAGCAAGATAAATTCGCGGCCAGTACAGACGCAGCATCACCGGACCGGCGGCGTCGTATGAATCGGCCCCGGCGCCCAGCTTTTTCCAGAGGGCCACTTTCGGCATTTACGGAGAGTTTCGTTCTCGCCGGACGGAATCTTCGTTACGTGCTTCGGACCCCAATGACATTGATTGACACAGTGATTCAACCCATCCTTTTCCTCGTCGTCTTCGTGTTTCTCTTCGGAGGGGCTATAGCCGGAGGGTGGCGGGCCTATCTTCAACTGATCGTACCTGGATTGATGGTGCAGATTATGATGTACGCCTCGATGGGTACCGGCACTGCACTAAGCACCGACATCAGTAAGGGAGTTTTCGACCGTTTTCGCAGCCTCCCGATCAGCCGCTCCGCGCCCTTGGTTGGTGCGGTTCTAGGCGATGTGGTGCGTTACGTTGTCGCCCTCGCAGTACTCCTTGGCCTCGCGTTCGCGCTTGGATTCCGAATTGGCACAGATCCACTGTCCGCACTGCTGGCATGCGTGCTAGCGATTATCTTTGGAATCACCCTTTGTTGGCTGTCCGTGCTCGTAGGCATGATCGTCTCAAGTCCGCAGGCGGTGCCAGGAATAGCCACCGCAGTCATCCTCCCTCTTACCTTCGGTTCCAATATTTTTGCCGACCCGTCTACAATGCCGGGCTGGCTCGAAGCGTGGACCAAGGTCAATCCCGTCACATACTTTGTGGACACTGTCAGGGCACTCATGCTTGGTGGCGAAGTCGTGCATCCTCTGTCGATCAGTCTCGCCGCAGTCCTCGTACTTCACCTGGTACTGCTCCCGCTGGCAGTGCGTGCTTACCTGCACAGAGTACGTTGATGGACCGTCGCACTCCGAGGTAGGTCACGGGAGCGGGGCAGGCCATGAGAGGTATTCGCAGGCATGTCGGCCATCTGCACACACCCAGCTCGAGCCTGTTTCAGTGGTCGGGCACCGCCGGATGATCAAGACGGAGACCCGCACTCAGCATCTGCTGGAAGGAGTTGCCACCGAGCCTCGCTCTCACCAGCCCACCTCAACCACAACGAACCACCCCGCACCGCTCTGCGGCTCTCAGAGCGGGCGGACCACTGCGCGACCGGCATGCTCGCACCGCAACCCACTCGGGCCCCCTGTAACGCAGCCCTGAATGCTTGCGACCCGCTCGAGGAGCTTAAACATCGCATAGCGGCTGGCCGACGCGGGGCACATCGAATAAGGGATGATCGCTTCTACCCAGAAATTCGACTGAGAAGCAGTTCAACCACCATCACCGGGAGCACCACTCGGTGCATCAACCAGGTCAGGTGCGTCGTCGAACAAGTAGAAGTCAGCACCGTGGCATGGGCTACCCTCCGGAGGGACTGGCACCTCGATGAAACATTCCTACGAACCATCACATCCACCCTCAGGCCATGTGTAGACGTTTCCACCCCTCTAACAATATTTAATAAATCAAATTCATCACACCAATCCACATCCACTCTCCAAGAAACTCTTCCACAACCTTCAGCACCTCCATGATAGGCTGCGTGTCATGCTGAGCGAGCACCGTTCACCTACTGATGCACCTCAGGGTGACCGGCAGCGGTTACCTCACGGACTCTCTTCTCCTCCTCTCGAACATCGCGAGGGGATGGCTCGTGCACTCACGGCGAAGGAACTCTGTGCCACTGACGCTCCTCAGCGACTGCTCCTACCTGAACGATGGTGCAGACCTTCCCAGTCTCCTCCGGCACGTCTGACGGCACTCCGGGGCGCAGCGACCGGCACCCCGGAACCCGCTGCGCTGCGGCACCCGGTCCTGACTCAAACGTGACCCGGGATCGCCGTCCCCCCGAGGAACAGGAGCTGCACGACGTCACACGTGTGAGGGTTCTTGGCCCAGTTCACGTGCTTGATACGGAGGGGGCCCCGGTTCCGTTGTCGGGCTCCCGCACGGTTGCGCTGATCGCCCGACTAGCGCTCACAGCGGGAGCCTGTGTACCCGCGGAGGTACTCCTTGACGATATCTGGGAGGGGCGGTTTCCCGAGGGAGGTGTTGCGACACTACGCAGGCTCGCCTCGCGGACCCGCACACGTCTCACAGAGCACCACCTGGACATCGGTCCCATCCCCGACGGCGGTGGTTACCAACTCATGCTCGAGCCGGAGCAGGTTGACGCGCTCCGGTTCGAGCGTCTTGCGGAGGAGGGTGCTCACCTTTTGCGGGAGAACCTACCGACACGGGCGTACGACACGCTGACCCAAGCGCTGTCGCTGTGGGTGGGAACACCACTTTCCGGGGTTGAGTCGGAGTTCGCCCTGCGTGAGGCCGCGCGTCTGGAGGAGCTGCACCTGCAGGTTCAGGAGGACCGCCTGCTCACGGTGTCCGCCCTTGAGGGCCCTGATGCGGCGGTGAACGGCCTTCAGTCCCTTGCACACTCGTTCCCACTGCGTGAACGCACCCATTCTCTGCTCATGAGAGCGTTGCACGACTCGGGCCAGCGCGGCGCCGCCCTCGCCGTCTACGACAAGCTGCGCCACTCACTCGCGGAAGAACTCGGTGTGGCTCCCGATCAGCGGATCACCACGCTGCGAACGGAGATCCTACGTGACGACCAGGCCGCACCGTCAGGCTGGAGAAGCCCGTACCTCACGCGGGCAGTGGGCAGGGATCGTGAGATGGGCCAGATCCAGGAGTGTTTCGAGCGCACCCGCCTGGTTACCCTGACCGGCACCGGCGGCGTCGGGAAAACACGCCTGGCCGCCGAGTACGCAGTACGCATCACCGAGGGACCCCCGGGGCACGATCCGACACGGCGCGTCTGCTTCGTCGAGCTTGCCGCCCTGCAGCATGGGGATAGCCTCATCGAGGCCGTGAGCGCCTCCCTCAGTACCCATGACGCGTTCCTGTCGTCGCGTTCAAACACCCATGTCGCCCGCATCACCTCAGCATTGTCCAGTACACCGACGTTACTGATCCTCGACAACTGCGAGCACATGATCGAGCCGGCCGCCGTCCTGGCCGCCAAGATGCTTTCAGCCTGCCCTCATCTACAGATACTGGCCACCAGTCGGGAACCCCTCATGACACCGGGTGAGGCAGTGCTCAGGGTGCAGCCGCTTCCACTGACCGATGGGGACGAGGACGAGGACGGCGGCGCAGTCGAGCTCTTCGCGCAGCTCGCAGGTCTGTCGGACCTGGACTTCCGTCTTCATAAGGGCAACCGCGCCCTCGTGAAGGACATCTGCCGACGTCTCGATGGGCTCCCACTCGCAATCGAACTGGCAGCCGCTCGCGCCGGCTCAATGGGGCTTGAGGGTATTGCCAACCATCTGGATGAGACATTCCAGCTCCTGTCGTCGACTCGGCGCACCGGTTCATCTCGCCACCGTAGTCTCAACGCGGTCCTGGACTGGACATGGAATCTGCTCAGTCCTGAGGAACGGGTGCTCGCACGGAGGGTCGCCTGGCTTCCCGCTGGCGCGAGCTCGCAGACCGCGAGGCACGTCTGCGCGAGCCACGGCCTTGCCGAGGAGGAGATCCCGTTCCTGCTCTCATCCCTCGCGGACCGGTCCTTGCTCACAGCATCGACCTCGGCCGGGGCCCCATCCGACTATCGACTGCTCGATACCACACGGAGATACCTACTGCGCCGCCTCGACGAGGCGGGCGAGACAAGCATCACGGCGCGGTCTGCTGCGGAATTCTTCCAGGCAAAGATCCAAGACGCCTTCCAAGGCCTGTTACACAGTCGCCAAACCGAGTCGCTCAGCTGGTTGGACACCGAGCACGACAACATCGTGGAGGTCATGCGCCATCTGGACCGGGCAGAGGACCTGGTGCCATTCGTGCTCCCCATGTCGTGGTACTGGATCATCCGAGGCCGTGTCGACGAGATGTCGCGGTGGCTGCGCGAGCTCATGTCGGCACGAGACACGTTGCCGAGTGACATCGTCGCCATCCTCGATCTCATCGCGTCGCTGTGCCCGGGCGAGAAGTCTTCCACCGAGCCTCCTCCGTGGTCGGCCATCAACGCGGATATGCTCGGCATATTCCCACCCCTGGTCATGATCGCGAGTAAGTTCGCCCTGCTCGCCGACGACACCGCCGCAGTCGCCTGGCTGGTCGACATGGCTCAGGACCACGAGACTGCGTGGGTCAGGGCCGCCGGTCACGCGGTCCGCTCCCTCGCGGCGGAGCAGTTGGGAGACACGGAATCGGCCGAGGAGCACGCACAGGTGGCGGCGAACGAGTTCGACAGAATCGGTGAGCGCTGGAGCGCCAGCCACATGGTCACCCTGATCGCGGGACACCGCTCACGTCGCGGCGACCTGGAGGGCGCCATCGACGCCTTGCGCGACGCCGTCGCGATGGAGGGGCACTCGGGAGTCGTCACCTCCTCGGCCCAGGTCGAGTTGGGCAGGCTCCTGGTGCGAGCCGGTCGGACTGAGGAAGGCCGACACGAGTTGTTGCGTACCCTTGGGCCCGCCCGCAACACCTCGACCGAGTATCAGATCCTCGCCTTCGTGGGACTGATGGACGCCGCTTTGAACGACGGAGACACTCACGCTGCGGAGAAATGGCTGGATAAGGCCCGCGAGGTGATGACTCGGCCGGTCGTCGATCCAGGCTATCTGAAGGCCGAGCTGGAACTCGCCATGGCACGGCTGTATCTGCGACGCGGCCAGACCAAGCTTGCCGAGGAGGCCACCCACCATGCGGCCACCGCGGTTGATGGCATCGGGGATCCCGCCCTCACAGCCGAGGTCGTCGAGATGACCGCTTCTGTTCTCGATGCGGTCAGGACATCACAGGCGGGCATCACTGGTCCCGGTCCACGCGCGGTCGAGGAGTAGACCGCACGCGTCTGGACCGGAGCCGACCTACGTCCCATCCTTGTCCAGTCGTTGTCCATAACCTCTTGCTATGTTGTATGCGTCACGAGCATCACCTTCGTTGAGGAGACTGCCTTGATGATGCGATCGTCCCGTTCACACGATTCTCACACCTCCTCCCCCACCGCGGCGCTGGAACTCATAAAGACCACCAAGATCTACCCATCTCCGGGTGGGGACGTGCACGCGCTGCGGGGCATCAGTCTGCGGCTCGAACCAGGCACCTTCACCGCTGTCATGGGGCCGTCCGGATCAGGAAAGAGCACCTTCCTCCACTGCGCCTCGGGGCTGGACACCCCCACCTCAGGGCAGGTCATGATCGGCGGTCATGATCTCTCGGGCTACTCCGAGCGCCGTCTTACGCTCTTCCGCCGCGAGCACGTGGGATTCATCTTTCAGGCGTATAACCTCATCCCCACGCTCACGGTCCAGGACAACATCACCCTGCCGCTGCGTCTGAGCGGAAAGCCCGTCGACCATCAGTGGGCGCAAGAGGTGATCGGCCAGGTCGGCATGGCCGACCTGCTGCAACGACGTCCGAGCGAGCTCTCCGGCGGGCAGCAGCAACGCGTGGCCATCGCCCGCGCGCTCATCGGACGCCCCGATCTGCTCATGGCGGACGAGCCCACCGGCGCTCTGGATCTGACGACCGGAACACAGGTCCTGGAGCTTCTGACCATCGTGACGTCACGCATGGGGCAGACAGTGGTGATGGTGACGCACGACGCCCGCGCGGCGGCCTATGCCGACGAGGTCCTCTTCCTGGCCGACGGGCAGGTGGGGGGCAGACTGTCAGGCGCTTCGGTCGAGACCATCGCGACCCGGATGACCCACCTGGGGGATAAGTCGTGATCTCGCTCGCACTCTCAACCGTACGTGGCAGGATATCCGCTTTCACAGGCGCCCTCATCGCGCTGCTGTGCTCGGCAATCCTTGTGTCGGCAGCGGCATACCTCGCTGAGTCGGGTCTCCGGTCAACAACACAGGCTCAACGTTACGCCAATGTTGACGCCGTCGTCGTCGGGGACCAGACCATGCGGATCCCCGGCAGTGACATGCTGTCGAGCGTCCGGCTGCCCGAGACAGTGCGAGTTCCTCAGACGGTCGTCGAACAGGTCGAGGCGCTCCCGGAGGTCGGCTCAGCAGTGGTGGACGACCGGGTCACCATGCGGGTGACGGGCAAGGCCGCCGGAGCATCAGCAAGTAGCGACGGCATCGAGGCACGCCGGTGGTCCACGGCGTCTCTGGGAGGTTTCCATGTCACCGAGGGCAGAGAACCACAGGCCGACCATGAGCTTGCGCTGACCACTGACGAGGCACGTAGTCGTCACCTCGCCCTGGGGGACGTGATCACTGCGTCAGTCAACGGAGTTCCCCAGGACTACAGCATCGTCGGGCTGGTCGCGATCGACACCGCCCAGGATGTTCCCACGGCATTCCTCACCGAAGCGCAGATGGACTCACTGCTAGAGGACTCCTCCACTCACGACGCCCTTCTGCTGAGCGCGGCGGACAGCGTGAGCGTCACTCAGATGGAGACCGCGGTCTCAGGCATGCTGTCTGATGGCTTCGTCGTCGGCACGGGCCAGCGAGTAGCGGATGCCGAGCACCGGGAGGTGGCGGAAGGCCAGTCATTGCTCCTTCTGCTCGCCACCTCGTTCGGCGGCATGGCCGTCCTGATCTCCTTCTTCGTCATCGCCTCCACGATGGGCCTGGTGCTTGGCAGCCGCCGGCGCGAGTTCGCCACCTTCCGTACACTCGGCGCCACGCCGTGGCAGTTGATCTCCATGGTCTTCACCGAGGTGAGTCTTCTGAGCCTGGTGGCAGGCGCCATTGGGGCGCCCCTGGGCATCTGGGTCGCGTCCTTGCTGCGGAGCGCTTTCGTGGCGATGGGGGTCGTGCCATCGTCCCTCCAACTGGTGGTGACACCGTGGGCTGGCGCTGCCGCCGTTGCACTCATCGTGCTCTGCGCCCTGGCCGCCTCATGGGCAGTCACCTACGGGGCTGCGTTCATGAGCCCGGTCTCCGCGTTACAGGACGCGGCTCCGAGCAGGCGCCCAGTGGGCGGCTGGCGTCCGGTGGCAGCAGGGGTCACGCTGATCCTGGGAGCCATGACCACGACCGTTCCCCTGTTCCTGCACGACGACATCGGAGCAGCAGGCACCAGTAGCGCCGCCCTCGTACTGATCGTCGCGGTTGCCATGGCCGGTCCCTACCTCCTCGGGCCAATGGTGCGCGTCATCTCGGCACCTATACGACGCATGGGTGCCAGCGGGTTTTTGGCGGCCGAGTCCTCACGCGCCGATGTTCGCCGTATGGGAGCAGTGGTCACCCCTCTGGTCCTGGCCGTGGGCTTCACCCTGGCGATGGTCTACAGCCAAGCGACCCTTGCCCGAGCAGTCTCAACGCAGGTGGAGCGCGGCGTGGTGGCGGACGTGGTCGTCGTCGGCTCCGGCGGCGACCCGATCGACTCCCAGGTGTCCTCAGCGGTTCAGAACGCACCCGAGACCGACAGCGTTGTGGGTGTCAGCGACAGCAAGATCTTCGTGCCCGTCACCTTCCTCGAAGACGTCGAGGTCGCCGAGCTCAGTACCTCCGTCCTCTCCGGCCAAGACATCGACAAGGTGCTCGACCCGGATGTGGTGGAGGGATCGTTGTCGGACCTGAAGGGTGAGACCATTGCCCTCGACCGTTCGACCAGCACGACGCTGCGTCGAGGGGTCGGGGACGTCGTCGAGGCCAGGCTCGGCGACGGCACATCCGCACAGTTTCGGGTCGTCGCCTTGTACGAGCGTGGGCTCGGCCTCGGGCAGGCACTCCTGCCGCAAAGCGCGGTCCAGGGACACGTGTCCCCACCGACGCGTCTCCTCGCCTCGGCCGCTGAAGGCCTCTCACAGGAGGATGCGGCCACGGGGGTGAGCGCGTCCCTCGCGAGCTACCCCGCGATGACGACGACGGACAGTTCAGGATTCGCCGCGTCAGCGCGAGCCGAGGCAACAATGGCCGCTTGGGTGAATCTCCTCGGTCTGCTGGTGATCATGAGCTACCTCATCATCGCAGTCGTCAACAGCCTGGTAGTCGCCACTCATGTGAGGCGCCGCGAGATCGCACTGCTGCGGTTGGTCGGAGTGACGCGGGCACAGCTCCTACGCGCCATGCGCTGGGAGGTTCTCATGACGATCGTGTGCGCCGTGCTGCTCGGCACAGTCGTCGGAGGTCTGCCCCTGGTCGTCCAATCCATCGGTTTCCTCGGATCGGTCATCCCAGCGGGCTCACCACTCATCTACGTCGCCATTGTCGTTGGTGCCGTTCTGGTCAGTGTGCCCTCGGTCATGCTGCCGGTCAGACTGGTGCTGCGGAGAAATCCCGTCAGCCTGATCGGGCAGAGAGAATGACGACTATTCACCTGTCACCTCTGACGAGTGCTCAGTGACTGCAGTCCCGGCTGATGTGCTGCAGGGCCGCGCCCCTGCCACTGGAGCGGTCCTGCTCCAGGTCGGCGCACCAGTCCTGTGCCAGCCCCCGATGGGTACGACCAGGGAACTTGCAAGGATACCGTCGACGCAGTTCCACCGTCCCGCGTACCAGGCGTGTCCCACCTCGGGGGTCCTCACGATGACGCCGAAGGCACCCTCCGGGTCGATCGTGACATCGGCGTCCTCGAAACCGAGCCACACCCCCTCTCTGGGAAACCACGCCTTGTACATGCTCTCCTTGATGGAGAAGAGCAGGCAGTCGAAGTGCACCCCCGGGTGCTGAGCGGACAGAAGGGCGCACCTGCGGGCCTCCTCGGACGACGCCACCAGCCTCAGTACATCGTCGGAGAGTGGAGCGTTGGGCTCGGCGTCGATGCCGATCGCGTCTACAGCTGCGTCCAGCGCCACCGCCACCGCCCGGTAACCGGCGCAATGGGTCATGGAGCCGACCACGCCCTGGGGCCAGGCCGGTTCACCGCGCGGGCCCGGGATCTGGACCGGGCGCGCATACCCGAGAGCGCCCAGCGCCCGTTCGGCGCAGTACCGCACCGTAGTGAACTCTGCGCGCCGCTTGCGCACAGCCCGGGCGATATAGTCCTGCTCGGCCGGGTACAGGTGCCCCTGGATGTCGGATCCGGTCTCAACCACCACCACCGACGACGGCACGATCGAGCTCAGCAGCCGCAGCACCGCTCCCATCAGATCTCCACCAGGTTCATGACGGGTTCGTCGGTCTCCGCGTCGTTCATCGTGCGGGTACCGAGTCTCTCGGCGCCCACTTCCAGATGGCACGCGCAGCCAACCGCAGCGGTCAGCAGTCCGAGCAACGAGGCCGCCCCATGGGGACGATGAGCGCGCCGGCCACACCCATGGCACTCGGTCGGCTCCCCTATGCGCATTCGGTACGCTCGGCCGGGCGCAGAAAGGCGTCGAGGAGCGCCCGTAGCCCCAGAACACCGGCAATGACACGTACAACCGCCCCGCTCCCCGAGCATACGGTCAGGATGACACACAACGACATGTCTCCATGATGGTCACTTCCCCACCCTATCCGATGAGGCGCTCCCCCACCGCTCAGCCGCCCCGCACTGTGCATCTTCTGGCGTGTCGCTGAGCGCCGAAGGGGCTTCCCCCCCCCTGTCAGTACGACGGACCGGACCGCAGCTCGGCACCCGGGCACCGCACACCGCGGCAGCACCAGAGCCGGCGGGCAGTCGTCATGATCAAAGACCGCCCCGAACCACGGTCTGCTCGCGCGTGATCCTGCAGCCTCAAGCGCGCACCGTGAAGTACGGTCTCGTGGGCCCAGAGGGCTAGGCGCTCCTCTTCGGATACAACAACGGGCACCGGGGTAGCAGCGACCGTCATCCGGCGAGGAAACCGCCCATGAGCCGGGCGATCGCGTAGACCGGGACTCCTACCGACAGGATCGGCACGAGCGCGGAGGCCACTGCCGCCCGCCCACCGGGCACCCACCGGTGGGTCCACAGGACCCGGTTGCCGGCCGCCATGAGTACCCCGGCCACGAAACCGACGATGACACAGGCAACGGCACTTTGCAGTGCCGTCGTCGTGCTGATGTGGGACAGCCCGAAGAAGCCGGCCGCGGCCAGCACGTAGCCGGCGCCGCCGGCGAGCAGCGCCGGGAGCGTGACGGTGAGCGCCTCCAGTATCCGTGCACGCACGTTGAGAACGGTCAAGATGGCACCAACGAACAGCGCCAAGCAGGTGGGCACGACGACGGCGGGGTCGGCCAGCCCCGGCTCCAGAGCGCACCAGGCCGAGCCGGAGACCACCACGAGGCAGCCCGCGACCGTTGAGGACAGGTCCTCGACCAGGTTGTGCCGGCCGTCGCGCCTCAGCATCTGGCCGACGAAGGCCACCAGGATCGAGAAGGCCATGACCAGGCCGGCCACCCCCATGTCGTCAAGGAGGTAGACGCTGGCCGCGGCCGAGAGCCCACTGATCGTCATGACGATCGTGCCGCCCAGGTCGTGCCGGGCGCGCACGAGCGCGGGCCAGCCCTGGGCGGCGGCCGGGACCAGGCCGGCCACGAGGGTCAGCCTCACCCAGCCCGGCAGCACCGAGCCGACCGCCAGCAGCAGCGGAACGAGGCCCGCGAAGGCGAGACGGGTCCATGCCGGGTCCACCAGGCCCGGCTCCTTGGGACGGTTGGAGGCCCGGCGGGTGGCGTAGCCCAGGTCCTCGGCGATATCGAGGGTGTCCACGGAGTCGGCCGAGCGCGCCGACGCCGGTGAGCCGGCCGAAGAGGCCGATACGGCCGACCCCGCGGAGCCACCCGAGCCGATGACGCCAGCCCAGTCCGTCGCACCGCGCACATCAGCGGGCGCCGTCGGAACGGATGCAGCATGGGCGTCATCGCGGGATCTGCGGGAGGCTCCACGGGTGCGCGCGGCCGGCTGGGCTCGTCGGTGGTGGGTAGTCACAGCACGCATCGTCGCACACCCGGCCGGCGGGCGACCCCCACTCCGACGCCTCCCCATCCGGATTCCCACATCCGGTCAGTTCCCACCCGGGGGATTCCGCCCTGCGCCAGGTGTGGTTGACTTGTCCCCGACAAGTATCGCCGCTGCTCAGCTCGTCTGCGCCGGTGAGCCCCGGCCGACAGCCCTGGAAGGAGCAGCCATGCGGATCATCATGTTCACTCGTGAGAACGACGCCACCAGCGTCCTGCCCGCAACCTCCTTCCTCGACTCCCAGGTGGAGTGTCTCCCCCCGATCCCCTCTTCCTACGCGGAGGTGGACAGCGCCGACGTCGTCATGATCGATGCGCGCGGGGACCTGACCCGAGCCCGCGCTCTGTGCCAGCTCTTCACCGGCCCCATGGACTGCCCGCCCATCATCCTCATCTTGGAGGAGGGCGGCGCCGCCGCGGTGCAGATCGACTGGGGCGCCGCCGACTTCGTCATGGCCGGAGCCAAGCCCGCCGAGCTCTCGGCCCGACTGCGGCTCCTGCGCGCTCACGTCCCGGTGGTGGCCGAGGCCGACGACGACCGCATCGAGGTCGGAGACCTTGTCATCGATGTCACCGCCTACACAGCCCGCCTGCGCGGGGCGATCCTGGACCTGACCTACAAGGAGTTCGAGCTGTTGAAGTTCCTGGCCGCCAACCAGGGGCGGGTACTGACCCGCGACGCCCTCCTGCACGAGGTGTGGGGTGAGGACTACATCGGCGGCTCGCGCACGGTCGACGTCCACATCCGGCGCCTGCGCGCCAAGCTCGGCACCGAGCACGACAACCTCATCGGCACGGTCCGCAACGTCGGCTACCGCCTGGATGCCCCTGAGGACGCCTGACGGCACAGGGACCGTCCGACCGTTGGGCGGACACCAGGACGAGCGAAGACCCGTACCTGTAGACTCGTGCGCGGCGTCGGGCCGTGACGGGCCCCGGGCTCCAACTCAAGCCGCCGCGAGCGGCATTCGCGCCGACTGGCGCTCTCCGGCCCGACGTCCTCACCTCCTCCTTGTCCCACCCCCGACGCCGAGCCGGGCATCTCTCGCCTGACCGGGCGGAAAACGGTAGGGCTACGCCAAACGCGACCGGCTCGGCGAGAAGGCCGGGAGGGCTCAGCCGAAGCGGCCGGAGATGTAGTCCTCAGTGGCCTGCTGGCTGGGTGCGGAGAAGATCTTGTCGGTGGAGTCGTACTCGACGAGGTGGCCCGGCTTGCCGGTGGCCTCCAGGTTGAAGAAGCCGGTCATGTCACTCACGCGCGAGGCCTGCTGCATGTTGTGGGTGACGATGACGATCGTGTAGTCCGTCTTGAGCTCGGAGATGAGGTCCTCGATGGCGAGCGTGGAGATGGGGTCCAGGGCGGAGCAGGGCTCGTCCATGAGCAGGACGGCGGGCTTGACCGCGATGGCGCGGGCGATGCACAGGCGCTGCTGCTGGCCGCCGGACAGGCCCAGGCCGGGTCGGTCGAGGCGGTCCTTGACCTCGTCCCACAGGTTGGCCCCGCGCAGGGAGGCCTCCACCAGGTCGTCGGCGTCGGACTTCTTGATGCGGCGGTTGTTGAGGCGCACGCCGGCCAGGACGTTCTCGGCGATGGACATCGTGGGGAACGGGTTGGGTCGTTGGAAGACCATGCCGATGGCGCGGCGCACCTGGACGGCGTCGACGCCGGGGCCGTAGAGGTTGACGCCGTCAACGATGACCTGTCCCTCGACGCGGGCGCCGGGGATGGTCTCGTGCATGCGGTTGAGGGTGCGCAGGAAGGTGGACTTCCCGCAGCCGGAGGGGCCGATGAGGGCGGTGACGGACTTGGGCTCGATGACGACGTTGACGTCCTTGACGGCCAGGAAGTCGCCGTAGTAGATGTTCTCGCCGATGACGTCGATGCGCTTGGACACGTCGGTTCCTTTACCTGAGGTGAACGGTGGTGGGCTCTGGTGGCGCTGCGGGCGCGGTGGGCCCGGCGGGGCTCAGCGCCGGCCGCCCTTGGGGCTGAAGTACTTGGAGATGAGGCGGGCCGCGAGGTTGAGCAGCATGACCAGGATGATGAGGGTCAGCGCCCCGGCCCAGGCCCGCTCCATGGCGGCGGCCTCCCCGCGGGAGTACTGGTCGTAGACGAGCACCGGCAGGGTGGACATGGAGCCGTCCAGCGGGTTGGTGTTGGTGCGGATCGTCAGGCCCACGGTGATGAGCAGCGGGGCGGTCTCGCCGATGACGCGGGCGATCGCGATCATGACGGAGGTGGTGATGCCGGCCACCGCGGTGCGCAGCACCACCTTGACGATGGTGAGCCATTTGGGCACGCCCAGGGCGTAGGAGGCCTCTCGCAGGTGGGAGGGGACGAGCTTGAGCATCTCCTCCACGCCGCGGATGACCACCGGGGTCATGAGGACGCTCAGGGCCACAGCGCCGATGATGCCGGCTTGGTAGCGGGGGCCGGCCGCGATGAGGAAGATCGAGTAGGCGAACAGCCCGGCCACGATCGAGGGGATGCCGGTCATGACGTCGACGAGGAAGGTGATGGCCCGGGCGATCCAGCCGCCGTTGTACTCCACGAGGAAGACGGCGGTGAACAGCCCCAGGGGCACCGAGATGAGGGTGGCGATCCCGGTGATCTGGAGGGTGCCGACGATGCCGTGGTAGAAGCCGCCGTTGGAGGCGTCGGCGCCGCGCATGTTGGTGGTCAGGAAGTCGTAGCCGAAGCGGGCCGAGCCGCCGGACAGGACCATCCACACCAGGGAGACCAGGGGCACCATGACGACAGCGAAGGATAGGTAAATGAGGAGGGTCACCAGGGTGTTGCGGCCCCAGCGATCGCCCTCGCGCACCCAGGAGACGGCCGTGGCGCCCACCACCCAGACCAGGGCGGTCAGGGTGACGACGGCGGCGATGCTCCATCCGGCCAGCAGGCCGATCCCGCCGACGACGACGAAGGCGGCTCCCAGCGCCGCCCAGATGAACCAGTCGGGCAGACGGTAGGAGGTCAGGGGCACGCCCTCGATGGAGGGCGGGTCGGCCAGTGGGTCGACGGGGGCGGCCGGGGCCTCGGCGGCCGCGAGCGCGGCCTTGAGGGACTTGGGCGCGGGGGCGCCTTCGGTGGCCGAGTCGGACCTACGGCCGGACGTGGGCTCGGGGGTGTTCGTGGGCGTCATGTCAGCTGGCTCCTGAGAACTCGGAGCGGCGCGCGATGATCCACCGCGCCAGGGAGTTGACCGCGAAGGTGATGATGAACAGGACCAGGCCGGTGGCGATGAGCACGTTGACGCTCAGCCCGTAGGCCTCGCGGAACTGCGAGGCGATGTTGGCGGCGATGGTCTGGTGCTGGCCGGCCTGGAGGATGCGCAAGTTCAGCCCCATGCCGGGCGAGAGGATCATGAGGACGGCCATGGTCTCGCCCAGGGCGCGCCCGAGCCCCAGCATGGAGGCGGAGATGATGCCGGAGCGGCCGAAGGGCAGGACGGCCTGGCGGATCATCTCGTAGCGGGTGGCGCCCAGGGCCAGGGAGGCCTCCTCCTGGAGGGTGGGGGTCTGCAGGAAGATCTCGCGGATGGTGGCGGTGATGATCGGCAGGATCATGACGGCCAGGACCAGCGAGGCGGTGGTGATGTTCTTGGCCGGGGCCGTGTAGTCGGCGAACAGCGGGATGAAGCCGAGGTTGTCACTCAGCCAGGTGTTGATGGGGTCGAGCAGGGGCACCAGCCACAGGAAGCCCCACAGGCCGAAGACCACCGAGGGGATCGCGGCCAGCAGGTCCACCATGTAGCCCAGGGCCTGGGCCAGGCGCCGCGGGGCGAAGTGGGAGATGAACAGGGCCACCCCGATGCTCAGCGGCACCGCGACACCCAGGGCGATGGTCGAGGACAGCAGCGTGCCGAAGACGAGTGGGGCCACGTAGCCCCACAGGCTGCGATCGCGCATGAAGGAGACCGACTCCAGCGTCTCGCGCGAGGCCGTCAGGGCGGGCAGCGCCTCCCGGATGAGGAAGGCGGCCACGAGGGCGAGGACCACCATGATGAGGGTGCCGGCCCCGAAAGACAGGCCGGTGAAGATCCGGTTGCCGGTCTGCCCGGGGGCCTTCCCGGGCTGGATGGCGACGTCGTCGGAGCTGCTGGGCGCGGTCACGGCGCCGGGCGGTGGGGCCGACGACGACGGTGCGGTGGTGCTGGCCACGGCTGACCCTCCTCGGGGTGTCTGGGGCGGCGGCTGGGTGGGTGGATGCTGGCTGGACATGTGCGGTTCGGTGCGGCGTCGTGGCGGTTGGCCGGCCGGCTCAGGCGCCGATCCTGTCGATGGCGGCGTTGATCGTCTCGCGCATCTGGCGGGTGATGGGGGCGCAGCCGGTGGCCTTGGACGAGGCGTCCTGCCCCTTGGTGGAGGCAGCGAAGCGCAGGTACGCCTTGACGACGGCGGCGACCTGGGCGTCGGTGTAGCTCAGGCGGGCGGCGAGGTAGGAGACCAGGACAATGGGGTAGGCGCCGTCGGCGTCGTAGCTGGGCGTGTAGAGCAGGCGGGTCTCGTCGGCCTCGGCGCCCAGGGTGGCGGCGTCGAGGGCGGCGGCCGCGGCGTCGGCGGAGACGGGCACGTAGGCCGCGTTGCTGCCGACGGCGACGGTTCCCAGGGTGGCGGGGACCTTGGAGGCGTCGGCGTAGCCGATGGTGCCGGTGGCCGCGGAGACGGTCTGGATCATGCCGGCGGTGCCGTCGCCGGACTGGCCGCCGCGCAGCGGCCAGGTCTCCTCGGGCTCGTGGGGCCACACTTCGGGGGCGACGGTGGCCAGGTAGGTGGTCAGGGCCTTGGTGGTGCCGGAGTCGTCGGAGCGGCCGACGACGATGATCCGCTGATCCGGCAGCGCGGCGCCGGGGTTGAGGGCGGCCAGGGCGGGGTCGTTCCAGCGGGTGATGGCGCCGGAGAGGACCTTGGCGAGGACCTCTCCGGTCATCTTGACGTGGGACTCCCCGGTGAAGCCGGGCAAGTTGTAGGCCACGGCGATCGGGGAGATGTAGAGGGGCAGCTCGACGACGCCGCCGATCCTGCTGATCTCGTCGGTGGTCATGGGGGTGTCGGTGCCGGCGAAGTCGACGGCGCCCTCGACGAGCTTGGTGCGTCCGGCCCCGGAGCCGCCGCCGGCGTAGTCGACGGTGGCGCGCAGGTTGGCGCCCATGAAGGCGTTCATCCAGGCGTCCTGTGCGTCGGACTGGGAGGTGGCGCCCGCACCGCGGATCTGCCCCACCAGGTCGCTGGAGGCGTTGGGGTCGGCAGCGCCGGCGTCGCGCCCGCAGGCGGTCAGCACGGTCAGGGCGGCCGCGCTCAGTGCGCTCAGGACGCCGCGACGGGTCAGGAGCACAGGCTCTCCTCGCTCAATCAGAAGGGGTCGAAGGGGTTCAGTCGGATACCCGGTGATTGTCAGGCAGCGGTCACGATAGGCGCCCCGGATGAAGGTTCCGGGTGACGTCGGTAAACAGACGGTAAACGCCCACTATGAGGACCGTCACCGATCGGTTCGGCGTGGAGGTCTGCGGCCCCGGTCAGCGCCCCTCGGACAGGACGGGGCGCTGCTTCTCGATGGCGACGGCGCGGATCTTGCCGCGGGGGCGGCGGGCCATGTGGACCACGAGGATCTCCCCGGTCTTGAGCCAGGGGTCCCTATCGGGCACGGAGCGCAGGAGCTTGCCGGGGGCGTGCTGGGAGACGACCTCCATGATGGTGGGCAGGACGGGCCGGTGAGTGCACAGCGCCGTCGGCTCCTCACGCACGCTTAGGACCTTCTTGACCACGGAGCGCACGCCCTTGGGGTTCTTCGCGTGGGCCATCTCGGTCAGGGCGCCAGCCTTCTCCAGCGTGAGGCCTGAGGCCTTGGCATAGGGGGCGACCGTGTCCACGCAGCGTTTCCAGGGGCTGGTGATGACGCGCCCCACCCCGTAGGCGGACAGGATCGGGACGAGGGCACGGGCCCGGGTCTCGCCCTGGTCGTGGGTCAGGGGGCGGGTGGCCTCGTCGGTCTCCTTGTCCCGCTCCTTGGGGCGGTTCCACACGGAGCGCTTGACGGCGCGGCCGTGGCGCACGAGGACCAGGGTCCAGGTGTCGAGCTTGCCGTCCTCCCACAGGTCGACGAGCTCGCCGAGCAGGTCACGGTCGTAGGAATAGGTCATACGCTTGCGGGCCTGCCCCACACGAAGCCACTCGACGGCATCGATCTCCTTGGTGGAGGCGGGCGTGACGGCAGCGCGGGCGGCGACGGCGGCCGAGGAGTCGGGGGCGACGCGGGCGGCCCAGTAGTGGACCTCCTTGCGGGAGCCGTCGGCGATCTTATAGCGCACGCGGCTGAGGGGCTGGCCCAGGATCACCTGGACGCCAGTCTCCTCGGCGACCTCACGTACCGCGCAAGTGCGCACGGACTCGCAGGGATCGACCTTGCCCTTGGGGATGGACCAGTCGTCGTAGCGGGGGCGATGGACCAGGAGCACCTCGAGGTGCTTGCCTCTTTCTCGCCACACGAGAGCGCCGGCGGCCTTCACGGTCTCGCGCGAGCCGTTCTTCCTGCTGGACGGACTCATGGCACGGCCGTCTCAGTGCCGGCCCTTGACGCGCGAGCGCGCCCGGGCCATGAGACTGTCCTGGATGTCCTCGAGGCGGTTGCCCTGCGCGTCAACGAGGTGACGCTCCCAGGAGCCGTCGGTTTGAAGGTGCCAGGAGGCGACGTCGTCGGAGGCGCAATGGGTCACCAGCCACTCGAGGTCCTCGACCATGGCGGGGTCGGTGATGCGCACCAGGGCCTCGACGCGGCGGTCGAGGTTGCGGTGCATGAGGTCGGCCGAGCCGATGAACAGCTCGGTCTGGCCGCCGGCTGCGAAGGCGTAGATGCGCGAATGCTCCAGGAAGCGCCCCAGGATCGAGCGCACCCGGATGTTCTCGCTGAGGCCCTCGACGCCGGCGCGCAGGCCGCAGATGCCGCGCACGACGATGTCGACCTTCACTCCGGCCCGCGAGGCGCGGTAGAGGGCGTCGATGACGGTCTCGTCGACGATGGAGTTGACCTTGATGCGGATCCAGGCGGGCAGGCCGGCCTTGCGGTTGGCGATCTCCTGCTCGATATGCTCCACGAGCCCGTCGCGCAGGCCGCGGGGGGCCACGAGCAGGCGGCGGAAGCGGGCGCGCGGGGCGTAGCCGGAGAGCTGGTTGAACAGGGTGGTCAGGTCCTGGGCGACATCGCGGTCACAGGTCAGCAGGCCCAGATCCTCGTAGCCGCGGGCGGTCTTGGGGTGGTAGTTGCCGGTGCCGACGTGGCAGTAGCGGCGCAGGCCGTCGGATTCCTGGCGCACGACGAGCAGCAGCTTGCAGTGCGTCTTGAGGCCGACCATGCCGTAGACGACGTGGACGCCGGCGCGCTCGAGCTTGCGGGCCCAGGAGATGTTGGCCTCCTCGTCGAAGCGGGCCTTGATCTCCACGATGGCGACGACCTGCTTGCCGGCCTCGGCGGCCTCGATGAGGGCGTCCACGATCGGGGAGTCGCCCGAGGTGCGGTAGAGGGTCTGCTTGATGGCCAGGACCTTGGGGTCGGCGGCGGCCTGGGCCACGAACTCCTGGACGGAGGTGGAGAAGGAGTCGTAGGGGTGGTGCAGGAGGACGTCGTGCTCGCGCATGGCGGCGAAGACGTCCGGCGCGGAGGAGGACTCGTAGGCGGCCAGGCCCGCGGCCGTCACCGGCACGAAGCGCGGGTACTTCAGGTCGGGGATGTCCAGGTCGTGGAGCTGGTTGAGGCAGGTCAGGTCCAGGGGGGCGGGGAGCTCGAAGACGTCGTCGCCCTTGAGACCCAGGGCCCGCACCAGGTAGCGGCGGGTGAAGGAGGAGATGGTGTCCTCCACCTCCAGGCGCACGCAGTCGCCGAAACGGCGCCGCTCGAGCTCCTTCTCCATGGCCTTGAGGAGGTTCTCGGCGTCGTCCTCCTCGACCTCGAGGTCCTCGTTGCGGGTGACCCGGAAGAGGTGGTGCTCCAGGATGTCCATGCCCGGGAAGAGGTGGTCGAGGTGCTGGCCGATGACGACCTCGAGGGGAATGACGGCGCAGCCGGCGGCCTTGTCCGCGGCGTCGAGCTCGCGGCCGGGGACCTGGACCAGGCGCGGCAGGGAGTCGGGTACCTTGACGCGGGCGAAGTGCTCCTTGCCGCTGCGCGGGTTTCGCAGGATGACGGCGAGGTTGAGGGACAGGCCCGAGATGTAGGGGAAGGGGTGGGAGGGGTCGACCGCCAGCGGGGTCAGGACCGGGTAGATCTGGTGGCGGAAGTAGCGGGTCAGGCGCTCCTGCTGGTCGGAGTTGAGCTCGTCCCAGCCCAGGATGTCCACGTTGCGCTCGGCCAGGGCGGGGCGGATGTCCTCCTGGAAGAGGGCGGCCTGGCGGGCGGTGAGCTCCTTGGCGCGGCTGGTGACCTGGGCCAGGACCTGGTTGGCGTCCAGGCCGGAGGCGCGCACCGGGGTGATGCCGGCCTTGATGCGGCGCATGAGCCCGGCGACGCGCACCATGTAGAACTCATCCAGGTTGGAGGAGAAGATCGCCAGGAACCAGGCGCGCTCCAGCAGGGGCAGGGTGCGGTCCTCAGCCTGCTCCAGGACGCGCTCGTTGAAGTCCAGCCAGGTCAGCTCCCGGTCGATGAAGCGGTTGGGGAAGGACTTCAGGGGCGGCAGGAGGTCCTCGGGGTCGACCTGGGCGGAGTCGGCGGAGGCGGCTGAGACCGCACTGGCCGAGCTCAGCGAAGAGACTGAGGATGCGGCACTGCCGGGACTGACGGCGTGGCCTGAGCTGGCGGCGCTGCCGGGTACGGCCGTGCCTCGCTCCCCCAACGTCGCGGTCGACGGCGTCGCCAGAGTCTCGGCCCCGGCAGGTACGGACCGCGAGCCGGCGGTGGTGGCACCAGAGGGGGCTATGGCGGGAGTCGCGGTGCCGACGGGACCGGGGGCCGGGACGGTCTCACCGTCGACGATCTCGTCGAAGTCCTCGTCCTCGTACTGGGGGCCGGAGTCGTCGGCGAAGTCGCGCGGGTCGGCGACCTCGA
>ERZ773075.466-NODE-466-length-31139-cov-17.6624_pt1 | contig 31139 bp, 24 predicted proteins | sample MGYA00580614_ERZ773075 | MGnify/ENA primary metagenome ERZ773075 (study PRJEB29015, sample SAMEA2738021) | human oral metagenome | biome: human oral; feature: human-associated habitat; material: dental | place: China | collected 2043 ...
CCGGGCCACGCGACCGGTCGGCGCGCGAGGCCGGGGACGGGCGCGCACCCGGCAGGCCGGGCGGGCGGGCCGCCGCGCAGGATGGGGCCGACGCCTGGTACCGGCGCAAACTCGCCCGCCGCATCGTCGCGCTGCTCGCCTGCGTCGCCCTGTGGCTGCTGCTGTCCTACGCGGCGATATCGACGGCCGCCGGGCAGGTGCTGGACACCCTGCTCATGGAGGCGACCATGCGCGCCACCGGGCGTCTGGTCTCCTTCACCTCGGTCGTGACGGGGGTCGTGTCCGTCCCCGCCATGGTCGTCGCGGGCGTCGTCGTGGCGCTGGTGGCGGTGGCGCGCAAGCGCCCCACACTGGCGGGCCGCGCCCTGGGCATGGTGATCGGCGCGAATGTGACGACCCAGCTGCTCAAGGACATGATCTCGCGCCCGGATCTCGGGATGACCACGGGGATCTCCAACTCGCTGCCCTCGGGGCACTCGACCGTCGCGGTGACGCTGTCGCTGGCCCTGGTCGCGATCGCTCCGCAGTGGCTGCGCGCCCCCTCCGCGTGGATCGGGTGGGCGTGGACCTCCCTGATGGGGGTGTCCGTCATGATGGCGGGTTGGCACCGCCCCGCGGACGTGGTGGTCGCGGTGCTGATCGCGGGCGCGTGGGCCCTGGCGCTCTCCCCCATCGAGAGGCGCGCCCGGCACGGCAAGAGGGTGTCGAAGGTGATGCTGTGGGCGGTGCTGGCCGCGGGGGCGCTGGCCTTCTCGCTGACGCTGGTCGGCCTGTGGGGCTTCTCCATGTCGGCGGGGGCCCCGGGCTCGGGCTACGGCTTCAACGACTTCCTGTCCGTCCGCCCGTGGCGGTCCCTCGTCCTGGGGATGGGGGCGTGCGCGTGGATCGTGGCGGTCGTGGGCGCCGTGGTGCGCGAAGTCGACCTGCTCGCCGACGACTCGCGCAGCGCGTGAGGGAACGCCCGGGCGCCCGGCGCGCCTATAGTCGTCCGTGGATTGTTCGAGGGGCCCCGCCCCCCGTGGAAGGAGAGTCATGAGCGATAAGACCCCCCGCGCCGCGGGCCAGGCGGTCGCCTCTGCCCCGGGGCGCTTCGTGCTCGCCTTGCTGAGGATCTCCGTGGGCTTCGTCTTCCTGTGGGCGTTCCTCGACAAGGCCTTCGGCCTGGGGTTCCCCACCCCGTCCCGGCGCGCCTGGATCCACGGGGGCGAACCCGCCCAGGGCTACCTGCGGGGGGCCCTCGACGCGACCAAGCCGTTCACGCCTTTCTTCCAGTCCCTGGCCACGCCCCTGGCCGACTGGCTCTTCATGTCGGGACTGCTCTTCGTCGGCGCGGCCACAGTGCTCGGCGTCGCCTCCCGCCTGGCGGCACTGGCCGGGGTGGTGATGATGGTCATGATGTACCTGGCGGAGGGGACTTTCGTCGTGGGGTCCGCGAACCCCGTCGTCGACTCGCACCTGGTCTACGCGCTGGTCCTCGTCCTCGTGGCGCTGCTGGGCGCTGGCGACACGCTGGGGCTGGGGAAATGGTGGAAGCGCCTCGGCCCCGTCAAGAGGGTCCCGCTGCTGGTGTGAGCGGATTCATGGCCCGCCGCGCGCGGTCCCGCGTGGGGCGGGGGCTTGGAATGGCGCGGTTCTCCCGCCGCCCCACAAGGACCATGGTCCCGGATCTGATTCGCCGGGATGGGATCCTCCGAGGCGGCCCGGCGCGTCGGACGTCCCGGCCGCGATTCCCATCCTGGCACTAGATATAGTGTTCTCTGTTGGTTCGACCCACTAGATTTAGTGGGCCCTGGAACCAGGGCGAGGTGGCTCCAGCCGCCCGCGAGTATTCGGAACACGTAGAGAACCAGGTGAAACATGACCGCCAGCGCCGCCTTGACCATCGACCCCGTCGCCACAGTGGACGAGTACCTGGACCGCTCCGACTGGCGGGTCAACGCCAACGCCAACCAGGGGTACTCCCTCGGCGGCCTCATCCTCAACTCCGCCGGCAAGATCATCGCCAACTACTGGCTCGAGAAGGTCTACACCCCGCAGATCTCGGCCCCCCACCGCGAGGGCGACTACCACATCCACGACCTCGACATGTTCGCCGGTTACTGCGCGGGCTGGTCCCTCAAGCGCCTCATCCAGGAGGGGTTCAACGGCGTCACGGGCGCCATCGCCTCGGCCCCGCCGCGCCATTTCTCCTCCGCCTGCGGCCAGATCGTCAACTTCCTGGGGACCCTGCAGAACGAGTGGGCCGGCGCCCAGGCGTTCTCCTCCTTCGACACGTACATGGCGCCCTTCGTGCGCCTGGACGCCATGGGCTACGACGAGGTGCGCCAGTGCATGCAGGAGCTCATCTACAACCTCAACGTCCCCAGCCGCTGGGGCAGTCAGTGCCCCTTCACCAACCTCACCTTCGACTGGACGTGCCCCGACGACCTGGCCGACGAGCACCCCATGATCGGCGAGGAGGTCGTGGACTTCACCTACGGGGACCTGCAGTCCGAGATGGACGTCATCAACCGCGCCTTCATCGACGTCATGAGCCAGGGCGACGCCGACGGGCGCGTCTTCACCTTCCCCATCCCCACCTACAACATCACCCCCGACTTCGACTGGGAGGGCGAGAACGTCGGCGCCCTCTTCGACATGACTGCCAAGTACGGCCTGCCCTACTTCCAGAACTTCATCAACTCCGACCTGGACCCCCACATGATCCGCTCCATGTGCTGCCGCCTCCAGCTCGACCTGCGCGAGCTGCTCAAGCGCGGCAACGGCCTGTTCGGCTCGGCCGAGCAGACCGGGTCCGTCGGCGTCGTCACCATCAATATGGCCCGCCTGGGCTACCTGCACGCGGGCGACGAGGCCGGGCTGGTGGCCGCCCTCGACCGGCTGCTGGAGATCGGCCGCGACACCCTCGAGCTCAAGCGCACCGTCATCCAGCACCACATCGACGCCGGCCTGTTCCCCTTCACCAAGCGGTGGCTCGGCACCCTCGACAACCACTTCTCCACCCTGGGCGTCAACGGCATGAACGAGATGGTCCGCAACTTCACCGCGGACGCCTACGACCTGACCGACCCGCGCGGCCACGACATGTGCGTGCGCCTGCTCGACCACGTGCGCGACAAGATGGTGGAGTTCCAGGAGGCCACCGGCCACCTCTACAACCTCGAGGCCACTCCCGCGGAGGGCACCACCTACCGCTTCGCCAAGGAGGACCGCAAGCGCTACCCGGGCATCATCCAGGCCGGCACCGACGAGCAGCCCTACTACACGAACTCCTCGCAGCTGCCCGTCGCCTACACGGACGACCCCTTCCAGGCGCTCGAGGACCAGGAGGTCCTGCAGGGCAAGTACACGGGCGGCACCGTGCTGCACCTGTACATGGGCGAGCGCATCAGCTCGGGCGCCGCGTGCCGGGAGATGGTCCGCCGCTCCCTCACGGCCTTCAAGGTCCCCTACATCACGATCACGCCGACCTTCTCCATCTGCCCCGTCCACGGCTACCTGGCCGGAGAGCACTTCACCTGCGACAAGTGCGCGGCCGCGCGCCCCGGCCGCGAGCCCCAGGCGTGCGAGGTGTGGACCCGTGTCATGGGCTACTTCCGCCCCGTCCAATCCTTCAACATCGGCAAGAAGGGCGAGTACAACGAGCGCCAGATGTTCTCCGAGGGAGCGGCCGACGCCCACGGAGAGCTCGTCGGCGCCTACGGGGCCAGGGCGTGACCACCGCCCGCCCACTGAGCGGGGCCGGGGCGGGAGCGGGCGCAGTGCACGGCGCTGGGGCACCGCCCCCGCCCTCCCCGTGCCCTCCCACCCCCGTCCCCGTCCCCGCTCCGCGCCTCCCCGGCGCCGCCGGGCGGGGGCGGGCCCCTGTTCCCGACGACCTGCAGATCGCGGGCCTGGTCCCCATGTCCACGGTCGACTGGCCGGGCGAACTCGTCGCCTCCCTGTTCCTGCAGGGCTGTCCGTGGGCGTGCCCCTACTGCCAGAACGCGGCGATCATCGACCCGCGCGTGCCGGGCGTGGTCGCCTGGGACGCCGTCGAACGGCTGCTCGCCAGGCGCCGGGGCCTGCTCGACGGGGTCGTCTTCTCCGGGGGCGAGGCCACCCGGCAGATCGCCCTCGCCCCCGCCATGCGGCGCGTGCGCGAACTCGGATTCGCCGTCGGCCTGCACACCGCCGGCCCCTACCCCGCGCGCCTCGGAGCGCTGCTGGACGAGGGCCTCGTCGACTGGGTGGGCCTCGATATCAAAGCGACTCCCGCCAACTACCCGGCCGTGGCGGGGCGCCCGGGATCGGGTGGGCGCGCGTGGGAGGCGCTGCGGGTGCTCATGGACCACCCCGAGGTGGATCATGAGGTGCGCCTCACCGTGTTCCCCGGGGGGCCGGACGACGGCCTCGAGGTGGCGCGCGCGGTGCGGCAGGCGGGCGCCCGGTCCTTCGCGCTCCAGCAGGCGAGGCAGACCGGCGCCCCCGACGGGTTCGTCGCGCGTGCCCCGGGGTGGGACGACCAGGTGCGGGCGTTGGACCGGGACATAGGGGCCTTGGGCTTCGACGCCTACGAGTTCAGGGGCGCCTAGAGGCTGATGTCAAGGGACAACGCCGTGGGGGGCGTGAAAGCCGTCCGTAAATTGGGCCGCTCCCGCGGTTAGGGGATAAAGTGGGACGGCATCTGTCCCGTACGAATTCTGGAGCACAGCATGGCTGACGAGTTGCACTTCGACGACCCGCTCAGGGCCGCCGCCGACCCTGCCACGGATGCCGAAGCCCTCCGACAGCTGGCGTACCGCTACCCGGAGACCCGCGCTGCCGTCGCGGCCCACCCCCGGGCGTACAGGGGGCTGCTCGACTGGCTGCACCAGTTCGGCGACCCCGCCGTCAACGCGGCGCTCGAGGCGCGCGAGGACTACGACGGGTACATCGACTCCAACGGCTTCCTCGTCATGAGCGGGGACGTGTCGGGCGCGGTCGCCGGATCCCAGATCCGCACGGCCGAGCACGGGATGTACGTGCTCGGGCAGGGGGGCGTCAACAGCTACTCCCAGGTCGAGCGCACGACCCCCTACTCCGCGGTCGCGGGCGGCGCCTCGCCCAAGCCCGAGGTGCAGAGCCGCGAGCAGGTCGTCGCGCAGGTGCGGCGCACTTCGATCTTCGGGAACCGCACTGCGGGCTCCGGTGGGCAGGAGGCGCAGGCCGCTTCCGCTTCCGGCGTGGACGCCCCCACGGCGCGGACCTCCTCGGTCGAGACCGCGGTGTCGCGCACTCCTGCGGCGGGCACCCCGGCGGTGGACGCCCCCACGGCGCGGATGCCCGCAGCCGATGCCGGGGCCACCCGCGTCATGGGGGGCTCGCCGGAGGGGGCCACGGCGGTCTTCCCCAAGTCGGGTTCGCCGGAGGGCGCTACGGCGGTCTTCCCCAAGTCCGGTTCGCCGGCGGGGGCCGCGGCCACCATGCCGCTGCCCACGGCCGACCCGCGCCAGCAGGCCACGCGGACCATGCCCGGTGCGGTCGGCCGCGACTCCGGCGGCCCCTACGCGGCGCCCGGCGCCTCCCCGTACAGAGCGCCCTCCTCCACCAGCCAGTACGCGCCCTCAGGGGGCGCCTCCGGCTACCCTGCTGCGGGCAGGCGGTCCTCCTATTCCGCCGCGTCCACCGCAACGCGCGCGCCTGCCCAGCAGGCGCCCGCCTCGGGTTCCGACTACGACGGCGGTGGCGACGGGGCCGCCCCGAAGAAGCGCAAGGGCGGGCCGAGCGCTCTGGGCATCATCTTCAGCGCCCTCGTCATCGTCGCGATCGCACTGCTCGCAGTCGTGATCTACGTGTTCACGCGGGGGTTCGAGACCCCCAACTCCTCGCCGACGACGCCCCCCGCCGCGCAGGCGGCGCCCACGACCGCGTCCCCCACCACGCCCAGCCCCAGCCCGTCGACCACTGAGGCGATCCGCTACCCGGCTCCTGCGAACGCCCAGCAGCTCACGGCGTTCGCCACTCCCTCGGGGAACATCTCCTGTTCCTTCAACTCCACGGGCGTGAGCTGTGTCATCAACTCGAACGACTGGGCGGCGGGGAACTACGCGTCCTGCTCGGGCAGCTCCCACGGCACCCTTTCGATCAGCGGCGACTCCGCGGTCCAGTCCTGCGGCACGTCCGGCGCCACGGCCGCGACCGGCCTCACCTACGGCCAGTACGCCGCCAACGGCGACTACGCCTGTTCGTCGACGGCGGACGGCGTGAGCTGCTGGAACACGAAGAGCGGCGCTTCCTTCGCCCTCGCCCGCGGCGGGTGGATGACGGGAAGCGGCGGGGAGATCGCCCCGGCCCAGTACTCCTGGAACCAGTAGGGCGGGCGCGGGCGGCGCGCTCCTCCGCGCTCGGACGGCCCCGGCGTGGGGCGCCGACCGGGCCGCCCTGCCAGGCCCTGGCGCGCACCCGCCCTGGTCGCGCTGGCCCGCCGTGCGCACGGACGCGCGGCGGGTCCCTTTTGATCGCCGTATATGCGCATGTGTATAGTCATAAACATGCCGACGAAGAACGTGTACATCGCCGAGGCCGACCTTCCGTTGTTCGAACAGGCCGCGCGCCTCGCGGGAGGGAACTCCGCGGCGGTCGTCGCGGGCATCAGGCTCTACCTGGAACACCATGGGAAGAAAGGGCGGCGCGAGATGATGGGGACAGTGGAACTCGAGGTCGATGACGGCCCGGTTGTGAGGACCAAGCGCTTCACGGGGCGCCTGTGCCTGAAGTGGAGGAGGCGCGTGGAGGGCCTGCGCGTCCAGACCTTCCGGGTCTACGCGACCGCGAAGGGCCAGTACGCCGTCCACACCCGCGACGACCCCGACTGGACCGGGATGGGCTCCAGGGACTGGGACTCGGCCGAGGCGGACGGGGCCGACGGCGCGCGGACGTGGGAGGGGGAGTGGTGGCGGCCCCGGGAGCGCAGCCTCCTCGTCTTCCCCGATGCTGCCAGCATGCGGGGACGGCTCCCCGACGGGCTCGTCGACGAGGTCGAGCGGATGGGCGCCGGCCCCCAGGTCGAGGACCTCGACATTTGAATGGCGGGGCGCGGCGGCCGCAGCGCCCCGGGCGCTCGGACGGCCCGCCCGGTCCGGCCGACCGCTCGGCCCCGCCGCGGGGCGCTCCCTCAGCTTCCGACGGGCCCCAGCACCAGGTTCGCCCACGCTCCGTGCAGGGACTCCTGGTCGGAGGGCTGGAAGATCCCGGCCAGCGCGTCGCGGTAGAGGCGCGAGAGCTCGTGGGAGTTGTAGTACGCCGAGCCCCCGCACGCGCGCATCGCCTGCTCGACGGCGCGCAGGGTCGCCTCGGCGGCCGCGTTCTTCACGGCGGACAGCTGCGGCATCCACGCGGCCCCCCGGTCCGCCCCCGCCTCGACGTCGCGGGCGAGCTCGCGGATCTGGGGTCCGACGGCGTTCATCGCCAGCGCCGCCTCGGCGATGCGCCAACGGATGTCGGGGTCGTTGGAGTAGGTGGTCCGGTTCTTCACGGAGCGCCGGGCCTTGACGTGCTCCGCGGCCACCTGGACCGCGCGCTCGCCGACGCCCTGGTAGGTGGCGGCCAGCAGGATCTCGAAGTGCGCGAAGATGCCGAAGACCACGGGATCCTCGGAGGGGCCCGGATCGGTGACCGTGAGGATCCTGTCGTCGGGGACCGTGACCCCTTCGAGGCGCGTCGTCATCGACTGGGTGGCGCGCATCCCCAGGGTGTCCCAGTCGTCGACGATGGAGTACCCGGGGTCGTCTCGGTGGACCAGGCCGAACACCGATTTGGGCCCCTCGTCCAGGTCGGCGCGCCCGAAGACCAGCAGGCGCGTCCACGCGGGGGACAGCGAGGTGAAGATCTTCGTGCCCTCGAACGAGTACCCGCCGCCGGGGGCGGGCGACGCCTTCGTGGTGGAGCCGAAGAGCACGAGGTCGTTGCCCGGTTCTGAGATGCCGAAGCCGAAGACCTCCCCCGCGGCGGCGTCGCGGAGGATCTGCTCGCCGCGCGGGTTCCCGTGCGCGACCAGGAAACGCCCCAGCCCCACGATGATCTGGTGCATGTTGATCCCCAGGGCCGTGCCGGGAGCGGCCGCGGCCAGGCGCGTCTGCTCGGCCGCGATCGCCGTCAGGCCCAGGCCGGATCCGCCGAACTCAACGGGGACGAACGCGCCCAGGTACCCGGCGCCGCGCAGGTCGGCGAGGTCGTCGGCGGGGAAGGAGTTGGTGGCGTCCACCTCGCCCGCGCGGGAGCGGATGCGGGCTAGGAGGTCATCGGAGAGGAAGTGCATCAGTGGTCCCTTCGGCGGTGGTGCGGCGCGCCCGGGGGCGCCCGGGCCGCCCCCACTCTATCCCGACGGTCCGCGGGCGCCTGATGCAACGCCCCACAAGGGTGCCGACGGAGTGCGCGCCCGGCCCGTGATCGGCTACGTTAAGGACTGTGAGTAACCCAGAGGCACCCTTGACCCCGCGCCAGCGCTACTTGATGAGGAGGCAGCGGCGCCAGACGGCTGTCTTCTCGATCACGGGCCTGAGCCTGGCCGTCATCGCCCTGGTGGGGACGCTGGTGCTCATCGGCGTCATCCCGATCCCCTTCGGCAATTCCTTCTCGGCGTCCGTGAAGTACGCGGAGGAGGGGGACCTGGTGTGCCCCAGTGTCGGCGCGTACCCGTCGCCGGTCGAGGACGTGAATGTGAAGGTCGTCAACACGACCGCCCACCAGGGGCTCGCCACGGACGCCACGGAGATGCTGATCAGCGCCGGCTTCACGCCGCAGGACCCGGACAACTCGACGACCGAGTACGGGGGGAAGGTCCGCATCTTCGCGGGCGTTTCCGGCGTCGACGACGCCTACACGGTCGCCCGGTACTTCCCGGGGGCGAAGGTGGTCCTCACCGATGCCACCGACAAGGCGGTGACGGTGGAGCTCGGGAACTTCTACGACAGCCCGATCGACGCCGAGGAGGTCGCGCACACCTCGCGGTCCAAGGATCCGCTGGTCCGGCCCGAGGGGTGCTTGCCGGTTCCGCCCAACGGCCTGCAGTCGGGGGACGAGTCCTCCTGATCCGCTGCCCCGAGCCGACGAGGCGGGGGCCGGTCCATGCGCGCGCCCCGGTCAGGCGCCCGCACCGTCCCCGTCCGGGCCGGAGCCCTCGTCGGTGCCGATCAGGGACGCGAGCCGCGGGAGCCCGCCCCTGCCCCTGACGTTGGCCAGGAGCGCGTGGCCGTCGGAGCCGTACCACACGGGGATCTGCTCGGGCACGGTCCACAGGGCGTCGGGGACCATCGCGTCGAAGGTGCCGTGCGACATGAACTGCTCGAACTCCGAGAGGGAGCGTATGGCGATGCCCGCGACCTGGTGGGGGCACTCGCGCGCGAACTCGGCGTAGATCTCCGGGTCGTGCTGCCCGTCGTCGCCGACCAGCAGCCACCGCACGTGGGGCAGCATGCGCGACAGGCGGCGCAGTTCGCGGCGCTTGTGCTCGGGCCCCGAGCGGAACCACCCGGTGTTCGACGGGCCGAAGTCGGTCATGAGGAAACAGCCGGTCGGGAAGTGGGTGCGCTCCAGGAAGGAGCGCAGCGCGGGCACGACGTTCCACGCCCCCGTGGACAGGTACAGGACGGGCGCGTGGGAGGGGTTGGGGGCGGTGGTGTGGGACTGGGCGGCGTCGGTGAGGAACTCCGCCATGCCGTCCACCGCCTCGCGCGAGGAGACCCGGTCGACGAAGGCGTGCTTCGCCGCCGTCAGCAGGCGGGGCAGCATCGAGACGATCACGGTGTCATCGACGTCGGAGACGATCCCGAAGTCCTCGGAGTCGCCGACGATCCGGATGGTGACGCCAACGGGTTTGCCCGCGCGCACGCGCCGGCGGACGTGCCCGTCCGGGTGGGCCGGCGCCCCCGGGGCCGGGGCCGCCAGGCGCAGTGCGTCGCCCTCGCGCAGGCCGAGGGCGCGCACGTCCGCCTCGTGGAGCACCTGGATCGTGGCGTCGTGCCACCCGGGGGGCAGTCCGTGCCCGTTGACGACGAGGTCGACGTAGCCGCCGCGGTCCGCGAAGGTGAGCCGACGGGACCGGCCGACTGTGACGAGGACCGGCTGGCGGGGGACTTGCGCGTTGAAGAACTGGCGCCAGCCCCGCCTGCCGGACAACCAGGAGCGCTGCAACAGGTCGCGGTCCATGAGGACGCGGCCGAGCACCCGGGCGCTGCGGAGGGAGCCGATGCCGCCGAAGCCGACGATGCTGGGGTGGAAGCCGCACCCGGCGAGCGCGTGCGCCAGCACTACCGAGGCGAGCTCGCTGGTGCCCGCCGCCAGGGACAGCAGCAGGGAGGGCGACTCGTCGTCGAACGGTGGCGTGGGGGGCATGGGACCCATCCTAGGCGAGGGCGGCGGCGCCGCGTTAGTCCTCGGCGGTGGCTTTGCCCAAGGCGCGGACGCCCGCGGCCATCAGGAGCACCATGGCCCACGCCGACCCCACCGTCACCAGGTAGCCGCCGTACGAGCCGCCCGCGTCCACTGCCGGGCCGGCCAGTGCCGAACCCAGCGACGCGCCCATGTTGAGCGACGTCGACATCCACGTGAGCCCCTCCGTGAGCCGGTGCGGCGGCACGGTCTTCTGGACGATCATGTTGACGTTCGTCATGGTGGGTGCGTAGGCCATGCCCGTCACGGACATCACCAGGGCCATCGTCCACAGGCCGGAGGCCGCCAGGTAGGCGGTGGCGCCCAGGGCGATGGCGACGACGCACACCTTGTAGAGGCGCCACGTGGGCCAGCGCCACGACCGTGCCCCGTAGACGAGCCCCGCCAGCAGCGAGGCGGCCGAGGACACCGCCAGGAGCACCCCGGACATGGCGGGCGCCCCCCTCTCCGCCGCGAAGGCGACCACGGCGACGTCGTTCGCGCCGAGCATGGTGCCCATCCCGATGTAGGTGAGGGCCATGACGGCGACCGCCGGCCTGCGGATCACGGAGCCGCGCCCTCCGTGCTCCCCGCCCCCGGTGGGCTCGGGCTCGGAGTCCCGCCCCGACAGGAAGAGCGCGCCGCCGACGGCCAGGAAGACGACGGACAGGAGGACCCCGGCGCCCGGGTGCACGAGCGTGCCCAGCACCGTGGACAGGACCGGGCCCAGGATGTAGACGAGCTCGTCCATCGCCGACTCGTAGGCGTAGGCCGTCGTGAGCTGGTCGGCCCTGTCCAGGACCGCCGCCCACCGGGAGCGCACGAGGGCGCCGGGAGCCCCCCAGGTGGCCCCCGCGACCGCCGCGGACACGAAGAGCAGCCACTCCGGCGCGCGCACTGCCGCGCAGGCGAGCAGGGCCGCCATGGCCGCCGACGACACCGCCCAGGACGGCCCCATGACGCGCGACTGCCCGCGGCGGTCGACGAGGCGCGCCAGGGCGGGCGCGCAGCACGCCGTCGCGATGATGTTGACCGCGGACACCGCTCCGGCCAGGGCGTAGCTGCCGTACTGGGCGCGCACGAGCAGGATGATGGAGATGCCCACCATCGACATGGGCAGGCGCAGGACGAGCCCGGCGGCTGAGAAGCGCCAGGCCCTTTCGAGGCGCAGGACGCCGAGGTAGGGGGAGAGCACCAGGAGATTCTACCCACGGCGCGCGGGCGCGCCGGTGCCGCAGGGCAGTGGGGGCCGCCACGGTTTTGGCGGACTGGGCGTGCCGGCCGTCACAGGCTGCACCTGCGCCGTTCGCGGTCATGGCGCCGGCGCGGGGCCCAGCCGGGCGGGGCGTCACAGCCGCAGGAGCATGACGCCGTTGGCCTCGAGTCCGGGGACGTCGGCGAAGCCGAGGGACGTGTACAGGTCCTTGGAGAAGTTCCCCTCCTCCACGGAGAGGCTGATCTGCGCGGCGCCGCGCTCGCGGGCCTCGGTGAGGGCCGCGCCCATGAGGGCCCGCCCGATTCCCTTGCGCCGTTCCGCCTCGTCGACCCAGAGGGACAGCTCGGGGGTCGCCTCGTCGACGAAACCGAAGCCGGGGTGGTCGGCGGGCAGGAAGAGCGCCCACACGACCCCCAGCGCCTCCTCGTCGCGTTCGGCGACGATGCCGAAGTCCCCCCGCAGGGGATCGGGCCGCGTGTAGTGCGCGAACTCCGGGGTCCGGCGCACGTCGTCCATGGTGAAGCGCTGGCCGCACCAGTTGATGTTCCCCAGCGTCGCGCGCTCGAGCAGGTCCGTCTCGGTGGCGAACAGCGGTCGGAGGATCACGGAGCCCATAGGGCGATTGTAGGCGCGCGCCAGCGCCGTTGGGAAGGGCCGGGCGCCGCGGGCGCGGCCGGGCCCGGCTAGTCCGTCACCTCGAGCGCCCCGGCTAGTCCGTCACCTCGAGCGCCCCGGCTAGTCCGTCACCTCGAACACCCCCGTCTGGCCCTTCTCGGCCAGGGACAGGGCGTGGTTGACGAAGGCGTAGTGGCCGGCCTCCAGCGGAGTGAACTCGACGAAGCCGCCCTCGGCGGCGCCCAGGGCGAGGACCTGGCCCCAGCCGCCTCCGCCGCCCCCGCCGCGGATCACGTAGGCGCCCTCGCGCCACACCGTGTCGAACTGGGTGCCCACCACGTGGTAGGTGAGGGGCAGGTTGGGGCCCGCGTCCATGACCCACACGCGCACGCGCTCGCCGGTCTTGACCTGGATGGGGTGCGCCTTGTACTGGAAGGGGGTGCCGTTGAACGCCATGGCGTTGGGCTGCAGCGCGGACAGCAGGGACGCGTCGGCGCTCTGGCCGTCCTGGCCGAGGTAGAGCTCGTTGGCGATCATCACGTACTCGTGGTCGACGGCGCCCAGGTCGGTGGGGTCGATGACGACGGCCCCGAACATGCCGTTGGCGATGTGCATGGACATGGGCGCGGTCGAGCAGTGGTACAGCCAGATGCCCGCGTTGGCGGCGGTGAAGGTGTACTCCAGGGTCTCGCCGGGGTCGATGGAGCGCATGTTCTGATCCGGGGAGACCAGTCCCGCGTGGAAGTCCAGGGAATGGCTCATGGTCCCGTTGTTGACCAGGGTGATGTGGAAGGTGTCGCCGATGCGCCCGCGCAGGATGGGCCCGGGGGAGGTGCCGTTGAACGTCCAGTGGGCGCGGGTGAGGGTGTCGGTGACGTCGATGGTGCCCTCGGTGGCCGTGAACGTGTAGTGGCGCTCGGTGGCCGAGTCCGCGGGGGGCAGCACCGGGTCGCGCGCTTCGACGGCGGCGGCGTGCTCCTCCAGCTCCTGGGCGGTGGCGGGGCCGCCGGTGGCCGCCTGGTGGCCCGCGTGCCCGGAGTGGTCGGCGTGCCCGGAGTGGTCGCCTCCCCCGGCCGCCGAGGGGGCCCCGACCGCGGTGATGGTGAGCGTCATCCCGTGCTCGCGGTGGGCGGGGATCGAGCACCAGCCCTCCATGTCGGCGGAGACGACCCCCGCGTCCAGGGTGGCCGAGGCGCCGGGGGCCAGTGCCCCGGATTCGGCGCCGTTGGGGAGCACGAGGTCGTGGCGCTGGTCCCCGGTGTTCGTGAAGTTGATGACGAGGCGGTCGCCCGCGGGCACTTCGATCCTGTTGGGGCTGAAGGCGAACCCGGAGACCCCGACCGCGACCTCGGTGGTGTGCCCGGTGGGCGCCACCTGGGCGGCACCCCCTGCGGTGGAGCCCGTGCCCGCAGCGGTCTGCGCCCCGGGGGACGACGGGTTCGACAGGAACACCGCCAGGGCCAGGGCGGCGACGCAGACCAGGCCCATGACGCCCATCGCCGTGCGGCTCAGGGGGTCGGCGTCGCCTGCGGGGTTCTTGGGGCGGGGCTTGTGGTCAGCCACGGGGACCTCCGGTGTTCGAGGGGGACGGGGACGGCGGCGCTGTGCGGGCCCTGGCCTGCGCTGTGCCCGCCCGCGCCATGAGGACGATGTCCGCCAGGTAGGTGGCCAGGACGACGGCCCAGCACGCGGTGGCCAGGGGCGCGGCAGCCGGGGCCTGCGAGGCGGTGGCCGCCGCCAGGAGCACCAGGGCGGCGTTGCGGGCGGCCTCGCGCATGGGGGCGGCGGCCTCGAGGGCCCCCACGCCGACGCGCACGGCGCGGGGCCCGCCTCCGATGACGACGGGCATGAGGTAGGTGAGGGCACCGATGAACACTTGGCCGAGCCCTCCCGCTCCGATGATCGGCAGCCACGGGAGGTTCGCGGCGCGCAGCTGCTCGCCCGTGCCGGCTGCCCAGGCGTGCTGTGCGACGACTGCGACGCCGACGAGGATCCACGCGGTGCCCAGGCACATGGACCAGCTGCCGTACTCGGAGGGACCTTTGCGCATGGCGGCGCGCGCCAGGGGGTAGGCGATCCCGGCCGCAGCCGCCAGGCCCACCACGGCGAGGCCGGCGGCGACGGCGCGCATGTGCCCGGCGAGCGCGCCCGCGACGGCGGCGAGGAGGCCCGCCGCCCACACGGGCAGGGCCAGGGAGGCCAGGTCGACGGCGCGGGGGTCCATGCGTGTGCGCACGGCTGTGGGCCCCAGCGTGACGATGGTGCCGCCCATGGTGAGGCCCACCCAGCCGCCGACGCCCGCGATGGCGTGGGCGACGGTGATGGCCGAGCGCGCCCCGAGCAGCCACTGCGGCGCGGAGGCCGCGAACGCGGCGGTCGCCACCAGGCCGGCCAGGACGGCGGCGAGGACCAGGAACGCGGCGGCGGCCGCGTAGTAGCGCAGGACCACTGCGAAGCGGGAGGCCAGGCGTGTGCGCGCGGCGACGACCAGTGCGAGGCCGTGCCAGGCGGCCACTGCCCCGACCCCCGTGGCGCCGACGACGGCTCCGGGCGCCCACTCGGCCCACATGGAGGCGATCAGGACGACCAGGGCCGCGTTGAGGGCCAGGATCCTGCGGGTGTTGTCCCGCCCGGAGTGGCGGTCCCCGGGGGGCAGGCGCAGCAGGGCGCGCGCGAAGTACCAGGACCATTGGAGGATGCCGTTGGTGAGGACGCCCAGGGTCACCAGGTGGATGGTGGTCCACAGGGGCTGGGGCAGTGCTGTGCGGAAGACGGTCGTGGCGCCGGCCGCCAGCACCGCCAGGCACAGCCACACGGTGGTGAGGCGGTCGGTGCGGGCCACGCGGGGGCGGTCCTGCGCCCCTGGGCGCTCGCCAGCGGAGCCGGGGGAGTCGGGGGAGCCGATGGGGATCGTGCCCCCTTTGGCGGTGGCGCCGGAGGGGGCGTGCGCGCTGGTGGCCCCGGGGGCCGGGCGCTCCCCGCCCGGGGGTGCGGGGCTCCCGGGGGTCGGGCCGATGGTGGGGCTCATGCGTCCTCCCTGCTGGAAGGGGCGGGGGCCGTGCCGGTGGTGCCGTTGGCGGCCTCAGCAGTGTCCCTGGCCGCTCGGGCGGTGCCGGAGGGCGCGTCGGCAGGGTGGTGGTCCCCTCCGGCAGCCCCCGCCTCGTTCGACGGGGACGGGGCCCGGGCGGCCCGAGTGGCGCTCCTGGCAGCGCGGATGGTGACGGTGAGGGTGGTGAGGACGAAGACGAGCATCCCGACCACGCCGAGGGCGCCGCCGAAGCGCCACGCGCCCGCTGCTCCGCGCGCCCCGGCCAGCAGCCGGACGGCCAGGGAGGCCTGGAGGAGGGCGAAGGGGATCCACATGGCCGGATGGTAGGGGACCGGCCGCTTCGCGACGGCGGGGATGATGACGGGGGCGTGGGCGATCACCATCGAGACCACGAAGCCGATGGTGAGGGCGTGGACGGCGGCGTCGTAGCCGTAGCCGTCGAAGACCGGAGGGGCGACCACCCACATGAGCGCGGGGACCAGTGCCCAGCCGTAGCCGCACAGCATGGAGGCGGCCGCCAGGCGCGGCACTCCCGGGACCCTGATGGTGCGGCGCGCCACGTCGTGCCAGGCGGCGTCGGCGGCCACGGCGCCCAGGGCGAGGCCGAGCACCGGGTAGCCCGCCCCGGGGGCGAAGAGGGTGAGCGGCAGGGCGAGCAGGACAGCGCAGGCCTCCGCGGTGATCCGCCGTTTGGTGGAGCCCGCCAGGAAGTTCAGGCGCGCCAGCTCCAGGCGCTCCCCGATGATGGTGACGACCAGGAACATCAGCCACCAGGGGACGATGGCGGCCACTTCGAGGCCGCGCCACCACGCCAGGGCGCCGCCGAGGCCGATGAGCGCCCCGAGCATCTGGACGAGCACCGCGTAGGAGGCCTGGCGGCGGCGCCACACGTGCGCGTAGACGCAGACCAGCAGGACCATTCCGGTGGTGATGAGGAGCCCGGGCGCCATGCGGGTGCTCTGGAACCCAGCGAGGCGGGCGGCCAGGAGGCGGGGGACGGGCAGGGCGGCCATCGCCTCGCGCAGACCCGCGTTCAGGGCGAGGACGACGGCGCAGGCGCCTCCCGTGCCCGTGGCGAGGGGCGCCAGGTAGGCCCACTTCGTGGGGCGGTCCGAGCCCGTGCCCACTGCGACTGCGCGCTCCAGGCAGATCGCGGTCCCCAGGAAGCCGTACACCATGAGCAGGCCGTGGACGGCGCCCAGGTCGGTGGAGGGGACGGGGGCGGTGGCGGCCAGGCGGACCAGGGCGGCGTCGAGGCCCGCGAGCAGGCAGATCCCCGCGAATAGCAGGAAAACGAGCCGCCCGGCTGGCAGTCGGGGGTTCTCGGATGGAGCCTGGGGGCGGGTCACGTGGCCTCGTTCCTCTTCTCGTCCTCCGCTGGGTGCGGGTGCGCGCTGGCGCTACTCCAACGGTAGGTGAGGCTTGCCTGAACGGCCACCGGAAGAGGGGTCCTGGTGGAAGCGGGTTCGAGGCGCGGGCCCCTCCTTCCGGGGAAACGGGTCGACGGGGCTGATGCCGGGGTCGTCGAGGGGCCCGGACCGGTCGGCGGCTCGCGTATCTTCCTGCCCGTCCCCGGGGTCGCGGTCTGCGGGGCGGTGGGCATCGATCCACGCGAGGAGGAGCGCCCACACCGCGCCTCCGATCGCGTTGATGATGGCGAGCTGGATGACGTAGGGCGTGACGGTCACCCGTGATACCCCTCGGGTGAGGTGGATCGCGAGGGCGGTTATCGTGTAGCCGCCCATCCACCACGCGAGGACGCACAACTGGGCGACGAGGGCATGGGCGAATGGGGGCCGGGCAGGGGGCCACAAGTGGCGCGCGCGCAGCCAGGTCGGCGGATGCGCCTGGAATCCCGTCATAACGGGGATGGGGAGTACAGCTCCGATGTACAGGGTGAAATAGGATAGGGTCCCGCCCGACACCGATGCGGCGATGGCGGCGATGAGCACGAGGACCGTGGTTCTCGCGGCGACTACGAGCCCTTGCGCACGGGTGCGGCGAATGTCCATGGTTCTTCAGCGCCCTCCGGTGGTCGTTGTGCCGTCGCCCTCCGCCGTGCCGGCCGCGGGTGCGTTCGGCACTGCGGCGGATTGGGGCGTGGCGTCGGACTGGGGGGCGGTGGGTGGTGCGCCGTTCCGGGGGGCTGGCGGGGCAGTGGCGCCCGAGGCGGGGGCCGGGTCGTTGTAGGGCGCGTCGTCCCGGCCGCCCCACAGGTGGGGCGGTTCCTCAACGTCGGGGATCAGTTTGTTTTGCCAGAGGATGGGGGGATCCACCGTGAACCCGGGTTCTGGGGTGAAGCAGAAGACCGCCCAGGGATCTTTGGGGCCGAAGACCACGCCGACGGGCCGCACGTACTCCAATGAGAACGTGCCGACTCCAGGGGCCGCAGCGCTCTCGTGGGCGTTCGTGAAATGATGGACTGTCTTGGGCTGTGCGGTAGTCCCGCTTACACCTACGACAAGGGTGGATGATTGTTGTCCGAATTGGATTGCGACGCTATCGACCTCGAGCCGGACATCGTCGCCGCCGTTCGTTCGGCCGATTCGTGATTCGCCTGCGCGGGTATCCACCCGTGTGATGTGGATGCCGCTTGGGCACGACTGCGCCCCCGGCGGCGGGGAGTCCAGGCGCAAGTGGGTGCACAGGAAGTCGTTGAGCAGGAAGAGCGACACGCAGGCGGCGCACGTTCCCCGTCCGAGGAGTCTCCTGGTGTTCATGGTATCTGCTCCCCGCCGGTGGGTTCGGGCGGATCGGTGTCAGCCGCGGGATTGGTATTGGCGGCGCCTTGCTCAGGCGCGCTTGGTGGTGCTGTGTCGGACTGGGGGGTGGCGTCGGACTGCGGTGTGGTGGCGCCCGGGCTGGGGTCCGGGGCGTCGTAGTAGGGGGGTGTGTTGTCCTGGCCTCCCCACAGGTGGGGCGGTTCTTCAACGTCGGGGATCAGTTTGTTGCGCCAGAGGATGGGCGGGTCGACGGTGAAAGCAGGGTCGGGGGAGAAGCAGAATGTTGCTCGTGAGGTCGCCGGGCCGAAGACGAAGCCCGCAGGCTCAACCTGCTCCAATGTGAATGCGCCGATATCGGGTGCGGTGTAGGTGTCACCGATGTTCAGCAACTTCGCTGGGCTCTCCTGATGCCCTCCGTTCCCTCGAAAATCCGCTCTAGCATATGCGCGCTGATGGCCGAATACGATTTCCATATCGGCGACATTCAGCCACGCGTAATTCCCATTGGAATCACTCCCAATGGGAATGTTTCCAAATGGGTCATGAGAGCTATGCCCCGCTTTTCTGATGTGGATGCCGCTTGGGCACGACTGTGCCCCCGGCGGCGGGGAGTCCAGGCGCAGGTGGGTGCACAGTAAGTCGTTGAGCAGGAAGAGCGACACGCAGGCGGCGCACGCGCCGTACCCGATTAGCTTCCTCGGGATCATGGAATCCGCCCATACGTGTACGACATGAAGCAGCGCCTGTAATCGTCCCATGACATCCGGAAGGTACCGCCGACTTGCGGCTTGTTGTTCGAGGGGTTTCCCGAGCCGTCGGCCTCGTTGTTGTGCCCCCATGGGTTGGAGATTGTGATTCCTCCGTCATCCGCTGCGATCACCGTGTACGCGTGTGCCGCCTCGATAGTGATCGTCTTACGGGTTCCATCGACTTCGACCTCCGCTGTGTGGGACAGGGGCGAAGTCTCCGTTGTCACTGGATGACCTTGATCGAGTGCGAATTCAATGTGCTGGGGCATTCTTTCTGCTTTAACGGGGTCGTTGGTTATGATTGCGATTCCTCCCTTGTATCCCGATAACATATGCATTCCCGCAGCGCTGAAGCCGCTGCCCGCGCCGAGTGAGTAGAGGGACTGGGTCCCTGCCGGGCACGTCTGGGCCAGGGCCGACTCGAAGATGGAGGCGATGTTCGGTTGAGCGCCGTTGGCGCCCCTCACATAGGTGTCGGACACGAAAACCGTGTCCTCCCCCGATGGGTTGGGGTCGTGCGGCGTTCCGGGCATCGTGACCAGGAAGCCATCGACCGCGCCCTCGGCGTCCCGGTGGACTCTCACCAGCGAGTAGAGGTAGTCGCGGCCCCGCTGTGTCTGCGCGAACGCCCCGATGGAGGCCAGGAAGTAGCAGTCCCCGATGTTCCCCTGCGCAATGGTGAACGGCGGGTGGGAGCCGTGCTCGATCTCCTCGGCCAGCGAGTCGAGCGTGCCCTGGGACATGGCGCGGAGCTCGCTGGCGTTGAACGGGGATTGATCCGGATCGTCAGGCTTCCGTATGTCCACCGGCTCCACGTGCAGTGCCTCGCGCAGGACCGCTGCGCAATCCGCCTCCGCCTTGGCGCGCTGGGCCTTCACATCGCCGTACAGTGCCTTCAACAAGGCGAACTGCGCGTCAATCGCGGAGGACTGCTCCCACGCCTCGGACCATGACAACCCGTCGTAGTAGGCGTCCAACTGCTCGGCGCGGTACCGGATGTCCGCGACCTCCCAGTACTGGTTGTAGCAGACCCCAGCGAACGCCTCAACGGCCTGGTACGCGCGCGACAAGCCCTCGCACAGGGCGTCCATCTGGCCGCGCTCGGCCACAACCGTGCTCACGAACTGCTCCTGGGCTTTCCCCTGCCACTCGGTGTAGCCATGCAGCGCGTAGCCCAGGTCCTCATGGATCGAGAGCGCCTTGGTGTGCCACGCGCGCAATTCGCTGGCGAAGTGGTTGATCGTAGCCGTTTGACCGGGCAGGTCGGGAAAGTAGCTGGCATAACGGAAGAGCCTCATGGGTGGTGCCCCTTCTGCATCGGGTCGAACGCCCACTCGAGGTCCTTGGCGATATCGGCATCAGTGGCCGCAGTCGCCTGCTTTAGTGTGCTCAAGGGCCTCCGCCGTGTGATCCGCCCAGAGGGCACCGTCCTGGTGGCGCTGCCGGCCCCCGTCCAACAGCACACCTATCGCGTCGTCGATGCCGTCGCACCCGAAGACCTCGGCGCCGGGCTGCGCGGGCCGCACGATGGCGCGCTGGGCCGAGGCGATCGCCTCGACGCGGCGCTTCAGCGACTCGAGCTCATCGATGTCGATGTGGAACCCACTGCTCACGGCGCCTCCCCGCAGTGTTGGAGTACCAGGTGTGCTCCCAGACTACGCCGGAGGCCGCGCATGTGGGAAGACCCCGGCGCTCAGATCCGACCGGTCCACTCTTTGAGCGCCCCGATCCCCTCCGGGCTGGCCAGGCGCCCGCGCTCCCCGGGGTGCCGGGCCACCTGGATGATGAGGGCGATGACGGCGTCGCGGGAAGTCGGCCTGTCGAAGTGGGCGGGCATGACCTGGGCCTCAAGCGCCTCCTCGAGCGCCGCGGCCGCTCTCCTGTCCCCGGGGGCCACGGTCGGCAGGTCCGACCACCTCGCTGTCCACGCGTCCCCGCGCGCGGACAGGATGGTGATCCGCGTGTCGTTGACGAGGACGCGCGGCCTGAGGTGGGACTGCGACAAACGGAACACGAGCCCGCCGATGCCGGATGGCACGGCGCAGGCGCCGAACACGGTGATGTGGATCCCCGTTCCCGGAGCCCATGCGGGCGGGAGGAAGGCGGCCGCGCCCAAGGCGGTCAGCAGCAGGGTCGCTCCCCAGTCGGCCACCACCAGTGCCCACGGCGAACTCATGTGGAAACCGTCCGCGCCCCACCGCCAGTAGCGTTCGGGGTGCACGTTCATGCGGCGGGTCACATGGTTGCAGGCGAACGCGGTGAGCGCCCACACCGTGACTCCCACGCGGTAGCACGTGTCGTAGCGCGCTGCTGGTCCGGCCCCGTCGGACAGGAAGAAGGGGAAGGCGAACGCGAGCAGCAGCAGCGACCCCTGGTACAGGCAGCTCGAGGCCCAGTCGTTGGAGAACACCGCCGCCACCTCCCGGATCAGAGGATCTTCGCGAGCACGGCGGCGCCTTCGGTGGTTCCCAGCGCCCTGCGCTCGATGGGGTGGCGGGCGAGCAGGGACACGGTCCGCTGCAGGTAGCTGTGCCCGCAGGGGGCTCCGTGCATGCCGATCAGCCACCCGCTGTGGACGCGGTTGTCCATGTGCACGCAGGAAAGGCCCCGGGAGTCCGTGATCTCCGTGCGCTCGTCCCATTCCGCGGTCCACTGGTGCGCACTGTTGCACCGCACGCTCAGGAGGGCGGGGGACACGAAGATCTCCGGCAGGAACGGCCGGAACAGGAACGGCCGTACCACCGCGCCCGCGGACTTGAGGAACAGCGTGAGCAATGGCAAGACGAATGCGACGCGCGCGAACGGTCCCACGACACGTGTGTAGACCAAGAACCACAGGACCGCCGGTGACAGGACGACCAGGCCGAGGCCTGTCACGGCGTGGGTGAGGGCCAGGGACGCTGGTGTTTTGAGCAGGTACCCGTCTTCCACGCGCCGCCAGCGCCGGTGCGTGCTGTTCTCGACGGCCAGGGTGTGCCAACCATCGATCGTGGCAAGGAAGGTCACGGCGCTCAGCAGCGCGAAGAAAACGGCGCGCTGGAGCGAGCCGGTGGCGAACATGACGGCGCAGACCGCAGCGCTCACCACGGACGCCCCCAGAGAGGCGCGCGTCCCAGCGCGCCGCAGGTCGTCGGCCGTGCCGCACAGATGGTTCTTACCCACTACTGCTCCCGTCTTTCATCCTCGCGGGGCGGTCCTGACCCCGTGGCACGGGGGGCCTCGGAGCGGTTCCCCTTCCCCGGCCGCACGGAACGGACCCGCTCAGGAAAGGGACCCGGCGGACGGGGCGCCGCAGAACAACACGGCCCTGTCAGGCGGTGCCCCCGGCGGATAAGGGACCGACGACGCGCTGGCCGAGGACGTCGGCCCCACCATTCGGTGCCCCCGGCGGATAGGGGACCGACGGAGTTCATCGGGGTCGTCTCCGCGCCGCCTCCGGCGAATAAGGGACCGACCCGAGGCGGAAGGGCCGCCGGAACGCCCACTGGAGGGGGTCCCGGCGGCCCTGACACGGTTCCGCCTGCGCTGCCGCTGCGCCGCTACCGCGCGGGTGCGGCGGTCGCGGGGCTCACGGGGGCGCGCTCACGCCCCCAGTGCGTCGGACACCAGCTTCTTCGCGGCCTCCTGGACCTCGGCCAGGTGCTCGGCGCCCTTGAAGGACTCGGCGTAGATCTTGTACACGTCCTCCGTGCCCGACGGGCGGGCGGCGAACCACGCGTACTCGGTGGCCACCTTGAGGCCGCCGATGGGCGCGTCGTTGCCGGGGGCGCGCACCAGCTTCGCCGTGATCGGATCGCCCGCCAGCTCGGTGGCGGTCACGTCGTCGGCGGACAGGGCGGCCAGCTTCGCCTTCTCCTCGCGGGAGGCGGCGGCGTCGATGCGCGCGTAGGCGGAGGCGCCGAAGCGCTCCACCTGCTCGGTGTGCAACTGCGACGGCGTCTTGCCGGTGACCGCCAGGATCTCCGAGGCCAGCAGCGCCATGATGATGCCGTCCTTGTCGGTGGACCACACGGTGCCGTCCTTGCGCAGGAACGAGGCCCCCGCGCTCTCCTCGCCGCCGAAGCCGACGGCCCCGGACAGCAGGCCGGGCACGAAGTGCTTGAAGCCCACGGGCACCTCGACCAGCTCCCGGCCCAGGGAGGCCACGACGCGGTCGATGAGGGCGGAGGACACCAGGGTCTTGCCCACCGCGCAGCCCTCGCCCCACCCGGGGCGGTGGCTGAACAGGTACTCGATGGCGACGGCCAGGAAATGGTTCGGGTTCATCAGCCCATCGGGGGTGACGATGCCGTGGCGGTCCGAGTCCGCGTCGTTGCCGGTGGCGATGTCGTAAGGGGTGTTGCCCTCGGCGTCGGGGGTCATCGCCTGGCGCAGGGAGGCCATGGCGTAGGGGGAGGAGCAGTCCATGCGGATCTTGCCGTCCCAGTCCAGCGTCATGAAAGGCCACGCGGGGTCGACCTTCGGGTTGACGACCGTGAGGTCCAGGCCGTAGCGCTCGCCGATGGCCGCCCAGTAGTCGATGGACGCGCCGCCCAGCGGGTCGGCGCCGATGCGCACGCCCGCCGCCCGGATCGCCTCGATGTCGACGATCTGGTCCAGCTGGCCCACGTAGAAGTCCAGGTAGTCGAAGGGCGTGATGCTGGGATGGTGGAGCAGGTCGGAGCCCACCACGCGGGGCACCTCGCGCCACTGCCCCGACTCCAGCAGCTCGTTCGCGCGGGCCGCGATCACGCTGGTGGCGTCCGTGTCGGCGGGGCCGCCGTGGGGGGGATTGTACTTGAACCCGCCGTCGCGCGGCGGGTTGTGGCTGGGGGTGACGACGATCCCGTCGGCCAGGCCGTCGCCGCTGGTGCGCAGCTGCCCGGGCGCGCCGTTGGCGCCCAGGATGGCGACGGAGACGGCGGGGGTCGGCGTGTAGGATCCGCGCGAGTCGATGCGCGCGTCCACGCCCGCGCCGGCCAGCACCTCGAGCGCGGTGCGCCACGCGGGCTCGGACAGGGCGTGGGTGTCGCGCCCGATGAACAGGGGGCCGTTGATCCCCTGGGAGGCGCGGTACTCGACGATCGCCGCGGTGATGGCGACGATGTGCGCCTCGTTGAACTTCCCGTCCAAGGAGGCACCGCGGTGGCCGGAGGTGCCGAACACCACCCGCTGGTCCACGTTCGCGGGGTCGGGCTCGACATCGTAGTAGGCCGAGATGACATCGTCGACGTTGATGAGGTCTTCAGGAAGGGCTGGTGTGCCTGCTCGTTCATGCATGCCCCCAGTGTGACATTGCCCGCCCTCGTTTCGGAACCCCCGTCCCACGCCGTGGAATGAGAAGGGTGTCACAGCGTGTCGCCGCCGGTTCCCCGGGCCGGGGCCGCCCCGGCCTCGTGGGCCGGACAGAGCCGACGGTGCGGCGCGAGCGCCCGTGGGGAGGCCATCCCCGCCTCGTGGGCCGGAAGTCTGCGCGAACGGGGTGGGCGGGCGCTACTCTGGTTCCACGCCGGCACAGTGTCGGCTCCCACAGACGAAGAAGTCAGGAGGAACGCCAATGGGCTGGTTCGACTCGCTCGAGCACAACAGGTGGCTGTCCACGCAGATGCAGGCCCTCATCGCCGAGGCCGAGGGTGCGATCGTGCCAACCGGGTTCGCGCACCTGGACGCCGAGGGCAAACCCGATCCGACCAGGTCCATCGACCTCGCGGTCACGGGGCGCATGGCCTACGTGTTCTCACTGGGCGTGCTCATGGGACTGCCCGGGACCCGCCGCTACGCGGACCACGCCGTCAAGGCGCTCTCCACCTACTTCACGGACTCCGTCAACGGCGGCATGTGGGTGTCGATCAAGCCCGAGGCCGGCGCCGACGGGCACGGTGTCCCCTGGGACGAGGATGGGCGCGTGAAATCCCAGTACCACACCGTGTACGCGCTGCTCGGCGCGGCCGCGGCGGCCGTCGCCAACCGGCCCGGGGCGCACGAGCTCCTCAACTCCATGCTGGACGAGCAGAAGGAGCGCTGGGCCGACGACTACGGGCTCGTGTGGGACCAGTACGACGAGGCGTTCACCGCGCCCGTCCCCGTCCACACGCTGGGCACCCTGATCCACACGATCGAGGCGTACATGGCCGCCGCCGAGGCCACCACGGAACCCGAATGGCTGGACCGCGCCGAGAAGATGGCCGCCTTCGCCCACAAGGTCGCCTCCAAGAACGGCTGGCGCGTCCACGAGTACTACGACGAGGAGTGGAACCCGAGCCCCGGGGCCGGCAAGCTCCTGAACGACGGGCGCCGCCACTACGACGGCTACGTCACCGGGCACTCCATGCAGCTGGCCCGCTTCGCCCTGCAGGTCCGCTCCGGCCTGCGCTCGATGGGGTGGAAGGTGCCCGACTACCTGCTCGAGATGGGGACCGAGCTCTTCGAGCGCGCCCGCGTCGACGGGTGGCGCCGCACCGACGGCTGCCCCGGGTTCGCCACCGTCGTGGACGACGAGGGCGATCCCGTGCCCGGGGAGGACGAGCACCAGCAGTGGGTCGTCTGCGAGGGCGTGTGCGCGACCGTCGCGATCCGCCGCGCCATGCTGGACGACGGCGCCCGCGTCTCCGAGGTCGAGCACTTCGAGCACTGCTACAGGTCCTTCGTCGACTACATCCACGACTACCTGATCAGCCAGCCGGGCCGCTGGGTGCGCCGCCTCGGCCCCCGCAACGAGAGCGTCCAGCCCGCGAAGTCCTCCCGCTGGGACGTGTACCACGCGATCCAGGCGACTCTGGCGATCCGGGTGCCGTTGTGGCCGCCCACGGCCCCCGCCCTCTTCCGGGGCCTCCTCGACCACCCCGAGGAGCCGGCGCCCGACAAGAAGTCCTGGAACTTCTTCGGCCTGCGCGGTTAGGGCACTCCCCGCCCGCTCCGCAGCGGCGGGTTTCCGCACCCGCTCCGCAGCGGCGGGCGGGCCTGGGAGGCGGCGGAGTTCCCGCGCCTGCCCGCCGTCCTGTAGGATCGAGCCGTCTGGAGGGCTGTCCGAGCGGCCGAAGGAGGCGGTCTTGAAAACCGCTGTGCCAGCAATGGCACCGGGGGTTCGAATCCCCCGCCCTCCGCGGCCGACCGCAGATCACACGGCCAGCGCCTCGCGCGGGGCGGCGAAGTGTTCTAAAGTGGTCGGCACTGGAGACGTCGCATAGTCCGGTCGAGTGCGCCTCCCTGCTAAGGAGGTAGGGGTGCATAGCCCCTCGCGGGTTCAAATCCCGCCGTCTCCGCCCACAGCCCCGGGATACCATTGGGATCCCGGGGCTCCGCATTGGGGTCCATCGCAGTCCCGACGGCGCTGCGGCGGGATCCCCCTCCGGGTCAGGGGGTACTCCTCGTGGCCCTGGGCGCAGGCTCGGTGGCGGCGCGGTCCCCCGGGGAGGGGGCACCGCCCACTGGAAACCGCAGGATCCCAGGAACACGCGGCCCTACCCGGGGCAGGCGGAACCCGCACGGCCCCATCCGGGTCCCACGGCGCCGGGGCGGGGACCCTGATGGGCGCAGCCCAGCCCTTCCCGTCGAGGAGGGGACCCAACAACGCCGGGGCGGAGACCCTCCCGGAGGAGCCGGCCCCCGCCTCGTCGGCAAGGTGGACGGGGCGATGCGGATCGCCGCGCGGACGCGGACCGGCCCCCGCCTCGTAGAACGGATCAGTAGATCGTCACGTAGGTCCCCGAGGGGATCGTGTCGTGGAACCACTTGGCGTCCTCGTAGCGCAGGCGCACGCACCCGTGGGAGACGTGCCCGCCCAGCGTCCCGTCCTTCACCGTGTAGGTCCCCTCGTAGTACAGGATCGAGTGGAACAGGTAGTCGCCCGAGAACTGGGTCCACCAGTACGCCGTGTACCCGTGGCCGAAGGACGGGCCCCGGCTCTTGATGGTGAAGGTCCCCTTGATCGTGGGGGTCGACGGCTTGCCCACCGAGCACGGCATGTCGGTCAGCGGCTGCCAGGAGTCGTCGGCCCAGTAGAATGTCATGCAGTGCGGGGCGCCGGTGTCGACGACCACCAGGTAGTTCGTGGGGCTGTACAGGGTCTTCGCGTAGTTCCAATCCGCCTCGAAGTCGGCGCGGCCCGAGACCCAGAAGCCCTTCCACCGGTCGAAGTAGTTCCACGACCCGGAAACCACCGCCCACCCGGTGGACATCGCGCCGGAGCCCGGATCGAGGTAGTACCAGCTCGCTCCCTCCTGAAGCCAGCCGGTGCCCAGGGCCCCCGAGGGGTGCAGGTAGTACCAGCGGCCGCCGTCGGCCACCCAGCCGGTCCGCATCGCGCCGTCGGGGCCCGCGTAGTACCACGTGCCGTCCGCGATGAACCAGTCCGAGGCCATCGCCCCGCTGCCGGTCAAGTAGTACCAGGCGCCCGCCCAGACCCACTTCGCCGAGGCCATCGCGCCCGAGGACTCGAAGTAGTACCAGGTCCCGTCGACCTGGAACCAGCCGGTGGCCATGGCGCCGCTGGAGGTCATGAAGTACCAGGAGCCGCCGGTGGAGAGCCAGCCGGTGTCCATCGCCCCGTTGTCGGCGAAGTGGTACCAGGTGCCGCCCTCCCGGTACCAGCCGCTGCGCACGCCGTTCTCGGTCGACATGTACCACACGCCGTTGGGGTCCTTGTACCAGCCGACCGGGACGTACCCGTCTGCGGTGAAGGCGTAGCGGCTTCCCTCCACCTCGAAGACGCCGTTCTTCAGCAGCGTGCCGTCCGGCAGCTCGTAGCTCCATCCGGCTCCGTGGCGCACCCACTTCCCCGTGGCCGGGGTCGGAGGCCCGGGCTCCCCTTCCTCCTCCGACGAGGCGGGGGTGCCGTCAGCAGGCCCGGCGTCTGGGCCGTCAGGGGCCTGTGGGGCGGCGTCCCGGTCCTGGGGGCCGGTGGTCTGGTCTTGGGTGTCGGTGGTTGGGTCTTGGGGCTTGGTGGTTGGGTCCTGGGGGGCGGGCCGCCCCGCGTCCCCGTTCTGCGCCGCAGGGGCGGATTGGGGGGCGGACTCGCTGCTGGGGGCCGAGGCGCCCGCCGTGCTCACCGCCGGACCGCCGGATGCTGCTCCGCTGTCCGGACTGTCGGCCATCGCGGCCAGGGGGGACAGGCCAGCGCACGCGAGTGCGGCCGCGGCTGCGCCGATGCAGCGGAGGAAGCGGATGCGGATTCTACTCATGGTTGCACCTCACTCGAATGGGATAGGCCAATCCTATGCGTTATGAGGAACCACGGGGCGGGGTTGGCGGTGCGTTCGCCCCATTGTTGCCGTCTTGTTGCCTTCGAGGCGGGGCGGAGGTAGGGCACCTCATTGGTGCTGGTTGTGCGGTTGCTGCCGGTTGTGAGTCGGGGGTGGAGGCTGGGGCGCCCAGCTGCTGCGGGTCGGGGGGTGGACGGGGACAGAGGCGGGTGCCCGTTATTGCGCCGCCGGGCTCAGGTGCTCGCGGGCAAGGTAGTTCCACTGTGGAACGCGGATCCTGACGGACGGGCACTGCGCGTTCCGTGTCCGAGGGGCAGACCAGCGCCGCCGCATTCCCCTCTCCGGGTGCGCCGGGCGGAGCGGTGGGCTGGCCGGGCCCGCCATCGGCGCGCCCGCAGCTACCACGAGCGGCCCCGTTCCCAGTGACCGGGCCGACCAGCCGCCAGCCCCACCGCTACCAGCCTTTCCGAGTCCAACCGCGGCATCGGGGCAGGAAACCACCTACGGTTAGCCCCCATCGGGGCAGGTTAACCCCCATTGGGGCAGGAAACCACCCATTGGGGCAGGCAAATTACCTACCCCAATGCACCGTAACCTACCCCAATGCGACAACGCACCCGCCCCAGCAGTGCCGGGCCACGGAGAAACTGCCCCATTGCCTACCCCGATGACCCATTGCCTACCCCAATGCGGGCCCACGCTCCCCCCAAATGTCCCATTGCCTACCCCGATGACCCATTGCCTACCCCAATGCGGGCCCGCGCTCCCCCCAAATGTCCCATTGCCTACCCCAATGCGGGCCTGCCCAGCCCGGCGGGGCCCGACGCGCCCGCCCCGTGCCTCGGGCGGGAACGCTCCCGTCCCCCTTATCACGCCCGCGTACTGCGTTCGCTGCGCCGGGCCCTTCCTGCGCTCGGCTCCGACGATCAGCCGGTCACGAGCCGATCAGGCCCCTTTGGCCAAGCGCACGAGCACTGAGGCGACGCGGTGCTGCGCGGTGCGGTCGTCGCGTCCGGTGAGTGGGTCCGAAGCGACGACCCACAGTCCCGTGGCCGAGGGCGGCAGCGCGGCGCCCGCCTCGACCAGTGGACCGACATGCGGCCAGGCGGGTCCGTTCGCGGGGAAGAACCACGCTTGAGGGGCGCAGGCGAGCGCCCGCTCGGCGTCCGCCGTGACGTGAGCGGGCACTGGGACATCCGCTTCTTCGCCGACTCCGGCATATGCTGCTCCGAGGCCGATGGCGAGTTCAGCGGTGACCGCCCGGGCTTGCCGCCACCTCCGCGCGGCACGCGACGCTTCGGCGCGCGGCCGCAGGCCGAGGGGCACCCCTAGCGACAGCGCTGCGAAATCCGCGTCGAGCACCCACCAGGACGGGTCGTCCCCCTGCACCTTCCTGACTGTGGCCTTCCCGATCCCCGGGCGCTTCCGCGCGCCCTTCGGGCGCCTCTCGCGGGGCGCCAAGAGGGCCAGCGCCTCGTCCTCGCCCACGTCGATGTGCTGGGGGAGGACGACGCCGATGCACATGCTGGTTCCGAGGTGCGCCATGCGGTCCACTCCTGCCGCGATGAATAGATAGAGGAAGCACAGCGGCCCCTTGCCAGGGTATCGCCGGCAGGCCGTGGGCGCCTTCGCGCGGCGCCCGGATTCCCGAATCCCTGGGGGAGGGCACGCGAACGCCCCCGCCACCGTCTACCCTGGAAGGGTGACGACAGCTTTGTACCGCAGGTACCGCCCCGACACTTTCGACGAGGTGATCGGCCAGGAACACGTGACGGAGCCGCTGAAGGCGGCGCTCCGGGCGAACCGAGTGACGCACGCCTACCTGTTCTCGGGCCCGCGCGGCTGCGGCAAGACGACGTCCGCGCGCATCCTGGCGCGCTGCCTCAACTGCGCGCAGGGGCCCACGGACGCGCCGTGCGGCCAGTGCGCCTCGTGCAAGGAGCTGGCGACGGGCGGTTCGGGCTCCTTGGACGTCGTCGAGATCGACGCGGCCTCCCACGGCGGCGTGGACGACGCCAGGGACCTGCGCGAGCGCGCCACTTTCGCGCCCGTGCGCGACCGCTACAAGATCTTCATCATCGACGAGGCCCACATGGTGACGAACCAGGGCTTCAACGCACTGCTCAAACTGGTGGAGGAGCCCCCCGAGCACGTGAAGTTCGTGTTCGCCACGACTGAGCCCGAGCGCGTCATCGGCACGATCCGCTCGCGCACCCACCACTACCCCTTCCGACTGGTGCCGCCCGACGTGCTGGGCCCGTACTTGAAGGAGTTGTGCGCCCAGGAGCGCGTCCGCGTCGGCGACGGCGTGCTGCCGATGGTGATGCGCAGCGGCGGGGGGTCGGTGCGCGACACCCTGAGCGTGCTCGACCAGCTCATGGCGGGCGCCATCGACGGCGAGGTCTCCTACGCCACTGCGGTGGCGCTCCTGGGGTACACGGATTCGGCGCTGCTCGACGAGTCGGTGGACGCCCTGGCCGGTGGCGACGGGGCCGGCGCGTACAGGGTCGTGGAGCGCATGGTCGAGTCCGGGCACGACCCGAGGCGCTTCGTCGAGGACCTGCTCCAGCGCCTGCGGGACCTGCTGATAATCGCGGTCGCGGGCGACGGGGCGCGCGATGTCCTCTCCGACGCCCCTGCCGACCAGTTCGAGCGGATGCAGTTGCAGGCGAAGAACTGGGGTCCCAAGGGCTTGTCGCGCGCCGCCGACCTGGTCGACGAGGCACTGCGGTCGATGACTGGCGCGACCTCCCCGCGCCTGCAGTTGGAGCTCCTGGTGGGCCGCATCCTGGTGCCCGTCGCCCCCGCGCAGCTGGAGGGGGCGCTGGAGGGCGCCGTCGGCCTGGTCGGCGGCGGCTCCCCCCACGAGGCCGCGCCGGTTGGCTCGGACACCGCCGCGGGCGCTTCGGGCGGGGGCGCCCAGGGCAAGGGGCGTTTCGGCGCCCGCGAGGCCCGTGAGGAGTTGGAGCGCGCGAGGCGGGAGCACGAGGCGGGGGAGCGGCGCCATGGCGCCCGCCGCGGCGATGGGGAGGCGGCTCCCGGGGAAAGGGCGCCCGAGCGCGGTGCGCGCGCCCAGGACTCGGCGGGGTGGGCTCGCGCAGAGGCGGAGCCCAGGCCCTCGGCGCCGACGTGGGCGGACGCTCCCGAGGGGGGCGACGGCCCGGCGGGATCCGGTTCCGTGCCCGCGTGGGGGGGCCCGGAGGCTGGGGTGCCCGCCCC
>ERZ773075.467-NODE-467-length-31031-cov-29.1325_pt1 | contig 31031 bp, 22 predicted proteins | sample MGYA00580614_ERZ773075 | MGnify/ENA primary metagenome ERZ773075 (study PRJEB29015, sample SAMEA2738021) | human oral metagenome | biome: human oral; feature: human-associated habitat; material: dental | place: China | collected 2043 ...
GTGATGTTCGTCTGGGGCATGGCCGAGGCCATCTCCTTCCCGATCATGGCGGAGATGAGCCAGGTGTGGCTGGGACTGACCCACCCTGAGCGGATGTGGCGCCGCACGGTGATGGTCGTGGCAGGATCCGTTGCCGGGATCGTGGTTACCCATCTGCTCACCCGGGGAGGACACCAGCCTCCCGCGCCGTGGACCACACCGGCGATGAGGACGGCGACCTCCCGTTACCTGAGTCAAGGCCCCCGCGGATACTGGAAGCAGGCACTGACCGGGATTCCGGTGAAGCTCTTCGCCGCCGAGTCCGGGCGACGTGACCTGCCTCTGCCCTCGGTCGTCATTCACGCGGCCGGAGAGCGGGCTGCGCGCATGGCGGCCTCTACCGCCATCATCAAGACACTGGGCAGGCCACTGGGACCAATTACCCGCCAGCACTATGGCCCCTACCTGGCGGTCACTGGCGTCGTCTTCGCCACCGCGCTGCGGGGCGTTATCAGACACTGGCAACGCCCGAAGCGTCCTGGACGCCGATAGCGGCCACCACGCTGCCGAGCGCCGTCAGGCAGAGGGCAGAGATCAGAGGTGCGTCTTCGACGGCTCGCGTTCCTCCTCATCGCCGGCGACGGCCAATGCATCCCGGAGAGTGAAGTTGCCGTTGTAGAGCGCCTTTCCGACGATCGCCCCCTCCAGTCCGAGCGGGGTCAGGCGCCGCAGCGCGATCAGGTCATCAAGGTGAGCGATACCGCCCGAGGCGACGACCGGAGCGGCAGTGCGCCGACACACGTCAGTGAGCAATGTGGTGTTGGGGCCGCTCAGGGTTCCGTCACGAGTGACGTCGGTGACGACGTAGCGAGCGCATCCGGCGGCATCGAGACGATCAAGGGTCTCCCACAGATCACCGCCCTCCTTGGTCCAACCGCGGGCCGCCAGGGTCGTGCCGCGCACGTCGAGGCCGACGGCGATCCTGTCGCCATGCTCGGCAATGACCCGTTCGGTCCACTCGGGGTTCTCCAGTGCCGCCGTGCCCAGGTTGACCCGAGCGGCACCTGCCGCCAGAGCCCGGGCCAGCGAAGCATCATCGCGGATGCCTCCGGAGAGCTCCACCTTGATGCCTACCTCACCGACGATGCGTGAGAGCAGCTCTGAATTGGATCCGCGGCCGAAGGCCGCGTCGAGGTCCACCAGGTGGATCCACTCGGCCCCGGCCCGCACCCAGTCCCGGGCGGCGTCGACGGGGCTGCCGTAGTCCGTCTCGGAGCCAACCTCTCCTTGAAGGAGCCGGACGGCCTTGCCGTCGGCGACATCGACGGCGGGAAGTAGGGTGAGCATGCTTTTCTCCTGCGATGGTCTTGAATCGGCTCAGATGGGTTCAGAGGGTCGTCAGCCAGTTACGCAGAAGCTGGGCCCCCGCGTCACCGGATTTCTCGGGATGGAACTGCGTGGCGCACAGGGCCCCGTTCTCCACGGCGGCAATGAAGTCCTGTCCGTGAGTCGCCCAGGTGGCTCGGGGTGGCCGAGTGGGACCGGGACCGAGCAACTCGGCGGGGTCCTGGGTGGCCGCGTAGGAGTGGACGAAGTAGAAACGCTCCTCGGCGATGCCGTCGAACAGCACGGAGCCCTCGGGAGGACGGACCCGGCTCCATCCCACGTGCGGGACGACCTCGGCCCGCAGCCGACTGACGGTTCCAGGCCACTGGCCCAGCCCCTCTGCCGTGGTTGCATGTTCCTCGGAGCGGTCGAACATGACCTGCATACCCACGCAGATTCCCAGGACCGGACGCCCGCCGGCCAGGCGCTGCTCGATGAGACGCGGCGCGTCGACCTTCCGCAGTTGACCCATCACCGCACCGAAGGCGCCGACACCGGGAACGACCAGCCCGTCGGCATCAGTCACCTTCCGAGGATCGCTGGTCAGCGTCGCCCTCGCACCCACTCGCTCCAAAGCGCGAACGGCCGAGCGAACGTTGCCGGATCCGTAGGACAAGATGGTGACGCAGGGCGCTTGCATGTGACATACCCTACCGTCCCGGCAGATCGTTCCGGGACATCCTCCACTCCGCAGAACAAGCGCCATCGTGGGCAGGCCCGCCATCTGCCGCACTTGCACCACGGTTCCATCACAGCGCGCACACATCTGACACGTCTCGGCACGCCGGGCGGTGATACGGCACCTGGTGGCCGGTCCTGACCCGGACACCCGCTTTTCTTTCGCAAACCTCCAACATGGGCGAGGATGAACCTGTGAGCATGCAGTTCTCCTCCGGCGACGCACCACCACCGCCGGCACCACCACCGCCGCCTTCCGCGAACCAGTTGTCCGCGTCATCGGCCTCAGGACCGCGAGAGTCCACCAGCACACACAGCGCTGCGCCCTTCTCCATCCCCGGCGTTCGGATCAAGTCGGTACTGGGGCGCGGAGGTTTTGCAACGGTTTACGCCGGCGTACAGGACTCCCTTGAGCGCCCGGTTGCCGTCAAGGTCGACTCCCGACCTCTGGACGATCCGCGCAACGAACGACGGTTCATGCGGGAGGTACAGGCCGCCTCCCGAATCTCAGGGCACCCCCATGTGGTCTCACTGGTCGACACCGGCAAGCTGCCCGACCTGCGCCCCTACCTCGTCATGGAGCTGTGCGCAGGCGGTAGCCTTTATGACCTCGTCTCGCGTGGCCCGACTCCGGCATCCGATGCCGTGGCGCTGGTGGAGGCTGCGGCCTCAGCACTGAGCGCAGCTCACGCGGCCGGTGTCATGCACCGTGACATCAAACCCGCCAATATCCTTCTGGACTCCTACGGCTCACCGCGCTTGTCGGACTTCGGCATCGCCTCCGTCCAACGCGAGGGCCAGGACCCCACAGTCACCCTGGAGTGCCTCACCCCCGACTTCGCCGCACCGGAGGCCTTCATGCTGGCCAGCCCCGGCCCCGAGGGCGACGTCTGGTCCATGGGCGCGGTGCTCTTCGCCCTTCTGACGGGTCGGGGCCCCAGACGAGGTCCCGACGGCGTACAGCGCAGCTTGCCCGCAATCGTCCGTTCCCTCGACGAGCCCCTGAACCTCAACGACCCTAACGTTCCAGAGCTCCTACTTCCGGTGCTGAGCAAGGCCATGGCTCCCGATCCGAAGGATCGCTACCGCAATGGCACAGAACTCACTAACGCCCTAGGGCAGGTTCGTGACCAGCTCGGGACAGGTGACCTGGCCGTCGGTGGGCCGGTGACCTCCTTGCAGCTGGTTGAGGCCGGTCTAGCGCCGCCTCCTCCCGATCACGGGGTGTCGGATTCAGCAGGGTCGGGCAGCAGCCCGCTCAATCTCTCCAACACTCACCTGCCCGGCGTCTCCGGAGCACTATCAGGGTCATCCGCGGGTTCCGCCCACTCGGCACGGTCCGCGGCCCCGGCAGCATCCGGGTGGCTGGAGCAGCACGAGCAACCGCCGATGCCGATGGCGTCACCCGGCTCCTTGAACGCCTCGGCGAACAGTCCGATAGCGGCCGGCACCGGCCGGTCACTCCGGCTCAACGCTCGCGAGCGCCGCCAGATCGGTCTGCGTGCCGGCGCCTTGGGAGCAGCTGCCGGTCTGTTCATCGGCCTGGGTGCCGCCTGGTTGACGGGAATCTGGCTGACTCCCACCACCGGCGCTACGGGAGCGGCATCAAGCACAGAAGCATCGGCCGGCCACACGTCCTCGGGCCAGGACGTCGCCTCCACCCCACCGCATCCGGTAGGCAGTTGTTTAACGGGCACCACCTCCATCTCGGGGCAGACCACCGCACGGAAGGTGGATTGCAACGAGCCTCACTCCTGGGAGGTCTTTCAGGTGGGAACACTGGCGGAGAGCACCACGGGCTCCAGCGACGACGACCTGGCCTCCGACCCCAACGTGCGATCCACCTGCACACCAGAGGCAGCTCAGCAGTACGGGGCGGTCAATCCGAGTACGTCGGTCCTGGGACCTGGCGAGGCAGGATGGAATGCCGGAAAGCGAGGTTTTTCGTGTATCGCCTCGGATCAGAAGGGCGGTCAGCGGACCAGCTCATACGCGAGCTAGACGCCGCAGCCGGCTCATGCTGTGAATTGCAAGCCGCGAACGGTAACGGTGACGTCACTGCGGGGGACGACGAAGTCCACGACCGAACCAGCGCATCGCCCTGGGTGCCTTGATCTCCGAGGACCTCACGGCTCCAGGAACGGATTCGGCGTCGATGACGCCCAGGAGCACGTCCTCGACGACCTGGTCCATGGAGGCCAGGAGGAGTCCTGCCGATGCCTCCTCCCCGGGCTGGCCGTTGGTGAAGTGACGGGCGGTGATCGTCCCGGACAGACCGGACTCAATGCCGACGTCGGTGGCCAGGTCGGCGGTCATGAGGACCGCGCCGGCTCGTGACAGGCGGGAGAGCTGGGCGGCAAGCTCCGCGGCCTCAGCGGGTTCGGAGTCGGATCCGCCGAGCAGCTCGGCCACGTCCCAGTCCGAGTGGGCCGAGACGAACTGCTTGACCGCGAAGGCACCACTGGAGGAGGGCACCACGGTGCAGTCCAGGTCCATGAGCGAGCACATCCCCGCCAAACCGTCGGCCCGGTTCAGCGGCGTCATGACAATGGCGACCTTGACCGCTTTGGGTGCCTGCTCGTCGGAATCGCCGGGGCTCAAAGAGCTCAGCAAGTCTGCCGCCGCCGCGATCTCCGCCTCCTGGGCGTCGGTGAGCCGGACGGCTTCTTCTGAGGGCTCTTCCCCGTCGTTGAGGGGGTGATAGGTGTTGTGGGGGACGTCGTCGGGGTTGATGACCTCAGGCGTCGTCTCCTCCTGACCGGTGACCGGGACGGTTGAGGTACCCACCGCATTCGCTGAGCCCTTCCCGCGATGAGGGCCTTCCGGTGCCTCGAGGCCGTCGGCCGCCGAGAGGTCATCAGGGATATCGACGTCGTCCATAAGGGCTGCGAACTCGGCGTCCAGGTCGCGCCGGTGGTCCTGGCCGTCGTTGCGGTTCTCGCCGGGCTGGGAAGTGTGGTCCATCACAGGGTCCCCTTCGTGGACGGGATGGTCTCGACGCGGGGGTCGTTTTCCACGGCGGCGCGCAGGGCACGAGCCAAGGCCTTGAACTCGGCCTCGGCGATGTGGTGGGGGTCGCGCCCGGACAGGACGCGCACGTGCAGGCAGATGCCTGCGTGGTAGGCGATGGCCTCCAGGACGTGGCGCACCATCGAGCCGGTGAAGTGCCCGCCGATGAGATGGTGGACGAAGGCCTCCGACTCGCCCTCGTGCACCAGGTAGGGACGCCCGGAGATGTCGACGACGGCGTGGGCCAGGGCCTCATCCAGGGGGACACTGGCCTCGCCGAAGCGGCGGATACCGCGCTTGTCCCCCAGCGCCACGCGCAGAGCCTCGCCGATGCAGATGGCGGTGTCCTCCACGGTGTGGTGCACGTCGATGTCGATGTCGCCGGTGGCGCGCACGGTCAGGTCGATGAGTGAGTGGCGCCCCAGGGCGGTGAGCATGTGGTCGTAGAAGGGAACGGTGGTGGAGATGTCGGTCCGGCCGGTGCCGTCGAGGTTGATCTCGATGACGACGCTGGACTCGCTTGTGGCTCGCTCGATACGCGCGGTACGGCTCATGTGTGCTTCCTCAGCATCGGATGTAGCGGATTTCAGCGGTACTGGTTCTCTTCATAGGTGTCTCAACCGGTAACAACCCTACAGGTCCTGCGTGCCGTCCGCGGCCGGCATCGGTCTCAGATCCCGACGGCAGCGGCCAGGGCGCTGCGCAGTCGGTCCATCTCCTCGGGTGTTCCGATACTGGCCCGTAGGAACCCCTCGGGACCGACGACGCGGATGAGGACCCCGGCGTCGAGCAGAGTCCGCCAGACGGCGTCGCGGTCCGGGAACGGGCCGAACAGGACGAAGTTGGCGTCCGACTCGTGAGCGGTCAGGCCCTGGGCCCGCAGCCAGTACACGAAGGCATCACGCTCATTGCGCAAGGAGGCCACCTGAGCCATGAGCTCGTCACGGTGGGATAGGGCGGCCAGCGCGGCGGCCTGGGTGACGGCGGAGAGGTGATAGGGCAGGCGCACCACGCGCAGGGCGTCGACCAGGGCGCGGTCGGCGGCCAGGTAGCCCAGACGCAGGCCGGCGGCCCCGAAGGCCTTGGACATGGTGCGGGTGACGGCCAGGTGCGGGTTGGCCGGCCCTACCAGTTCCAGGGCGCTGGGCACGCCCGGACGGCGGAACTCGGCGTAGGCCTCGTCGATGACGACGACGCAGTCACTGGCCCGGGCCGGTGAGCCGATCTCGGCTCCGAGTATGGGGCCGTGACCGCGTGCCGCCTCGAGGATCCGCCCGATGTCCTCCAGTGGCAGGGCTGTTCCGGTCGGGTTGTTAGGGCTGGCCAGAATGACGACGGCAGGTCGCAGCTCATTGATCGCAGTCACCGCAGCGTCCACATCCAGCGTGAAGTCCTCCCGGCGCGGTCGCGTGGCGTAGTCGGTCAGTGTGTCCCGGGCGTACTCGGGGTACATCGAGTAGGTGGGGGTGAAGGTCAGGCAGGTGCGCCCGGGGCCGCCGAAGGCCTGGAGCACGTGGAGCATGACCTCGTTGGAGCCGTTGGCCGCCCAGATCTGCTCAGGGGCCAGGTGCGCACAGGATTCGGCCTTGAGATAGTCCGCGAGCGCGGCCCGCAGCCGGGGGAAGTCCCGCTCCGGGTAGCGGTTGAGGCCCTGGGAGGCCTGGGCCACGGCGGTGGCGATCGACTCGATGACGGCGGCCGAGGGCGAATAGGGGTTCTCGTTGACGTTCAGCCGCACGGGGACGTCGAGCTCCGGGGCCCCGTAGGGGGCCTCACCGTCCAGGTCCGGTCTCAGGGGCAGGTTCGCACTCACGCCAGGAGTCTACGGCTCGGTACGCTCTCGCGGTTGGGCTCCCCATTCGGTGGTGCCGGCGGCACCGAGGTGGCGGCCGCAGTATCTGCTGAGGGTGTGGTCAGTGCGGCTCACTGGTCAGCATGATCTCCTGGAAGTCGAGGCGGTCCAGGGCGTGCTCCAGGGAGTCGGCCGAGTAGAGGCCCTCGTCTCCGGCGTCGAGGAGGGCCTCGCGCTGGGCCCGGATCATGTCCAGGGCGCGCTCGCGCACCGGGGCGAGCTCATCGTGGCGCCAGGTGGGGTCGGCCCAGGCCTTGGCGACGGCTCCCGGCAAGACGACGATGTCATTGCTCTCCCGGCGCACGAGGCCGTGCTGCTCCGGGGATGGTTTGAGGCTCTCATTGTTCTCGATGTCATGGGCGGGTGGTGAGACCTTGTCCAGCTCGGGAGTGCTCGTTGTCGCCTGAACGCCCAAGGTGTCGGGGGCTGCGACACCGGTGGGCACGGTGGGTGCGGAGCGCTGGGGGGCGCCGTGAGTACCGACGGCGGCGACGTCGCGGGCGGCGTTGACCAGCAGCGAGATGACGGCTGCCCTCTCCTCCTCGTCGGCGGGGCCGGCCATAGCGGGTCTGACGACGCGGACCAGTGCGGACAGCGTGAGTCCTTGGATCGTCAGCGAGCCGGCGGCCACGAGCATGGACACCAGGAGGAGGAAGGGGTAGTGAGGCGCTGTGGTCGGCAGGGTCTGGGCGGCTGCCAGGGTGATGGCGCCGCGCATACCCGCCCAGACGATGACGGCGCCTTCGCGTGTGCCCAGGGGCTCGGCCGCGAAGTACTCCAGGTCGGCGCCCCGGCGTCTGACCCGGCTGGAGAGGCGGCGTGCGCGTCGGGCGATGCTCTCGTGGTTGGTCTCTCGGCGAAGCCTGCGCTGAACCTGGGCGAAAGGGCGCCGATCCCAGGGAACCGGGGGCATCTCGGACTCTCCACGTACGATGGCCGAGCAGCGGTTCTGGAACTGGTGGATGGCCTCCTCGTTCTCCTGCCAGTGGATCGCCCAGCGAGCGGTCCGGTGACTGAGAAACTTGAGCATCGGCGCGACGACGAGGGCCCGGATGACGACGGTCAGCGCCCCAGCAACGACAGCGACCGCGATGGCCCTGACAACACCGAGAGCTGAGGCGTCGACCTTCTCCACGATGCCGAAGAACTCCAGCCCCATGACCAGGAAGATGAGTCCTTCCAGAGTGAGCTCGACGGTGTGCCAGTTGGTGCGTGAAGCCACCCGGTGGGCCGGCGGCAGCATTCGGGGGCCGCGGTGGCCGGTGATGAGCCCGGCGACGACGGCTGCCACGAGGCCCGAGCCGTGCATGTGCTCGGCCGGGATCGCCGCGAGGAAGGGGACGGTGAAGGAGACGACCGTGTCCACGGTGGGGTCGGTGATGTGGGAGCGCACCCGTAGACTCGCCTCGCCGACGAGCCAGCCCACGCCCAGGGCCACGAGGACCGCCAGGGCGAAGCCGCCCAGGACGCCGCCGACGCTGACGCCTCCCGACGTTGCCGCGGAGACGGCTGAGGACAGGACCACCAGGGCGGTGGCGTCGTTGAGCAGCCCCTCACCTTCCAGGACGGTGATGATGCGTTGGGAGACTCCCAGCCGGCGGGCGATGGAGATGGCCACGGCGTCGGTGGGACTGAGGATCGCCCCCATGGCGATGGCCCAGGCCAGGGAGAGTCCCGGAACCAGGAGGGTGAGGATGACGCCGATCACTGCCGCGGACAGGGGCACCAGCAGGATGGCCAGCACCGCCACCGGGGCGAGCTCGCGGCGGAAGTTGATGGTGGAGATGCTCACCGCCGTCGAGAACAGCAACGGGGGAAGGACTCCTTCCAGGACCACCTGGGGGTCCAGCTCGATCGCCGGGATGAAGGGCAGGAAGCCCACCGCCGTGCCGCCGGCCAGGAGGATCAGCGCCGGGGCGACGCCGATGCGATCACTGAGTTGAGAGGCCGCCGCAATGGCCAGAGCGCCCAGTACGGCGATGATGAGGAGGTCCATGGGCCAAGGGTATCCAAGGCCTGATTTCCACGATCGCCGGCGCTACCGTGGCCCCATGGTGATCCCAGACCCTGAAATTCCTGAGTACTTTGAGCAGCGCGGTTCCCTCATCCGTGAGCGTGCCGAGGCAGTCCTGCGCGAGCTCGTGGGCCGTAGCGACGCGCACCTGCGCGAGGACCAGTGGCGGGCGGTCGAGGCGTTGGTCCTTGCCCACCGCCGGGCCCTGGTGGTCCAGCGCACGGGATGGGGCAAATCGGCGGTGTACTTCGTGGCGACGGTGCTGCTGCGCGAGGGCTGGGGAGACTGGCGTCCCGGCATGCCACCACCCGTATCCGGCTCGCGTAGCCGGTCCGGAGTCGTCGGAACGAGCGTCATCATCTCGCCGCTGCTGGCCCTTATGCGTGACCAGGTCGCCGCCGCCGAGCGCGCCGGAATCCGGGCCGTCACCATGAACTCGGCCAACGTCACCCAGTGGGAGGAGATCGAGACCCGGGTGCGCGACGGCGAGGTGGATGTCCTGCTGGTCTCGCCCGAGCGCCTCAACAACCCTGTGTTCCGTGACGAGATCCTGCCGCACCTGGCGGCCGGAGCCGCACTGGTGGTCATCGACGAGGCCCACTGCATCTCGGACTGGGGGCACGACTTCCGCCCGGACTACCGGCGCATTCGCACGTTGCTGGCCGACCTGCCACCGCACACCCCGGTCCTGGCGACCACGGCGACCGCCAACGCCCGGGTCAGTGCCGACGTCGCCGAGCAGCTGGGGGCTTCCCCGACGGCAACCGCAGCGGACGGCTCTGCGAGCAGCTCCGAGGTCCTGGTCCTGCGCGGCTCCCTGGAACGCAGCTCCCTCCACCTGGGGGTCAAGGCCCTGCCGGACGCCGCCACCCGCCTGGCCTGGCTGGCCGCTTACCTGCGGCACGCCCCCGGCAGCGGCATCGTCTACTGCCTGACCGTCTCGGCGGCGCTGGAGGTCGCCGAGTACCTGATCGGGGCCGGCGTGGAGGCGGCCGCTTACACGGGGCGGACGGACGCCGCCGAGCGAGAGAGCCTGGAGGAGGATCTCAAGGCCAACCGGATCAGGGCGCTGGTGGCCACCTCGGCCCTGGGAATGGGCTTCGACAAGCCGGATCTGGCCTTCGTGGTGCACATAGGGGCTCCGTCCTCACCGGTGAGCTACTACCAACAGGTGGGACGTGCCGGTCGTGGCGTGGAGCGGGCCGAGGTGATTCTGCTCCCGGGTGCTGAGGAGCGCGCCATCTGGGAGTGGTTCGGCTCGCAGGGCTTCCCTCCCGAGGCGGAGGTCCGTGAGGTCCTGGACGGGCTGGAGGGGCAACGTGCCACGGGGGCCGGACCGATGTCGACGGCGGCGCTGGAGACGGTCACGTCGTTGCGGCGCGCTCGACTGGAGTCCATGCTCAAGGTCCTTGACGTCGACGGCGCCGTGCGCAGGGTTCGTGGCGGCTGGGAGTCCACCGGTGAGCCCTGGTCCTACGACACCGAGCGCTATGCACGAGTGGATGCCGCCCGTCGGAGCGAGCAGGAGGCGATGGTTTCCTATGAGCGGCTCGGGGAGGTGCCCGACTCCTCGGGGGCGCCCGCGTCCTGCCGGATGGCTTTCCTGAGATCCTGCCTCGATGATCCGCACCTTCGGCAGGGGTGGCGCTGCGGGGCCTGTGACCTGTGCGGAGGCCTGGTCCTGCCCGAGGTTCCCGGTGAGGAGCAGATCGATGTCGCTCGCCATGCGCTCAGTCGTGCCGGAGTCGAGTTGCGGCCGCGCCGTCAGTGGCCCACCGGGATGAATCGCCTAGGACTAGGACGGTACAAGGGCCGCATCGGTGCCGGCGAGCAGGCGGAGATCGGGATGGCCGTGGGCCGTCTGGACGGGCTGGGTGCCGCGGGGGTGCTGAGGGAGCTGGTGGCCTCCGGTCATGACGGTGAGGTTCCCGTCTCCTTGAGGCCGCTGGTGCTGGAGGTGGTGGACAGGCTTGGTGAGACCATCCGAAGCGGCAGGCGGTCCGACACCGGCTCCCAGGCCGGTTCTGAGCCCGGCTCCGGGGCCGCCGAAGACACTGGAGTCCCGGAACAGCGCATCGCCGTCGTCATCGTGGACTCCCGCTCTCGCCCCCGTCTGGTCCGCCAGCTGGGTCACGCCGTGACGAACCGACTCGGGGCCAGGCCACTAGGGATCGTGGGACTCACCGGCCTGGAGCCGCCGCGCCACGACGTGGGATCGGCGTTCCGCCTGGCGGAAGTGGCTCGCAGCCTGACGCTTCAGAAGTGGCAGGCGCAGGCGCTTGAGTCTCTGCACGGCGCCACGGTGGTCCTGGTGGATGACTGGAGCGATTCCGGCTGGACGCTCACTGTGGCGGCGTCCTTACTGCGCCGGGCGGGTGCCGCAGCGGTCCACCCCTTCGTGCTGGCTCAGCGGTAGGGCCGGGCGCGTGGGCACAGGTCCTCATTCGGCGCTGTCGTATCAAAAACCGTTGGAGGCGGATGCCAGCGCCGGAGCCACCTGGCCGCCGGGGGTCCCCACCTGGTCCTCGAGGTAGTACCACCAGAAGGGCGCTCCCCAGGCATCGGGACGTCCTAATGCCGCCCCGGTGACGTGCTCGGCGACCGCAGTGCGGGCGGCAGCCGGGTCAGTGGTCGATCCGAACCACCACGGACCGTTGTTCAGGTCCTGGCCGCCGTACCCAAGCTCGGTGACGGCGATGCGGGAGGCCGGGAAGGCGGCGTCCAGGGCCGTCAGGACCCGGTCAGCAGCCGTCCCCAGCGGGTGGAGCTGAGGGTAGACGGACAGGCCGACGACGTCGACCAGGTCCCTGATCGGCTGGGTGATCTCCTTGGCGGCATAGCTGAACAGGGAGTATGCAGGGTCGGCCTGTCCGAGCTGGTAGTACAGGGTGAGTATCGTCGTGGCACTGGTGCGCTCGCGCACCGCCTTGGCCGCGCGCTGGGCCTTGGCGACCGGCCCTGTGCCCAGCCAGTCCCCTCCGAGCTCGTTCCCGATCTCCCAGGCGTCCGCGGAGGGAAGAGCCTTGATGAGGGCGTCGACCCGCGCGTCCCAAGCCGAGTCGGTCAGGGCGGCCACGTCGTGGGAGTCGCAGATCTGGGCCAGGGCCAAGCCTCCCTGCGCGTGCAGGGACTCCACCGTGGTGCGCCAGCCGGCCATCTCGTGGGCGTCGGTGGGGTCACCGATCACCAGGCGGGCCGAGACCCTCCGCTTGCCGCCTCCCGGGCCACTAGAAGCTAGAACGGCGGCGATCTCGGCGGCAGTGGGAACCCGGGTGAAGGTCACCCCGATGATGGCGTCTTGCGGGGCCTGGGCCACCAGCGCCCGATCCAGGGCCAGCTGGGCTCCGGAGGCCGACTCCAGGGCCGAGGTGGCCAGGCGGCCTCTGTCGGCCCAGGACTGGGCGGCGGCACATGCGTCCAGGGACCCCTGGGCCGCGGTTCGCAGGGTCGCGACCTCATCGGCGCCCTTGAGGCCCTGTCCGACGGCCTGCTGATAGCGCTCGGCCTGACGGTCGTGGAGGGTCCTGGCCGCCAGCTCCAGGAGGTTGTGCTCGCCGGAGGCGGGCAGGTCCGCCATGAGGGCCGAGTATCCGTGGCTGGTGGGCCACGACATCGTCAGGGTGCAGGCACGCCCAGTGGGTACGTCGATGCCGATGGCCCCGTCCTCGTCCTGGTAGAGCGGCCCGACGACGACGACTTCCAGGGTCTTGGCGTCCAACAGGGCGTCGTCGTAGCCGGCCTCGCCCTTGCCGTTGGACTGGATGCGTCGCAGTGCCTCGAGGCTGAGCGCACCGCCCTGGGCGTCGGTGAGGTGAAGGCTCAGGTGGGTGGTCGCCCCGTCGCCCCTGGCTGGCGGACTGGCCGCATGCCCGTGACCGCAGGAGGACACTGATACTCCCAGGACTCCGGCGCCCAGGAGCGTCAGTGCTCTTCTGCGATTGGTCTCAAGAGGCATGCCGTCATTATTCCCGTCTCGCAAGGGATCGTCTGACCGAACGGTTCCACCGTGGTGATCTCCACGCGGCCCGGTATCACGTCCGACAGCGTCCGTCGTCATTTCAGTTCTGAGGCCGGGACGAAGGTGTATCCCTCGGCCTTGATACCGGCGACGATCTTCTTCAGCTCGGGAAGCGGGTAGTAGGGGTGGAAGAAGAAGCTGGCGGTGGCGTGAGTATTCACGAGGTTGAGCTTGGCCGCATCGACGACCTCCTGGGCCAGGCGCGGCGGGTGCTGGTTGATCTCATTGGGCTCGAAGTTGCCCAGGTTCTCCGGCAGGACGTGTGTCCCGTAGGGGTCGTTGACCGCGTAGGGGAAGAACTGTCCGTAGTAGTCGTGCGGACCGGCCTGGGTACTGGTCAGGGTGCCGGCGTAAAGGAGCTCGCGCTCGTAGCGTACCGGGTACTGCTCGCCGATACCGTAGTAGGCCTCGCGGGTGGCCGAGTAGTGCGGGGTCTCGAAGATCTCCGGAGTCGGCAACCCGACCTCACCGAAGATCTGGCGCCCCTGCTCCACACGCTCCGCGGCCCATGCCTGGGAGGTGCCCGGCAGAGCGCCTCCGATCTGCACGTAGGACTTGTCCTCGCAGTCGACGGCCGGCGCCTTCGTGTCGTTCGTCGCCGAGCACCACGAGCGGATGAACTCGAAGTCATCGGCGGAGACAGCGTTGTAGGGGTTGTCCAGGGTGCCGAACTGATGGGTGGTGCCGTGCTGGACGATCGTTCCGCCCTTGCCTACGGCGTCCTGGAGGACGGCCACCAGCTCCGGGGAGTCCTTCAGGGTGAGCTCCTTGGGCGCGCCGTTATTCTCGGTGCCCTTGGGGTCGGTGTAGATCGGCACGACCGCCATCTGGAAGGGCACGTTGTCGCTGTGGAGGTAGTCGACGATCGCCTGCAGCTCCTCAGGGTCGCTGTCCGGGGTGATGTCCTCCAGGCGCACGGCGGCCTGCCGGTACTGCTTGGCGTTGGGCTGGAGGAAGTCCAGGAGGATGTCGGCGGCAGCGATGTACCGGTCCTGCTCACCGAGGTAGGTCAGCGGGATCTCCCCCATGAAGGTCAGCCCCGAGGAGCTGACGGCCCAGGGGAAGGAGCTGGTCCCGGACTGGGCCACGGAGGCGCAGGCGGTGGCCGCGCCATCGGGCTTGGAGCACTCCGCACGTCCCAGGACCTTGACGTCCTGCTCGCGAGTGATGTGCGGGGCGATGATTCCACCGGTGTTGAGCTCGTTGCGCTTCAGGGAGGCGCCGTTGTAGCTGATCTTGGTGACCCTGTCGGTGGAGTCGATGTAGGAGGTGGCGGGGTCCCAGCCGTAGCGCTGGGTGAAGGCGGCGCGGTCAGCATCGGTCTTGGCCAGCTGCCAGATGTTGAAGCCCGACCACATCACCGGGATGTTGCCGGTGAGGGCGTCGTCGATGAAGGCCCTCGGCAGGGGCTCGTCGTAGGTGGAGCCGACGTAGACCACGTTGGTGAAGCGGCCGGCCAGGCCCGCTACGTAGTCCTTGACCGGAAGGGTGGTGACGGCTCCCGAGTGGCTGGCCAGCGTACCCATGCTCAGGGCGTAGTACTCCCCCAGCTTGGCGTAGTCACCGGTCGTGTCGAACAGGACCAGGGTCGATGCGGGTCCCGCATCCTGGTTGGAGAAGCTCACCGCGCCGACAGGAATCTCGGGCGCATTCTGCTTCAAGTCACGAATCTGGACCTGCCCCGCGGCGGGCGCGGGCTTGTTCAGGTCAACGTCGGCCTGCTTATCGCCCTTGAGGGGAAGCTCCTTCTTGGCCGCGGCGGCGGGCTCGGGCGGGGCCGGAAGCGGGTTCTTGGCCGGGTCCGCGTCGTTGGCCTGTGCACCATCGGCCTGCTTCGCCGCGACGGCCCGGGCCTGTGCCTGGGAGACAGCCGACTGGGGCGTGGCCTGGGCGGGGCCCACAGAGGCGATGGAGGTGCCCAGGCACACCGCGATGGCGGCCAGTGCGCAGCGGCGTCGTCGAGGCGACATGAGGGTCGGGGTGATCATGAATCCTCCTTGTGAGATGAGGTGGGAACTGGGTCGAACTCGGGCAGGGGGAAGCCACGGCCGAACAGGGCGGCGGTGGCTGCCAGGATGCGCTCGCATGCGTGCCCGTCGCCGTAGGGGTTGGCGGCGTGGGCCATGGCCGTGTAGGCCGCCTCGTCGGTCAGCAGGGTGGAGACCCGCTCGACGATGCGGTCCTCGTCGGTTCCGACCAGTTCGGCGACCCCGAAGGCGACGGCCTCGGGCCGCTCGGTGTTGTCCCGCATGACCAGGACCGGTTTGGACAGTGCAGGAGCCTCCTCCTGGACACCCCCGGAGTCGGTGAGGACGACGTCGCAGCGGTCGATCAGTGCGCAGAAGGCGCCGTATTCCAGCGGGTCGCACCACACGATGTTGCTGCGGCCCCCAATCTGCGGCAGAAGGGCCTCGCGGACCCTGGGGTTGCGGTGGATCGGTAGAACGAAGAGCACCTCGGGGTGCTGCTCGGCCAGGCGGGCGACAGCACGTCCGATCGCCCGCATCGGCTCGCCCCAGGACTCACGGCGGTGGGCGGTCACGAGCACCACTCTCCTGGAGACATCCTCCAGTGCCGCCATGAGATTCTCATCCGGGGGCGGAACCCGGCGGTCGACGGCGACCAGGAGGGCATCGATGACCGTGTTGCCCGTGACGCGGACAGTCCGTGGGTCGGTGCTCTCGCGCAGCAGGTTGTCCCGGCTGGTGGTGGTGGGACACAGGTGCAGGGCGGTCACCTGGCTGATGAGCCGCCGGTTCGCCTCCTCGGGGAAGGGAGAGGAGATATTGCCGGTGCGCAGGCCGGCTTCGACGTGGAGAACCGGGATCTCGTGGTAGAAGGCCGCCAGCGCGGCGGCGAAGGCTGAAGTGGTGTCGCCCTGGACGACGACAGCGTCGGGCCGGTATGCCTCGATCGCTCGGCCCACCCCTTGCAGGGAGCGATTGGTGATCTGGGTGAGGGTCTGTCCCGGGGCGTGAATATCGAGGTCTTCGTCGGGGACGATGCCGAAGAAATCGTGGACCTGGTCGAGCATCTCGCGGTGTTGGCCGGTGACGACGACGATGGGGTTGAAGCGCTCGTCGTCACGCATGGCGGCCACCAGGGGGGCGAGCTTGATCGCCTCCGGACGGGTGCCGTAGACGAGCATGACCTTCAGGGGGCAGTCCGATGGCGTGGAGTCTGCTGGCATGAGTTCTCCTACTCAGGTGTCAGGATCGTGGATCCGGCTGGGAAGTGAACGGATGGGGCGGTAGCCGATGCAAGGCGGTCTCACTCGCCCTCGGTGATCGGGGTGAAGGTGACGTCGGAGTCCTCGCAGTAGGCCGCCACGGCGCCGGATCGGTAAGGGGACTCGGAGTCGGTCACTTCGCCGAGATCCTTTCCGTCGACTGTGATGGAGAAGGTGACCGACGAGGGGCTGGTCGCATCGATGCTGATAATGACGTCATGGCTCGTTCCGGGCGGGTAGACGGGCGTGCTGCCGGAGCTCAGGAACCGCTGGGCGCCCTTGTAGGCGGGGTCCTGCTTGGAGACCTCCCAGCCGTTGGGCTTGAGAGCCAGGGCGTAGAAGTGGTTGTTGTCGGAGTAGTTCCACAGGAGCCAGCCGACCTCCCAGGCGTTGGGGCTGCCGTCCTCACGAAGCTGCTCGACGGTGGTCATCGTTGTGCGGATCGTCTGAACTTCCCCGGCCTTGATCTCAACCGTGGTGGATCTGGCCAATCCCGCATGAGTTTTATCATGGGAGTCAGCCGTCGTTGGTTTCAGACGCAGCAGACCGTCGGCGCACGAGGCTTCGCCGTAGCCGTCAAAGATGATCTCCCACTGAGAGCACTTCTGGGCGTCGCTTTCTCTAGCGTGGCAGTACACGGTGATTCCTAGGATCAGTGCCAGGACGCAGCCAACCAGCAGTCCGCGGCGCAGGACCCTGCTGCGACGGAGACAGTCAAGTGCTCCTGCATGCTGAGGGCCGGTGGTTGCAGTCATCTCATCTCCTCATTGGTCAGGTTGCCGGGTGTGTCGCCGGAGGCACGGTGGCCGACACGCTCCGGGCGGACTCGGTTGCCTGAGCGGGCTCGGCCTCGCGAGCGGTCTTGGCCCACCCGGTCCGTCCGGTCAGCTCTCTGGCCACAGCCCGCCAGCCGTAGACGCTGGGAAGGAGCCCGTACAGGACGAAGAGGTGGGAGTAGCCCACCGCCTTGAGCGGGCCCAGGCCATTGCTGCGCTCGATGCGCCAGTAGATCCAGGCGTAGACGAGTGCGGGCCCGAAAGCGATGACGTAGGCGCCCACGAGCCAGGCCCATGACTGCTCCCACCTCAGGACCGCCGCCACTGCGGCTGTGACCATGGTGATGAGGAAGGACAGTGTCAGCAGGGACCCGGTCAGAAGCAGGTAGGGGGTGAGGATCTGCCAGAGCGTGTCGGCGCGCCCCAGCCCCCGCTGCTCCCGGGCGACGGCGCGCAGCAGATGCAGCGCCTGGAGATTTCCTTGGAACCAACGGGTTCGTTGGCGCATGAGGCGTCGCATGCTGGTGACACCCTGCTGGTGCACAGCGGACGCGGACCAGAACTCGTTGGTCCAGCCGGTGGCGTTGAGGCGGATCCCCAGGTCGAAGTCCTCAGTGAGGGATCGGGTCCAGGGCCTGGGGCCCAGGGCATCGAGGGCGCTGAGGCGAACGAACTGGGCGTTCCCACCCATCCCGACGCTGCGCACACGACGCCGTCCTCGCTGAAAGACTTCGGTGAAGATGACGAACTCCATGTCCTGCATGCGGGCGAGCAGAGAGCCGAAGCGGTTGTTGATGCGCACCCCCATCTGGACGGCCCCGACCTCCTGGGGGGCGAATGCCCTGCGGGCCTCGCTGATGGCGTGGGGGTCGAGGCGGCCATCGGCGTCCATGACCCCAACGATGACCCTGGAAGAGGGCACCGAGGTGCTACGGGATCGCACGATCGACAACGCGTCGTTGAGAGCCTCACCCTTTCCCAAGCGGGCGCGCGGCGGGCGACGACGCACCACTTCGACGCGCTCGTCACCGGCCTGCGCGGCCACCTGAGCGGTGTCGTCGTCGGAACCGTCGTCGATGACCATAATGCGCAGGCCCGGGTCGGGGATCGAGGTCAGGCGCCTGACACTGGCGCCTATCACCTCCGCCTCGTTGAGGCAGGGCATGAGAATGACAATGAGAAGAGGCGCGTCCGGGTGCGAGGGGCCACTGCGCCTTGGAACCCCTCGGGAGGCGAGCAGCATGAACAGCGTGTAGACGAGGGCGACGGCGATCATTCCCAGAGCGCCCCACCAACCGACGCGGTCGAGAACTCCCAGGGGACTCAAGGGGCTGAGCCCCGTGTGCAACGACAATGCCTGCGTACTCATCAGGCTCGCAGGCTCACTGTGCCGCCGCGCCGATAGGCATGACGTCCCACGGTGTACCGCGAGTACGAGAACAGGCCGCGCGCAGTGCCGTAGAGATTGGTCATCAGGAAGAGGGCCAGGATGGCGACGAACACCAGTCCGGCACAGTCGATGAGAAAACGGGCGACGAGGGCGGGAGGAGAACCTGCCGGGGCGACGTACCAGACGACGAACAGGCCGGTTCCGGCGGCGAATGGGGAGTAGTGCATGAGGCCATCCATCTGGATCCAAGGGGTAGGGCCAGCACCGACCAGCGTCACCGGGTACAGCGAGCGGATCCGGTCGGCACCAACGCCTCGGTGCGGCGTGCCCGGGGGTAACGGGATGTGGGAACTCAGCCCGTCGGGCACGGCACACCGTGCGTCACAACTAAATATAACAATAGAATAACGTTCTGCAACACTGTGTCGATCGACTATCCACCCACAGGATAGTTGGAGAAAGGCTCACAATGCCAGCAACCGTTGTCATTGCAACGATCTAAACGTCAAGGAGGGGGTGCCCCGCGCGAGCACCCCCTCCTTGATGGACCGAAGAGAAGGTCACAGAAGGTAACGAGATGGTCTCAGATGGCCTTCTTGGAAGCCTTTCTCACTTCCGGCGGGCGCGAGCGGCCTCACCGTGGGCGGGCAGGTCCTCACAGGTCGCCAGGACCTCCAGCGCAGGTGTCAGGGCCTCCAGGGCGCCTGCGCTGTACTCGATGAGCTGGACCGGCTTGAGGAAGGCCATGACACTCAGTCCGGCGGCGAATCGGGCAGTGCCGCCGGTGGGCAGGACGTGGTTGGAGCCGGCCAGGTAATCTCCTAACGGCACCGGACTGTGGGGACCGACGAAGATGGCGCCGGCATTGCGGATCCGACGGGCGACGCCGAGGGCGTCAGCCGTCTGGATCTCCAGGTGCTCGGCGGCATAGGCGTCGGCGACCTCGATGGCCTGAGCAAGGTCACGCACCAGGACGGTGCCCGACTGCGGGCCGCTGAGGGCGTCGCGGGCCCGGTCACGGTGCCGAGTCGCGTTGAGCCTGCGCTCGAGTGCGGCATCGACGGCGTCGGCCAACTGCGGGGAGTCGGTGATCAGGACGCTGCCCGCGTTGGGATCGTGCTCGGCCTGCGAGAGCAGGTCGGCGGCCACGTACTCGGGGTCGGCACCGGCGTCGGCCAGGACGGCGATCTCGGTGGGGCCGGCCTCGGCGTCGATCCCCACTGCCCCCATGACAGCGCGTTTAGCCGCCGCCACGTACACGTTGCCGGGGCCGGTGATGACGTCAACGCCCTGGCACAGGGTCTCTCCCCCGGCGTCGGCGCGATCGGTGTCGTCCTGGGCATGGGCCCCGTAGGCGAGCATCGCGATGGCCTGGGCACCGCCGACGGCGTAGACCTCGGTCAGCCCCAGCAGGGCGCAGGCCGCCAGGATCGTGGGATGGGGCAGGCCTCCGTACTCGGTCTGGGGCGGGCTGGCCAGTGCGATCTGCTCGACGCCGGCCATCTGGGCGGCCACCGCGTTCATCACCACGCTGGAGGGGTAGACGGCCAGGCCTCCGGGGACGTAGACCCCGACGCGCCTGACCGGGATCCAGCGTTGGGTGATGGCGCCGCCGGGAACAATCTGGGTCGTACGCTCAGTAGGCACCTGAGCAGCGTGCCCGGCACGGTTGTGGGCGATGGACATCTCCAGGGCCTCGCGCACCGCAGGGTCCAGGTTGCTGAGCGCCTGGTCGATGGCCTGGGCGGGCACACGAAGGTGGACAGGGCGTACGCCGTCGAAGCGCTCGGCGGCATCGCGCAGGGCGGCTGCACCCCGGGAGCGGACGTCCTCGATCAGCGGAGCCACGGCGGCCTGAGCGGAGGTCACATCGAGAGTGGCCCGGGGAAGAGCCTGTGCCAGCTCGCGGGGGTCGAGTCGGGAACTGCGCAGATCAGTACGGGTGAGCATGCGTACAAGCCTACCGGCCGCGCACGCAACCGCCTGGGCCGTCTATGTGATGGCACGCTTGAACGCGGCGTCCACCAGCCACGTACGAGGCGGTCTGGGAGAAACATCCTCTCCCAGACCGCTCGAGACGCCTTGAGCCGCGTCAGTGCCTCACAGGGTCTCGCGCACGGCGCGGGCGGCGCCCACGAGGCTGGTCAGACTCGCCTCGGTCTCAGCGTAGGCGCGGGTCTTGAGCCCGCAGTCGGGGTTGACCCAGACCTTCTCCGCCCCCAGGGCGTCGACGGCCCGCTGGAGCAGTTCGGTGCACTCGGCCTGGCTGGGAACGCGCGGGGAGTGGATGTCCCACACGCCCGGGCCGAGCTGACGCTCGAAACCGTGCTCGGCCACGGCGGGCAGGATATCCATGCGCGAACGGGACGCCTCGATGGAGGTGACGTCGGCGTCGAGGTGGTCGACCGCGTCAATGACGACGTCGAACTCGGAGTAGCACAGGTGGGTGTGGATCTGGGTGGCCGGCGCCGCCCCTGCTGTGGCCAGTCGGAAGGAGCCGACGGACCACTCCAGGTAGGCGGGGCGGTCGGCGCGACGCAGCGGCAGGGTCTCGCGGATGGCGGGCTCGTCGACCTGGATGACGCCGATACCGGCGGCCTCGAGGTCCGCCACCTCCTCACGCAGGGCCAGGCCCAGCTGGTCGGCGACCTGGGCGCGCGGGACGTCATCACGCACGAAGGACCATGCCATGATCGTCACCGGGCCGGTGAGCATGCCCTTGAGGGGCTTGTCGGTCAGTGACTGGGCGTATGCCGACCAGGTCACCGTCATCGGCTCGGGGCGGACGACGTCCCCCCACAGGATGGAGGGGCGGGTGCAGCGCGATCCGTAGGACTGGACCCAGCCGTGCTCGGTGGTCACGAAGCCGTCGAGCAGCTCGGCGAAGTACTGGACCATGTCGTTGCGCTCGGCCTCGCCGTGCACCAGGACGTCCAGGCCGAGGCGCTCCTGAAGGGCGACGACGCTGGCGATCTCGGCGCGCATGGCGGCGTCGTAGGCGACATCGTCGATCTCACCCTTGCGCCAGGCGGCGCGGGCCTTACGGATCTCAGCGGTCTGGGGGAAGGAACCGATGGTGGTGGTGGGCAGCTCGGGCAGACCCAGACGCGCGTCCTGAGCGACCTTGCGCTCGGCGTAGGGGACGCGAGTTCGGTCGCCCTCAGTGACGGCGTCAACGGCGGCGCGAACCTCGTCGCGGTGCACCCCGGGGTGGGCGGCGCGCTGATGGCGCAGGTCGGCCTCCTGGGCAAGCTCTGCGGCGATGGCCTCGCGGCCCTGAGCCAGCCCCCTGGCCAAGGTGATGACCTCGCCGACCTTCTGGTCGGCGAAGGCGAGCCAGGAACGGATCTGCGGGTCGATGGCGGTCTCGCGCTCGACGTCGTGGGGCACGTGCTGCAGGGAGGTGGATGTGGCCACGGTGATGGGGGTGCCTTCGGGCAGGCGCTCACGCAGCTGCTCGAGCGTCGTCAGCGCCGCATCCAGGTCGGTGCGCCAGATGTTGCGTCCCGAGACGACACCGGCGACGACGGCCTTGCCCGCCAAGGCGGCCAGGTCGCCGGCCTCGGGCAGGGTGCCGGCCACGAGGTCGAGGCCCACGGCCTCGATCGGGGCCTGCCCGAGCACAGGCAGGGCGCCGCCCAGGGAGCCGTATGTCCCGGCCACCAGGATCTGGGGGCGCTCCACGATGGCGCCCAGCCAGGTGTAGGCGTCGCGCACGGCGTCGAGGACACGCTGACGCTCCACGTTCCAGGAGTCGGAGACCAGGGCGGGCTCGTCGAGCTGGACCCAGGTGGCACCGGCCTCGTGCAGGTCCATGAGGAGGTGGCCGTAGGCGTGCAGGACGTCGTTGAGACGGTCCAGGGGGTGGAAGCCCTCGGCCGCCTCGTCGGAGGGCTTGGCCATGAGCAGGTAGCTCACCGGTCCCACGACGACGGGGCGCACCTCGATCCCCGCGGCCTGGGCCTCACGGACCTGGTCGGCGATGGCGGTGTCGACGTAGTCGATGGGTGTGGAGGCGTCGATCTCGGGGACCAGGTAGTGGTAGTTGGAGTCCAGCCACTTGGTCATCTCCAGGGCCGGACGGGCGCCCTCACCGCGGGCCAGCGTGAAGTAGCCCTCGAGATCGAGGGCGCCGTCGGCGTCCAGCAGGTCACGGAAACGGGCGGGCGCGGCCCCCAGGGTGGCGGTGACCTGAAGAACCTGGTCGTAGAGAGTGAAGTCCGCCGGCACCGAGGCGGGCTGAGTCAGCCCCAGGTCCGTCAGGCGCGAGCGGGTCGCTCCGCGCAGCTCGGCAGCGGCATGCCTGAGCTCATCGACGCTCAGGCCCCCCTTCCAGAAGGACTCCACGGCGCGTTTGAGCTCGCGGTCCCTGCCGATACGGGGGTATCCCAGAATGGTGGCCCCCGGCAGGGGGGCGGAGGGGACCTGTGACTCGGTCACAGCGATCTCAGCCGGTGAGGCGGGGGTGACCGACTCAGAGGTGACGCTCATGCATTCTCCTTGGTGATGGTGGTGTGGGGCTGGACGGGGTGGCGGGAAGAGAGTGCTGCGCCAAGAGAGCCGCAGCGCAGGAAGGAGGGGCCTCGGCCGGGCGTGGCCTGGAGGTATCCGCGATCAACGGCGTCGCGCACCTCCCGATCGGGCGCGGCTCCGGCCAGGATGCCACCCAGCCGCAGGTGGCTGATGACGTCGAGGGCCGGACGGGTCCGATTGAAGGTGTACAGGTGCAGTCCGGGAGCCCCAGCGTGCAGCAGCGCCGTGGCCAGGTCGAGCGTCGCACCAATACCGCGTTCCACAAGAGTGGCGCCGCTGGCCGATCCCAGTGCTGATCGCAGGCTGTCGGGCACGCGCACCCCGGTGAGTGCCTCAAGGCGGGTGAGCCGACGCAGGTCGGTCAGAGGGATCACCCCGGGAAGGATCGGGATGCTCACCCCTGCGTAGGAGGCCGCGTTGGTCAGCGCCACATAGTCGGCTGCGTCGTAGAACACCTGGGTGATCGCCAGGTCGGCTCCGGCGGTCTGCTTAGCGGCCAGGACCTCGATGGCCTCGATATGGTCGTTGGTGGCCGGGTAGGCGGCCACGGCGATAGTGACGTGACGCCTGCCGTCGCCGAAGAAGTCGGCCTCGACCTCCCGGATGACCCGGACGAGGTCGTCGGCGTGGCGCAGCTCCCCGGCGACGTCGTCGGCCCGGGTACCGGCAGGGGGGTCACCGCGCAGGGCGAGGAAGCGCCGTACCCCCATGCGAAGGAAGCGGGTGACGATATCGACGGCCTCCTGCTTGCGGTAGCCGATGCAGGTCAGATGCGCCATGAGGGGAATGGTGCTGGACTCCAGCACGTGGGCGAGCACGTCCTCGGACGGATTGGTCCGCTCCTGGACCACGCGCACGCGGGGCGCAGCGTCGCGCTGCCCCGCCGCCGGCTGCGCCTCACTGCTGATTCCCCCTGCGGGCTCGGTGACGAAGGTGGGCCGGTAGGTCACCGAGACGAAGTCGGGCCCAGTGGCAAGGAGCCTGTCAATGCGGCCCCAGGTGGCGGATGCAGCCTTCCCCGGACGAGGAGGGAAGAGCTCCAGGCTGACGGTGGGCAACGGCTGGGCGGATCCGGGCTCGGTGTTACTCAAGCCGTCGCCACGGCTCCCGGCCGTGGCGGTGGGCTCGGTGGGCTCGTTGTCTCGCACATCGTCTCCATCGATCCTGGCTGAAGCACCCGCGTACCGGGTTGCTGCGGCGTCATGGAACCAGGTCTCTCGGCCGCTCTGGATGGTCGAGCGTATCAAACCATGAGCTCACCCCATCTCCACCGCCGTCTCGAATAATGAGAAAAACCATCCGGCCGCCCTGGCGACTCACATCCCAGCGGCGCCACTCGATGCAGGCACCTATCGGGGCGGCGGGCTGCCAACACGTCGCACACCGCGTCACCTCCCGGCTGCCGCACGCACTTCAGCCATGAGGGCGGAATGACATGAGGCTCCACCGCCCCATCGTTCCCAGCAGTCGCTCCGGCAAGGAGGCGCCCAGCTCTCATCGCCGGTACCGACCTCACCGGTGGCCGCTGAGACCACCAGCGCAGCCAAGTCCGGCTCACCCCGGGCGGCGCAGTCATGGCTGATCATGCTGAGCAATGGCCCCATATGACGCGGCAGCACGCTCCGTCCTATCGCATCGCTGAGCTCCCCGTAGGTGATGACCTCGCGGTGCCGAGCGACGTCGGTGAGGACGGAGCGTGCTGCAATGGTGGACCGAGCCAGTCGTGGGGTGAGCCGGTACATCCTCTCCCCCACCGGGAAACGGTCACCGACAGTGATGGCAAGCGTCTGAGATGTCATGCACCGATGATCCGGGTTGCGCAGGGCTCCTCACAAGATCATGCTAAGCCCAACCCCATGCCCCGCACTGATCGGCCGACCGTACGGCAGCACATCAGGACGCAGCCACCTCAGGCCGCATCAGCCGCGCTTCTGTCACCGACCCGATCCCGCGTTGGCACCGGGCTTGGCGATGCTGGAGTTCTTCTGTCCGGCGCCCGCCTTGCTGTTGGATGGGTTGGCGCTCTCGGAGCCCTGACCGGCAGAGCCAGTGGCGTCACCGCCGGCAGTGGAGCCATCACCGCCCTTGGACGCAGCGGTGGAAGAGGGCTGGCTACCGCCGTTCCCAGAGTTATCAACAGCACCACCGTTGTTGCCACCGTTGTTGCCGTTGTCGGCCTTGCCGCCGTTTCCTGCATTGTCGCCGGCTTTGTCATCAGCACCAGGAGTGGTGCCACCGCCCCAAGCGACGTTGACCAGCGCACCGCGGTTCACAGCCTCGTTGGCATTAACACCAAGAGTCTTGGCGATGTCCTCAGGCAGAGCGTGACCGGTGCCGGAGGCGGGACTGCCCTCCTTGAGGTGGAAGTCGGAAGTCTTGTCCATCGGGCTGGCAGACTCCTTGACGAAGAAGGGGTTGTTCTCCGGAGAGCCGTGCAGGTCCAGACCGTTGGTCTCCTTGCCTGCGGACTTCACGTTCGGGTCGGCCGTGAAGTCGGCGAGCTTCTCTGCGTTGACCGACTGCGCCTGCCGGTCAACGCCCCAGTTCCACAAGACCGTGGTCGACAGCGTTGCAGGGTTCTCGTGACGGTAATAGACGTCGTAGTCGATAGCGCCAACCATCTCGTTGGCATATACCGCGCGAGAACCATCCTGGTTGGCGCCGCCGATGACTTGGACCATGGCCGAGTAGCGCCACTCATCCCCGGGCTTGGGAGCCGTCTGCTCGGAGGAGAAGATGTTATTCATGATCGTGGTGTTGGTGGTGTCCCAGCTCAGTCCGTGCTCGGCACTCCACTTCTGCACCTGGACGCAGGCACCTTCGGCATTACGCACGTTACAGCCGTTGGAACGGGCATCCTCATGGACCCACAGGCTGGTGAGCGCATGGGAGACGGTGTTGTTCCACACCCGGGTGTCATTGGAGCCGGAGACGTGGATGCCCACGCCGGCCCCAGCCACGATGTTGGAGGCGATGAGGTTGTTGGAGGAGACCTCGTTGAAGATGGCGACCGGAACGTTGACGAAGTAGTTGCCGATGATCTCGGAGTCCATCACGCCCTCATCAAACCAAACACCCGCACTGCGATTCTGGTCATAGGCCGTGGGATCGGAGACGTCAACGCCTGTGGCCGAGTAGTCCACGGTGTTATTGGCGAAGCGGATGTTCTTTGAGTGCGTGATCTTCGTGTCGGCCAGGGTGCAATAGGCACCGCAGTCCTTCGAGATGAACCCGGAGGTGTTGTTGTTCCTCCACAGGTTGCCCTCCACCTTGGCACCGCTGGAGTCGTTGATGCCAAAGGCGTTGGATCCGTTGTTCTCGAACAGGTTGTTCGTCACCACAGCGTTGGTGGAGTCGATGACCTGCAGCGCACCCGCGGTCGAGGAGTAACGGAAAGTCGAGTTCTCGATGCGAGGGCTTCCGTGAGCGGCCACGACCGCGCCACCCCCGGAAATGGTGCCGATCTCAGGGTCCTCATAGTCCCAACGCTGGACCGCGGAGTACTTCTCCACGGTCAGACCGGACAGGGTGATGTTGTCTGCATCGAAGGACAGAGCTCGAGCGTGCTGGACCACCTCGACCTGGTGCTGGCCGGGATCGACGCCGATGACATAGGCGGCGCCCCGGTGCGGCTTGACGTTGTAGCCGTCCCGGTTGTTCTCAGGGGTCTTCAGGGTGACCGGGTCGGGGTCGTCGACGAAGAAGGTGGAGTCGGTCACCTCTTCGCGACTGAGCACCTGAGTCAAGGGCTTACCATCGACGAAAACCTGCTCGGGGTGAGCGGCGATGCCCTCCTTGGCCGGGTCGGCGTTGATGGTGCAGACTGTGCAGAAACGGACCATATCGCGACCCGTGGACCACTTTCCATCACCCCCGGAGCTCCAGTCGGTAGGGATCTCGGCACCGTTGAGTACCGGCTTGGCACCTTCAGCAGCCTTAATGGTCACACCCTTGTCCACAGCGAGCTCACCCTCACGGTAGGTGCCATTGGACAGCTCGATGGTGTCACCGTTTCCCGCCGCCTTGAGGGCCGCCCCAATGGACTGGAAGGGATTGTCAGCAGTTCCGTCCCCCGTGTCTGAGCCTCCTTCGGCTGAGACATGGATGCTGTTGCCGTCTGCAGCGGCCGCTTCTGGCGTATGAGTCAGAGCCAGAACGGGCGCTGACAGCGATAGTGCGAGCACCGCCATCTGGGCGATGATTCGATGTTTCATGGTGTCTCCGTCTCCGTAGTGCTATCAGAACATCGTTACCATACCGTGATAAATCGTGTTCGGCATCCTTTGCATCCGTGCACCCGCGAGAGACCCTCCTCTCACTCACGACGCTTTCGTAGCCCCGCCATGCGAACCTCCCGGCTCGATGTGCGCCAGTCACATCTTGTTTGCAAGGATCAGCCTATGACGTATGCGGCCTCCCAGTACTCGACTGTCTCGGTGACCGGAGACATCAAACTCGGACAGTTCCTCAAATTGGCCGGACTGGTGGAGGATGGCGCCGAGGCTCGCATTGCCATCCAGTCCGGTGACGTCACGGTCAACGGGATTCTCGAAACACGACGTGGCCACCGCCTCGCCGACAACGACGTGGTCGTTATCAATCACCCTAACGGCCAGATCGGCGCAGTCGTCAAGCAGGTGGGGTCCGGGGGACGCTCCCCGGACCCCACGCAGGCCAGATAGACGCCCAGAGACGCCGACGGCGGTCGGCACCCTACTTGTTGCCGGTCTCTGCGTCGGCAGCAGTCAAGAGGTCGCTGTCATCGCCGTCGCCATCCCCGTTTTCATTGGTGGAGGACAACCTGGTGTGCAACTCGATGGTCTCAACCTCATGAGGCTCGCTTGCGGTCGTGACCGCAGTGGTCACCGAGTCGACCAGGACCTGGTTGGCCAGTGAGTGCCTCAGCAGCATCGGGTCATTATTGAGGTCCTTGTAGAGCGAGACGCACAGCAGCAGCATGACGATGACGAACGGAAGCGCCGAGACAATCGTGATGTCGCGCAGGCCGGTGAGGACCTCAGCAGGATCATCCCCACCGGCAAGCAGCATGGCTGATGCCACCCCACCGGTGGCCACGCCCCAGAAGACGACCGTGAAGCGGCTCGGGTCGGTCGCCCCGTTCTCCGACAGGCCACCCATGACGATCGAGGCGGAGTCGGCACCAGTTACGAAGAAGATAGCCACCAGGATGACCGCCAGAACCATCAGCACGATGAGAACCACCTTGTGCACAGGCATGGCATTGAGCAGATCGAACAGGATAGTGTCGAAGTTCAGGTCGGGAGTGCCATCGGTCTTGAGGTGGGCGAGGGCATCCACCGTCCTGCCCGCCTGCTCGGCCCGTTCCTGGAGACCGATGGCCCCGCCGCCGAAGATGGCGAACCAGATGAGGGAGACGACCGAGGGCACGAACATGACGCCGGTGACGAACTGCCGGATGGTGCGGCCACGCGAAATCCGGGCGATGAACATGCCCACGAACGGGGTCCAGGAGATCCACCAGGCCCAGTAGAAGATTGTCCAGGAGGACAGCCACTCGGACATGTCCGTGTTGCCGACGGCCGCAGTGCGCGAGGCCATGGTGGGCAGCTCCTTGATGAAGTCACCAATAGCCGAGGGAATGATGTTGAGGATGAACAGCGTGGGTCCGCCGATGAAGACGATGATCGCCAGCAGCACGGCCAGAACCATGTTGATGTTCGACAGCCACTGGATGCCCTTCTCGATGCCGGAGATGGCGGAGGCCACGAAGCACGCCGTCAGAACCGCGATGATCGCAACCAGCATCCCGGAACTCACCTTGTCGACCAAGTTGGTCGACACCATGCCTCCACCGATCTGGAGAGCCCCCAGCCCCAGGGAACAGGCCGAGCCGAACAGAGTGGCGACGATCGCCAGGATGTTGATGACGCGCCCTCCGATGCCGTCGATGGCCTGCCGTCCGAACAGGGAGGTGAACATCGCCGAGAAGAGCTGGGAACGCCCCAGGCGGTAGGTCCCGTAGGCCATTCCCAGCCCGACCAGTGCGTACATCGCCCAGGGATAGATGGTCCAGTGGAACAGGGCGGTGCCCATCGCGGTGCTGGCGGCCTCGGCCGTCTGCGGATCAACCGTACCCGGAGGGGGCGACATGTAGAAGTACAGCGGCTCGCCGACCCCATAGAAAATCAGGCCAATACCCATTCCGGTAGCGAACATCATGGAGACCCACGAGCCGGTGCTGTACTCGGGCTCTTCGGCGTCACCTCCCAGGGGGATCTTGCCGAACCGGGATGCGGCCACGAAGATGATGAAGACGACGAACAGGGTCGAGGACAGGACGAAGAGCCACCCGAAGTTACTGATCGTTCCGCTCAGGGCCCGCTTGGAGAGTCTCCCAACCCATGCGGGTCGATGAAGCCCCACGCGACGAATGCAATGGTGGCGCTCGCGGCGATACCGAAGACCACCTTGTCCATGCCCTCACCCGTGTCATGGGGCTGGCGGGACACCGACTTCCTGAGTCGTTCGAGCAGATGACGCTGCCGCCGCTTCACCGTAGCCGGGGAGGTTCGGAAGGCCGGGGTGGACGTTGTCTCTCTGGTTACTTCCTCTTCTTCCGGGGGGCCTTCCTGCTCCAGCCTTTGCGTCATCGTTGGAGGGTTCAGATCCTCGTCACTCATCAAACAACCTCGTAGACAATGCAGCCATGGACTGCTTTCGGACGTCACGAGCGTATCAAGATGCTGACGAGACGCCACCTGGGAGTAGCCTTGAGAGGTTCTCTCAACGAAGGCGCGATGACACCCCAAAGTCGGCCTCGCCGTACCTGGGAACAGGCTGGGACCACCTCTGACCTGCTACTTGTCGGGCCTCGCTCAGGACACGGCCCGATCACGACCGCCGTGCCCCCTCGATGCTCGAACCGGCTTGTGTGAGTTCGGCTGCATCAGGGATCTTCGATGCATCTAGTGCCGCAGGCAGCCCGGTCCCAGCAACGCCTTGATGTCGGAGTAGAAGGCCGGTGAGGCCTCCACCCGCAGCGAGGCGTCCAGCTGGGTGCGTACCTCGCGCCCCGGGCTGGTGAGCGTCAGACGCACCGTGGATCCTCCCGGGTGCTTGGTGAGCACGTCCTTGAACTGCTCCACCAGAGGTCCGGTGCAGCGGTTGGTGGGCAGGGTGATGAGGACTGCCTCGTGGGCGGCGCTGGAGATGTCCGGAATCGTCATCTCCTGGGCGTAGAGGGCGACCTGGCCATCACGTCGGTTGAGACGTCCGCGCACCGTGACCACCGTGTCGGGGGCCAGCATGGTGGAGACGGTCTGATAGGTCTGGGGGAAGAAGAGCACCTCGATGCTTCCGGCCAGGTCCTCGATCTGGGCGATGGCCCACAGGTTGCCCTGCTTGGTGGTCTTGCGTGTCAGTGAGGTGATGAGGCCGGCGATGGTGACCATGGCGCCGTCGGGCAGCTCATCGTTCTCGTGGAGCTCGGAGATCTCCTTGTCCGCAAGCTTGCCGAGCAGTCCCTCCAGGCCCATGAGGGGATGATCGGAGACGTAGAGTCCCAGCATGTCGCGCTCATAGGCGAGCTTGTCCTTCTTGTCCCACTCCGGAAGGTCGGGGACGTCGGAGGAGAAGACCGGGCCGTTGCCGAAGGGGGAAGCCTCGGCGTCGTCGGGTCCGCCCATGAGGGAGGCGAACAGGTCGAACTGGCCGGCCGCCTCGTTGCGCTTGACGCCAATGACCTCGTCGACGAAGTCCTCATGGCAGGCCTGCAGGGAACGCCGGGTGTGTCCCAGTGAGTCGAAGGCACCGGCCTTGATGAGGGAGTCGATGGTGCGCTTGTTGCACACCACGGCGGGGACCTTGTCGAGGAAGTCCTCGAAGGAGGTGAACTCCCCCTTCTCCTGGCGGGCGGTCACAATCGCGTCGACGACGTTGATACCGACGTTGCGCACCGCGGACAGTCCGAAGCGCACGTCCTCGTCGACGGCGGAGAACTGGGCCCGTGAGGCATTGACGTCCGGGGGCAGCACGGTGATACCCATGTGGCGGCACTCCCCCAGGTAGACGGCCAGCTTATCCTTGTTGTCCTTCTGACTGGTAAGCAGGGCGGCCATGTACTCGGTGGGGTAGTGCGCCTTGAGGTAGGCCGTCCAGTAGGACACGACCCCGTAGGCCGCCGAGT
>ERZ773075.470-NODE-470-length-30977-cov-23.7244_pt1 | contig 30977 bp, 19 predicted proteins | sample MGYA00580614_ERZ773075 | MGnify/ENA primary metagenome ERZ773075 (study PRJEB29015, sample SAMEA2738021) | human oral metagenome | biome: human oral; feature: human-associated habitat; material: dental | place: China | collected 2043 ...
AGATCGTGGCCCCGAGTACCTCGTCGGTTTCCGGATCGACCAGCACCTTGATCAGACCGTGGGTCTCTCCCAGGGTCTTCGGACGGGGCATCGCCGCGATGTTCGCGACCGGTTTGGAGGCCACCAGGTAGGACACCCCCTGTTCGGTGGCCTCGCGTTCGCTGAGCCCGACCTGCGCCAGCGGGGGAGTGATGAAGGTGGTCGTCGGGATCGCTTTCCTGTCCGCCCGGGAACGCTTCGAGTCCCCGACGAGCTGATCCTTGACGATCCGGTAATCGTCGAGGGAGACGTAGGTGAACTGCGGACCCCCGTTGACGTCACCCACCGCCCACACGCCCTCGGCGCTGGTGCGCAGGTGATCGTCGACGACGATGAAACCGCGTTCGTCGGTGGCGATTCCGGCGGCGGGCAGGTCCAGGGCCGCGGTCTCGGGTTTGCGTCCTACCGCAACCAGCACCGCATCCGTGTCGAAGGAACCGGCCCCGGAGACCACCCGCCTGCCGTCGTTCTCGATCGCCGAGACGGGGGCGTTCGTGACGATCTCTACGCCGCGGTCGGTGAGGGTGGCCACCACCGCCTCGCGCACGTCGTCGTCGAGACGGGGCAGGAAAACGGGGCCGCGTTCCAGGATCCGCACCGCCGAACCGAAGGCGGCGAACATGCTGGCGAACTCCAGGCCGATGAACCCGCCCCCGACGATCGTCAGGGTCTGCGGAACCCTGCCGTCGGCGATGTGCTGGATGGTGGTGGAGTCGTAAACGAACCTCCCTTGGATGCCCGGGACGTCCGGCATCAGCGGGGAGGTTCCGGTGTTGACGACCACGGCCCCGGCGGTGATGTCGAGGGTTTCCTCCCCGGCCCGGACCCGGATCCTGCGGTGGCCGGTGAACCGGGCCTCACCGTGCACGAGTGTGACGGTCTCCTGGCCGGAGAGCATCGCCTTGTTGGCGGCCCGGAGCCTGTCGATCAGGGAATCCCGGGAAGCGATGGCCTGTTTCAGATACTCGTCCGGGTTCCGGTCGCCGCGTCGCTCCGCGAGATTGACCAAGGTCTTGGTCGGGACACAGGCCACGTTGATGCAGGTGCCGCCGATCATGGCGTCGTCGCGTTCCACCAGCACCACGTGCCTGCCGTGGGACGCGAGATCCCGGGCCAGGGTTTTGCCGGCCTTGCCCCAACCGATCACCAGGAGGTCGGCCTCCAGATTCAGGGGTCTGGTTGAATCTTCCATGGGACCACTGTATGAGGTTCTCCCGAATCTCAGCCGGTGACGAGCCAGGCATCCGAGCGTTCCCGCCACCACAGGGTCGCGGCCCGGGCCCCCATGAAACCAATGGTGAACGCCAGCCACAACCAGACCAGGCCCGGCACACCCCCGGGGGCGAACCGGGCCACGGCCAGCGCCAGCGGCGCGTACACGGCCAGTGTGATCAGGCTGGCGCGGGCCAGGTAGGGGCCGTCCCCGGCGCCGATCAGGACCCCGTCGAACAGGGTCACCCAGGACGCGATCACCAGCGTGCAACCGATCACCACCAGCACCGCCGCCACCGCGTCACGCACCCCCGGGTCCGGGGTGAACAGCGCGGCCAGGAGGTTCTTGACGAACAAGGTCACGCCCCCGAGCAGAAGGCCGGCGCAGAGCGACCACCCGGTCATGCGGCGTGACAGCACCCGGGCCTCACCGGGCCTGGAAGCCCCGAGGGCCTGCCCTATGAGGGTCTGCCCGGCGATCGCCAGGGCATCCAGCACGTACTGCAGGAAACTCCAGATCGTGAACCCGACCTGGTGCGCCGCCAGGGCCACGGCACCCGAACGGGCCGCCGTCCAGGTGGTCAGCAGCAGGGCGGCGCGCAGCGCCAGGGTGCGGATCAGCAACGGAACACCGACCAACAGGCTGGTCCGCATCCCCGCCAGCCGGGGACGCCACCCCGCCCCCACTCCGGCCGCTCCGCGGGCCACGATCCCGGCGGCAGTCAACCCCATGAGCGTTTCGGCGAATGCGGTGGCGGCCCCTGAACCCGCGATCCCCATGCCGAGACCGAAGACCAGGACGACGTCCCCAACCAGGTTCAGGACCGCGGCGCCGATCGCCAGGACCATGGGGGTGCGGCCGTCCGCCATTCCGCGTAGCGTCCCCGTCGCCGCCAGCACCAGGAACATTCCCGGCAGGCCCGGAAGCGACCAGTGAAGGTAGGCCACGGCCTGTTCGTGGACCGTTCCGCCGGCGCCGAGCCAAGCGGCCAGCTGCGGCGCGAATCCCCAGGAAACCAAACCGGTCACCGCACCGAGGACCAGGGCCAGCCACATGGCCTGAGCCCCGGATTCCGCTGCGTCCTTTTCCCGGTTCGCCCCCACCAGGCGCGCCACGGTGGCGGTGGAACCGTAGGCGAGGAACACGAACACCCCGACCAGCGCCAGGGTCAGCGTGGAACCCACCCCCAACCCGGCCAGGGGATCCGTGCCCAGCTGTCCGACGATCGCGGTGTCGGCCATGACGAACAGGGGCTGGGCGACCAGCGCCGCGAAGGCGGGCAGGGCCAGCTCCAGGATCCGGCGATTCAGGGAATGCGACACCCAGCGAGCTTAAGCCCTGTTGCGAAAGCCATGCCCGGTGCTTCCTCGCTCGGACAGCACTTTTCGCAACAAGGCCCCAGATCCTGTTGTGCCACCCGGCCGTCAGTCATCATGGTGCCCCTCGCAACGCCGTTCCTCGCCGTTGAGCGGCTCACCGATAGGCTGAAAGCGGCGCGGGCCGTTGGTGCGAAACAGGACACGATCATTCAAGGGAGCGGCGATGAAGTTCTTTTCCCGGTTCAGCCGCAGGAATCTTCCCGACAGGTCGGAGTTCCTCTCGGGATACTGCACCGCACCCACGAAAAGACGCGACCTCGTACGTCTCGTCGAGGATCCGGTTCCCGCCGAGGCGCCCATTCCCGGCGCCTGGAGGCGGCTGCCAGAACTGCCCCGAGCCGAGCGTGTCCACCTGATGGTCTCCCTCATGCGCGGCTGCATCGGCGATGTGCTGCCAGATTCCCTAGGGATCTTGGAGGCGTGCTGCGCCGATGCGCAGCTGGCGCTGTGGGGCGGGCGTTACCTCGTCGTCTACACCCTCGTGAATCGCCGCGGAGAAGTTGAGCACTTCTACGGCGGGAATCCCTGCCAGCCAACGTGGCCCGCCCAGGACGACGAGCAACACCACTCGGAGAGCATCCGCCCTGTCTGGAGTTTGGTCCCGGAGCCACTCAAATCCTTCTACGAACAAATCCACGACGGTTTGTATTCCGTCTCTTTCGGAGACGGCATCAAGGAGCTGAAGGACGTTGAACGATTCAATGACAGCGACTACATGGATGGCATTGAAAGCGGGATGCCCCTGTATGAACGTTTCCGAGGCCATTACATTTTCCACGAGGACCCGAGCTACGGTGTGCTCCTGCTCGACGTCAATGGCAGGGAACCGGGAAGGGCGGTCAAGTGCTACACGGTATCGGAGGCGGCATCCGTTCCGGATTTCTGGAACGCGCTCGACAAGGACTTGGTCTGGTCCTTCATGCCGGACCGTGAGTGGTGACCCCGACAGGGTCCCTGCGCTCATGGCCGTGAAACAACCAATTTCGGGCAGAACTGTTGCGATCCCCGGGATGGCGGGGGCGGGCACGTCATGAGCAAACCGCGCCGCCCGGAAGATGGCGAAGACGTTCGCAGGAGGCTGCTCCTGTTTCTGGCCGCAACCGACGGATTGTCGCCCAGGGAAATCGCCGACGCACTTGAGAGAACCGCCGCAGGTGAGTACGGAACCGCGGTGGAGGCGATCTGTTCTGGGCTCCACGAGAACAACTCCAGGATATCCGGTGGTGAATCGGAAAACCTCACGAACCTCGTGCTGACTCTGGGACTGCCCGAGGCGTGCTCGAACCGGGTGATCGAGCAAACGGATGCGAAACTTCCACCACCTCCTCGCGCCGGTTTCAACGAGCCCGGGAGCGCCAGCGAAAACGTCGAGGACGTGGATTCCCTGGCGGCGAGCGTCCTCGAATCATCCGGACGGTCCCGTCGAAGACTCACGGGCTCTCGCCGGAGCGAGAAATCGCGAAACGGCCGCCCTGCGATACACGTGGTTGAGGCGCGGGTGGGCGGCATCGACGCACAGGCCTTCGTCGACGAGCACGACAGCGTGGTGGTGAGTGCGAACCACAGCGCCGGACGCGACAACTTCGAGGACAGGATCCTTCGCCGGCTTCTCATCAATGCCGCCCAGGTCCCGCAACTACCTCAATCCGACTTCGTAAATGTCATTCAGCTGGTGGGGAGAAGGCAGTGGGCAGCTGCTCTCACCGTTTTGTGCACCCAGGTCCACGAACGAAGGCTTCCACTTGACTGGCGGAGGACCAAGGCGGTCATCGAGGCGGGCGAGATTCTCGGCATCGATGTCCGGGGACTGCTCGCACCCGGGAAACGAGGAGGCCCCGGAGGACCAAGGCGTTCCGCGGCAGCGCCGGATCCCCCGCCCCCGGGACCACAATCCCATCAGCCATCGGGGCGCGGCGATGGCGAGAGTCCCGCGGATTCTCCCCCGATGCCCTTCCGGGACGTGGGAGAACCACGGTTGGAGCCCCCGAACCGGATCGCGGTTGTGTGCGTGGAGCTCCTCCTGCTCGAAAGCGAACGCATTGAGCGCCCGGACCTGCAACCCGTCCTAACGGAAGCCCGGACGATGCTCACCGAGGACCGCTGGGACGTCGCATCGGAGTGTGTCAAGGAGGTGGCGCGGCAATCCGCGGTGCCCTCTTCGCGGAACGGCGGATTCACGCAGGCCTGCGAGTCATTGGCGGACGCCTTCCACCCGGGGAATCAGAAAGAGCGCGAGCAGCGCCTGCGTGGGCTGTGGTTCGAACTCACGCATTCGTGGCGCCGGGAGAACGACTTCCTGCCGAGGGGCAGGGAGGACCGGGGGAAGGTCACGTGGATCAACAAGTTCGCTGCATCCGCCTGCCTCTTCGGGGCCCTGCTGGTGTCCCTCATCGTTCCTGCCAGCCACTGCTGGATCCCCCTGCCGTTCTTCCTGATCGGCTGTGGATTCTCGTTGCTCCTCAGGAAACTCCGCGTCCATGTCCTCGTCATCCTGGGGGTCGTTTTTCTCCTCGCCATCCTGGCTTTCAAGGTGACCGAACCAATGCCTCGCATCGTGCAGAGCACAGGCGTTTTCCCCTGGCTTCTGGGGGCGCTCGCGGCAACGGCCATGTCTCAGCGGGAGGGTGGCGTGAGCGATTGGAAACGACCTCATGGCAGCGAGGCCTTCACCTGCCTGTGGGCAAGGCACCGTGGCGACGACGTTTTCGAGTTTTTCGTGGTCAACGGGAAGCAGAACCACTACAACCACCGGATCATCATGAACTGGAAAGAGGCGACGGAACCCTTCCTGTCGTCGGGTCTCAGCTCGTCACTGCGCCGGGAAACCCGGGTGCGTTCGATGAGGAGCAGCGACCCGGCGCATCACTGGGTGCAGTGCTATGCCCGGCTCGTCAACCCGCGGCGCATCGGGCAGGAAATCGTCACTCCCCGGAGCTGGGCCGAAGTGGTCGCTACCACTTTCGGCATGAGAAGGGAAGTTGTCGACGAGTTCTTCGAGTGGGTGCCATCGCCGACATCGCCTCCCGGCCATGACGGCTCGGACGGGGCTTCGCTTTTCATTGACGACGTACCGTTCTACGGATCGTGACCCGGCATTTCCTGCAAGCATTCGTGGACGATGAAGTTTTGTACAAGGTGATCCTCTGGTTCAGGAACAGCCGTTCATGAAGGGAACACCGGGCGCCAGCTGGGCCCATTCCTGGCTGGTCAGGGGATCCCCCAGGCGGGAGCACAGGTCGGCGGCCGCAGCCGCGGCATTGCCCGGCCAGGCCACGGCCGTGTTGTCGGAGAGGGCCAGCAGCAGTTGGCCGTCGACCAGGTCTGCTCCCGCGATTGAAGCCGAGGGATGTTCGATGTGCAGGCTCAGGGCAGGGGTTTCTCCCGTCCTTTCCCAGACCCACAGGTCCCCCTCGACGCTGGTGGCCAGCAGGTGGTTCCCGTCCGGGCTGAATCTCAACCGCTCCAGGGATGCGTGGGCGTCGAAGACCTGGGCCGTGGCATGCGGTTTGGTGGGGTCGCTCAGATCGATGATCGACACCCCGCCGTTCAAAGCGCCCACGGCCAGAAGACCCGAGGGGGAGAACTTGAAGGCGCTGGGAACCACCCGGTCGGGCAGCCCCGCCTCCGCCAGGATTTCCGGGCTGGAATCGGTGACGGCAGCCACGACGTAGCCTGTGCCGTCGGCGCTCATCGCAGCCACGAGCGTGCCATCGGAATTGAAGGCCAGCCCGCCCGGCCAGGCGTGGAGCGTTCCGGTGGGTTCCCAACCCGTGCTCCCGCGCTGATAGATGTCGTAGCCGACCTGGCTCCTGTGTCCGATGGCCAGCCGCCTGCCGTCGGGGGAGAGCACCAGGTCCACCACCGTGGTGGTTTCGTCGATGACCTGTTCCGTCTCGTATCCGCTGCCGGCCAACCGGAGCAGCACCACCTTGCCGTCGCGCGCCTGCGTCGCCAAGGTGCTGCCGGTTACATCGGATGCCACGTGGGGCAGGTATCCACCCCCGCCGGGGCTGGCGGGCACTCTCAGTTCCGGGGAACCAGAGGATGCGGAATCCAGGACACGCGGTCCATCCGCGGTCGTGATGATGGTTTTCCCGCCCATCCGCCTGATGTCGTGGATCTTGACGCCGTTCGTGCGCAGCAGGGTGGGTAGCGCTGGCCACAGGGAGAGGGTCCCCTCCGCGGTTCCGGTCAGGAGCCCGGCGGAACCCCGGGAGATGCTCGTCACGACGCTGCGGAGGGGACGTCGTTCGGTGATCTCGCCCGTTCTGTTGGCGATCACGACCTCACCTTGGGAACCGCCCAGTGCCACTTGGTCACCCAGATGCCTGACCGCGTGCACTCCCGATTTCATGAGGAACTCGTGGTTGGTGCGCAGCGCGGTGCCGGAGACCTCGAGCAGCAGGGCCTTCGAGGCGCTGCTGCCCGCCAGGATCTCCTTGCCGTCCTCCGAGACGTCCAGGGACATCACCTGACCGGGCACCTGGAAATCCGGTAGGGCGGTTCCCGCCGAGTCGAACAGGGCGAGCCGGTTGCGGGAGGCGCTCGCCACGATGAGATCGGGTGTCGCGGTGAGCGCCGTCACCGCGACATCCTCGCCGGTCAGCAGCGGGGTGCGCACCTCGGGGCGTTCCGGGTTCGTGAGGTCGATGCGCTGCACCTCACCGTGGAGATTCCCGATCAAAGCCACCGTTCCCTGCCAGGCGGCGCTGTAGGAGGTGACTCCCGCTACCGCCCACTCACCCAGTTTGCGGGCGGAGGTCGTCAGGTCCCAGACCGAGGCAGTCCGCTGCCCCGCGACGATCACGAGGTACCGCCCGTCGCGCAGGACCGGTTGCACCGCGAACAACTGCCCGCCGTCGGTCTCGACGAGCTCGGGTTCCGATTTCAGGTTCCCGTCGCGCCAGACGGCAAGGTTGCCCTGGCTGTCGCCCCGCAGAACGATGTCGCTTCCCGGCGCGACGGCCACCATGGTGTTTCCCGCGGCGCCGTTGATCCGCAGCGGTGCCGTTCCCCCGGCGGATTCGATGACGGTGGAACGGGTGCGGGGGTTCTCCTCCAACCGGTGGGCGGCGACGGCGAGTTGCGCGGCCTCGTTCGGGTCGGTGTTGCGGATCTGGTCCGAGACCAGGGCCAGCTGCTGTGCCCGGGCGGCGCGGGCCGCGGTGTTGGCCTGCTGGGTCAGGGCCGCGGAATGGATGCCCAGGAAGGCGGCCACGACCGCCAGGACGACGGCGACCGTCGCGATTCCCAAAGCCGTTCGCCGCTGTCTGCGGGTGTGTTTAAGGCGGTTCTCCTGTTCCTCCTCGTGGGCGCGTCCGAGCGCCAGCGAGGCATCGATGAACTCGTGTTCGTTCTTCGAGATCACCGGGGCGTCCTCGGCCCTCGCCCAGGACTGCCACATCTCCGCCTCCACGGGCATCAGCCCCTCCGGTGCCCGGCCGCCCTCGTCCCAGAGTTTCGTCGCCATGTGGATGCGCCGCCCCACCAGCAGCGTCGCCTCCTCCTGCTCCACCCAGCCGCGCAACCGGTGCCAGCGGGTCAGGAGGGCCTCGTGGGTGATGGTCAGATGGTCTTCGCTGTGGGTCAGGAGACGGGACGCGATGAAGGCCTCCGCCACCGGAACCATCTGCGACGACAACGAACCGAAGGGGATCGAGCGCCGGAGCAGCCGGTTCGCGTCCACGACCACCAGCGATAACATCAGGCGCCTGACCAAGGGACGGTCCTGCGCAGACAGATCCTGCCAGACGGCCTCGGCTTCGTCGTTCAGTGAGGTCCACAGGCCACCCGAGGCCAGGTAGTCGGAGGTGGTGAGGGTCTCTCCCGATGCGGCGTTCCAACAGCGTTTCAAGGTGTTCGACAGCAGCGGCAGTACGATCCCCGGGTCGGGATAGCCGTACTGGTGCAGGTCGCGGATCAACACGTGGGTCAGCTCTGTGGAGACCGCACGGCCGTGGTGACGGGCCGGGACTTCGATGATCTGCCGGTATTCGGCGGTGGTGAGGGGCCCAACCAGGACGGGGGAGGCCAGGAACGGGGCGAGGCGTTCCTGACGGAGCACGGTCCCGACCGCGTTCGCGTTCAGGCCGATCACGCAGGTCACGTGATCGGGCAGCCGGCACAGGGTGTCCACGAGCTCCCCGGCCTCGGTGGCCTCGAGCTGCTGGAGTTCCTCGAACTGGTCGACGACCAGCAGGGTCGCCTCCGTGGGTGTTTTCCAGCCCAGCAGGTCGCGTACCGTCGACTGGACGGGGTTCAGGTGGGACAACGGGCCGTCGGGCGCGGTGCCGCGGCCGATCAGCCCGGCGGCCAGCAGGGAGGACTTGCCCGCCCCGGACGCCCCGACGACCATCACGATCCGGGGAGGCCGGGTCCGGGAACATGCGTCCAGGAGTTCCTCCAGGGAGCGCTCCCGTCCGACGAAAAGACTGGACTCCGTGGTCGCGTAGGGACGCAGGCCGACATAGGGGGACTCCGCGACGATGCTGGAGCGGCGCATCCGGTCCAACGCCTCCGCCCAGGCCGTTTCGTTCTGTACGGTGACGAGCTGCAGCGCGCGCAGCAGGGTCATGAACTGCGGCATCAGCGAAGGGGTTGGCAGGTGCCTGCCCTCGAGCCATCCCTGAGCGGTCGAGGCGGGCACCTCGGCTATCGCAGCGGCACGCCTGATGGACAGCCCGATCCTGCTTCGAGCGGCCGCCATCTGCTGGGCCAGGGCACCGCGGCTGAGAGGAGGGAGCATGTGGACTACCCTAAAGGGTGTCATCTAAAAGGAGGACCGTGTGCACGGATCACCCTCTCCGGGTGAGCAGATGTAGACGTGAGACAGAAAGAACAAACGGGCCTGACTACGGGTTATGTTTGTATGAGCTACTCTCGTACAGGTCCGTACACCACCTGGCTTGGAGACAGGCCCAGGTGACCCCTTAGTGTTCCAGTCAGTCCGGGCACGTACCGGAAGGTTAATTGGGCGGGGGGTGCCTGGACTGAAGACTTGGCGGGGAGAACGTAGGAAGAAGGACGCATGGCCCTGGTCACGCGCAAACGTGTCGAGACCGTACTGGTCGGTCTCGTCGCGCTCTCCCTCGGTATCCTCGCGCTGATTCACCGGGGGGTTCCGGCCGCCGACGTCGACCTGAACGACGGTGGCGTCTGGGTGACCAACCAGACCAAGCGGCTGGTGGGGCACCTCAACCACGAATCCCAGACCATAGATGGCGCGCTCCGCCCTCCCAGCAGTTCCTTCGGGGTGACCCAGTCCGCGGGCAACGTTCTGGTGCGCAGTTCGGACACCGTGCATCCCGTGGACGTGGCCTCCCTCACCTTTCTGGGTGAGGCCGGGGTGGCCGGTGTGCTGACGGCACACGGCGGCAACGAGGTGCTCTTCGCGGACCAGAGCGAGGGACGGGTGTGGGCCACCGACACCCGGGGGGCCGCGAGCTTCAGCCTCACCGCGGACCCGCTCCTGAAGGGCCTGGACACGCCAAGGATCGCTGTCGGCGTCGAAGGTACCGGGTACGTGCTGACCGCGGACGGGCAGCTGTACACCGTCACGGGTTCGGGGGACCAGGCGGTGACCAGGGCACAGGGACGGAAACTGGAGGGAAGGCTCTCGGACTCCGCCCAGCTGACGGTGGCGGGGGACAGGATCGTGGTGCTGGACGGCACCACCTTGACCATCGACGGGCACCCCGTGACGAATGACGGCTTTGCGGGCGGGGTCCTCCAACAACCGTCGGGACCCTCCGGGACGGTGGTCGTGGCCACGCCCTCGGAGCTGCTCAAGGTGGACATCTCCTCGGGGCAGGTGACCCGGGAGAGCATCCCGAACGGCAAACCAGCCGCGCCCGTGCAGCTCGAGGGATGCACCTATGCGCTGTGGGCGGAATCGGGCTACTACGTCCGCGACTGCGGGGGAGACGACTACGAACGGGCCCAGCATCCCGAGCTTGCCGCTGCCAAGCAGCCGGTCTTCCGCGCCAACCGGAAGGTGATTGTCATAAACGACGAGGTCACCGGTGACGTCTTCCTGCCCCTGAAGCAGATGGTCAAGGTGAACAACTGGGAGCAGGTCGAGTCCCAGCTGGTGGACGAAAAACAGGACAAGGAATCAGAGGAGACGGACAAGTCCCAGACCCGGGAGTTCTCGGAGGAGCAGCACCCACCGCAGGCCGTCGACGACGAGCTGGGGGCGCGACCGGGAACCGCCACCGTGCTTCCCGTCCTGAGCAACGACATCGACCTCGACGGCGACGTGCTGACAGCGATAATCCGGGACGTCCCCTCAGGTGTGAAGATCTCCCAGGCCAAGGAAGGCCGTGCGCTCCGCATCGAGGTACCCGCGGACGCGAAGGACACGATCACCTTCACCTATCAGGCCTTCGACGGGGTGGACGTGTCGAACGTCGCCACCGTGAAGGTCAACATCCGCGCCGAGAACGAGAATTCCGCCCCCCACAAGATCCGCGACAGCCAGGTCAACCTCAGCGAACGGGCCTCCGCGGGATACTCGGTGCTCGCGGACTGGGTGGACCCGGACGGAGACCCCATCTACCTCCAACAGGCCACCGTCGAGGACGACAGCCTGGAGATGACGTGGCGTCCCGACGGGTACGTCTCCGTGAAGGACCTCGGCAAGGGAGGTCCGGGCCGGCGTTCGGTGAACCTGACGGTCTCCGACGGCAGGGACGCGGCCTCAGGGGAGCTGGCGGCACAGATATCACCGGGCTCCACGAACTCTCCGCCCGTGGCCAACAACGACCACTACGTAGCCACCGTCGGGCATGCCATCACCCTCGACCCGCGCAGCAATGACACGGATTCCGACTCCGATTCCCTGAAGCTCGTGGAGGTCTCCGCCGCCCCCGACGGGGTGGAACTCAAACCCGACTACCAAGCGGGGACGATCCGTTTCACGGCCTCGAAGGCAGGGAACTACACGCTGGTCTACGGGATCACGGACGGCCCCAACAACGCGAAGGGCCGCATCCGTGTCGATGTGATCGACCCGAACTCGTCGGGACTCCAACCGGTGCCCGAGAATGATCTGGGATTGCTGCCCGCGAACGGTTCCCTGACGATCAACGCGCTCGACAACGACTTCGACCCCGCGGGTGGGGTGCTGGCCATTCAAGGGGTGTCCCAGGCCGGGGCTCCCGGACTGAACATCGAGGTGATCAAGCACTCGCTGCTCCGGGTCACCGCCCCGGCGGGCATCGATTCACCGCAGAGCTTCACCTACACCGTCAGCAACGGGCACGCATCGGCGACGGCGAAGGTGTTGGTGATCCCGAAGGAACCCCCCTCCACGGTGCAGTCCCCCGTCGCCGCCCCCGACAGCTCGGTGGTGCGGGTTGGGGACCTGGTCACCGTTCCGGTGCTGAGCAACGACTACTCCCCGGCGGATCTGGACATCTCGCTGTCGTCGGACCTCGATGTGCGTTCCGACCCGTCGCTGGGTGAGTTCTTCGTCTCCAACGGCGCGATCCGGTTCCGGGCAGGCAGCGAGGCCGGCACCGCGGAGGCCATATACACGGTCCGGGATTCGCAGGGCAACCCGGCCTCGACGACGGTGACCGTGAACATCCGCGCCAAGGACGAGCACAACGAACAACCGACCCCGAAACAGATCGACTCCAGGACCTTCGCCGGCTCCTCCGTGCGGATACCGGTGCCGCTGGACGGCATAGACCCCGACGGCGACTCGGTCACCCTGGGTGGGCTCGGGAGCCAGGTGCCGAAACTCGGGGCGGTGAAGGTCGAGGGAAACTACCTCGTCTACGACGCGTCGAAGGGGGCGTCCGGCACCGACACCTTCACCTACCGGGTGCTCGACCGTTTCGGGGCCGAGGGGGAGGGCCTGATCCGCGTCGGCGTAGTGCCGCCCCCGGCGGCCAATCAGGCCCCCGTGGCGGTGGCCGACGAGGTTGCGGCCAGGCCGTCCACCAGGCTGGAGATCCCAGCCCTGGCCAACGACATCGACCCAGACGGGGACCAGCTGCAGCTGGTGAAGGGATCCGCGGCCGCCACTGACGACAGCTGGGATCCGAAGGCGCAGACCAGGGGGCAGCGGATTGTCGTGGTCACCCCCGCCCAGGAGGGCATCTACCACCTGTACTACACGATCACGGATGGTGGCGGGGTCTCGGACCGGGGGGTCGTCACCGTCCGGGTCGCCTCGGACGTGCCACCGAAGGCGCCCGTCGCCAACGACGACGTGGTTCCCACTTCCGCGATCGCGGGGGTGGACCAGGTCGAGGTGCCCGTGCTGGAGAACGACTCCGATCCGGACGGGGTGGTCTCCGACCTGAAGGTCACCGCCGAGTCCCCGGCAACCGTCAAGGGCGGGACGGTCACGGTGCCCCTCGCCGATGACCGGCAGATCGTGCTCTACACCGTCACCGACTCCGACGGGCTTTCCTCGCGTGCCGCCATCGTGGTGCCCGGTCGTGAGGCCATTCCACCCGCGATCAACACGGGCAGGGGACAGGCGCGCGTCAAGGCGGGGGAGCCGTTGACGATCCGGTTCACGGACTGGGTGGTCACCAGGCCCGGACGCGCGGCGCACCTGACCAGTGTCGACTCGGTGGTCGCCGGGCCGGGGGGCAGCCCCGAGGTGGGCAACAACGGCGTCCGGGTGATTGACGATCAGACCATCGAGTTCACCCCAGCCAAGAACTTCTCGGGACAGACCACGGTCTCCTTCGAGGTCACCGACGGCGGATCCATGGACGACTCGACCGCGCTCAAGAGCAAACTCAGCCTCAGCGTCATCGTCGAGGGCGACGGGCAGCAACCCCCGCAGCTGAGACCCACCCAGCTCAGAGTGGCCCCCGACGAGGCACCCCAGAAGATCTCGCTGAGCAACATGGTCTCGGACCCGAACCCGGGTGACAACGACACCATGTCCTACTCTTTGGTGAGCACCGATGGACCGGTGCAGGCCAGCGTCTCCGGGCAGGAACTCAGCGTTTCCGTGCCCAAGGGCACCCCGGTGGGTTCCACCGGTTCGATTGTCGTCCAGGTTCACGACGGCTCCACCGATCCGGTCAACATGACCATCCCGGTCACCGTGATAGCCTCCACCCGGCCTCCCATGACGATCTCGGAGATCGTCGAACGCGACGGGCGGGTCGGCAACACGGCCTCCTTCGACCTGACCCGGTGGGTCACCAACCCGTTCGCGGACACGGGAGGGGAGATCACCTTGGTCGGCAGCCCGCAGGTCCGTGGATCGGCCACGGTCACCAGCGAGGGCAACGTCATAAATGTCACCCCCACGGATTCCGGGACCGGAGCCGACACCGTCGATGACGTCCTGGTCACCTTCCGGGTCGCCGACGCCACGAAAGATCCCTCCAGGGAACGCACGGGAGTGATCCGCGTCGTCGTGAAGGACGTTCCCAGAGCACCCACGGCGGTGACGGCCCAGTACGCGGGCTCCCAGACCGCCCGCGTCTCCTGGACCCACAGCGGATGGCGCGGCGCCACCCCGAAGGGGTTCACCGTCTTCTGGCAGGGAGGCAGCAAGAACTGCGGCCTCCAGACCACCTGCGACATCCCGGGGCTGGCGAACAGTGGCCGCTACACCTTCACCGTCAAGGCGGAGGTGGCCGAGGGCGACCTCAACTCCCGCAGCCCGCGCTCCGAGCCGAGCAACGAGATCCTGGTGGACGCGCTGCCATCGAAACCCTCCGCCCCCACCGCGGCCTTCGGGGACCAGCAGATCGCCCTGACATGGGAGGCCGCCACCGTCCCGGGCGGCGGATCCCCCGTCACGCGCTACACCGTCACGATGTACCCGGGGGGCCAGAAACAGGAGACCACCGCAACCAGCCTCACGTGGACGGGCCTGACGAACGGGCAGGCCTACACCTTCACGGTCACGGCCCACAACCGGCTGACCGACGAGAACAGTCAGCTCACCCCGCCGACCAGTGACGAGTCGCGGCCCGAGACCCCGGCCGGTGCGCCGTCGAACCAGGGGGCTCCCACCGTGAGCATGGACAGCAGTTCGAGTTCGGTGAAGCCCAGGGCGAACATCAAGTGGTCCCCACCCGGAAATCCGAACGGGGACTCGAACTTCCGTTACGTGGTGACTGACGCGAATGGGAAGGAGGTGTGCCCGGAGCAGCAGGACACCAGCTGCACCACCCCGATGGATCCCTCCACCGAGACCGTCACCTTCTCGGTGCGCTCCACCAACAAGTCCGGCAAGTGGTCCGCGGCCTCGCCTGCCTCGAACGCCGTGCGCGCCTTCCAGCCGCCGGGTGCGCCAAGTGGGTTCTCCCTGAGACCGACCGGCAAGGGATCGGAGGTGGAGTTCAGCTTCGGCGCGGCCTCCGGGAACGGGGTCAGGGCGGACGAGATCACCTACCGGTGGAGCGCAGGCAGCCAGTCCGGCACGGTGAAACCTGGTAGAACGGTGGTCAGTAGCCCCGCCTTCCAGCTTGGACAGGCGGTGACCGTGCGGTTGGTGGCCGTGGCGAACGTGCTGGGACAGACCTCCGAGGGGGAGGCGGCGACCGCCACCGTGACGGCCTACGGGCCGCCCCAGGCGCCCGTGGTGAACAGCGAGCCCGGGGTGGATCACGTGACCCTGCGCTGGCAGGTGCCCGGCTCCAGCAACGGTGCCCGGGTCAAGCAGGTCGAGATCACCAGCACGGTGAAGGCCGAAGGCAGGAACCCCAGCGTCGAGACGTGGACGACCACCGATCTCTCCGGCTCCGTGGACAAGGGGAACGACCGCAAGCAGAATGTCTGCGTGAGGGCAAGAACACAGAACGAACACGGCGACTGGAGCGACTACTCCGCCGAGTCCTGCGCCTCGACCTGGGGGGACACCAAGGCGACCCTGTCCAAGGGCGATTCGGCCGAGTGCTCGGACGGAGGGGGACGGGGATGCAACGCCTTCAAGGTGACGTTGCAGAACTGGCAACCCGGGGGACGTGTCAAGTGTGAGGTGCCCAACCCCGCCGATGAGGAAGACGTGGCCAAGGTTAAGGTGGGGCCGGTTGACGCCAGCGGAAACGCGAGCAGGCAGTTCTCGGACTGGGTGTTCCCGGAGAACTACAACGTCCCCTCAGAGGGATTCGACATCACTGCCCGGTGCAGGTGAATGTCCCGACCGAAAACAAAGGTGATTGACCCAAGATGACCATGAACCCGGAACAGGCCGCGTTTTTCGCGGACACCTTCGCGCGGCTGACCGACAACGTCGGGCAGGCACTGCTCGGCAAGGCCCCGGTGATCCGCCTTGCGCTGACCTGCATGCTGGCCGAGGGTCATCTGCTTCTCGAGGACGCGCCGGGCACCGGTAAAACTGCTCTGGCAAGGGCGATCGCCGCTTCGGTTCACGGCAGCCACAACCGGATCCAGTTCACCCCGGACCTGCTGCCCTCCGACATCACGGGCATCACCATGTATGACCAGGCGACCTCGCGCTGGACCTTCCACCACGGACCCATCTTCAGTTCGATCGTGCTGGCCGACGAGATCAACCGCGCCTCCCCGAAAACCCAGTCGGCGCTGCTGGAGGTGATGGAGGAGTCGCAGGTCACGGTGGACGGCCAGCGCTACCCGACGGAGCGCCCGTTCATGGTCATCGCAACCCAGAATCCCGTGGAACAGGCAGGCACCTACCGGCTGCCCGAGGCGCAGCTCGACCGTTTCCTGATGAAGACCTCCGTCGGCTATCCCGACACGGAGGCAGCCATTCACGTGCTCGCCGGTTCCTCCCAGCCCGACCGTTCCAAGCGGCTCAACCCCGTGCTCGCACAGCAGGCGGTGGCGGAGATGATCGAATCCGTCAAGGACAACTACGTCGACAATTCGGTGCTGCACTACGCGCAGCGGCTGGTGGAGGCCACGCGGGAGGACGAGGACACATCGATGGGGGTCTCCACCCGTGGGGCGATCGCCATGGTTCGGGCGGCCCGGGTGTGGGCGGCCGCCCACGGCCGCAACTACGTGCTGCCCGACGATGTGAAGGAGCTGGCTGCGCCGGTGTGGACGCACCGGTTGATCATGTCGCCCGAGGCGGAGTTCGCCGGTGTGCAGCCGACCGACGTGATTGCCCGGGTGCTCGCATCCGTGGAGGCCCCCACGAACCGGATGAACGCCTGAGTGGGACCCGTGCCAGAACCCGTCGCCACCGCAACCGTTTCCCGGAGGCCCGGTCTGATCCGGGTCCTGCGGCGCATCTCGCGTTCCCGTCCTGTCGCGTCCGTCACCGCGCTGGGCTGGGCCCTGCTGATCGGGATCGTGGTGACCGGGATCCCGGGTTGGTGGCTCGGCTGGCTGGAGTTCCGCGCCCTGTCCGTGATGTGTGTCGTGGTGATGGTCGTGGCGGTACTGTCGGTGCTGGTGAGACGGGAACACGAGGTGCTGTTCGAGTTGCAACGCCCCAGGGTCCAGGTGGGCGACGAGGCCAGGGGGAATGTGCAGGTGCGTTCCGAGCCGGGCAGGTCATCCGGTTCGGCCACCCTGGAGTTCCCCGTGAACGGGGAGGTCGCTTCCTTCCGGGTGCCGGCGCTCGGCCCCGGCCAGGTGCACGAGGAACCCTTCTCGATTCCTGCCCGGCGCCGCGGGGTGATTCTGCTGGGGCCGGTGCGATCCGCCATGACGGATCCGCTTGCTGCCGTGAGCCGCAAGAAGGTGCTCTCGGATGTGAGCGAGTTGTTCGTCCATCCGCGTGTGGTGCCGCTGGAGACCCGGACGATCGGTTTCCTGCGGGACATCGAGGGGATCGCGACGCAGAACCTCTCCTCCTCGGACGTCTCATTCCACGCGCTGCGGGAATACGTCCCGGGAGACGACCGCAGATCCGTGCACTGGCGCACGACGGCCCGGACGGGCAAGCTGATGGTCCGGCAGTTCGAGGAGACCATGAGGGCCCATCTGCTGATCCTGCTGTCCACCCTCCCCGGCGACTACGCATCCCCGGAGGATTTCGAACTCGCCGTTTCCGTGGCGGGTTCCCTGGGGGTCGCTGCGCTGCGGGAGGAGAAACAGGTCACCCTCTGCACATCGAAGGGGGAGGTTCCCTTTCCGAACGCGATGGGCCTGCTGGACCGGCTCTCCGGGGTGGAGTTGGATGACAAGGGACACGAGTTGCGGGAACTGGCGGTCAAGCACGGTTCCATGCCGGGGATTTCCGTGGCGGCCTTCGTCACGGGGAGCCCCAGCCCGGCGGTGCTGCGCTCGTCGCAGCTCGCCCTGCCGCCGGGGGTGTTCCCGTTCGCGGTCAGGTGCCTGGGGGGTGAGGAACTGGCCAGACGCAGGGTGGGGGACCTGGTTGTCCTGGACATCCCGCAACTGGACGACCTGCGTCCCGCGGTCGGGAGCCTGGCATGAGACGCGAGGGCACCTTCTCCCTGTCCCGGGTCGTCGGGGCCTGGTTGCTTCTGCTGCCCGGGGTGGTGGCCTTCCAGCCGGTCTTCGGCGGGACCCCCGGATACCTGCCTGCTCTGGCCGGGATCACGGCGGGGGCCCTGGTTCCCCTGCTGGCCGCACGGTTCCGGTGGAGCGCGGCCCTGTGGTTCTTCGCGATCCTCGTGTTCTACCTGCTCCTGGGGGGGCCGCTGGCGCTTCCGGAGACCACGATCAACGGTTTCGTCCCCAGCCTCACCACTCTCGCCCGGCTGATGCAACTCACCTATCAGGGCTGGTACGACATCCTGACGGTGGCCACTCCCGCGGGGGATCTCTCGGGTCCCCAGGCTGCGCCCCTGCTCGGCGGGATCCTGTTCTCCGCCGCGCTGGTGGGGATCGTCAGGTTCACGCGGGCCGTGGTGTGGCCGATGCTGCTGCCGACGCTCTGGCTGGCCCTGGGGATCGCCTTCGGCATCCGGCAGGCCCCGACGGCCCTGTGGCTGGGGGCGGCGCTCGGGGCCGGTCTGCTCCTGTGGAGCGCGGCCCACAGGATCAGCCGGATGGGGGCTGCGAACGCGGAGTTCCTCGTGCGCCAGCCACGTGGCCTGTCCCGTCGCACCTGGCAGGGGCTCTCGGCGATGCTGGTGATCGCTCTCGCGTCCGGGACTGCGCTCGGAGTGAACGTGGTCACCGGCAACGACGTCCACCGGCAGGTGCTGCGCGACCAGGTGGCCCCACCCCTGAAACTCCAGGAGTACCCGAGCCCGTTGACCAAGTACCGGTTGTACGAGCTCAACCAGAAGAACGACGTGCTGTTCCAGGTCGCAGGGATGCCCGCCGGGGGAAGGCTCCGGCTTGCCGTGATGGACGAGTGGAACGGCGTGGTGTTCAACGTCTCCCAGAACATCGGGGAGTACCTGCGGGTGGGGCGGGAACTGCCGTGGCAACCGGAGGTCGCCACCCAGGTCTCGGAGATCACGGCGCAGGCCTACGACGACGTCTGGGTGCCGAGCTTCGGGGAATCGTCCCGTATCGAGTTCGAGGGGGAACAGGCCACCAGGCAGGCGCGCGGGCTGTACTTAAACCGCAACACCAAGCAGACGCTCACCACGGCCCGGATCGGCGACGGCAGCATGTTGCGGATCACAGGTGTGGTGATCCTTCCCTTCGGTGAATCCCAGCGGGAGGGCTTGAAGGGCGCCCGCGGCGGCGCGGCGCCCCTGGCGCGGGTGGACCGGGTGCCCGAGGTGCTGGTCAAGAACGCCACGGACTGGACCCAGGGGGCGACCAGCGCCTACGAGCAGCTGTCGATGATCGAGCAGAAACTCCGGACGGAGGGTTTCTACTCGGACGGATCCGACAACCGCTCCAGGGCAGGGCACACCGCTGAGCGGTTGGCCTACATGTTCAACCAGGAACAGTGGGTTGGTGACGATGAGCAGTACGCTGCTTCCATGGCTCTGATGGCCACGCAGCTGGGCATCCCGACCCGGGTCGTGATGGGTTTCTACCCTGCCTCCGATGCCGATGTGGGCAGCGGGTGGCAGGTGCGTGGCACCGAGGCCCACGTGTGGGTCGAGGCCTTCCTGGAGGGCGCTGGCTGGGTCAATTTCGATCCCACACCGGATCGCAACCGGGTGCCGAACTCCGAGAATCCCCAGCCCAAACCGAAACCGAAACCCCGCGTCGATCCACCACCGACCCCTCCGGAGCACGTCGAGGACGAGACCGTCGTCGCCGACCAGCAGGAGGTGGACTTCGACGACCCGAAGGATCAGCCCCCGGACTGGGTGCAGGTGGCCATCGTGATCGCCGCCAGCGCCGGTGGTGTCCTGCTTCTGCTGTCCCCGCTGATCGTCATCGCGATCCTCAAGGGACGGCGGGCCGCCAGGCGGCGCAAGAAGGGCGAGGTCGCGGACCAGGTGGCCGGGGCCTGGGACGAGGTGGTGGACCGCGCCAGGGATCTGGGTTTCGTGGCGGTCACGAACCACACGCGCAGGGAATCCGCTGATGATCTCCAGGAGGGTTACCCGGATCTGCCCATCAGATCCATGGCGGATCAGGTGGATTTCTCCGTTTTCGGACCGGAGGAGCCCGAAACGGAAGTCCGTGACTCGGTCTGGAAGCAGGGGGGAGAACTCAAGAGTTCACTTTTGGCCACGAAGCCTTGGTACGCTCGGCCCGCTGTCTTCTTCTCCCTCAAATCGCTTCGGCGGGTGGGAGTGGAAACGGAGCGGCGTTCCCGGAAACCGCAGGCGAGTGACCGCTCGGGGAGGAACGAAGATTCCACCGGAGAACCGAAGAAATGAGGAGAGAATGATGCCTGGACAGTTCGGCGGCAACAAGGCCACACCTGTCGGCGTCGGCCGCAGGGTGATCGGACACCTGCTCTGGGTGGTGGGGTTGCTGATTTCTTCCCTGCTCGTGGTCAGCGGGACCTTCCTCGGCTCCGGGGAGTTGACCGCGGCCCTGAGCCTGGGAGGGATGATCCTGGGGGGTGTGGTTCTCGTCCTCAGTCTTGCCGCGGCGCTCCTGGGGTCCACGTCGTTTGGAGGAAAACTCCTCGGGTACCGTTTCGTCGACAGCCACACCAACCAGCCGAAGGGCTCGATGATGCTGGCCAAGTTCTTGGTCCAGGTGATCTTCGAGTGCGTCACCCTGCTGCTGGGGACGATCTCCTACTACTTCACCTACAGGGATGGTCAGCACTGGCTGGACAGGGCGTTCAACCTGGTGGCCGTCGACAAGAAGACTTCCGCCCAGGCCGATCCGGTTCCCCCCGAGCCCGTTGCCCAGGCCGTCGCGGTGGGTGGCGGGGCCGCGATGCCGCAGCCCGTGGAGGCGTATGCGGTCTCCCCGTTCAGTGCCCCGGCCCAGCGGGTGACCCCGGAATCGGCGTTCGCGCCCCCCGCCTACGGTGGTCCTGCATCCCGGTCCACGGCTCCCAGGCCGCAGGTGAGGATGCCGCAGCCGGTTGCGGTCGGTGCGGGCACCGGCGGAACGGAAACCCCGGGATTCGAGATGCAACAGCCCTCGGAATTCTCCGGCCTGGATGCGCCCGATCCCGGGATCCAACCCGCAGGGGTTCCCGCCTACCCGCCCACCGCGGACCCGGTTTCCTCCGAACCCGTGATGTCCTCGCCTGACCGGGTTCCCGCCGCTTCGGTGCCCTCCCCGGCCTCCGAGGCGGACGTCGATTGGCCGATACCCGCCCCGACGCGTGCCGCGGAACCGGTTCGTCCTTCGAGTCCCTTCACTCCGCGGCCCTTCCCGTCGCCCTCGCCGTTCCCACCGCCCTCGCCGACGAGCCCGTCGCAGGCCTCGGTGTTCCAGCCTCCGGTCGGTTCCTGGGCGGCGACCTCGGCCTCTCCGGTGTTTCCTCCCGTCTCGCCAGCCCGCGCCACGACGATCAGCCCGGCCGAACCGCCGGCGGCAAGGCCGGCTCCGGCGGTCCGTGCGGCGAGGGCCCCGTCCCTGGTGCAGGACAAGACGGTTGCGGACGAGGAGCCGGAGGTGATTCCCGAGGTGGTCCTGGACGACGGCCTTCGGATCAAGGTCGACGGGCCACTGGTGCTGGGACGCAACCCGCTCGCCCCCGACGCCTACCCCGATGCGCGTTCGGTGCGGGTCACCGACGAGACCATGAGACTGTCCAAGACCCACATGGTGCTGCGACCCGTCTGCGGCCACGTCCAGGTGATCGACATCGGGGCCACCAACGGCGTCTACATCGAGACCGACCGGGAACGCACCCGGATCCCGACCCACGAACCCTGGCGGCTCTCGGAGGGTGATCTGGTGCACTTCGGGGGGCGCACACTTAGACTGGTGTCCTGACAGGGCCCCGGCTGACGACGTGAATCACAGTCGCCACCCATCCGGGGACGACATGTTCCGAGAACCGGGGCACCTGCCCGGCGGGGTCTCCGATTTCCCGGTGAAGGACGAGACGTAGTGGCGGCCCGAGAGATTGGCGAAGCGGATGACGTCGTGTCGCTTGACGAGGGGGAGGGGGAAACAGTCTCATGGATTCACGGGGACACCATTCCTGATCCGGAGGGCAATTGATGGCGTTCGATGGCGTGCTGCGATGGAGTGAGGGGCGGTGGATCGCTGTCGCCTGGCAGGGCGGGTTCGCGCTGCTCTCACCCAGCGTGGGGTTGCCCGTCGCGGAGTTGTTGTTCTCCAGGCTGCGGGAGAAATCAGAACTCGGGGTTTTCATCAGGACCCTTTCGGAGAGCACCGGGGCGGGGCTTTTGAAACTGCCGCCGTTCTCCGCCGCCATCGCGGACGGCGATCGATGGCATCTGGCGGTGCGCGGCGCCCTGACCGTGAAGATCGTGAGCCCGGCCGGAAACGAACCGCTCCGCGGCGAGGGGGTCGCCACCTGGGCGGAGCGGGTCGTCTCTGGGGTGACGGCGCTTCACATGGGGCGGGTCGTGGAGCCGTCGAGCCCCTTGGTGGGGGGCGTCGTCCTGGCCGACGGCGTGGGATTCGGGGAGTTGCCCCGGGAACACCGGGCCGTCGACGAACCGGGGGAACCGGCCATCCCGGAGGACGGACCGGTGCTTGAGGAGGACACACCCGCGCCCAAACACGGCCCCGCGGTCCCCAGCGATGAGGAGTTGCTGATGGGCGACACCCTCTCCGACGCATCGGAGGACAGCAGACCCCGCCGCCCCGAGACGACCGAGGTGGTTGCCCGGTTCTGCACGGCGGGACATCCGAACCCGCGGGAGAGGTCCCGCTGTTTCGTGTGCGGCGAACCGGTGACGGGGGAACCACGCAGCACCGAGCGCCCCCAGCTCGGCTGGCTGAAGGTGCCGCACGTCGAACCCATTCCGCTGCTCGAGTCCATGATCATCGGCCGGCATCCCAGCGCGGACGCACTCTGTCTGCCGGAACCCCCGAAACTGCTGGCCCTGCAGTACCGGCACGTTTCCGGTAATCACCTGGCGATCCTGCTGGACGGCTGGCGTGTCCTGGCGCTGGACCTGGCCAGCCGAAACGGCACCTGTGTGCGACGCAGGGCCAAACCGCCCGTGCGCTTGCCCCAAAGGCCCATTACCCTGCTGCCTGGAGACGTGATCGACATGGGTCACGATCTGCTTCTACATCTTGATCGGATTCCTTGATGGCACAGCGAACGACTCCTCCCGAGATACCGGGATTCACCTTCATCGAGTGGCTCGGTGGCGGTGGCTTCGCTGACGTCTTCCGCTACCGTGATTCGCTCGGGCGCGGGGTGGCCGTGAAGGTACTGCACCAGACCGTCAACGAGGCCACCTTCAACGCGTTCGCTGCGGAGGCGGTGCTGATGGCCCGGTTGTCGGGTCACCCGAACATCGTCACCATCCACAGCTCGGGCCTGTCCGCCGACGGCCGGCCCTTCCTGGTGATGGAGGAGTGTTCCACGGCCCACCTGGGGATCCGGGTGGCGAACCGGGTCCTGGCGACCACTTTGGCGATGGAGTACACGGTGCAGCTGGCGGGTGCCGTGGAAACCGTGCACCGGCAGGACATCCTCCATCGCGACATCAAACCCGCGAACATCCTCTTCACCGGTTTCCAACGTCCGGCCCTGACCGATTTCGGGATCTCGGCCTCCCATGATTTCTCCGCGGCGGCCAACGCGCTGAGCCCCCTGTGGGCTCCCTCCGAGATGCACCCCGACTCGCCGCTGGAGGCGGGGCCCTGGAGCGACGTGTTCTCGTTGGCTGCCACCACATGGGCGATGCTGGTGGGGCGCAGCCCGCTCGCGGTGCCGGGCGGCGACAACGAACGTCACGCCTTGCGCGAAAGGGCCCGTTCCTTCGTGGCTCCCCGGACGGGCCGCCCCGACGTGCCCGAGATGCTGGAGCAGGTGCTGGGGACCGCGATGGCCGCGCACCCGGCGCGGCGCTACAGCTCGGCTCTGGAGTTCGCGCGTGCGATCCAGGCCGTCCAGGCCTCCATGGGGGTGCCCGTGACGCCGGTCGACGTCCTGACCGAATCCGAGGACCACACCGCCTATGGCACCGAGCACCGGGAACCGGGAAGCATTGATTCCGGCTGGCTGCTTGGGGACTCCGGGTCGATGCTGACCGCCGGATACACGATGGGGATGTCGTCGCTGACGGGCGGCTACACCTTCCACGACACGATGAGCCCGGCCTTCGACCCCACCCCTCCGGGAATGTCAACGGGGGCCCCGGGACCGGGGGTGCTGCTGCGCGGGCATGGTTTCGCCCAGGCGGGACTCCGGCACGTCGAGGGACTTCCCGTGCCCGAGCCGAAGAGCTCGGAGGTGAACAAATCCGACGAGTCCGAGAAGGCGCGCAGGAAGAAGAAGAGGAAGCGCAAGCAGTTCACCCTGCTGTTGACGGGGATCACGGTGATCGTCACCGCGGTGACCTTCGGGGTGCTGTGGTTCAACGGCGTGATCGGCCCCGGGGCCCAGGAATCCCAGGGGGGCAACGACCGGGGCACCAAGACGGTTCCGGCAGTGGTCGACGCATCCGGCAGGGTGACCGGCCAGGAGATCAAGTTCACCTGGACCAATCCGGACCCGCAACCCGCCGACTCCTACCTGGTGGAGGTGGTTGGCGCACCCGAGTCCGAAGCCCGCCACAGCGTCGACGAACCCAGTATCATCCTTCCCCTGAAGGGCGAACAGACCTGCGTGAAGATCGTGCTGCGGCGCGCCAAGGGGCAGGTTTCGGAACCGGTGCAGACCTGCGTGCGTTCCTGACATCCGGGCGGCGTGGCCCACATCCTACCGGGGCGGGACGCGGGTGGTTCCTCAACCGGGGATGTCCTGGAACGGGGTCAGGTCCTCGCGGCGGCTGATGACCGCCAGCCCGGCGATGCCTGCAACGGCGGCGTGGAGCACACCGGCCAGGAGGAAGGGCCACCACGGTGGCAGCAGGAGCGTGGCGATGAACGGCCAAGGGGCGCAATCCGGACCGCCCCGGCACAGGAGACCGGTGAGCCACAGCAACGGGTCCCGGCCGCCCACCCAGCCTGGCATCAGGATCCCGAACACCGCGCCCGGCAGACCGATCAGCACCGGAACCCACCAGCGGAACTGGGGCAGGGGCAGCACGAGCCAGTTGACGACGAAGACCGGCAGCACCCACCAGGCGAAGACGGAACCCGCCGTGATCACCGCCGGCCACATGCCGTCCCCGGCCAAGATCTGAAGGGTGGTGCTCGCCCAGCCGGCGGCGACGACCGCGCCCGGCAGGCCCACCGCCAGCCACAGCAGGAGACGGCGTTTCCCGATTCGGTGGATCCGCTGCGGGGACGGGGCGGGCAGGGCCACCGCCAGCAGACCGTGGAGCAGCACCAGCAGGCAGCCGATGCCCGGGGCCAGGGCGATCTCCGCCAAGGAGGGGGTCGAGACGGCCGGCGGCGTCCCGGTTTGTGGCTTCCCAGTGGCCAGGAAACCTCCCAGCAGCGCCAAGGTCTGCAGGGTGGTGGCGGCCCACGGGCTGAACCGCGGGGTGCTGCCGAACACACCAGCCAGGATGGCGGCAACCACCGTGGCCACCGCTTGGCAGAAGGGATACAGCCACCACCGTTGCACATCCACGTCCTGGGTGTTCTCGTACAGGGCCCTTCCCCACAGCGACCACAGAAGCATGAGGACGAACCCGGAACAGATGCTCACCAACACCGCCAGCAGCCTCGGGGGAATGTCCGCCGGGGGAGGCTGCGAGGGATCGGACCGGGATTTCCGTTTCGCCGGCCGCGCTGGTTTCCCGTCCGGCTCCGGGGTGGTCTCCTGCAGGGCCGCGATGAGGGCGACGGCGCGCGCTTTGGTGATTCGCTGGGGATCCGCCAGCTCCTGTACCCAGGGCGCCTCCGGCGTTCCCGGATGGTGTCGAAGGGCGTTCAGGTATTCTTGTTTCAGGGCCGAATCGAGCCCGGGCCTGCAGGTCAGGCGCCACGTGAACAGTTGAATGGCGCGGACGGTGGCCTCCCGTTTCTCGCCCAGCCCGGAGGGCAGGGCCGCGATGGCCTTCTCGGCCAGGATGCGCCAGGAATGGGCGAGACGGAGCAGGTTTTCGTTGCGCGTGAACCGGCCCAACTGGGCCAGGGCGTCTCCCCGGAACAGGTTCTGGACCAGGCCGGGATCGGCATCGGCGAGTTCGTTGTGGGCCGTCGACGAGAAATCCAGGCCGCGCACGATGCTCCTGCCGTCTCCCGCGAGCACCGCGGCCAGAAGGGCGGCTCCCGCCTCCTGGCTCAGCAGCCGGAAACGGGCCACGGCCTTGCGGACGGGATCTCCCCGGGGCCCGGTCCACGCCCACTCCACGAGTTCGGGAAGGTTGTCGGCCAGCTCCGCGTGCATCTTCGGCCCGCCCTTGCGCAGGGCCTCGGCCAGGGTGGCCTCATCTGTGAACGAGCGGTCAGCGAGACGGAGAGAAGGCCTTGGGGGAGGCCTGAGTGCTTCTCTCATGCTGCTGGCTCCTTCCCGCGAATTGGGTGGTGTTTCATCCTTATCAGGCGCCCGGCCGGGGATTTCAGGCGGGGCCGGGCAGAAGGTCCTGGGATAATCGGGTCATGCCGCTGGTGCCAGATCCTCAACATCCGGGGGCCTTCCGCGTGGTGTTCGGGGAGACGTCCCAGTCCTGGGTGGATCCGGCCCGCCCGGATCTTCTCCTCTTCGAGTATGTCGTCCAGGTCTCGTTGCTTTTCGAACACGGCCTTGCCGATGTCGGACAGGGCGAACGAATCCGGGTGATCCACATCGGAGGGGCGGGACTCAGCATTCCGCGTTGGATCGCCTGGCGGCGGCCGGGGACGGCGCAGATCGTGTGCGAACCCGACGCCGGGCTGACCGAGGAGGTCCGGCGGAAACTGCCTCTGCCGCCGCGCAGCGGCATCAAGGTGCGTGACGTCGACGGCCGCTCCGGGGTGGCCGCCATGCCCCCGGACTACGCCGACCTGGTGGTGCTCGACGCCTTCGACGGCGCCCGGGTGCCGGGCGAGCTGGTCGCCGCCGAGTTCCTGGACGAACTGGCGAGGCTGGGCAGGGGCAGGCGGATGGTGATCTGCAACGTGACCGATTCCTCACCCTTTGGGTGGACCAGACGATTTGCCGCGGGGCTTGCGGAGCGCTGGCGTCACCTGCTGGTCGGGACCGAGCCCGCGGTGTGGAAGGGACGCCGGTTCGGGAACCTGCTGCTGGCCGCGTCCGGGACCCGGGTGGACGTGACCGGTCTGCGCCGCGACAGCGCGAAACAACCCTGCCCGTACCGCTGGATCGAGGGACGGGAACTGAGAAGCTGGATCGGGGGCGCGGAACCGTTCACGGATGCGGACATGCAGGACTCGCCGCCGCCCTCCGGCAGCAAGCTGTGGTTCTCGTGATGGGACAATGGACGGCGACCCCGAGCCCGCGGTGGGTGTGAGATCACAGGAGCCGAGATGACTGATCGTGAAGACCTGATCCGTGCCGTCAAGGAACTGGCCGTCGTGCGCGGCCGCGTGACCTTGGCCTCCGGGAAGGAGGCCGACTACTACGTCGACATGCGCCGTGTGACCCTGGACGGGGCGGCCTCGCCGCTGGTGGGGCGGGTCATGTCGGAGCTGGTGGCCGACCTGGACTTCGACGCGGTCGGGGGACTGACCCTGGGAGCCGATCCGGTGGCCACCGCAATGCTTCACGCCAGGGCCGCCGCGGGGGGCCGGCTGGACGCCTTCGTGGTGCGCAAGGAGGCCAAGTCCCACGGCCTGCAGCGCCGCATCGAGGGCACCGATGTCACGGGGCGGCGGGTGCTCGTGGTGGAGGACACCTCGACGACGGGCGGATCGGCCCTGACCGCGGTGGAGGCCGTGCGCCGGGCGGGCGGTGAGGTGGTTGCCGTGGCCGTGGTCGTGGACCGCGCAACCGGGGCGGCGGAACGCGTCGCCGAGGCAGGCCTGGAATACCGCTACGCCATCGGGTTGGAAGAGCTCGGTCTCTGACCGGTCCCCCCGATGGCGTCGTGACCCCGGGACGTGGGCCCGAGGACCTCCGAGGCGCTACCGTTGTCGTGAGCCGAACTTTCTAAGGAGCTGAGTTCATGTCAATGCTGTTGAGCCTCATCGGGATCCTGTTGATCCTGGTTCTCGTGGCAATCCTGTGGGGCGTTTCCGCCTACAACAGTCTGGTGAAGGCGCGCAACGTCATCCAGGAGTCCTGGCGGCAGATCGATGTGGAACTGAACCGCCGCTACGACCTCATTCCGAACCTCGTCGAGACGGTTCGCGGTTACGCCTCCCACGAGAGAGGTGTCCTGGAGAAGGTCACGAGCCTTCGCCAGAACGCGATGGCCCTCGCGGCCCAAGTGCAGGGAGCACCCAACGAGCAGCGCGCAGCTGCCGAGTCCGCCTTGACCGAGGCGGTTCGTGGCCTGATGGTTTCCGTCGAGTCCTACCCCAACCTGAAGTCGAACACCAACTACCTGGAGTTGCAGCGCGAACTCGCCGACACCGAGGACAGGATCGCCGCCAGCCGTCGCTTCTACAACGCGAACGTGCGCGACTACAACACCCGCATCGAATCGGTGCCCACCAACATCATCGCTGGAATGGGCAAGTTCGAGCGCGCCACCTACTTCGAGGTCAATGACCCGACGGTCCGGCAGGCCCCGACGGTCAACTTCGGACAGCCCCCCGCAGGAGCCTGATCGCGCTGAACGGCAACTGACGCTAACGTTGTCCGCCGGGTCGGTCGCGAGAAGGAGCCTGATGCAAAACCCGAGGCGCGCCGCTGGGCGCTTCAACCCAACAACCGCTGTTGCCAACCTCGTCAGGGGAATGCTGATCGGCCTCGCCGAGCTGGTGCCCGGCGTCTCGGGAGGTACGATCGCCCTGATATCGGGCATCTACGAGCCGCTCATCAACTCGGCCAGCCACGTGGTCAGCGCGGTGAAACGCGTGGTGACCGGCAAGTTCTCCGAGGCGGGCGTTGAGCTCAGGAAGGTTCGCTGGGGCATCGTGATCCCCGCCCTGCTGGGCATGGCCATCGTGGTGGTGGCCATGGCGGGGGTCATGAAAGCGTTCGTGGGGGAGACCCCCCAGCTGGCCAAATCGCTGTTCCTCGGCATGGTGTTGGCCTCCGTGGTCGTTCCTGCGCTCGGCATTCGCCGTGAAGACCTGCGTACCGCGGGTCAGCGACTGGGACTGGGCGGCCTGTTCCTGGCCGCTGCTGTGGCGGCGTTCCTGTTGACGGGGTTGGGGGGACAAGAAGAAACCGTCACGGAACCTGCCTATTGGATGGTTTTCGGGGCTGCTGCCCTGGCCATCTGTGCCCTGGTCCTCCCCGGCATCTCGGGTTCCTTCGTGCTGCTCACCCTCGGGCTCTACAGCTCCACACTCCAAGCGGTGCAGAGCCGCAACATGCTCTACATCGTGATTTTCGCCGCCGGGGCTGCTGTCGGGCTGGGTCTGTTCGTCAAGGGGCTCAACTGGCTGCTGGAACACAAACACGCCGCCACCATGGCCGTCATGTCGGGTCTGCTGCTCGGGTCGCTGAGGGCGTTGGTGCCCTGGGGACCCGATGGCAGGCCCTTGGCCCCGGGGCTCGACTGGCCGGTACCGGTCGGCCTCGCCCTGGCCGGCGCCGTCGTCGTGGTCGGTATCGTGTGGGTCGACCGGCGTCTGAAGCGGCGGTGAGTCCCGGCGTGGACGATCCCGCGGCCCCGGTCGTGGGAGTCGGGCCCCATCCACCGCCCTGGCCCTCCGACGACCGGCTGGACCCAGAGCTGCTGGCCGGCGGGGACCGGCGCAACGTCATCGACCGCTACCGCTACTGGAAACTCGAGGCGATTGTCGCTGATCTCGATCTCAACCGGTCGGGGTTGCACGTGGCAATTCAGAACTGGGAACACGACTTCAACATCGGTTCCATCGTGCGCACGGCGAACGCCTTCAACGTCGGCGGGGTCCACATCATCGGGAAACGACGCTGGAACCGGCGGGGCGCCATGGTCACCGACCGCTACCTCCACGTCCACCACCACGAAACCGAGGAGTCGCTGTTCGGCTGGCTGGGGGAACGGGGCATCGAGGCGGTCGGGGTGGACAACCTGCCCGGGTCGGTTCCGCTGGAAACCGCCGCCCTGCCCCGTGACGTCTGTCTGGTCTTCGGTTCGGAGGGACCCGGCCTGACCCCTGGGGTGGTGGCGGGTTGCACCCGGCTCGTCGCCATCACCCAACGAGGCTCCACCCGATCCCTGAACGCGGGGGCGGCGGCCGCCATCGCCATGTACCACTGGGCCCTCCAGCACCCGGTCGTGGAGCCTCTAGCATGAACGCCATGACCCCAGCAGAGAGATTCGCGGTAGCCCTGACCCCGGCCCCCACGGCCGCGCGCATCGCTAGGCAGCGTTCCGTGCTTCGCCTCCAGGTGATCTTCGCGCTGGTTTTCGGTGCGGTCCTGCTGCTGGTGTGGCTGGGCCCGGTGTTCCTGCCGGAGGACGCCAGGCAGGCCGTGCAGGGGGCCCTTCCATCCTGGAGCCTCCCTGCCCTCGCGGTGATCTGGGCGGTGCCTACGCTGGTTCGCATCGTCGCCACGGTGGTTTCCCTCAAACGCGCGAAACAAGACTTGGCCTCCCTGGGACGGGGTGTGGGACTCTACATAGACGGCTCCGGGGTGGAGTTCGTCCATCCGGAGCAGGTGCGCGCCCGCTGGGCCGAGATCACGGCCCTGAAGATCTCCGGGCGGAGGTGGGGAGCAGGTCCGCGGCTGCGGTTGGAGGTCTCAGGCCGAGAGGTGGCGAGCATCCCGATCAGCTTTCTGGACGCCATGCCCGGGGCCATCGACTCGGCTGCCAGGGCCAGGTCCATGGGAAGGATCGGGGTGGACGCCTCGGACATGGACCGGCTGCTCTGAGCGTTGGCCTGCCGGGGCTCCCCCGGCAGGGCGTTGCGCGATAGGCTGGGCCCGTTCCTAGTCTCAGTACGAAAAGAGGCATCATGCCAGTTGCAACTCCTGAGGT
>ERZ773075.474-NODE-474-length-30827-cov-84.9705_pt1 | contig 30827 bp, 25 predicted proteins | sample MGYA00580614_ERZ773075 | MGnify/ENA primary metagenome ERZ773075 (study PRJEB29015, sample SAMEA2738021) | human oral metagenome | biome: human oral; feature: human-associated habitat; material: dental | place: China | collected 2043 ...
TATGACCAGGGAAGCCATGGGCGGGAACCTTTTCCATCCGGGCTGCCGCCGAGGACTTGTGAGGTCTGGGCAACAGCGACGTGTGTGACATGGCGACGATAGAGACGATCCACGTGATCGCCACCACTCAGGTGCCCACCACTTTCACACAAAAGCACACAAAAACAACGCAGGTAACACGAGTTACCACAACGAAAGGGTGACTTTCAGGCGTAAATACGCGTTTCAAACTCATCAATCCCGAACAGGAAATGCAAGAACCGATTGGTTGTGTTTTGCATCACTCCATAGGTCGATAGTCCCGATTCATGTCGACAACATCACACCCGAGGCACATTGCGCTCGAGCTCGGCCAGCCAGGCCGTTGCCGCGGCGTCGGAGGGCATGCGCCAGTCCCCCCGGGGGGACAGCGAGCCGCCGGCCACCACCTTGGGCCCGTTGGGCAGGGTGGAGCGCTTGAACTGGTTGGTGAAGAAGCGCCGGTGGAACAGCTCGAGCCAGTGGCGGATCTCGGGAAGCCTGTAGGCGACCCTCTCCGCCTGCGGCAGCCCCTCGGGCCAGTCGCCGGCGGCCACGTCCGACCACGCCTTGTGCGCGAGGAAGGCGATGCGACTCGGGCGTGATCCGCGGCGCAGAACGTGCCACAGTGTGAAGTCCTGCAGGGCGTAGGGGCCGATCTTGGCCTGGGTGGACTGGATGGCCCCACCGGCCCCGGCCGGGACCAGCTCGGGGCTGATCTCGGTGTCCAGGATGGATAGCAGCGTGCGCCCAACGGCGTCGTCGAACAGCTCTTCTGCGACCACCCAGCGGATGAGGTGCTGGATGAGGGTCTTGGGAATGCCGGCGTTGACGCCGTAGTGGGCCATCTGGTCGCCCACACCGAAAGTGCACCAGCCCAGGGCGAGCTCGGAGAGGTCACCGGTGCCCAGGACGATGCCGCCGCGGTGGTTGGCGATGCGGAAGAGGAAGTCGGTGCGCAGGCCCGCCTGGACGTTCTCGAAGGTGACGTCGTAGAGGTCGCGCTCATCCGCGCCGTCGGGGAGGACTCCGGTGCGGGCGTACTCGCCGTAGGGGTGGCCCATCTCGGTGAGCATCTGGGTGGCGGTGGCCCGGATGTCGAGCTCCTCGAAGGTGCAGCCCAGGCCGACGGCGAGGTCCTCGGCGTTGCGGCGCGTGCCGGCGCTCGTGGCGAAGCCGGGCATGGTGATGGCGTGGATGTCGGAGCGGGGCCGGCCCAGGCGGTCCATGGCGCGTGCGGCCACGATGAGGGCGTGGGTGGAGTCCAGGCCGCCGCTGACGCCGATGACGATCTTGGGGTTACCGATGGCGCCCAGGCGCTGGACCAGGGCAGCCACCTGGATGTTGTAGGCCTCATAGCAGTCCTGGGCGAGGCGGGCCGGGTCGTCGGGCACGAACGGGAAGCGGTCCACACGACGGCGCAGGCCGATGTCCGTGCGCGGGGCCGCCAGGTCGGCTCTGGAGATGGCGATGCGCCGGAAGGCCGCAGGGTCGGTGAAGGTAACGGCCGCGGCCGGGGAGCCTGAGGCCGCGGTGCTCAGGGTGCGGGCGTTGTCGGCGAAGGTCCCCTGGCGCAGGCGCTCGGCGCGCAGGCCCTCGATGTCGACATCGACGACGGTGGCGCGCGGCCCGTCGGGGAAGCGCTCGGTGGAGCCGAGCAGCTCGCCGTTCTCGTAGACGAGGGTCTGACCGTCCCAGGCCAGGTCCGTGGAGGACTCGCCCTGTCCGGCGGCGGCGTAGACGTAGGCGGCCAGGCCCCGGGCCGACGAAGAGCGGGCCAGCAGCTCGCGGTCCTCGGCCCGCCCCACGGTGATGGGCGAGCCGGAGATATTGACCAGGACCGTCGCCTCGGCCAGAGCCGCCAGCGACGACGGCGGGACGGGCACCCACATGTCCTCGCAGACCTCGACGTGGAAGGTCAGGCCGGGGACGTCGTCGACCTCGAACAGGAGGTTCGCGCCGAAGGGGACCCGGGAAGCCGGCTCGGTGTCATCGGAGCCGTCGCGCACGCCGGGCAGCTCGATGGTGTCCACCCCGGCAGGCAGGGCGTCACCGGGGGCGAAGTGTCGCTTCTCGTAGAACTCCCGGTAGGTGGGCAGGTAGGACTTGGGGGCGACACCGCGCACCCGCCCGCCCTGGATGACCAGGGCGCAGTTGTAGAGACGGTCGCCCAGGCGCAGGGGCGCGCCGACGACGAGGGCGGGAAGGAGGCCGGCGCTGGCGGCGCGCAGGGTCTCGATCGCGGCGAGGACGTCGGACAGTAGGACGTCGGACAGAAGGAGATCGTCGATGGCGTAGCCGGTCAGGCACAGCTCGGGGAAGGCGGCCAGGCAGACGCCGTCGTCGGCCAGGAACCGGGCCTGCTCAATGATGGCTGCGGCATTGGCGGCCGGATTGACCGGCACCACGGGCAGGGTGACGGCAGCGACGCGGGCGAAGCCCTGGTCATAGGCGGAGAGGAACTCGATGTCGGCCGCAGAGTCGGTCACAGAGGTGCTCACGGCGTCATTCACGGTGTCGGTCACGACTCGATCCTCCCATCGACGGCACCTCCCCGCGAGAGCGCCACCCTCGTCGAATGCCCCTGTCGATGAGCGGGCGCACCCGGCCGCATGGAACGACCCCGCCGAGGGGCGAGTCGAGGAGTGAGCTGCGCCCACCACGTCACCCGTGGAACCGGGGGCGATGAGGTGGGCGCAGTCCATCACTCACGCGTGCGCCCGCGGCGCCGCCTGGAACCGGTGGCGGCAGGGACGGGCACGCGTCAGAAGAAAGCGAGTGATGGAGAGACGGCAGGAGAGAAGCAATGAGGAGAGAGAAGAGACAGCCATCACCTTTCTTTCAACGGGGCCGGAGACTCCGACGTCATCGGCCAGTGTCGGTGGTTGTGAGTCTGGTAGGGGTCATGTTGCCGCGGCGCTAAAGGCCGCAGGAAGACTGCCACGAACGCACCCGGGCGAGCTGACGACAGTCAGTACTGGGCGGGAGCGGGCTCGTCGAGCATGAGGCACCAGGCCGCGACATAGACCAGGCACATGGGGCCGGGTAGGAGGCAGGCCAGGAGCGCCCCGATGCGCACGGCGGTGACCGGCATGCCCCAGGCCTCGGCCAGGCCTCCGCAGACACCGCCCAGAATGCGGTGCTCGCGGGAGCGGCGGGGCAGGGAGCCGCGGAAGCGGGAGAACTCACCGGACCGCCCGAAGGAGGAGCCGGCGTCGCCCTCGGAGCGGGCGGACTGGCTGAACTGACCGGGGTACTGCTGCTGTGTCATGACTACAAGTCTGGCCGCGAAGGCTCGTCACCCGCCATCGGGGAGCACCCTGAGAAGTCCCCGATGTTTCTTGGGACTCACCCCTGAGCGCTTGCCCAGAACCGGTCGACCACGTAATTTATCATTGGCGCTAACGCGCGTTAGCGAATCAGTGCACAATGCCAGTGCGAAACACGGGCATGCAGTCCCTCGCCGCACCATCGATCCGCTCCGCGCCGGCGCCCCGCCGCGTCCGCGCGCCATCATCCACGCCGAGCCCGCTCCCCGGAGGACATGCCATGAGTCGGATCACCCGACCACTCAGCGCCCTGACCGCTTTCTGCCTACTCGCAGCCGGATCTACGCTGGTCTCCATGCCCGCAGCCGCAACCGGCCGCCAGGCCCGACTGGCCCCCGTCGCCCCGGCCGCCCCAGCGGCCCCGAACGCCGACCAGGCCGGCGAGCAGTGGCGCCCGCAGAGCCACTACACCCCGCAGAAGAACTGGATGAACGACCCCAACGGGCTCGTCTACTACGACGGCGAGTACCACATGTTCTACCAGTACAACCCCGAGGGCTCGGACTGGGGCAACATGTCCTGGGGTCACGCGGTCTCCAAGGACCTGGTCCACTGGGAGGAGCTGGGCGTGGCGATCCCGCACACCTCCCAGTACGGGGTGTTCTCCGGCTCGGCGGTCATCGACACCAAGAACACCTCCGGCCTGGGCAGCCCGGACAACCCGGCCATGGTCGCGGTGTGGACGCGGGCCGACGTCGGCGGCAACCAGTCCCAGTCCCTGGCCTACTCCACGGACAAGGGCCGCACCTGGAACCTGTACAACAACGGGGACCCGGTCCTGGACATCGGCTCCAACGAGTTCCGCGACCCGAAGGTCTTCTGGGACGAGACGTCCGGACGCTGGACCATGGTGGTCTCCCACGCCACCGAGCACCGCATCTCCTTCTACTCCTCCCCCGACCTCATCCACTGGACCGAGCAGTCCAGCTTCGGCGGGGAGGGCATCACCTCGGCGGTGTGGGAGTGCCCGGACTTCTTCCCGCTGCCGGTCGACGGCAACTCCAAGGAGGTCAAGTGGGTCCTCGTGGTCACGGTGGCCGACTCCGCCCAGTACTTCGTGGGCAGCTGGGACGGCTCCACCTTCACCCCCGACGAGATCCCCCACTACACCGGTGAGGAGGGCACGACCCTGGCCGACTTCGAGAACGGCTACGCCGGCTGGAAGGCCGACGGCGCCGCCTTCGGCTCGGGCCCGGCCACCGGGGACCTGCCCGGCCACCAGGGCAAGGCCTACGTGGACTCCTTCGGCAGCGGCGACGCCGACACCGGCACACTGACCTCGGAGGAGTTCACCGTCTCCTCGTCCTACATCAACCTGCGCACCGCCGGCGGCAGGCACCCCTACAATCCCGAAGCCACCGGCGACAACGGCGGCGGTAAGCTCCTGGCCGGCTTCGACGGCTCCTGGGACAGCTGGACCGTGGAGGGCACCGCGTTCGGGGCCACGCCCCCTCAGGGCGCCGCCCCCGGCCAGCAACCGCTGGTCAACCACTCCAGTGCCGGGCTGCTCAACACCTACTTCGACGTCTCCACCGGGCAGGGCTCGGACGCCACCACCGGCACCGCGACCTCCCCGACCTTCACCATCGACTCCACCTACCTCAACCTCCTCATGGGCGGCGGCAACAACCCGCGCCCCGAGGGCGGCGCCGACGGGGGCTCTGGGGTGAGCGTCGTCGAGCTGATCGTTGACGGCAAGGTGGTGCGCTCGGCCACCGGCCGCAACCTGGAGGAGCTCAACTGGCAGAGCTGGGACGTCAGCGACCTCAAGGGCAAGTCCGCCCAGATCGTCGTCACCGACACGGCCACCGGAGGCTGGGGACACATCCTCCTGGACGAGGTGCGCGCCTCAGACACCAAGGCCTCCCCCTTCGCCGACAACACCTCGGTCAACCTCGTCGTCGACGGCAAGGTCGTCGCCTCCGCCACCGGCAACAACTCCGGGACCCTGGAGTGGACGAGCATGGACGTGGCGGCCTACAAGGGCCGCAAGGCCCGCCTCGTCATCGAGGACCACAACGGCAACGCCGAGGACTGGGGGCACCTCATGGTCGACCAGATCGTCCAGTCCGACACGAAGGCCTTCTCGGGGGCCGACGTCGTCCCGCGACTGGACTACGGCAAGGACTACTACGCGGCCGTCACCTGGGACAACACCCCCGACGGCAAGCGCTACCAGGTGGGCTGGATGAGCAACTGGGCCTACGTGCGCGATCTGCCCACCACCACCTGGCGCACCGCCATGTCGACGGTGCGCGAGCTGGGACTGACCCGGGTGGACGGCAAGCTGCGGCTGACCGCCCAGCCGATCACCGCCCTGGAGTCCCTGCGCACCGGCCAGGAGGTCACCCGGAAGGACACCGACATCCCAGCGGGCGACACCTCCCTCGGCCAAGCCGCTCAGGGCACATCCCTGGACATCAGCGTCGACCTGAGCCCGGGCACATCCTCCTTCGCCGGTCTCAAGGTCCTCGACAACGGCGAGCGGTACACGCTCATCGGCTACGACGCCGAGGCCAAGCAGCTCGTCGTGGACCGCACCCACTCCGGAGTCACCGATTTCTCCCCGAAGTTCCCGGACCGCGCCACCGCCCCGCTGTCGCTGGACAGCAAGGGCCAGGTCCACTTGCGCATCGTCGTCGACGCCCACTCCGTGGAGGTCTTCGCCGCCGACGGCACCCCCGTCATCACCGAGACGGTCTACCCCAAGGAGGGCGCCACGAACGTCTCGCTCTACGCCGAGGGCGGCACCGCCCACCTGGACTCCCTGAGCCTGTGGCACCTGGGGCCGGCCGAGGACGCCGGTGGCGCCGCCGAGGGCCCCGGCTCCCCCGGTCCGGGTCAGCCCGCCGTCCAGAAGCCGGGGCACGGTCAGGCGGCTGCGGCGTCGGCGAGACCGGCTGCGGCGGCCGCCGGCAACGGACGGTCAGGTGGGTTCCCGCTGGCCCGCACCGGCGCCTCGCTGGCACTCGGTGTCCTGGCTGTGCTGGCCACGACGACCGGCACCTACGTGCTGCGTCTGCGCCGTCGGCAGGTGTGAGCCCCATTTCCAGCGGCCAGGGCCGGCAGAGTCGGCCGGCGGGGTCAGGGGTGCCAGGCCGAGGAGCGGCGAATGATCTGCCCGGGCAGGAGCGTCTCAGCGGGCACCTCCTCGCCCTCCATGAGGGCCAGCAGGTGAGAGGCCGCCACCTGCCCCATCTCCTCGAAGGGCAGGGCCACCGTCGTCAGAGCCGGATGGAGCTGATCGGCGATGAGCTCCTGGTCGTCGATCCCGATGACGGCGACGTCGTCGCGCACCCGCAGGCCCTGCTCACGGATGGCGTCGTAGGCGCCCATGGCCATGCGGTCGTTGCCGCACACCAGACCGGTCAACCAGGGATGGTCCGTCAGGAGGCGGGCGGCCGCGGCGTAGCCGCCCCGCGTGGTGCCGTGGCCGACGGCGACCCTCACGGTGCTCCAGGGGATACCGGCCTGCTCCAGGTAGGCCTCGCAGCCGACACGTCGGCCGGGCGCCGCCTCGCCGTCGTTCGGATCCAGCTCGATGACGCCGATGTCCCGGTGGTGCCCCTCCAGGAGGGCCTGAGCGGCCAGGCGCCCCATCTGCTCCTCGTCGGGGCGGACGCAGGGAAGACCGGAGACCGGGTCGATGCAGTGGACCAGGACGGTGGGGATCTCACGGGCCTGCGCCGGCATACGGACGCGGCAGTTCCAACCGGTGGCGTAGATGATGCCCTCGACCCGGGACTTCAGGAGCGTCTCGAAGGCCTCGGAGTCCATCGCCGCCTCGGTCGAGGTCGGCACGATGAACAGGGTGTAGCCGGCACGCCGGACCGTGTCCTGGATCCCGCGGATCGTGGCCGCACCGAAGGGGCTGGTGACGATCTCGGAGACCAGCCCGATGAGGGACGAGCGGCGCGACGCCAGGGCGCGTGCGCCACCGTGGGGTCGGTAACCGAGCTCGGCGGCCACCTGCTGGACGCGGTCGCGCGTCTCCGGGGCGATACGGGCGCCGTCACGGTTGTTGAGGACGAAGGACACCGTGGTGCGGGAGACGCCGGCCACCCTGGCCACGTCCTCCATGGTGGGCCTGTAGGTGTCGTTCACCCCGCCTCCTCCCCAGTCCATCCAACTTCGCCGCCCGTTCCGCGCCCGCCGACCCGTTGGGACCGTACGTGCGCCATCCGGCGGCTTGACGGCAGTCTGCCAGGACGACGACGCAGCGCATAACCCTGAGCGGCGGCAGGCGGGTCGTCGCATCAGGCGCGCCGCTGCCGGAGCGCACCCGTGCGTCGACACGGGCGACCGTTGGGGTGGTTTAGGCTGGTCCTGTGACACCTTCTTCCCGTCCCGGCTTCACGGTGCGCGCTGTCCTGTGGGACATGGACGGCACCCTCATGGACTCCCAGCCCTTCTGGGACGAGGCCTTCATCCACCACTGCCAGGCCCTTGGCGGCGACCCGCGCCCCGAGCTCGTCGCCCGGATGACGGGTGCCTCCATCCGCACGGCCTACGAGCTCATCGCCGCCACCGGCGCCACGCGCTCCTGGGACGATCCGACCACGCGGGAGACCTTCGAGGCGATCGCGCACGACGTCGAGGCCTCCGTGACCGCCGCTCCTCCCCTTCTGCCCGGGGCGCTGCGGATCACCTCAGCGCTGTCGGAGGTGGGACTGGCCCAGGCGATCGTCTCGGCCTCACCTCGCAGGATCGTCGAGAAGGTGGCCTCCGCGCTCGGCGACGTCTTCACGGTCCTGGTCACCGGCGACGACGGCGTCGGGGCCAAGCCCGATCCGCTGCCCTACGCCACGGCGGTCGAGCGCCTCGACCTGCGGCCACAGGACTGCGTCGTCGTCGAGGACTCCCCCACGGGAGCGGCCTCAGCCAGGGGAAACGGGATCCACGTCGTGCAGATCGGCGCGCAGAAGCACTTCCCGGCCGATCCCGGGCTCGTCGTCGTCCCCGACCTGGCCTCGATCACCCCGCACCTGCTGCTATGGGCGCAGCGCTGACACGGGCCGACGTCGCAGCCCGGACATAGGGCCGGCTCGGGAACACGCGGTTCCCGAGCCGGATGGGACGAGTAGGGATTCTGAGCAGGGTTCGTCGAGGGCCTGCGCGTAGCAGTGCGACGCGGCGCCTCAGACCGCCCTCAGGCCGCTTTGGGGCGCTGCGGGGTCTCCGGGGTCTCCTGGAGCTCCCACTGGCTGCGCAGGCAGTCGGCGTAGAGACGGATCTCCGCCACCAGGTCGGTGCCCAGGGCCTCCGAGGCGGCCGTCTCGGGCGTCGTCGAGCACAGCCACTGCAGCTGGAGCCCATCGGTGAGGGCGACCAGGCTGCGCGCCACGAGGCGCGAGGGCATCTGGGGGTCCACGAGCCCGGCGGCCTTGCCGGCCTCGAAGCTGGACTCGAACCGCTCAACAGCGCCGTTGAGATGGTCGGCCATCCACCGGTGCGCGGGGTGCGCGGCGTCGAGGACCGAGACCGCCGTCGCGGTGTAGATCGCCGTGAGGTCCCGGTGGGCGACGTTGCGCTCGAGGAGCTCGATGTAGCGGTCCAGCAGCGCCCACGGGTCGACGTCGACGTCAGGGGCGGCGGCAACCTCCAGGGTGTCCACGTTGCCGACGGTGTCCACGGGGACGTCGACGACGTTGTCCTCCACGGCCGGGGACTCCACGAGGATGCTCAGGGCGTCCTCGCGGTCACGACGCTCCAGCACCTTGGCGAAGAGCTCGTCCTTGGAGGAGAAGTGGTGCAGCAGCCCGGCCTTGGAGATGTCTGCTGCGTTGGCGATGTCGGCCAGGGAGGTGCCGGCATATCCGTGCTCTCCGAAGAGAACCACGGCTTCGTTGAGGATGCGTACTCGCTTGTCCTCACTGCCCGCTCGGGGGCGCCCGGGTCCGCGCCGCCTAGCCGGGGCAGCTAAGGGCGGAGTCGGGGTACTGACAGTGTTCATGGCCGAATCATGGCACCTTCCAGTAAGGGAATTGCAAGGCGGAAAGGCCCTGATCGGAATAATCCGCTCAAGTGTGACCTCCACGTGCCCTGCCCGTGACGTGGATGACGACTTGGTCTCTGTTTTCACACAATTAACCGGCCCCTACCAGCGCAGAGATCTCCGACCACTCGGTCTGTTGCAACTACTGGGATCGCCGACCACCACCCCTCCCAATCATCACCCAGAAGTCCTTACGACTTCACTCAGGCATGCATGGCAGAGCCACGTTGGTCACGGTTTCATAACACTTGTGAGATTCTTGTTTCCGGTTCAAATACCAACGGCGGCCCTCTCCCACAGATGAGCCTCGCAGACCCCACCCCGGATAGGACCGACGCCGATCGGGCGGGGCCGTCACCCCCTCAGGAGACGGTGACGCCGCCTGAGGTCGGCCCGGTGGCCGCCCCGCCGCTGGCGGTCACAACCGCGATGGAGGAGGACGCTGATCCGGCCGGCCCTGGAGCCCGTCGCCGAGACGCCCCGTTCGCGCCTGCCACCCGAGATGCTCGCAGCGAGCCGGGTGCCCTCGGTTCAATCGGGGTCCGGGCCGTGACGGCGAGGACCTCATGCTTCGCCTCGCGAATCAGCATCCACCCAGAATCAACGAGATGCATCATGTATGCATGCAGATGCAGACTCGATGCATCATGCTCGTGCCATCCCTGAGTACACGCCAGGTCGCCGCTCTGCTCGGCCGCGCGACGACGACGGTCACCCACGCAGTGGCTGATCGCCGGCGGGGATCCGGCAGAGGTGGTCCAGCAGCTCTCCGACGCGGACCACCGGTGAGCTCTCGCCCAAAGAATCCTCCACAGCCGCCGTCGACGCTGGCCGACGCAACGCTCTATGCCCTTCTGACAGCACTCGCACCCGAGATCGGCTACGAGATCGTCTGAGCCAGCACCCGCCAGCTCACGACTTTTGTCGCGGAAATCAACCGAAAGTCACCTCGGAGGGGGCTTCCGGTGCCTGAAGACGCGTGTGACCTTGCGCGCGCTTCGGTACCGCCCGGCAGGTTAACCGGGCCCTGGCACCCTACGATGGCGATATGCGCCCCTCGACCCCGCAGCCGCCGCGGCGCCCCTCCCGCCCCGGGCGGGGCCGCGGCCGCGCCTCGTCGTCGGCGTCCGAACGCCGCAAGACCCCCACCGCCCCGCGCCGCAGCCCGGCCGGCCAGCACTCCACGTATCAACGTTCGTCGGAGGAACCGGACCCCGCCAGTCGACGGGCCCTCGTCGTCGCTCGGCGCGAGCGTCAGCGACGTCGTAGCCGCAGCCGGATCCTCTACGGCACCACCTTCGTGGTGGCCATCGCACTCATCGTCGTCGGCCTGCGCTTCTGGGGCTTCCATCCCGGATTCGCCCTGCCACTGACCGGAGACACCACCGCAACGCCGTCGCCGGCCGCTGCGGAGGCAGCGGCCGAGAGCCACGCTGCCTCACCGACGGCGGCCCCCTCCTCCACCTCGTCGGCCTCGCCGACCCCGTCAGCCTCGACGCTGCCGGCCCCTCGGCTGGACGCCGAGGGGTTCGCGCACTCCGACGCCGTCGGCGACGGCACCTGGACGATCGCCCCGGCCGTGCTCGTCTCGCGGCCCGCCGCCGGAATCGTCTACCGCTACATACTGCAGGTGGAGGGCGGTACGCACGTCGACGCCACCGCGGCCGCCTCCATCGTCGAGAGCACCCTCAATGACGAGCGCGGCTGGCCCACCGCGCAGAACACATCCTTCGAGCCGGTGGCCGACCCCGCCGCCGCGGACTTCACCTTCAACATCGCCACGCCGCCCACCTCCGACGCCCTGTGCTCGCCGCTGGACACCGGCGGCATGTGGAGCTGCCGCAACGCGAACAACGTCGTCATCAACTCCGACCGCTGGAACTGGGGCGCCGTCCCCTACCCCGACGTCGACTCCTACCGCACCTACGTCACCAACCACGAGGTGGGGCACTTCCTCGGGCACGAGCACGAGTTCTGCGCCGGGGCCGGCCTCAAGGCGCCCCTCATGGCCCAGCAGAGCCACGACATCGCCGGCGGCTGCGTATACAACGCCTGGCCCACGCAGGACAACCAGCCCGGCTGAGACGCACGACGCCACAGCAGCGCGAGGGGCGGGTCCACCGCGCAGGTGGACCCGCCCCTCGTCGTCCCGGTCAGCGCATCCGGCCTCAGGCCGGCGACGCCGCCGAGGAGGCGGAGGGCAGGTGCGCCTCGCCCTCGGCTCGCAGCGTCAGGCCATCACTGCCGTCGACCCTGTCGACGACGACCTTCTGCCCGTCAAGGACCTCCCCGGCCAGCAGCATGCGGGCCAGGCGGTCGCCGATCTCCCGCTGCACGAGGCGGCGCAGCGGCCGGGCCCCGTAGGCGGGGTCATAGCCCTCGTCGGCCAGCCAGCTGCGGGCGGCGTCGGTTACCTCCAGGCTCAGACGCCTATCCGTCAGGCGCCTGGCGATGCGGGCCAGCTGGATCTCGACGATCTCTCCCAGCTCCTCCTTGGAGAGTGCCTCGAAGACGATGATGTCGTCGAGGCGGTTGAGGAACTCCGGCTTGAAGGAGGCCTGAACCACGCTCATGACCTCGTTGCGCTTCTCCTCGGGGCTGGTGAGCGGGTCGGTGAGGAACTGGCTGCCCAGGTTCGAGGTGAGGACGAGGATGACGTTGCGGAAGTCGACCGTGCGCCCCTGGCCGTCGGTGAGGCGGCCGTCGTCGAGCACCTGCAGAAGGATGTCGAAGACCTCGGGGTGGGCCTTCTCGACCTCGTCGAGCAGGACCACGGAGTAGGGCCGACGCCGTACGGCCTCGGTGAGCTGGCCGCCCTCCTCGTAGCCGACGTACCCGGGAGGGGCACCCACGAGGCGCGCCACGGAGTGCTTCTCGGAGTACTCGGACATGTCGATGCGCACGATGGCGCGCTCGTCGTCGAAGAGGAACTCGGCCAGGGCCTTGGCCAGCTCGGTCTTGCCCACGCCCGTGGGGCCCAGGAAGAGGAAGGAGCCGGTGGGGCGGTCGGGGTCGGAGATGCCGGCCCGCGAGCGGCGCACCGCGTCGGCCACGGCGGCCACGGCGGCCTTCTGCCCGATGAGACGCTCGCCGATGACGTCCTCCATGGTCAGGAGCTTCTCGGTCTCGCCCTGGAGGAGCTTGCCCACGGGGATCCCGGTCCAGGAGCCCACGACCTCGGCGATCTCGGGGGCGCCGACCTTCTCGGCGATCATCGGCTCGCCGGCGGCCTCCTCGGCGTCATCGGCGGCCTCGGCCTCGCGGATCTGACGCTCCAGGGCCGGCATGTCGCCGTAGCGCAGGCGACCGGCCTCCTCGAAGTTGCCCTCGCGCTCGGCCAGATCGGCGCGGGTGCGCATCTCGTCCAGGGCGGCGCGCAGCTCACCGACCTTGTTGTGGCCGGCCTTCTCGGCCTCCCAGCGGGCGTTGAGCGAGGCCAGCTCCTCGGAGGCGTCGGCCAGCTCGGCGCGCAGGCGCTCCAGGCGGTCGACGTCGGCCGGGTCGGCCTTGGCCACGTCCTCGATGGACTCGTCCAGGTAGGCCTCCTCCATGCGCATGCGGTCCACGCGGCGGCGCAGCTCGTCGATCTCGACGGGGCTGGAGTCGAGCTCCATGCGCAGGCGCGAGGCGGCCTCGTCGACCAGGTCGATGGCCTTGTCCGGCAGCTGGCGACCGGTGATGTAGCGGTCGGAGAGGGTCGCGGCGGCCACGAGGGCGCCGTCGGAGATGGTCACCTGGTGGTGGGCCTCGTACTTGGGGGCGATGCCGCGCAGGATGGCGACGGTGTCCTCGACGCTGGGCTCACCGACGAAGACCTGCTGGAAGCGGCGCTCCAGGGCGGGGTCCTTCTCGATGTTCTCGCGGTACTCGTCCAGGGTGGTGGCGCCCACCATGCGCAGCTCGCCTCGGGCCAGCATGGGCTTGAGCATGTTGCCGGCGTCCATGGCGCCCTCGGAGCCGCCGCCCGCGCCGACGACGGTGTGCAGCTCGTCGATGAAGGTGATGACCTCGCCGTCGGAGTCCTTGATCTCCTTGAGGACGGCCTTGAGGCGCTCCTCGAACTCGCCGCGGTACTTGGCGCCGGCCACCATCCCGGACAGGTCCAGGGCGATGAGGCGCTTGCCGCGCAGGGACTCGGGGACGTCGCCGGCCACGATGCGCTGGGCCAGGCCCTCGACGACGGCGGTCTTACCGACGCCGGGCTCACCGATGAGAACCGGGTTGTTCTTGGTGCGTCGGGACAGGACCTGCACGACGCGGCGGATCTCGGCGTCGCGGCCGATGACCGGGTCGAGGCGCCCCTCGCGGGCGGCCTCGGTGAGGTCGGTGCCGTACTTCTCGAGGGTCTTGTAGGTGCCCTCGGGGTTGGCGGAGGTGACGCGGGAGGAGCCGCGGACCTGAGGCAGGGCCTCGATGAGGGCGTCCGGGGTAGCACCGGCGTCGGCCAGGACACGGGCCACGGTGGGGCTGGAGCCGGAGGCGTCGCCCTTGGCCAGGCCGATGAGCAGGTGCTCGGTGGAGATGTACTCGTCGTCGAGCTCCTTGGCGACCGTCGAGGCGGCCTCCAGGGCGGCCAGGAGGGCGCGCGAGGGCTGGGGCTGGGTCATCGAGGAGCCCGAGGAGGCGGGCAGCTGGGTCAGGATGCGGCGCGCGGAGGCGCCGACGGCCTGACGGGCCGCGGCGTCGGGGCAGACGGCGGCCAGGAGTCCCGCGGCGACGCCGTCGGGCTGGGAGAGGAGCTCAACGAGCAGGTGCGCCGGCTCGATCTGGGGGTTGCCGGCCGCGGCGGCGGCCTGCATGGCCCCGGAGATCGCCTCCTGCGACTTCGTGGTGTAGTTCGTGTCCATACGGACCTCCTTCTTGAGGTTGGTGACGTCTTGCGTCTTCTGGTCACCTCAACCTTCGCAGAGTTGAGTCTATTCCACTCAACTTCCTGAACCATCGGTGACGTGGGCTACTCCTCGGACCTCTTCGGCGCAACACCTCCGGCCATCACCGCATTCGCCGGCGCGCCAGCCGAACACCTGAAACACCGCCGCTCAACGGCGCGGGTAAAGTCACGTGACGATCACGTCGCCATCCCGGAGAAGCCATGAGAACCACGCGCGCCGCCCTCGCCCTGACCGCCACCCTCGTCCTGGCGGGGTGCTCCCAGGGCAGTCCCTCGTCGTCAGGTTCCGCCGGAGCCGGCACCGCCGCCCCCACAGCCGCGGCGACGACGTCGAGCAGTGCCGGAACAACCTCACAGCCCAGCGCGGGCTCCTCCGGCAGCGCCAGTGCGCCCCCTTCCATCCCGGCGGGCCATCAGGCGATCACTGCGCCGACGGTCGGCCTCACCTTCGCCGTGCCCCAGGACTGGCAGGACCTCAACGCGCTCACCGAGGACCAGAAGACGCTCATCGCCCGCGTCCAGGGCGTGGACCCCTCGACATTCTCACAGAAGCTCGCCAGCACCGACGCCTTCTACGGGTTGTTCTCACCGGGGAGCCGCTCCTTCAACAGCGCCGCCGTCGCCAAGGAGACGGAGACGTCGTCGACGCCGCCGTCCCAGGCGAGCCTGGACGAGTTCGTCACGCAGCGCGGTGGGACGCCGACGGGCTACTCGACAAGGCCGTCCACCTACGGGGAGGCCGCTGTCGACACCTCGACCGCGCAGATTCAGGGCGTCCAGACGCCGGGGGCGGTTGTCGCCATTCCGACGTCGTCGGGCACCTACGCGCGCGTCGCCGTGACGGCCGGCAGCGCGGAAGAGGTCGAGACCATCGTGTCCACCATCATCGCAACGGCCCACTGACATCCGATGGACCCCGAGCCTCCACAGCAGGCCCCACCAAGGGCTCAGGCGACCACGAGCTGGCGACTCCGCCCCCAGGGCCTCTGAGGTCCACCATTGGGGAGTTGTCTCCATAGAACATTCCCAGCCAAACATGATGTCCTAACAAGGTCCTTTTCCCTCAGACCCCGGAGCATCATGAAATCCGTACGCACCGCTGCGACCTTGCTGGCCGGACTCGCCCTGGTTACCACCCCGACCCTGACCGCCTGCTCACAGATCATATCGGGCTCCGACTCGTCCAGCTCAGCCGACTCCGACAGCTCGTCGGCATCGGACAAGAGCGACACCAAGGACAGCAAGAAGGACGCCAAGGCGGACAAGAGCGACAAGGACGGCGACAAGGCCTCCGCCAGCGCTAGCGCCACGAAGAACGACCTCCCCAAGGCGACCCCCGCGGGGTACCAGGAGGTGACCGCCCCCACCATCGGCATCACCTTCGCGGTGCCCGAGGACTGGCAGAACACCCCCCTGGACGCCACATCCGACATCTACTACAAGGCCCCCGACGACGGCTTTACTCCGTACCTCGGCAACGCCAACGTCTCCAAGACCGTCGTTCCCGCCACCTCAACTCCGACCGAGGCCCAGATGAGCCCCGCCCTCACCTCGATTCCCGGCGGGACCTCGACCGGCTACTCCACCGAGCAGACCGCCAATGGCGAAGCGGCCGTACTCAACTACACCGCAAGCATCGGGGGCCAGACGGTCAACGGCGCCCTGATCGCAGCCCCCACCAAGGACAAGGGGAAGTACGCCATCGTCTCCGTCAACGCCGGTTCCAGCGGTCAGACCATCGACGAGCTGAAGACAACCGTCATCGAGACGATCCACTGAGTCGGGTCGGCTAACCAGCCCCGTCCGACGACGGTCCACCGACATGCTTCACTGAATCGAGACCACCGTCACGCGCAGCCGGGAACATTCCGCACACCTCAACGCGCAGGATGTCCCCGGCTGCGCAGGACCTCTCGGCAGACATCGTCGGAAACAGCCGACGGCGCATCTCCCGAACCTCGGAGAAATACTTGACAAGGTCGGACGCGCAGACACTCCATATCGACTATCGATACATCGATAGTCGATATGGAGTGTCGTCATAACCGCCAGCACCGAAGCCTCCTCAGATTCAGACACCGACGTCGACGGTGAGGCCGTCGTCGACCATCTCCCCCACGATGACGCCACTGACGACACGGCTCCGGGCCAGGACGCCGGTGTCGGCCCTGCCAGTCTCGCCTTCACCTCATTTCTGCTGGCCCTGCTGTGCCTGTCCCCCTTCTACATGCTCGGATCCAATCTGTGGGATCTCATCAACGGCCGCGGAGAACACCGTGCTGCGCAAAGAGACCGAGGGGCTCGTGTGAGCCACGTCGTCTGCCGCCTCGATGAGCTGCTGGCCGCCCGTGGGATGACGCTGGTGGAGCTCTCCGAGAAGGTCGGGGTCACCACCGTCAATCTCTCAGTGCTCAAGAACGACCGCGCCAAGGCCATCCGCTACTCCACGCTCTGCGCCATCTGCGAGGCCCTGAGCTGCTCAGTCGGCGAGCTGCTGGAGGTCGTCCCGGACTGATCGCCCCATGAGCGTCCCGAGCGCCTCATCCAACGGGCCCCTCGACGCCGGCCGGGGACACTCCGCGCGGCCGGGAGGAGAACGTAGGCTCGACGTCGATGACCGACCTCCGCCACGCCCCTCACCCCGACGATCCCTCCGAGTGCGTCGACGGCGCCACCGTGGCCGCCCGCCGCGACGCTCTCCTGGCCCATGCGGCCGGTCTGCCGGGCGCCTGGGCCGGCGACAAGCCCGAGTGGGACATCCCCGTGGCCTCAGTGGGGACCCGCCTGTTCCTGCTGCTCATCCCCCACACTGACGGCCGGCTGCTGGCCAACGTCAAGCTCGATCCCGAGGACGTCGTCGCCGTGCGGGAGGCATACAGCTGGGTGGAGCCGGGCTTCCACCAGTCCAAGCGGCACTGGGCGAGCATCGACCTCACCAGCCCCGACTACCTCCCCGACGACGCCGCCGATATGGTCGAGGACTCCTACCGGCTCGTCCTGTCCCTCCTGACCCGACGCGTGCGCGAGGCCGTCCTCCTGGCCGACACCGCAGGCTCCCCCGCCCGCCCCACCTGGCAGTGGTGAGGGCGGCCGTCGTCACCTCGGCGGGGACGCTCTGCGCGTTGGGGTACAGAACTTCTGTCCCAGACGGGGTTACATGCCCCCGTCCGCATGGAAGGGTCCCCGGCTGCGCACAATGTCGCCGTCGACGAGAACGGGTACGGGCTCAGAGGGCAGGAGCGGCGCAACGCCCCGCAGGTGACGCACGTGCCTAAACCTGGCACTATTCATGCGAGGCTGCCGTCATCCGACGTCCGGCCACCCGACGGAAGGAGATACACATGGGACTTGACGACCTGGCGAAGAAGGCCGGAGATGCTCTCAGCTCCGACAAGGCCGAGGCGATCAGCGACAAGGCGCTCGACGCCGCAGCCGGCGCTGCCAAGAAGGCGACCGGCGGCAAGTACGACGACAAGATCGACGCCGCCCGTGACGCTGCCGACGGCAAGATCGGTACCAACTGAGCCGGCTGAGAGCCTGTCCGCTCCAAGCACCGCGGTCTTCTGATCGCAGGAACGGGGCCCCGCACTGAGCAGTGCGGGGCCCTCGTGCGGTCCCGGTCCACTGGGCTCCTCTCCCGGCCGCGTCCGACGTCGGCCACCGCAGTCCGGCGTCGTCAGCGCACAGGCCCAGTCGTCTCCCACCGGGACGTCTTGATCCGCGTCCTCTCGGGCGTCTTCGGCCCTGTCCTACTGCGCGTTGAGCGCGGCGGTCGGAGGGGTGCGGGAGGCTCGAACGGCCGGGTACACGCCGGCCAGGGCGCCGATGGCGATGGTGACCCCCAGGCCGCCGACGACGGCGATGACCGGCAGGGTGAAGGGCCAGCCGTTGGCGGCCGACATCCCGGCGGTCACCCCGATCCCGATGACGCAGCCCAGAGCGCCTCCCAGGGAGGCCAGCAGCAGCGCCTCGGTCATGAACTGCACGAGGATGTGGCCGCGCATGGCCCCCAGGGACCGTCTCAGCCCGATCTCCCGTCGGCGCTCGAGCACCGAGATGATCATCGTGTTGGCCACCCCGATGCCGCCGACGAGCAGGGCGATCGAGCCCACCCCCAGCAGCAGGCCGGTGAAGGCCTTGTCGGCCGCGTTCTTGGCCTCCAGCGCGTCCGAGGGGCGCGAGACCTTGACCTCGTTGGGAGCCTGCGGGGAGATCGACGGCGCGAGCACCTTGCGCACCGTGGAGACGGCGGCGTCCTGGCTGCGCGTGTAGACCGTCGTCGGCTTGGCGTCATGCCCCAGCAGGCTGCTGGCCACGCCCTGACCGACGAGGGCGGCGTTGTTGAGCTCGGGCGCCAGCACCACCGGCTTGAGGATGCCGACCACGGTGAACCAGCTGCCGCCGAGCCACACCTTGGTTCCTGGTGAGACGACACCGAGGCGCTGGGCCGCCGTCTGCCCCAGGACCGTGGCCGGGTACTGGCTGGTCGCCTCGTTGAGCCAGGTGCCCTTGTCCACCTGCCCGGCCACGACGTCGAGCAGCGACTTGTCCGCGGCCAGGGTGGTGATGCCGCCGGAGGCGTTCTTGTCGATGAACGGGCTGCGGTAGACCAGCGAGTTCTTGACCAGGCCGGTGCTCGAGGCGCTCTGGACGTTGTCGATGAGCCGGACCTTGCCGACGGTGTCCTGAGGCAGGGAGGAGGAATTGCCGAAGAGGTCCTGGCCGGCGGTGGCCGTCAGCAGATTGGTCCCCAGAGAATCGAGCTGGGCGGAGAGCTGGGCGCGGCTGGAGGCCGAGATGCCCACCACCGAGATCATGGCGGCGATGCCGATGGCGATGCCCAGGGCGGACAGGAAGGCGCGGGTGGGGCGCGCCCTGATGCCGGTGCCTCCCAGGCGCAGCACGTCGGCCAGACGCAGCCGCGAGCGCTGGATCCGCCGGGCCGGGGCGCGGGCGGCCCGCTCGGCCGCGGACCGGTCACGCCGGAGCGTAGACGTCGTCATGGACGATCTCCTTCTGGCTTGAGTCACCCACGATGCGGCCGTCGCGGATGGCGATCTGCCTGGGCAGCTGGGCGGCCAGCTCGTTGTCGTGGGTGATGACGATGATGGTGGTTCCCTGGGCGTGGAGCTCGTGGAGGAGCTCGACGATCGAGGCGCCGGAGGCGGAGTCGAGGTTCCCGGTGGGCTCGTCGGCCAGCAGCAGCGGGGGCTCGCCGACGACGGCCCGGGCGATGGCCACGCGCTGGCGCTCGCCGCCGCTCATCTGGTGGGGGCGGTGGTCGAGCCGGTGGGCCAGGCCGACGCGCTCGAGGGCGGCTCGGGCGCGACGGCGGCGCTCGGAGCGGGGGATCCCGCTGTAGAGCAGGCCGTCGGCGACGTTGTCGACCGCGTTGACGCCGTCGGCCAGGTGGAACTGCTGGAAGACGAAGCCGATGCGGCTGGCCCGCAGGGCCGAGAGCTTGGCGTCGGACAGGGAGCCGACGTCGACGCCGTCGATCTCGACGGTGCCCGCGCTGGGCCGGTCCAGGGTGCCGATGAGGTTGAGGAGCGTGGACTTGCCCGAGCCCGAGGGGCCGACGATGGCGACGAACTCGCCGTAGTCGATCTCCAGGCTCACGCCCGCGCAGGCGGCAACGGGCGGCTCCCCGTAGGTTCGCTGCACGTCACGCAGGGACAGGATGCGGCTCATGTCTGCGGCACCACCACTCGCTGCCCCTCGGAGACGCCCTCGCCGGAGACCTCCACGCGCCCACCGGCGAACAGCCCGACGGAAACCGCCACCTTGCGGGTGGTGCCGTCGGGGGCGACGATCTCGACGCCGTACTGGTCGGGACTCAGGGCCAGCAGGGCCCCGACCGGCACCGACAAGACGCCCTCACGCTTCTCGCTGGGCAGGTCGACAGTGACGGAGACCTCCTGGAAGTTGGCGGTCGCCGAGGCATCGGTGAGGGTGACGGTGATGGGGATGACTCGTTCCTTGGAGTCGCTGGAACCAGAACCGGAACCCGATCCGGAGCCGGAGGACTTCTCGGTGGGCGTGCCCACGGAGGTGATGGTGCCGGTGGTGGTGCTGGCGTCGGGCAGCTTGATGGTCACGGCGGTGCCGACGACGGCGAGCTTCTGGTCGGAGAGCTTGATGTTGGCGTCGACCACCTGGGTGGTGGAGGTGACGTCGAAGAGCTCGGTGTCGGCGGCGATGCGGTCCCCCACCCGGGCGGTGACCGTCCCCACGCGCAGGTCCCCGGGGGTGAAGACCATGCGCCCCAGCGGGATGGTCCCGGTCTGGGGCAGCCCGACCGCCTTCTGCCACTTCATGATGGCGCTGGTGGTGGCCCAGCTGAAGTGGTTGTCGGGCTCGTAGTCGAAGTAGCCCATGTCGTGCAGGAGGGTCTCGAGCTGGCGGATGTCCTCGCCGTTGTCCATCCCGGCCTCGAAGGTGCGCCATGCGGGCAAGGAACCGTGCATGAGGTAGGCGATCTCGGTGCCCGTACGGTAGAGGACATCACCCTGAGTCAGGACCGTCCCGGAGGCGGGCACCTGGATGAGAACGCCCTCGAAGCCCGACTTGAACTTGCGCGAGTCGGAGTAGCGCAGGGTCCCGGTCACGGAGGTCTGCCCCTGGAGGTCCCCCTTGGTGATGGTGTCGGTGGCGCCGTTGAAGGTCGACGTCGTCGGCTTGGCCTTGGCGGCGAAGGGGCCCGATCGGGAGGCGAAGGCGCCTGCGCCGGCGCCCGTGGCCAGGACCGCGGCGGCCCCCATGGCCAGGAAGGCCCGACGCCGGGTGGTGCGCGTCGTCTCCATGATCACTTGTTCCCGATCTCGGAGAAGCACTTGCTCATGACGTCCTGGGGGATGTCGCCGTTGAGCTGGATGCCCTTGCCGGCCTCGGGGTCGGGGACGTCGTAGCCCTCCTTGCGCAGGCACTCGGCGGCCTTGACCAGGTCCTGCTGCGTTTCAGGCTTGGCGAGGTCCTCGGTCCCCGGAGCGGGACCGACGGTCTTCTCGCACTCTTCGGCGGCCTTGTTGGCGGCGTCGGTCTCGGGGAACTGCATGTTCCCGTTGGAGTCGGGGTCGGAGACGTCGATGCCCTTGTCGCGCATGCACTTGGCCATCTTGAGCAGGTAGTCGTCCCCGCTGGTGGCGGAGGCGGAGGCCTCGGAGGCCGAGTCGGCTTTCGATCCCTGGGAGCATCCGGTCATGAGTCCGACGGCGCACACGGCGCAGGCCAGTGCCGCGGCGGTGCGGGTGACGATTCGGGTACTGAGGGGCTTCTTCATGGGAGAGGGTCCTTTCGGCTCACGTGGGTCGGGACGGTGGCGCCCGTTCGTTCGGGGAACAGCCAACCGGGGCCAACGTTGCGAGAACCTTCAGAAAATCGCTTATGTGCTGGTAACACGGCCCCTGGTTGGGTAGAAGAAGGACGATGTCACCGCGGCCGTCCCCTGGCGGCCCGTGCGCCCTGCGCACAGCGGGACCCACTGAGAAGACAGCGAGAAGGAGGACGGGGCGATGCGCGTACTCGTCGTGGAGGATGAGGAGTACCTGGCCGAGGCCATTGCCACCGGGCTGCGGCGCGAGGCGATGGCGGTCGACGTCGTCGGCGACGGGGCAGGCGCCCTGGAACAGGTGGCCACCAACGACTACGACATCCTGGTCCTGGACCGGGACCTGCCCGTCATCCACGGCGACGAGGTGTGCCGCCGGGTGGTCAGCGACCACCCCAGCACTCGGGTCCTCATGCTCACCGCGTCCCGGACGTTGGACGCGCGCGTGGGCGGCTTCGAGCTGGGGGCGGACGACTACCTCACCAAGCCCTTCGAGTTCCCCGAGCTGGTGGCCCGGCTGCGGGCCCTGGGGCGGCGCAGCCAGCCGGCACGCACCCCGGTCCTCGAGGCCCACGGGGTGCGCCTGGACCCCTTCCGCCGGGAGGTCTACCGCGACGGGCACTTCATTCGCCTGAGCCCCAAGGAGTTCGCGGTCCTCCAGGTCCTCATGGAGGCCGAGGGCGGGGTCCTCAGCGCCGAGACGCTGCTGGAGAAGGCCTGGGACGCCAACGCCGACCCCTTCACCAACTCCACCCGGGTGACGATCTCGCACCTGCGCCGCAAGCTCGGCGAGCCCTGGGTCATCCGTACGGTGCCCGGCGCCGGCTACAGGTTCAGCGCATGAGCGGCGATTCCCGTCCCCGGCCCGAGGGCACAGGCGTCGCGGATTCCGATGACTCCTCGGCCGGCACCGACGGTGTCCGTGAGGACCGCTTCCGCCGCTGGCGGCACCTGAGCATCCGGGCCCGACTGACGGCGACCTACGCGGGTCTGGTGACGATCTCGGGGACGGTTCTCATCATCCTGGTCTACTTCTACACCCGCTACATCACGCTCTCCATCGCCTTCGGCCCGCCTCAGCAGGTTCCCGCGATCGACCTGACGACGCCGCAGGTCGCCCAGGTGGACACGAACCTGTTCGAGCTGCTGGGTGCCATCCTGCGCTCCGCCGTCGGGGCGCTCCTGCTGCTGGCCGTGGTCTCCGGGACGGTCGGGTGGGTGCTGGCCGGGCGGATGCTCAGGCCGCTGTCCTCGATGAACGCGGCGGCCAAGCGGGCCGCCTCGGGCGACCTCAGCCAGCGCCTGGCCCTGTCCGGGCCGCGAGACGAGATCCACGACCTGGCGGACACCTTCGACACCATGCTGGCCTCGCTGGAGCGCTCCTTCTCCGTCCACCGGCGCTTCGCGGCCAACGCCTCCCACGAGCTGCGCACGCCCCTGGCCACCACGCAGACGATGATCGACGTCGTTCTGTCCGACCCGGATGCCTCCGCCGAGGACCTGCGCCGGGTACTGACCCGGGTCCTGGAGACCAACCGCGCCAACCGGGAGACGATCGACGCCCTCCTGGACCTGGCCGACGCCCAGTCCGGAAAGCTGGCCCACGAGGACGTGGACATGGAGGTCACGGTCCGTGACGCCCTGGGGATCATCGCACCGGAGGTGGCCGAGCACGACCTGCACGTCTCCACCCACCTGCTGCCCGCCCGGGTCCCCGGAGACCCGGTGCTGCTGCGCCAGAGCGTGTCCAACCTGCTGCGCAACGCGGCCCGCTACAACACCGAGGGAGGCCGGATCACGGTCGACATGACGCGCCTGAACGACGGCCTGCGGTTGACGATCCGCAACGACGGCCCGCTGGTGGCTGCCGAGAGCGTGGAGTCCCTGCGCGAGCCCTTCGTTCGCGGCGAGGGGCGGGGGCGGACCCGAGGATCCGGGCACGGGCTGGGCCTGGCGATCGTGACGGCCGTGGCCACCGCCCATGGCGGCTCCCTCCGGCTGAGCGCCAACCCCGCGGGCGGGCTGACCGCCGTCCTCGAGCTGCCCGGAGGCGAGGAGGGCTCGGCCGAGCCCTTGTGACCCGTCAACGGCTGACGGCCGTCAACCGAGAAGGTCGACGGCCGTCAGAAGCCAGATGCGGACGCTCAGCCCACGAGCGCCGCTCGAGAGCTACTGATTCTTCTTGCAGGAACTGCTGACGAGCTCGAGGAAGAGCCTGACCAGGCCGATCTCCACAAAGACCCAGGGAGAGGTGAAGAACAGCTTGAGGAAGACCTGACCGTAGTCGTTTCCATAGCTGCTGGTCGAGAGGAGCCCGGAGTCGTAGATCCAGCTGGCGATGAACGCGGCCACGGCAACGAAGAAGAAGGGCTTTCCGAACTTCTCGGCGAAGGGCTTGGCGGTGTCGAAGAAGTTGCCCATGAAGCTGTCCCCGGTCTGAGCGGGCGGGAAGGGCTGACCCGGGGCGCCGGGAACACCCGGAGCGCCGGGCGCACCCTGGAACTGCTGCTGGGGCGGGTAGGGCTGACCCGGGGCCGGAGCGGAGGGGGCGGAGGGCTGCTGCTGATAGAAGGGCTGACCGGGGTTGGGGGGCTGAGTCATGAGGCTGTTCGCTTCCTTCAGTATTGGGGACGCAGGCAGGCTACCGCCTCTCCTGTGCCCTGTGAAACGGACAGGTCAACCCTCACATCTTGCGAGGCGACTCACAACCCTCGCGACAAGAGATGATGACGCGGCACAACGCCGGGTATCCGCTGCTCCAGAGCGGTTGCCCCGGGGGAACCGGGGACAACCGGCGTGCTGGAACGGCATCGGGGAAGAACTCCCCATCGGTCCGCATCCCACAACGCGCCTACCGCCTCTCAGCGAGCCAGGTCGTAGACACCGCGGGACGTAGCGGACTCGGCCGGCGCAGCCACGACAGGCGGAACCGGGAGCCGACGTCGGCGCTCGCTGCGGGCGACGGCGGTACGCAGCAGGGTCTCGAAGGGACCGGCATGCCCGCCGCGCTCCAGCACCGCGCACAGGCCCACGGTCGCCAGCCAGACCGCCAGTGCGATCCCTGCGGCCCGGGCCTCGCCCAGGTGAAGCCCGATGCCGGTCAGGGTGGGCAGGGCCAGGAAGATGGTGGCGAAAAGGAGGCTCTGGGAGAGGTAGGCGGTCATGGAGCGGCGCCCCACGGCGGAGGCCAGCCGGCGCAGGCCAGTCAACCGGCCGTCCGCCGTCGGCCCGCCGGCGTAGAGGGCCAGCAGCGCGAGCCAGCCGCAGGCACCGGCCAGTCCCGTCACCTCGTGAAGCGGAGCCGTCCAGGCGGCCAGGGGCCCGCCCGTGGCCCAGATGCCGTACCCGATGCCGCCTGCGGCCCCGACCCCCAGGCCGCCCAGGCCGACGGCGGTCAGGAGCCGGCGGTGGCGCTCGGGGTGGGCGAGGAGGTCGGTGTCGGCCAGATGGGCCCCGAGGAACATCGCCGGCACCACCATCGAGAAGAGCACCGTTGCGACCGAGTTCCCGGCCCAGGAGGTGACGGAGCCCGAGATGTAGGACAAGAGGGTCGCAGACGATTCGCCGGTCCCCTGCTGCATGGCTGCTGCAGAGGTCAGGCCCTGGGCCGCAAGATGGCTGCCCATGGTGTACATCGTCGTGATGGCGGCGATAGTGATGACGACACAGACGGCCATGGCCCGCTTGCGGTGCTTGCGGGCCAACCAGCCGGCGAAGACGGCGGCGGCCAGGCCGTAGGTACCGATGATGTCACCGGAGAAGAGCGCGGCGTGGGCGGCACCGAAGAGGATCATCCACAGACCTCGACGCCGCACCAGACGGCGCGCATCCACGGTGGCCTGCTCACGGGCCCAAGTCTCCTCCTGCGACGTCGGCTCGCGGCCGGCCTCCACGCCGGGGAGGGAGCTGAGATAGGACCTGGTGCCGGAGGCGACGCGCCGGTTGATCATGGTGGCCAGTCCGAAGCCGAACAGCATCGCGAACAGCGGATAGGCCCGATGGTCGACCAGGAGGGTGCGCACCCACAGCCATGCCGTGTCGGCAGCGTCGCTGGGGGCGGAGGAGCTCGTGGTCACCACCCAGAAGGGGATGTTGGCCAGCGCGATGAACAGGAGCATGAGGCCACGGGAGACGTCCGGGGCTGGGAAACGCTGACCCTGGGAGCTGGTGAAGGAGGTCGCGAGTTTCATGTCTTCCACGGTAGGAAACCGCGGTGTTGCACACCTCCCCCGCCAGGGCTGTTCTCCGGCCTTGTTCCTCTCCCACCCGAGGGGGTGAGGAAGGCCCTGTCCCTCCTCCCGGAGGACCAGGGCTCCTCATTCCGACGACGGCTTCGAGCGGCCAGTCGGCTGCGGGTCAGACCCCGGCGAGCACGTGGCGTCCGGCAGCCTTGTTGTCAGCCAGGGCGATCGGCGCCTGCACACGCACCGGCTGCGCGAGGGGCCGAGCCGAGTGCCGAGGGCTGGGGGAGGGAGTCGTCGGCATCATGCGGCTGCGCTCACCGCTGACGACGGCGGTGCGCAGGAGGGCCTCGAAGGGACCGGGCTCGCCGAGTCGCTCAAGCACCGCGCACACGCCCACGGTCACCAGCCAGACCACGGCCGCGACTGCAGCGGACGCCGCCATTCCCAGCTCCAAGGGGTTCTCGGTCAGTCTCGGCATGATGACGAAGATAGTGCCGAACATGAGCGTCTGAGACAGGTAGGCGGTCATGGAGCGACGTCCTACGGCGGCGAGCAGCCACTTGAGACCGGTCAGTCGTCCGTCCGACGTCGGCCCGCCGGCGTAGAGGGCTAGCAGCGCCAGCCAGCCACAGCCTCCAGGCAGGCCCAGGACCATGATCAGCGTGGAGTCGATCTCCCAGGACTGGGCACTTGTGAACGGGACGAGAATCTCGTGGAGCGCTCCGAGCGCACCCAGAGCCAGGCCGCCGAGCCCAACGGCCGCCAGCAGGCCGCGGTGACGCTCGGGGTGGGCGATGAGGTCGGTGTCGGCCAGGCGGGCCCCGAGGAAGGCGGCCGGAAGAACCATCGTGGTGAAGGCCACCCCGACGGCGAGCGAGAACCACTCACCCATGTTGGTCACGAACCAGGGCAGCGTGGACAGCACCGACTCGGCCGAGTCGGTAGGTGCCGCAGCCGTCGGGGCGGTACTCGCCGCAGTGGAGGCAGCCGCTCCGCCGTCGGGCCCCGAGAACATCGACAGGAGCACCGGCACGACCTGGAACAGAAGAACGAGGGCGCACACCGCCAGCTGGCGCTTGTGGTGCTTGCGGGCGAACCAGCCGGCGAAGACGACGGCGACGATGCCGTAGGCGCCGATGATCTCTGAGGGGAAGAAGACGCCGTGGACCAGCCCGAACAGGACCATCCACAGGCCCCGGCGCCGCACGAGGCGGCGGGCACCGACCGTCGCCTGCTCGCGGGCCTGGCTGACCTCAGCAGCCGACGGCGCTCGGAGCCCGCCGGTCAGATCCTGGCAGTAGGCGCCGGCGCCCGATGCGATGCGCCGGTTGACCATCGTGGCCAGCCCGAAGCCGAAGAGCAGAGCGAACAGCGGATAGGCGCGCTCGTGAATGAACAGGGCGTTGATGAAGGCCCAGATCCTGTCGGCGGTCGACGGCGTGAATCGACCGGTGCCGTAGCTCCAGAAGCCCACATTGGCCAGGGCGATGAGCAGCAGCATGAAGCCGCGGGCGACGTCGGGGGCGGGGTACCGCAGGCCGCGGGAGCCGTTGAATGAAGTCGTCGTGTTCATGGCTCGACCGTATAAAGGCCCGTCATCACGCGGCGTCCGCCTTAAGCGCCGAGATCGCCTCCACCGAAAGGTGGATCCTCTGCCCTGGCCATTCTTCCGGAGGACAGCCCGAGGAAGGCCGGCCTCCGGTTCAGGCACCTGAATCGGCAGCCGGCGGAGCCATCGACCGCTTGCGCTCACTGCGGGCGACGGCGGTGCGCAGCAGCGTCTCGAAGGGACCGGCGTGACCGCCACGCTCCAAGATGACGCACAGCCCAACAGCCAGCAGCCAGGCCAGCACCGCCACCCCGGCGGCCGCGATCGGTCCCAGCCACAAGCGCTGCCCGATGAGGGCGGGGAGGATGACAAAAATCGTCCCGAACAGCATCGTCTGACTCAAGTAGACGGTCATCGACCGACGCCCGACGGCCGAGGCGAGCCACCGCAGTCCGGTGATCCGGCCGTCCGGCCTCGGGCCGCCGGCGTAGAGCACCAGCAGCGCCAGCCAACCGCATCCGCCGGCCAACCCGAAGACGTTCTGGGCAGCGGTACTCCAGAGCGGCATCGGCATCATCCCCATCTGGGCTAGGGTCATCGGCAATGCGCCGAGTGCTCCCAGAAGTAAACCACCAACCGCAACCATCACCAGCAGACTCCGATGCCGTTCGGGGTGGACGATGAGATCAGTGTCGGCCAGGCGAGCCCCGATGACAACCGCCAGGAGGATAAGGCCGACGGCGCCCATGAGTGTCTGTACCGCCCAGCTGCCCGGATTGGTGATGAACCACGGCAGAAGCGCCTGCTCAGAGGTCGTCGCCTCTCCCGCTCCGGTCGCGGACTCACCTTGAGAAAGGAACCCAATCATCAGCAAAAGCGCTATCTCGGTAAGAGTGGCGATAGTACCCGTCACCACCAGCCGCCGAAACTGCTTGCGTGCAAGCCATCCCGCAAGAAGTACCGCAACCAGTCCGTAGGTGCCAATGATGTCGCCGGGGAAGACAATGCCATGGACGAACCCGAACAGGATCATCCACCAGCCCCGGCACCGCACCAGGCGGCGCGCATCGACGGTCGCACGCTCGCGCGCCCAGGCCTCCTCCTGCGGCGTCGGCTCACGCCCCGCATCCGCACCTGGGAGGGACTGAAGATAGCTCTCCGTCCCGGAGGCGATACGCCGATTGATCATCGTCATCAGCCCGAAACCGAAAAGCATCGCGAACAACGGGTAGACCCGGTGATCAACGAAGAGCATCCGGATGAACAGCCAAGCACTGTCAGCCATCGACGGGTGGAAACGAGCACCGGTAACTGTCGGTAGGTTCTTCGCCACCCACACGGGAACATTCGCCATCGCGATGAGTAGGAGCATCAGCCCCCGGGCTACATCCGGGGCCGGGTAGCGAAGATCCCGAGTGCTGGTGAAAGAAGTCGTCATATGCATGACACCGACAGTATTGTCGGCAATATCGGCATACATCCCCCGCAGAGACATGAGCCAAAGGTGCCGACATCCCCCCGAAGAACTAAGGACCGCGTCTTGTCATCCCCACCAGGGATAGGGATACACGAGCTCCTGACGAGATCGCACAGCCCCCGGCCCACAACAGCGTTCAGGGGCGTGATGCCCTCGTCGGCACGAGCGCCGTGCTCACGGCACCCGCAGTGCCCGCCGCGCTGGCGGTGCGCCCGCTGCGCGGCTCGGGGCCGCGCTCAGGCCCACGCCCCTGTCGCCCGGGCGCGACGACCTGGACCTCGCCGTCAGCGGCCGCGGCGAAGATCCGCTGGACGACGGCCTCCCGGCTGCGCATGCGGGCGTTGTCGGCCTCCAGCTCCTCGACGCGGGCCTCCAGAGCGAGGATGCGGCGGACGCCCTCGAGGTTGATGCCCTCCTGGGACAGGGCCTGGATGCGGCGCAGGCGCTCGACGTCGCGGTGGGAGTAGCGCCGGCCCCGCCCGCGGGTCCGGGCGGGGCGGACCAGTCCGAGCCGGTCGTACTGTCGCAGGGTCTGAGGGTGCATCCCGGCGAGCTCGGCCGCCACCGAGACCACGTAGACCGCGCGCTCGGCCGCGTCCTCGGCCAGGTAGTCCAGGCCCTGCCCGGCCCGACGCCGGCTCACGTGCCGGCCTCCTCCATGAGGGTCGCCCGCGGGTCGGTGTCGCCCATGGCCTCATCGAAGGCCTCCAGGGCCTTCTTAGCGGCTTTGGAGAGCTTCTTGGGGACGGCCACCTCGATGGTCACCAGCAGGTCGCCGGTCTTCTTCCGGGTGGTGGCGCCTTTTCCGCGCAGGCGCATGACGGTGCCCGAGGAGGTGCCGGGCTTGATCTTGATCTTGGAGGTGCCGCCGTCGAGCAGCGGGACCTCGACCGTGGCGCCCAGGGCGGCCTCGCGCAGGGTGACAGGAAGGTCCATGCGCAGGTTGGCGCCGTCAACGGGGTCGATGGAGTACACCGGGTGCTTGTTGACGCTGATGGACACCACCATGTCACCGTTCTCGCCACCGTTGAGGCCGGTGCGTCCCTTGCCGCGCAGGCGGATCTTCTGGCCGTCGCGCACGCCCGCCGGGATGCGGACCTTCATGGTGCGTCCGTCCGCGGTGAGCTCCACGGTGGTGCCGGCAACGGCATCGCGCAGATCCAGCGACGCCGAGGTCAGGACGTCGGAGCCCTTCTGCGGCTGGGGCGGGGAACCGAAGCCGCCGAAGCCGAAGGGGCCGGGGCGGCCGCCGGAGCGGGTGGGGCTGGGGGCGCCGCCGAACATGCGCAGCAGGTCGTCGAGGTCGGGCTGAGCGCCGCCGGCGCCACCGGTCTCGAAGCGGACGTTGCCGCCCTGGGCGCCGAACATGGAGGAGAAGATGTCCTCGAATCCGGCCGCACCGCCGGCGCCTCCCGGGCCCCCGGCCTGGAAGCGGGCACCGCCCCCGGCCATGGAGCGGATCGCGTCGTACTGCTTGCGCTCGGCCTCGTCGGACAGGACGGCGTACGCCTCCCCGATCTCCTTGAACTTCTCCGCCGCCGCGGCGTCGTCGGGGTTGCGGTCGGGGTGGTACTTCTTCGCGAGCGTACGGTAGGCCTTCTTAATTGCGGCGGCGTCGGCGTCCTTACTCACGCCGAGGACCGCGTAGAAGTCCTTCGTCATCCAGTCCTGACTGGCCATGGTCGTCTCACCGCCTCCTTATCCGGGTGATCGTGGGTTTTCCTTACTGAAGCTGAAGATCGTGGGGGTGGACGGTGCCTCGGCCCTGGGGCCTCGGGCGTCCTGGTGCACCTGTCGGCCCGACGGCGGACCCGGACCCGCCAGAGGTGCTGGCCGGGGTCCGCCGTCGGGCCGGGGTGTGTGGTGCAGTGGGTATCAGGCCGGGTTGGCGACCTGGACGCGAGCGGCGCGCACGACGCGCTCGCCCAGGCGGTATCCGGGCTGGAGGACCGTGACGATGGTGGGCTCGGTGACCTCACTGGACTCGGTGGCCATGAGGGCCTCGTGCAGCGTGGGGTCGAAGACCTCGCCCACGGCGCCGAAGCGCTCCAGGGAGT
>ERZ773075.477-NODE-477-length-30617-cov-53.906_pt1 | contig 30617 bp, 27 predicted proteins | sample MGYA00580614_ERZ773075 | MGnify/ENA primary metagenome ERZ773075 (study PRJEB29015, sample SAMEA2738021) | human oral metagenome | biome: human oral; feature: human-associated habitat; material: dental | place: China | collected 2043 ...
GTGTCGATGAAGGTGACACCGATATCGAGTGCATGATTGAGTGTTGCAATGTCATCTTCATGAGCACTGTAGCCATACACGCCAGTCAGTGCCATAGCACCGAACCCCATTCGGCTGGTGATTAGTCCATCTCCGAGAGTGACGAGTGTGGAGTCCACTAGGCTGCCTCCTAGATTTGATTAGCGGCCAACGACACGGCGACAGGCTAGCATAAGAACTCTGTCATGTATCAGTCTTCGATCATCGGGCAACCGATCATCACAGACAGTGCGCCACGCCTGCAATCACAGCGTTCTCAGCCCATCAACCCACCTGCCGGACAGAAGATGTGACGCACCACTCGCCGAATCGTGGTGAACCGGTGGACATCGACCATCGAACGACCTCTCAGCACTGCAAACACAGTGACGACGCTCGATAGACTTGCCGGCACCCATAATGAGAGTGTTGTCACAGTCGCTTTTGTGGAGCGCCTTGCAACACCGTGTCATGTTCCAGGAAGCACCGACAGCAGTGTTAGGTTGTTGAACATCGCGCTTCCGGGGCAGCCTGAGGCAGTTCCACTCTCAGTACCGACACGCAGCCAAACTTTAAAGGATCTATCGTCCGATATACTGAGATAGACAGCGTTAGGTCGATCGAAGGTAGGACAAGCGTGACAAGCCACTCTGATCAAGCACCGTTTAATTGCAATGAAGACTTGTCATTACGCCTCGGCAATGGAATCAAAAGGGTTGAGCAACTTCTTATGGGAGAAAAAGCTCGGGCCCTCCGTGATTTCGGGCTGACAGTACCTCAGTACGCAACCCTAGCGACTCTTGCTCACTCCCCCGACCAGTCTGCCGCACAACTGGCGCGAGCAGCGCTCGTGTCACCTCAGACGATGGCAACCATTCTCGGTAACTTGGAGACGAAGGGGTTGATTGAGCGAGACGTGTCATCATTACACGTCAGAGTACTTATATGTCATTTGACTAAGGCAGGCAGCGAACTAGCGTCTAGCGCAGATCGAACAGTTAAGTCAATTGAAGACGGTCTTCGATCTAATTTCACCGAGGATGAATTTCACCGTTTCCGCGAGTATCTAGCTCGTTCGGAGCAGTATTTACTTACACAAGCAGAATCATAGCGCTGGATTGGCTGGATTATCTGCCCAATCACCCTAACACGCGTTTACCCTGATTGGATTACCGTTGACGAAAGTCAAGACGCTACTAATACACCTTACACGAAGAGGAAATAACGTTCCTCAAAAGGCGTGATTCTGCGCAAGCACTGCGCAATAATTGCACTGCAACCACTAAGTTATGAGCGACCAGCGACGACTCCAGGAAAATCGTGGCTTGTATTGTTCGGCAACCCCACGGGCACTGAGATGACCGTTGACTCGCTGCTGATGAATGGCGAGGTTATTTATCGTCCTTACTCGCTCCAGACGGTATCTTTCTGAGGGCAGCCGTAGTGCTGGTGGGCCTACTGGAGAATTGCTAGCAGATTTTCCTTGCCGCCTTCCAACATGCCCGGAAGATAGACACGTCCTTCTCTGGGGGTTCCTCGGTCCGCTACTTCGTTGACCTGCTGGCTCAACTGGGACGACGAGGAGTCGTGGCCGCGCACCTGCTGTCCCTGAGGTGTCAAGGCATACCCGATTACCAGCTGCTTGCGGGTGCTGCCTCCTGATCTGACCTGTTCTCCGAAAAAACTCGGCGATATCAGTCCAACGCGCCGACTCGTTGACAACGTAGGACTGACCGGAGCGTCGTTCCAGGCGCACGCCCTCAGGGGTGACTACTAGTCGGCTGCGGCGAACGATCTTTCTTACCATGCGGGGATGCCAAAGATGCCGAAGAAGACGACACCTGCGATCCCACCGAGCATGAATTGGAACGGGGAGTCCGATCGGTTGGCGAGCGCCAACAGACCGACGCTCAGCACGGTGCAGGCGGCGCATCCCAGAAGCATTCCCCACTGACGGGCGGGCGACTCCGGAACCACAAGCACCCCGACACTACGCAACTGCTCGTTCTGCTGACGCACTCGTCCGGTGTCGATACCCATGACCTGTCTACTCCGTTGCTAGGCGAGATCGTCTACGTCCACACCCTACGACGAGCTGCGACAGGGCACGAGGAGACATCTCCCCATGAGCTACGCTTCAGCACAGCGAGCACCAACACGATAACGGCGGGCGGAGGTATTAAGCCTCATGGCGCCTGTTCCGCTCGATAGACCTATTCCTCGTGCTGAACGACCTCGAAGCCGAGGACATCCACGCGCATTCCCCGGCGCCTGTCGTCGTCGTGCCCACCGGCCGGCCGCGCGGCCTGCCAGCGTTCATAGTCCTCACGCGTCTCCCACCGAGTCACCACGAAGTAGCGGTCCTCACCAACCACCGGACGCAGCAGCTCGAAGCTCTGGAAGCCCTGTGAGGTGTCGACACCCCGCTTACGTGCGGCGAAGCGCTTCTCGATCTCGGCCTCGGCGCCCTCGGGGAAGGTCAGCGCGGTGATGTTGACGTAGGTCATGATGTTCTCCTCGGTGTCTTTGTCGGCTCCGGGCCGGAACAGGCGTCACAGCGAACGCTACCGCCTGACCACAGCCTCGGACTACAGGCACTGGTACCTCACGGCGCTGAGACAGCCCCGAAGCCGGGTGGTGGCCGGGTAGCCTGAGCCCATGACAACTGCCTCGTTCACCCGCAAGGACGGTCGCGCCGTCGACGAGCTTCGCCCCGTGACCATGACCCGTCACTGGCTCGACCACGCCGAGGGATCGGTTATGGTGACATTCGGGCGCACCCGTGTCCTGTGCGCCGCCTCCTTCACCGAGGGCGTCCCGCGCTGGCGCAAGGGCAGCGGTGAAGGCTGGGTGACCGCCGAGTACGCCATGCTCCCTCGGGCCGGGTCGGAGCGCTCAGGGCGCGAGTCGGTGCGCGGCAAGGTCGGCGGCCGCACCCATGAGATCTCCCGCCTCATCGGCCGTAGCCTGCGCGGCATCATTGACGTGTCCGCGCTGGGTGAGAACACGATCGCCCTGGACTGCGACGTCCTGCAAGCCGACGGCGGCACCCGTACCGCGGCGATCACCGGCGCCTACGTGGCCCTGGCCGATGCCGTCACCTGGGGCACTGAACGAGGCCTCATCAAGGCCCGCTCCGGCAAGCCGGTGCTGTCCGACTCCCTGTCGGCCATCTCGGTGGGGATCATCGACGGTGTTCCCTGCCTCGACCTGCCCTATGAGGAGGACGTGCGCGCCCAGACCGACATGAACGTCGTCCAGACCGGTGACGGCCGGTTCATCGAGGTCCAGGGCACCGCCGAGCATGCCCCCTTCGACCGATCCGAGCTGGGATCACTGCTCGACCTGGCCGCCACCGGCAACACCCGGCTGGCAGCGCTCCAGCGCCGAGCCCTGGCCGGCCCCGATGACGAGCCCTTCACTGTGTCCTCCTCTCAGTCGACGGAGGCCTGATCCGTGAACGATCCCTCTGGCGCCGACGGCGCTCCCCTGCTCACGGACCGAGTCGAGGTACCTGATGGCGCCCGTCTCGTGCTGGCCACCCACAACGCCGGCAAGCTGACCGAGCTGCGGCAGATCCTGAAACCGCTCGTACCAGATCTGGATCCTGGCGCGATCATCTCGGCCGCCTCGCTCAAGGTATCCGAACCAGTGGAGGACGGTCTGTCCTTCACTGACAACGCCCGCCTCAAGGCCCGCGCCCTGGCCTGGGCCACTGGCCTGCCAGCAGTCGCGGACGACTCGGGTCTGTGCGTGGACGTGCTGGGCGGAGCGCCGGGGATCTTCTCGGCACGCTGGAGCGGCCGACACGGGGACGATGAGGCCAACCTCCAGCTGCTTCTGAGTCAGCTGGCCGACGTCGCCGATCCGCACCGCACAGCGCGCTTCACCTGCGCCGCGGTCCTGGTTCAGCCGGCCACCGGCAGTGCACCGGAGCGGGTCGCCGCCATCGAGCGCTCCATGGAGGGGCGCCTGGCTCACTCTCCTCAGGGAGAGGGAGGGTTCGGATACGACCCGATCTTCGTCCCCCTCCAGGAGGACGAGTCCGATGCCCGAGGCCGTACCACCGCCCAGATGACGCCTGAGGAGAAGCACGCCATCTCCCACCGGGGCCGGGCCTTCCGTGCCCTTGCACCAGTCCTAGCCGAGCTCCTGGGCCGGTAGCTAGCCGTTCACGTCTCACTCACCGGGCACCCGGTGAGCTCCGTGGTGCTCAACTCCTCCCTGCTCCTGCTCGGCGAGGCGGCGCGCCACGGGCCTGGGGGTCAGGGAGTCGTGGGCGCGCACGTAGCCGTAGAGCCACCGCCACCCGGCCAGGAACACGATGAGGAAGGTCCCGGTCATGAGCGACCAGGAGACTGCGGCCAAGACGCCAGTGACCGCCAGATCGGTCAGGTAGTGCAGCGCAGTCCATATCACCCAGGTCAGGCCTGCGATGATGAGCCCCTCGGGCAGGGCCATCTCGAGGTGATCAGGGTGGCGATGTCGAAGGCACCAGGTGGCACCCCAGGAGATGCCCACAGCCAGGACTGCCTGCCACAGCGGCGTGACGACCTGCCCCATCGTGCGCGTCGAGGCGGCGCCGAACAGTGCCACGAGCACCACTGCCACCAGGTCCGAGGGCACCACCAGCCACCAACGCGTCCTCCTGCCCCTGGTCCAGGGACAGTCCGCCCCGTCGGGAAGAGCCGGGGTGAAGGAGATCCTCCGTTGCCGGGAAGGATGACCGTTCCCGCTGGCGCTCACAGCTCCCAGACGGCGTCCGCCGTCGCCGCCTCCAACGGACCCGAGTAGACTTCTGCAGCCTCCTTGAGGGGCACGGCCGGGTCCGTCCAGGGCTGGATATGGGTGAGGACCAGGTGTCCCGCACCAGCCTGCGCGGCGAGCTCCCCGGCGCGGCGACCGGTCATATGCATTCCACCCACGGTGTCCCGGCCCTCGACGAAGGCCGCCTCGGCCAGGAGGAGGTCCACGCCCTGAGCCATATCGCTCATACCCTGGCAGGAGTCCGTGTCCCCCGTGAAAGCGAGGCTGACCCGGAGAGACGGGTCGGCCTCGCTCGGCCCCTCTATCCGGTACCCGTAGGCCTCCACCGGGTGGAGCGCCTCGAAGGGTGCGATCACCATGGGGCCCACGCTGTAGGACCTGCCGGGCACGGCGGTGACGAAACCGAACTCGGTGGCGTAGCGCTCGGTCGGCGGCACGCCGTCAACACCCTGAAGACGCTCCAGCAGCTCTGAGGGCCCCAGGCAGGCGACCGGCCCCAGCGCCCCGGTCGGCAACCAGCGCCGGTAGACGTGCATTCCCACCAGGTCGACCATGTGATCGGCGTGGCAGTGGGAGATCGCGATGGCGTCGAGCTCGGCGGGATCGAGGTGCCGCAGCAGCTGCCCCATCGATCCCGGCCCGAGGTCCAGCACGATCGAGTAGGTGCGCAGCGCGCCGTCGGCATTGACTCCGTCGGCCTGTACCAGGTAGCAGGACGCCGGGGACTGAGGACCCGACATGGAGCCGGAGCATCCGATAATCGTGAGTCTCATGCAGATCCTTGGAGGGTGGCGGGAAGGGGGGAAACGTCGGACGGCACGACGCGGGCGCCCGATTCGGAAGAGGCGAAGGCGATGCGCTTGACGGCAGCGACCTCGGGCCCGAGGAAGCGCCGGGCCAGCACCGAGAAGGCCTCCGGGTCACCGGTGGAGCGGAAGTCATGGCGCGGTTCGGGAGCGTCTGATCCGCGAAGGAGGTTCTTGCGGGCCAGTGCCCGGTAGACATCCTTGGCGGTCTCGTCGGAGGAGGTCACCAAGGGCACGTCCTCCCCCATCACGTAGGAGATCGGCCCCACCAGCAGAGGGTAGTGGGTGCATCCCAGGATGAGCGTGTCGACACCGGCCGCCTTGATGGGGGCGAGGTACTCCTCGGCGACGTCGAGAACCTCGGCGCCGGTGGTCACGCCCCGCTCGGCGAGCTCGACGAAACGCGGGCAGGCCTGGGAGAAGAGCTCGACGCCGGGGACGGCTTGAAGCGCATCGTCATAGGCGCGCGAGTCGACCGTCCCCCGGGTGGCGATCAAACCAACCCTGCCGTTGCGGGTCACCCGGGCAGCCGTGCGCGCGGCAGGGTGGATCACCTCGATGACCGGGACGCCCCGACCTAGGGTGTAGCGCTCGCGAGCATCGTGCAGGACGGCTGCGGAAGCGGTGTTGCAGGCGATGACGAGCAGCTTGACCCCGCGGTCCACGAGCTCGTCCATGATGCTCAGAGCCAGGGACCGGACCTCGGCGATGTCCCGGGGACCGTAGGGACTGTTGGCGGTGTCCCCGATGTAGAGCACCTGCTCATGGGGCAGCTGGTCGAGGACAGAACGGGCGACGGTGAGGCCACCGACCCCAGAGTCGAACATCCCGATCGGAGCATCATTCACACCGCGAGACTATGCGGGCCCTGTGCCCCCGAACAGCGCGGATACCAGTGATTCCTGCCACCAGGTGACCATGTCGTAGACGAGTGCCGTGCCCCTGTACCACTGCTCGTGAGGAGTCTCGCTCTCAGGAGCCTCCTGGAAGGCGACGTCGTGGATACGCCCGGCGTCCTGAGCGGACTCGATGCCCAAACGCTGGGCCAGCACGAGACGGATGTCGTTGATCGCACCGAGCCAGTCGGCCTCCTGACCGAGCGGCACCAGGATCGTTCCCTCAGGGCCCGAGGGCACCCGCATCTCGGCGACCAGCCGCGCCAGGCGGTCTGACTTGTCGTCACGTAGGCGCGCCCGGGTCAGGCTGCTCACCTCCATCGCGGTGACGGGATCCTCGGAGGCCTCCGGAAGCAGGATGCCGACGACGGGATCCGTGGTCGGCCGACCGGCGTGAACGTGATTGGCCGGAGGGTCGAGATCGACGTCCAGGGCCGCCAGGACCTCGCGGTCCCGATCGCTCTCCCCCGGGCGCCCCGGATCGCTGCGGGAGGGCTGCGAGATCGCGGACTCGCCCGCGTCCTTGAGGGCGGGGTCATCCGACTGGAGCAGGGCTCTAATCTCCAGGGCCAATCGGGCCAGGAGCTCTCGTTCCCAGTCATCGAGGCCGCAGGCCAGTCCCTCGGAGACCCGGCGGAAGGCTCGCATTACTCTTCTCCTGCGGAATCGCTCGCGGATCCATCGCCGTCGTCACCCAGGGGCTCGATCGTGGCGCGCAGGCCGTAACCGTGCATCGCGGTGACATCGACCTCCATGCGCTCGCGGGCTCCTCGGGAGACCACGGCGCGGCCAGTGGTGTGCACCTGCATCATGCGCGCCTCGGCCACGGGCAGGGAGAAACCGAAGTAGGAGTGGAAGACCCAGGTCACATAGCTCATCGTGTTGATCGGGTCGTCGTGCACCACCGTGCACCACAGGCGCTGGGCGCGGGCGCGCGACTCCTCCAGGATCTCCGGTTCCGCAACGGGCAACGAGGCGCTCATGCCACCAGGGTAACGGCGTCACGGCAGCAGTAGGCCAGTGATGGATCACCGCTGCGGCAAGGCGCGATAGGTTGTTCCCGTGAACGACTACGTGCCCACTGCCGAATCCCCCGCCGCCTCACCGGTTGCCTCCATGGACGTGTCGGCGGCCTCGACCTCGCTGCTGACCGACATGTACGAGCTCACCATGCTCCAGGGAGCGTTAGCCTCGGGCACCGCCTCAAGGCGCAGCGTCTTCGAGCTCTTCGGGCGCAGACTTCCCGGATCGCGCCGCTTCGGTGTTGTTGCCGGCACCGGTCGGCTGCTGGACGCCATTGAGGCCTTCACCTTCACGCCCACACAGATCGACTTCCTGCACCGTACTGGGGTCGTCGACGACGAGACCCTGGACTTCCTGCGCGGCTACCGCTTCACCGGCACGATCCGCGGCTACGCCGAGGGCGAGTGCTACTTCGCCGGGTCCCCGCTGCTGACGGTCGAGGGCACCTTCGCCGAGGCGTGCATCCTGGAGACCCTGGCACTGTCGATCTACAACTACGACTGCGCCGTCGCCGCAGCCGCCTCCCGCATGACGATCGCTGCCCACAGGCGGCCTTGCGTGGACTTCGGTGCGCGCCGCGCCCATGAGCTGGCGGCCGTCGCCGCGGCCCGGGCCTCGGTCGTCGGCGGTTTTGTGGGGACGAGCAACCTGGAGGCGGGACTCCTCTACGGGATTCCCACGGTGGGGACCTCAGCGCACTCCTTCACCCTCCTGCACGACACCGAGGAGGATGCCTTCGCCGCGCAGGTGGCCAGCCTCGGGCCGAGCACCACCATCCTCGTGGACACCTACGATATAACCACCGGCGTGGAGCGGGCCGTCGAGGCAGCGCGGGCCGCAGGTGGGGAGCTCGGGGCGGTGCGACTGGACTCCGGTGACCTGGTGGCCGAGGCCTTCAAGGTGCGTGCCCAGCTCGACTCCCTGGGTGCGACGTCGACGAGGATCACGGTGACCAACGACCTCGACGAGCATGCCATCGCTGCGCTGGGGGCGGCCCCCGTGGACTCCTACGGTGTGGGTACCAAGCTCGTCACCGGCTCAGGGCGCCCGACCGCGGCGCTCGTCTACAAGCTGGTGGAGCGTGAGGGAGCCAACGGAAGCATGGAGGAGGTCGCCAAGTTCTCCTCGGGTGGCAAGTCCACCGTGGGCGGCCGCAAGTGGGCCGGCCGCACACTGACTGCCAAGGGCACGGCCGCCGAGGAGCTGGTGGTCTCCAGCAGCTCCCAGGACCAGGGCCTGGCAGCACTGGATGAGGCCGGTGCGAGGCCGCTCCAGGTACTCCTGGTCGACGAGGGCCGGATCGTCGAGAAGCACCGCGGCAAAGAGGCCTTGAGTGCGGCGGCGGAGCGGCACCGGTCCGCCCGCGCCGAGCTGCCCTATGACGCCTGGCGCCTGAGCGACGGGGAGTCTGCACTGCAGACCCGCCACGTCGACCTCAACGGTCAAGGCGCCATCCGGCGCTGAGACGTCCCAGGAAGACGCCAGAGCGGATCCGCATCCGCACCTGACCGTCCAGGTGGGTCAGCGCTTGCCGACGAACCAGCGCCGCAGGGTCTGGATGCGCTTCTCGATCTCCTCGGTGGAGGCGGCCGCCACCTCCGGGCCTCCGCACACGCGCCGGAGCTCGTTGTGGACGACGCCGTGCGGCTGGCTGGAGCGGCGCGCCCAGGCGGCCACCAGCTGGGAGAGCTCCTTGCGGGCCGCTGCCCGGCGCCGGGCGTCGTCGATGCCTGAGTTCTTCCGCCTCTGCGCCTCGGCGGCGGCCTGCTTCTTCTGGGAGGCGATCTGCTTGTCCTGACGCTGACGCAGCAGGGCGGTCACCTGCTCGGGCTCCAACAGACCCGGCAGCCCCAGGTACTCCTGCTCCTCGATGCTGCCAACCATGGCACCGGTCCCGAACTCGCCGCCGTCGAAGAGCACGCGGTCGAACTCGGCCCGGCTGTCCATGGCCTCGAAGCCGGGCAGCAGCTCGGCCGAGGCATTCTCGATCTTGTTGGCCTCGGCGAGCAGTCGGTCCTCAGGGCTGAAGAGGGCATCTTCCTGCCTCGCCGAGTCGGGACGGCTCAGGACGTGGTCACGGGCCACCTCCATCTCGCCGGCCAGGGCCAGCAGAGGCGTCACCGAGGGGAGAAACACCGAGGCGGTCTCCCCTCGGGCCCGCGAACGCACGAACCGCCCCACTGCCTGAGCGAAGAACAGCGGGGTGGAGGTAGAGGTCGCGTAGACACCCACGGCGAGCCGGGGGACGTCGACCCCTTCGGAGACCATGCGCACGGCCACGAGCCAGCGGTCGGTGGAGGCGGAGAAGGCCTCGATGCGGCTGGAGGCGCCGTTGTCGTCGGAGAGGACAACCGTGGGGGTCTCGCCGGTGATGGCGCGCAGCTGCTTGGCGTAGGCACGGGCCTTGGCCTGGTCGGAGGCGATGACGAGGGCTCCTGCGTCGGGCACCTGGCGGCGCACCTCGGTCAGGCGCTGGTCGGCGGCGGCCAGGACCGCGGGGATCCACTCCCCCGCCGGGTCGAGCGCGGTGCGCCAGGCCTGGGCCTCCAGGTCCTTGGTCAGCGGCTCCCCCAGGCGGGCCGCGACCTCATCGCCGGTCTTGGTGCGCCATCTCATCTGCCCCGAGTACGACATGAACATCACCGGGCGCACGACGCCGTCGCGCAGTGCGTCGGAGTAGCCGTAGGAGTAGTCCGCCTGGGATCGCTTCGAGCCGGAAGCATCCTCCTTGTACCGCACGAACGGGATCGGGGAGGTGTCGGAGCGGAAGGGCGTTCCGGTCAGGGCCAGCCTCCGGCGCGCCGGGGTGAAGGCCTCGCGGATCGCGTCCCCCCAACTCAGGGCGTCCCCGCCGTGGTGGATCTCATCGAGGATCACGAGGGTACGGGCCTGGTCGGTGCGGGCTCGGTGCAGGTTGGCGTTGGCGGCCACCTGCGCGTAGGTCAGGGCGACGCCGTCGAAGCGCGAGCCGAGCGCGCCCTGGGAGTTGGAGTAGGAGGGGTCGATGTGGATACCGACGCGGGCGGCGGCCTCGGCCCACTGGTACTTGAGGTGCTCGGTGGGGCAGACGATGGTCACCTTGTGGACGTCACCGGCGCTGAGCAGCTCGGTGGCCACCCGCAGCGCGAAGGTCGTCTTACCGGCTCCGGGCGTGGCCACGGCCAGGAAGTCCTGGGGCATCCTCTCCAGGTACTGCCCCAGCGCCGCGGCCTGCCAGGCACGCAGCGACCCGGCCGTCCCCCAAGCCGCGCGGCGCGGGTAGGCCGGGGAGAGGTTCTGGGCCGCCGACGTCGAGGCTCGCGTCGGGGTGGGGTGGGTCGCCTGGCCGCCGCGGGCGGCGTTCACCGACCGCCTCGCCCGAACGGGAAGCGGGGGAAACGGGGGCCCTTGCCACCGTCGGAGTCGCCCCCACTGCGCATCTCCTCGTAGATGGACTTGCAGGTGGGGCACACCGGGTACTTCGACGGGTCGCGCCCGGGTGTCCACACCTTGCCACACAGGGCGACGACGGGACGCCCGGTGACGGCTGCAGCGGCGATCTTGTCCTTGCGGACGTAGTGGGCGAAGCGGTCCGCGTCGCCGTCGTCGGTCGACTGGAGCTCCTCGCGCTCCAGGACGGCCGTACCAACACCTTGCGTGGGCTCGGCGGCCGGGTCGGTGGGGGCTCCGGGCGATCCTGGATCAGCGCTGGCGAGGACATCTGTCATGCCGCCCAGTCTAGGTCGCACAGTGCGCACCGGCAGTCGCCCACCCCACCCTGCCCCTGTGGCGAGGCTCTCCCTGAGATGCGCGACGCCTCTGTCAGGGTTTCGAGGTGAGCCGGCTGGCGGCCGCGGGGTCGACGAGCACCAGGGCGTCATCGTGGCGCTGCATGACGGTTGCCGGCCATTCGGGGCTCACCTCGCCCTCGACGAGCTGGGCGATGGCTTCGGCCTTGCTCTCCCCGGTTGCGATGAGGACGAGCTTGCGGGCCTCCATGATGGTGGCCAGCCCCTGGGTGATGCAGTGGGTGGGTACCGCGTCGACGTCGCCATCGAAGAACCGGGCGTTGTCGCGGCGGGTCTGCTCGTGGAGCTCGCCGACATGCGTTCGCGAGTCGAGGTCGCCGCCGGGCTCGTTGAATCCGATGTGCCCGTCGGATCCGATGCCGAGGATCTGCAGGTCGCAGTAGCCGGCTGCCGCCATCTGCGCCTCGTAGTCGCGGCAGGCGGCCTCAAGGTCCTCGCTCAGCGCGTCCGGACCGCGGAGGGCACCGGGGCGCATGTCGACGCGGGAACGCAGATTGGTCTCCATGAAGGTGGCGTAGCGCTCCGGGTGCCCTGCGGGCAGGCCTACGTACTCGTCGAGCATGAAGCCGGTGACCTCGGCGAAGTTGATGCGGCCGGCGGCGCAGCGCGTGGCGAGCTCGTCATATAGGGGCAGGGGTGAGGACCCGGTGGCGGTCCCCAGCACGGCTGCCGGCTTGTCCTTGAGCAGCGCCTCTATCTCATCGGCCGCCCGCTGTGCGAGCGCCTGAGCGGAGTCCAGAATGACAAGCTGCACGGTGATGTCCTCTCTGACATATCGACTGGGTGTTCTGAGTCTACTGACCTCTGTGAGCCGCTACATTCTTGAGCGACTTTACAGCAATCCTACCCCGATTTATCAGAATCGATCACTCTACGACGATGTGACCACAGCAATCACACTGGCTGGGCGTGCCCCGGCCAGGAGCGGATCGTCGCAAGAACCTGGGGACCGCGCCGGTCGAGCAGACGACCACCGACAACGACGCCGCCCCAGAGCGCCAGAGAGCACCACGCGCCCCCCAGGACGAGCGCCGCCCATCCCCACATCGGCGAGCCCTGGACGACGCCGTAGGCCGCCGCCCCGAGTACAGGCGAGCAGACGGCGAGGAGAAGGAGCATCGCCACCGCCTGGACGATGGAGGCGAGAAGAGCGGTTCCCGATGTCCGCGAGCGCATAGGGCTGTCTCCGGGCGCAAGCGTCTCATAGGGCAGCAGGACGTTGGTGAGACAGGACCATCCCAGCGCGCAGCCGTAGAGGGCCAGACAGGCACCGGAGACGGCGGGCAGCGCCGCCCAGTACCCGGTCCACGCCCCCATGGTCACCTCGACGGCGATCAGCAGGGGCACCTGCCACAGAGCCGCTCCGGCAACCCGCCCCAGTCGGTCGTGCGCTCCGCTGGTACCGGCACTGATGTGGCTCCACAGGGCGGTGGAGTCCAGGCCGAGGTCGTCGTGGATCACCCATCCCATGAACATCGCCAGCGCCGGCGCCATGCACAGCAGGAGCACCGGGGCGTGTCCGAGGGCGAGGCTGCCTCCTAGCCGTTGACCGTTGACGATGATGACGAATCGGCTGGAGTTGAGGGCGGGAACCAGGACGAGGATGACGGGCACGAGGAGGATAGACAGGAGCTGGACCAGGTACCGGGGATCGGTACGCCAGTAGCGCAGGCAGCGAGCGGCCACGGCGGCCGCCGGACGCGGCAGTACGGAACCGAGTCTGTGAGCCCATGGGAGCACATCAATCTGGCCCTCCCCACGTGGGTCGGCGCGCCCGTCCCTGATGCGTCTGCCGCGCGAGGAGTAGGCGCGGGTGCGAGTCTGCGCCGTCCCCGGCGAGGTCATCACTCTGCCGACGACGCGTTGCCACACGGGGAACAGGGCCACCGGGACGATCCAGGCGCCGATCATCAGCATCAGTGCCGGCAGCGCTGAGCCGGTGGCGATGAGACCGGGGGCGGTGAAGCCCCACCCGAAGGGAGTCAGCCCCATGACCTGAGCAATGGTCTTGAGTCGCTCGAGAAAGCCGGCGATGTCGTCCCCGATGACCCTGGGGATCAGGTTCGGCAGCTGAGTGGCTACTAAAAAGGACAGGAAGGCGATGATCGCCGTCGTCTCACGTCCTCGACGGGAGGAGGAGACTCCCACAGCCGTCACCACGATACGGGAGAGGATGATGCAGGTGGCCAGGGCGGCCGGTGCGCACAGCAATGCCAGGAGCGCCGCCAGAATCTGGCCCGCTACCAGCCAGGTGAGGGCCGGAACGAGGCAGATGACAGCCGTCAGGCAGCCGGGGATACCAAGTGCGCCGGCGGCCAGCAACCCGACGGCCAGTCCTCGCGACGGAGCGGTCCACGCGGCCATGGCTCGGGGGTCCAGGGTGGAGTCGACCCCGGTGACGAGCAGCGGCACCACGGCCCAACCGGCTACCAGCAGCGTCCCGAGGACGCCCATGAGCAGCGCGATGACCTGGGTATCCGTTCTCAGCCCGAGACCGACGGCGCCGGCCAGCACCATGCCGAGCACTCCCAGCCCGTAGAGGACCCCGATCACGGTGCCGACGACAGCCCATGTGTTCTTGGTCACGGCGTTGAGGGTCAGGCGCCACTTCAGCTTGACGAGGGTCGCAACCATGACAGCCCCTCCGTTCGCACCTGGGCCCCCACCAGCTCGGTGAAGCGCTGCTCGAGGTCCCCGCCGACCGCGACCTTCTCCGTCGTCCCCGCTGCGACGACCCGACCGGCGTTGATGATGGCTACGTGGTCGCACAGGCGCTGCACGGTGGTCATGACATGACTGGAGATGACCACGGTCCCGCCGGCGGCGGCGTAGTCTCGCAGGATCGCCTGGATCGTCTGCGCCGAGATCGGGTCGACGGCCTCGAAGGGCTCGTCCAGGACCAGGATGGAGGGTGAGTGCACCATGGCGCAGGCCAGGTGGATCTTCTTACGCATTCCCGCTGAGTAGTCGGCCACTAGGGTTGTGCCGGCGTCCCACAGTCCCAGGACCTTGACCAGCTCTGTTGCCCGAGGCACGACGACATCGCGCTCAAGACCACGCAGAAGGCCGGAGTAGGTGACGAGCTCCAAACCGTTGAGACGGTCGAAGGTCCGCAGCCCATCGGGCAGCACCCCCAGGAGGGCCTTGGCCCGCCTGGGCTCGGCCCACACGTCGACGCCATGGACCAGCACCTGCCCGGCGTCGGGACGCAGCAGACCGGTGGCCATCGACAGACTGGTCGTCTTACCCGCCCCGTTGGGGCCGACGATGCCATAGAAGCTGGAGACCGGGATATCGAGACTCAGCTGATCCACCGCGACCTTGCGGTCGAAGGTCTTGACCAGCCCCACCAGCCGAAGTGCTGGCACGGAGGCGGAGCCGGGTGGCACCCCGGCCAGTGCGGCGACCGTGTCGGGGCGGTCAGGCTGACTCGCTGCAGGCGTGGACGCAGACATGCTTCTACTGTAAAAGCACCTACTTATTCAACCCTCCGCCGACAGGAGGAGATCGGAGGTACTGACCTACTCCTTCAGGCCCCTGAGCATCATCAGGGACACAGCCACGGCCTCACAATGACCTGCGCCGGTCCCGTGGTAAACAGAAATGGGACACGCACATGATTCCGGTCCGCTGCCACACCTCGACGGGGCGGCAACGGACCGGAATCAGGATGTCAGGGGCACGGCCCCACGTATCACTCGGCGACAGCCTTCTTGAGCGAGGAACCGACGGTGACCTTGACGCCGTAGCCGGCGGGGATCTGGATCTCCTCGCCGGTGCGGGGGTTACGGCCAGTGCGTGCGGCACGCTCGACGCGCTCGATACCCATGAGACCGGTGATCTTCACGGCCTCACCCTTGGCGACGTTCTCAACGAGGACATCCTGGAAGGCTCCCAGGAAGGCGTCGGCGTCGGTCTTGGTCAGGCCGGCCTTCTCGGCGATGGCGGCGATGAGCTCGGTGCGGTTGACGGACATGTCTTCCCTCTCGATCGTGGACGGACACCCTTGTGTGGTGCCACTTCTGGCAACGCTACGCATAAAACCTTGGGTTTGTCAGGTCAGACCGGAGTGTCGCGCTGGATGGCGAGTAACAATTCGCACATTTTCACCCCAGCAGTCACACCCGTCACACGCAGAGCAAGCCGCGGAACGGCGCCGTTTTGGACAGCCCTTCCGCTCAGCCTTTCCACAGGGCACCGGGGAGGGCGTTCACGAACCACGACGTAATAGTGGTCGGGTGGGTGATCGCGGTACCGACGACGACGGCGAAGGCTCCGTGCTCCATAGCGGCAGCTGCCTGCGCGGGGGTGTGAACCCGCCCTTCGACGACGAGTGGGACCTCCGCGATACCGGCGACCTGGTCGACGAGCTCGAGGTCGGGGCCGTCGGTCTTGGGACGCTCCCCGGTGTAGCCGGCCAGGGTGGTCCCCAGGATGTCGACCCCGGCATCCTGAGCGGCCCTGGCGTCATCCAGGGACCCGCAGTCGGCCATGATGAGGACCTCCGGACGGGCCTGACGGAGACCCTCGACGGTCTGAGCCAGGCTCAGTTTGTCGGGACGGGGGCGGCGGGTACCGTCCAGCGCCACGATCTGGCTCCCGGTGGCGGCCACGGTAATGGCGTGAGTGAGTGTCGGGGTGATGAAGACGCCGTCGTGACCGTCCTTCCACAGGCCGATGACGGGGACGTCGACGTGCTGGCAGATGAGGGTCAGATCCGCCAGTCCCTGTGCGCGGATACCGACGGCGCCGCCGGCGACGCAGGCCTGTGCCACCTCGTCCATGGTGCGGGGGTCGCGCATCGGCTCGCCCGGGTAGGCCTGGGCTGAGGCGATGAGCCCTCCTCTCATGCGCTCCAGAACGGGATGGAGCCCCGTGGAGGCGGTCTGTACGTCCGTTGAAGACTGTGATGGTGACTGCTCGGTCATAGGTGTGTCCTGTCTGAATGGTGCAGAAGCTGGTGGCTAGGGGCGGTGGTTGTCGTTGTTGCAGGCCAGGGCGAGGGCGCCGCGAGCCGCGCCGACGATCGGCGCGGTGGTCCCCAAGGTGGCGGGAATGATCTTGATGGAGGCCAGGGGGTCGATGATCTCTGCGGCGAAGGTCCGCTGCAGAGGCTCCCACCACAAGTCGCCCGCTCGGGCCAGGCCACCGGAGACGACGACGACGTCGGGATCGATGACGGTGACCAGTCCCGCCAGCGCCCTGCCCAGACAGGCCGCCGAGTCGCGGTAGACCTCCTGAGCGATACGGTCCCCCGCGGCCGCGCGTCTCTCCACCTCGCGAGCGTCGGGAACCTCGGGATCTCCCCCCTTGGCCAGGTAGCGGCGGTGGATCTGCGGGCCGGCGGTCACGCCCTCGAGGTGCCCCGGCCTGCCGCATGTGCAGGGTTCGCCCTGCGCGCCGGGGACAGGCACGTGACCGATCTCGCCGGCCACGTGATGGGCACCCCTACGGGTTCGCCCCTCGATAACGAGGGCACCGCCGACTCCGGTACCCACCGCCACCATGAGGACGACCTCGGCGCCGGCACCGGCGCCGAGCCATGCCTCACCAGCGGCGTAGGCGTCGACGTCGTTCTCGACGTGGACCGGCAGCGCACCCAGCCCCGCGGTTGCGAGCCGCTCCCGCACGCCGGCGGCGACCCTCGTGCCGGCCCACCCGGTGATGGCGTCGGTGGCGGACAGGATCGTCCCGTGCTCGACATCAACGACACCGGCGGTACCGATGCCGACCGCCACGATCGACACGGCTGCACCCGGGGCCCGATGGGTACCTGCCGTAACCACCTTCTGCACCAGGGCACTGATGGCCTCGAGCATGGCGGCTGGGCCGTCGTGGGCCGGGGTCGGGCAGGAGGCCACCGGCCCCTGCAGGGTCCCGTCGATGTCCACCAGGGCGGCAGCCATCTTGGTGCCGCCGAGGTCGAGTCCGACGACGAGCGGGACCTCGCCGGACGGTGAGGGGTTGATGGGGGCGGATGGGAGGACATCCTGGCTCATGACGCTCTCCAGGTTGGTGCGCGGCACGGGGCGCCGCCTTAAGGAAAAGATGGTTCGGGATCAAGGCGATGGCTGTTCCGGGGCCAGGCGAAGCACGGCCCGCAAGCAGCCACCGATGCGACTGCCGGCCGCGCACCCGACTCGCTCGACATCGAGGCCGTCGAGTACGCGACCGGCGGGATATCAGACGAGGCCCTGAGCCTTGACGATCTCCAGGACTGCGTCCTTGGTGTCGCCCTGAAGCGCCTTGACCGGGAAGGCCATCTCATTGGTGGCGATGATCCCGATCGCCTCCATGGCGGTCTTGAAGGCGCCGATGCCGGTGGCGTCGGCCGAACGTCCCTGGGGAACGAAGACGATCTCGAATCCGGCGCAGATCTCGTCCTGGATACGACGTACCTCGTCCCACTTGCCCTCGCGGGAGGCCTTCCACAACTCGGTGTAGCGAACCGGGTCCACGTTGCCGTAACCGGGGACGAGTCCGTCCGCCCCCAGCAGGAGCATGCCGTCGACGACGCACTCGTGACCGGTCAGGAGGGCGAGCGGGTGCCCCGCCGCCTCGTTGGCCGCGACAAGCCTGCGGAAGGCGACGTCGTTGCCGGAGGAGTCCTTGACGCCGGCGATGACGCCCTCCTTGCCCAGCTCGACGAGCAGGTCGCGGCCGAGCTTCGCTCCACCAAGACGCACGGGGACGTCGTAGGCGAAGACCGGAACGTCGATGGCCGCGGCGATGGCGCGGAAGTGAGCCTTGATCTCCTCGGCGTCATTGAGCGCGTAGAAGGGACAGGTCGCCACGACCGCATCGGCTCCAAGGGCGACGGCGCGGCGGGCCTGGTCGATGACACGGTGGGCCGTGGTGTCGATGGCTCCGGCGAGCACCGGTACCCTGCCCGCGGCCTTCTTGACGACGCGTTCGATGACGGCGTCGCGCTGGGAGTCGGTGAGGTAGGCGACCTCTCCGGAGGACCCCAGGGCGAACAGGCCGTTGACACCCCCGACGACGAGGTGCTCAACGACCTTGTCCAGGCTGTCGAGATCGATCTCGCCCTCGGCGGTGAATGGGGTGACGACCGGCGGGATGACGCCGGTGAAACGGTTGTCCATGTGATGTCTCTCTTCATTGAAAGGTTATATGACGTCTGACATCTGACGTCATGAGGTATTCTTGCAGATGTTCCCGCTCAGCGCCACCCCGGTGCATGCGCACGCGCGATCACTTGCGTCGCAGGCACCGGGGCGACAGGAGGCGGGACTGAGGGCGGGCAACGGAGGGGCTACTTGACCGAGCCCTCCGAGAGCCCTCCCGAGATGTGCTTCTGAATGACCATGAAGAAAACGACCGATGGGACGATCACGATCACGGAAGCAGCCATCATGGCTCCCCAGTCGAGAACCTCCGACCCCTGGAGAGAGTAGAGGCCGACTGCGACGGGCATCCTGTCCGACTCGGTGATGAACAGGAGCGCGTAGAGGAACTCGTTGAAGATATTGATGAAGGTGTAGACGGCGGTTGCCACGATCCCGGGGAGGATGATGGGGACCGAGATCTGCCAGAACACCCTGAAACGGCTCGCCCCGTCGACAGCCGCCGCCTCCTCCACCCCAATAGGAACCGTCTGGAAGAAGCCGATGAGCATCCAGATCGCATAGGGGATCGAGAACGAGAGATAGGCGATGATCAACCCGATATAGCTGTTCATGAGGCCGAGCTTGACCATGGTGATGGTGTACGGGATGGCAAGCAGAATCGGCGGGAACATATAGGTCCCAATGAGGATCTTGGTCAGCTGCTTCCCGACCCGTGGGAAGAATCGGACGATCCCGTACGCGCCGAGCATGGAGACCACCACGGCAATGACCGTCGAGCAGCCTGCGATCAGCAGCGAGTTCTTCAGGTTCACCAGGAACCCTATCTCCTCGATCACCTTGCGATAGTGCTCGAGCGTCGGCGAGGTTGAGAACAGCTGCAGTGGGTTCTGCGCAAGCTCATGAGAGGTCTTGAAGGAAGAGGAGACGACCCACACGAGCGGGAACACCGCGACGAAGGCGGCAACAATGAGAACGAGGTACACGCACACCGTACCCCACGGACTACGACCAGCACGTCGCATGATTCAGCCCCTTTCCTTTTCCCAGCGATTGAGCATCCTGAAAGCACCGAAGGCCAGAACCAGCAGGAAGATGAGCAGCAGGATCGTCACCGTGGAGGCGACACCGAGCTGGCGCAGGTTCCAGCCCTCCTGATAGGCGAAGATCGGTAGCGTCGTCGTCCTCTCCCCCGGGCCACCGCCTGTGAGGAGGAAGAGCATGTCGAAGTTGTTGAAGACCCAGATGGTGCGCAGGATGACCAGCAGCCCGATGACCTCTCGGATATGCGTCAAGGTGATGAACCTGAATCTCTGCCACCCGGAGGCGCCATCCACCATGGCGGCCTCGTACTGCTCCTGAGGAATAGTCTTCAGAGCAGAGAGGATGTTCACCATGAACATTGGTGCGCCGAACCAGATATTGATGAGCAGCGCGATCCAGAAGGTCGTCGCGGGGTTCCCCAGCAGCGCCGTGTTCTTATCGGTCAGACCGAGAGACGTCAGAAGATTGGGGACGAACCCGTAGACATCATTGAGGATCCACTTCCAGGCGAAGGCGGTGATGATGGCCGGGAACGCCCAGGGCACGATGAGAAGCGTGCGGAACAGTCCCGATCCGCGCGGGACCCGATCCAGGGCTAGAGCCAGCACCATGCCCACCGCGAGCTGACCGACGAGCGAGGCCGCGGTCCACTTGATCGACACCCCGAATGCGTTCCAGAAGCTCGAGGAGCCGAGCAGGTCCGTGTAGTTGGAGATCCCCACCACATGGTAGTTGGTGCGTAAGAGGTTCTTGTCTGTGAAGGAGTACCAGATGCTTGAGAAGACCGGGTATATCAGAAGAGCAAGAACAACGACTATCGACGGCGCCACGAAGCAGACACCGGTCCAGTTCATTCTTTTGACATGTGTCATAAGTTCACCTTTCGGACTGGGTGGCGGGGACGACGTCACGCCCCCACCAGCTCTCCGACTCACTTGATACTGGCCCCTGCCGACTTGAACGCCTCGTTGAGCTTCTTCTCGCAGTCCTTGGCGGCGGTCTCGACATCGGTCCCATCGATGATGATCGAGTGATACATCTTCTCGATCAGTCCCTGGCTGGTGAGTACTCCGGCCTGGACGAGCGGCCCCTTCTCCATACCGATGGCGCTGCCGACGCCGACCTGGTCCTGGATCACCTTGATCGAGTCGGAGTACTTCTGGATCGTCTCGTTGCTCAGGTAGCTGGAGTCCTGTGAGATGTCACTGAGGACGGGGAGCATGCCACCGGGGACCGAGTGGAGGAACTCGATGTAATCGTCCTTGGTGAACAGGAACTCCAGGAAGGCCTTGGCCTCCTTCTTGACCTTGGAGGCCTCCCACACCACCAGAGGCACGTTCGACACCTCGGCCGGGTAGTTGACCGGATCGGAGGCCTTCATCCTGGGAAGTGGCGCCGCGGCGATGGAGTCGACCAGGTCGGGGCGGTTGGTAGTCACCCCGGAGATATGGAATCCGGAGTTGAAGTCGAAAGCGGTCTTTCCCTGGTAGAAGAGCGTTGCCTGATCGAGAACGGCGTAATCCAAGGCCCCCTCCGGGGAGACCGACTTGTAGAGGTCAGTCCAGTACTTGATGCCGTTCAGGGCAGTCTCGGAGGTGAGATTGGCCGTACCGTCGTCCTTGAGCAGTCTTTGGCCTGCGGAACGAACGTAGAAGTTGAGGTAGCGGGCCCCCAGCATGTCCCCTGTTCCCAAGGGAACGGACAACCCGTAGAGATCATCAGACCTTCCAACCGCCTTGGCCGCAGTGGCCAGCTCATCCCAGGTCGTCGGCACCGACAGCCCCTTGGACTGCAGCACGTCCGTGCGGTACCACATCACCTGAGCGTGGGAGTAGATGGGCACGGAGTAGGACTTTCCGTCCGACTGCCCCTCGGCCAGCGCCGGCTTGGGGAACCGGTCGCGGCCGATGGAGTCGATCACCTTGTCGAGTGGGACCAGGGCCTCGGAGTTGATCATCTCCACGACGTTGTTGGGCAGAGCAGTGGAGATGTCCGGCACCTGTCCAGAGGTCAGCCCGGTGGTCCACTTGGTGTTGAACTCGGACCAGGAGAACTGCTCGATCTTGACGGTGACATCGGGATTCTTGGTGTGGAACTCCTCAGCCATCTTCTTCATCCAGTCGGCACGTGGTCCCTGGGTGAAGGATGACCACATGGTGACGGTGCCGCGCAGCGGCCCTGTCTCCTCTTCCTCCGAGGAGCTCTGACCGCCGCACGCGGCGAGCGCCCCGCAGATTCCGATGCCTCCCAGAATCATGAAGCTGCGGCGGTTGAAGGTGAGTGATGGGTGAGATGGGACGGGGATGGACGGGGTCATAACGGTTCTCCTTTGAACGGACGATTAAAGGGGCATGGATGAGCGGTGTAGGACGGATCGAGGAGCTGGCTTCATAAGCCTCTGCCCTGATCCGCGATGGTGTGCGGCTCGATGGGTTCGATGTCGGCGTCGAACCAGCTCAGGGGGAGGCGTGAGAAGTAGAGTCCCTGGCACTCGTTCTCCCAGAGCAGCCCGATCCTCCCGTCGGGCAGGACGCACATGCACTGGTAGACGTAGTGACCGGGGTTGAAGGTCCGCGAGCGCTTCCAGGTACGTCCACCGTCGAGGCTGAGCCGGATGACGCCGCAGCCCCGGAACGGGAGCATGAGCGAGGCGTTGGCGAAGACGATGCGGTCCTCGTCCTCGGGCGAGGGCAGGCGGATCGCGTTGGGCTGGCACCAGATCTCGGGAAGGTCCTCATCGAAGCGGACAGTCCCCCAGGTCTGTCCTGCGTCGTGGGACTCGCTGACCGCGACACGACCATGAGGGTGCTGGTTGCGCATGAACAGCAGGAGCGTCCCATCCTGCCGCTCGACGACGGTCGCCTCGTGCAGAGACCAGGTCTCATCAACGAATGTCTGTGGGTCGAGCTGGCCGTCGGAGGTCTCTCTGCCCTCGTTGGGACCGTGACTGAGCCGCCAGGTCTCCCCGTGGTCGTCGGAGTAGGCGACGGTGGCGCACATGGCCAGCCAGTTTCTGTCATTGTTGAAGTAGAGAGGCACCACAAGACGTCCGGCATGAGGGCCGTGCCGCAGGGCGATGCCGTTGCCCGGGCAGGTGCCCAGGAACCTCATCCACGGCTGCTTCAGCTGGGGGTTGAGGTCTCGCGGCTTGCTCCACGTGACGCCGTCGTCGTCGGAGTGGGCGATCTGCAGGTAGCTGGTCGGGATGGCCAGAAGGCTCTCATCCGGGTCCGCCCCGGGGGCGAGCTCGATATTGCCGGCTGGGTGGCCGTCTCGGAGAACGGTGCCGTCGGCCTCGACCCGGAACGCAGTTGCCTGCCCATCGATCGTCGTGACCGCACCGTCCTCCTCGACGACGTAGCGCTCATCGCCGAGGTCCCGCAAGAGCCTTCGTCCCTGTTCGTCGAATCCGGTGGACGCCCAGCAGTTGGGCTGCCCGATCCCACCGGGGAAGTGATCAATGAGGACGTGAATCCTCCCCGTGTGCGGGTCCTGGACCATGCAGGAGTCGATCACCGACGAGGCGTCCTCTCCACTGCCCGGGCAGTCGATGACGGTGTGTGCCGGTTCCCAGCTCTGTCCGCCGTCGAGGGAGCGACGTACGACGAAGTTGATGTCGTTGGGAGAGTCGTTGGCGTTGGAGACGCGCTGGTCGGCCCCGGCCAGGATGGTGCCGGAGGCCAGCGTGAGGAGAGACGGGATCCGGTAGGACGCCGAGCCTCGGTATCCCCGGTCGAACAGGGCGTCGGTCTCGATCGGCTCGGCCTCGCACAGACGCTTGATCTGCGCGTCGCTGAGGGCGTAGTCGTAGATCCCCGCTCGCTGAACCTCGCCGGACAGGCGCACGCCGTCGCAGTCCTGACCGACGACGATCTCGTCGAGCCCCTCGACCTGGCCGAGGAAGAATTCACCGGGAGCATGCTGCTCACGGAACCCATCGACGTAGAGATCGACCGCACCGTGCCCCACGGTGATCACGACCTCGTGCCAGCCGCCGTCACTCCATGCGCCGGAGGCCTTGACCTCTCGGCGCACGCCCACCCTGCTCACACCGGCATAGGTGATCCCCTCCGGCCCGACCGTCACGGCGAGCTGCTCGCGTCCGAGTCCGCCGGCTGCAAGGAGGGCTCCTTGCTGCATACGGCCCCGTACCCGGAAGCGCAGCCAGAGGGAACCATGCCGAGCGTCAGCGAAACGGGCGACGTCGTAGGGGCTCAGACGGTTCGCGGCAAACTCGACCAGTGGCTCGGCACGCTGTGACAGCGCCAGGACCTCGCGTGAGGTCAGCACCTCGGGGCGCACTCTGAACGCGGCTACCTCCGGACTGTCGCCCTGTCCCAGGACTGCCTGCGTCAAACCAGGGAGATCCTTGAGGAAGGCCGTGGTGGTACCGCAGAAGACCTGGTAGCCGTCCAGGTACAGGCGAGTGCCGGAGGGGCTGACAGTGACGGCGGCGCTGTGCCAGCGCCCGTCGTCGAGAGACCGGACGTCCTCGGCCTCCAGCTTGTTCCACGCGTCTGGAACCGCAGCCTCGTACACGAGCGACGATCCCACGATGCGCATGTCGAGACGGGCTCCATCGGCCCCTCGTAATGCGAACAGGTTTCCGTCCGATCGTGACCTGAACTCGAAGGAGATACTCCCTCTTTCACTCCTGAGGACTTCTTCCTCAAGGCGCATCGTTGCGCACACTGATTCCATGAGCTCTTCACCTATCTCGAAAAAGACACAAAGGTCTCTGTCAACGGATCATTCGACTGCCATTCACACCCGCTCATACTCATCACAGTGAGACGGGCTCATCAAGAATGCGTCTGGTAGTAGGCGTACTTCGCCTCAGCGGACCAAGCACGCCGTCAGGCTCTCGTCGCTCCAGGATCGAGAGCACTCACAGAGACCTGGAAGGCCACACACTGCGACCTCGCCCGCCTCTTAAACGGATTACGGCTCTCTACCAGCCGTCAGAGGCAAATGACAGAGGGGCCCCGACCCTCACGCACGACAGACTGACGCCGCGCGGCCGTGGTCACGCGCCATGGCGCCGTGACATACATAGGACCCTCCTCCGCAATCAACATCTTTGTTGGCGACCATAGAAGCCGCGGTCGGTTCCTCGCTGAACCGATATGAGTAATCTACTCGACATGTGACCTGGAAGTCAATGCTCACCAGCACCGAGTTCACACGAGATTAATGATTCATTTCCTCGCAATCATCAAATCGGCTTCTCCACTCCGATGTCGGCTATATCGGCGATATCGACAACGACAAGGTCGTTCAAACAGGACTGGTAGACGCGTGAGGGGCGGACCCACGTGGGTCCGCCCCTCACAGGGAAGTACTGGCGCCACCGGCCGTGGCCGGGGCTGTCTGCTCAGGCGTCGAGCAGCGAAGGTACTGCCGCCAGAAGAGTGCGCGTGTACTCCTCCTGAGGGTTGTTGAAGATCTCCTCGGTGGTGTTGAGCTCGAGGATCTTACCGAAGTACATGACGGCGATCCGGTCCGAGACGTAGCGCACCGTGTTGATGTCGTGACTGATGAACACCAGCCCCAGGCCCAGTGACGCCTTGAGGTCCTGGAGGAGGTTGAGCACCTGGGCACGCACGGAGACGTCCAGGGCGGAGGTCGGCTCGTCGGCCACGATGATGTCCGGGTCCAGTGCGAGGGCGCGGGCGATGGCGACGCGCTGGCGCTGACCGCCGGAGATCTGCCGGGGCAGCACATTGAGGGCACTGGGAGGCAGCCCCACCAGGTGGAGCAGGTCGCGCACGCGCGCCTCGCGTTCCTTGGGCGTTCCGATCCCGTGAACGTTGAGCGGGTCGATGAGCGTATCGTGCACGATCATGCGCGGGTTGAGAGCGGTCGCCGGGTCCTGGAAGACCACCGAGATACTGCGGCCCAGCTCGCGACGGTCCGAGGCGGAGTGCCCCAGCGGGCGTCCCTTGAAGACGACTTCGCCGGAGGTGACCGGCTGCAGCCCCACCATGACCCTGGCGGTGGTGGACTTGCCGCAACCGGACTCTCCTACCAGCCCCAGCGTCTCCCCGCGCTTGACCGACAACGAGACGTTGTTGACCGCGTGGACCGTATCCGGGTTGAACAGGCCGCCGGTGCGGGACTTGTGGATGACATTGACGTCCTTGAGCTCAACGACCGGCTGGTCCTGGCTCCAAGAGGTCGATGCAGAGGTGTTGGACGGCATCAGTGCTTCTCCTTCGCGAGCAGAGCCTCGAGCTCGGGGGTGATGGCGTAGCTGTGTTCCGTCGTGCCCGGCACGGGCTTGAGCACGGGCCGAGTGTCCAGACCGACCGTCGGGTGAGCCGATCGCGGAGCGAACCGGTCTCCCTTGACGAACTCGCTGGGCGAGGGGACCACGCCACGCACCTGGTGGAGCCGCTTGGAACCGGCCTCGATGGAGAGCACGGCCCCCAGCAGACCCCGGGTGTACTCGTGAACGGGGTTGGACAGCAGCTCACTGGTGGGGGCCTGCTCGACCACCTGGCCCGCGTACATGACGGTGATGCGGTGAGCCAGCTTAGCCACCAGCGCCAGGTCGTGGGAGACGAAGACCATGGCGAAGCCGAGCTTTTCACGCAGCTCGTTGAGCAGGTCGATGACCTGCTTCTGGACGGTCACGTCCAGCGCCGTCGTCGGCTCGTCGGCCAGGACCAGTGAGGGGTCCCGGGTCAGTGCCATGGCGATGAGAACGCGCTGGCGCTGACCGCCGGAGAGCTCGTGCGGGTAGCTGCGCAGTGTGCGCTTGGGGTCGAGCCCCACCAGCTCAAGGAGCTCCTCGGCGCTGCGAGTACCGCCGCGCGAGGTCAGCTGAGCCATCTGGGTGCGGATGAGCATGGAGGGGTTCAGTGACGACAGAGCGTCCTGGTAGACCATGCTCATCTCGTGGCCGCGCAGGGCGTTGTGCTCGGTGGGGGTCATCTCCAGGATGTTGCGCCCCTTGAACAGGATCTCGCCGGAGAGCCGGGCCGACGGCGGCAGCAGCCCCATGACGGCCATCGAGCTGATGGACTTACCGCAACCTGACTCCCCCACTAGGCCCATGGTCTCGCCGGGACGCACCGAGAAGGAGACGCCGTCGACGATGTCGACCTCGCCGTGCTGCTCGGGGAAGGCGATCGAGAGGTTCTTGACCTCCAGGACGGGGTCCTCTTCTGTGTCCTTGTAGACGAGTCGGTCGCGACGGGCGAGCTCGGCCACCCGCAGGGAGCCGAGTCGCTCGGACAGGGGCACATCCTCGGCCGCCGGAGCGACGACGCCGGTCAGCGAGCTCAGTCCGTTCGCGGCGTCATCCCCGTCGGCGACAGTCGCGTTGGAGGTCACCGCCTCGGCGGCGTCATCCCAGGCGTCCAGGGTCTCCTGAGTCTCCATGGCCTCCTCATCGGCCTGGACGTCGGGCTTGGCCTTGATGCGCGGCGAGGCCATCGCATCGGTCAGCCCCTCGGACAGGACGTTGAGGCACAAGGTGGTGATGAGGATGAGTAGGCCGGGGAAGAAGGTTGGCCACCAGTGGCCCGACAGGAGCAGCTCCTTGCCCTCGGAGAGCATATTGCCCCAGGTCGGGGTGTTGACGGACTTGATACCCGCACCGATGAAGGACAGCGAGGCCTCGAAGACGATCGCATCGGCCACCAGGACGGTCGCGAAGACCATGATCGGGGCGATGCAGTTGCGGGCCACGTGCTTGAGAAGAATCCAGGGCACCGGAGCCCCCATCACCTTGGAGGCCGCCACGTAGTCCTCCCCGAACTGGGAGATGATGTTGGCGCGCACCACGCGGGTGAGCTGGGGGATGTAGAGGATGGCGATGGAGATGATGATGACCGGCAGCATCGGCAGACGGGTCGACATCGCCGAGACGAGTACGGCCGCCAGAGCGATACCGGGGAAGGACATGACGACGTCGAGCACGCGCATGAGGGTCTCAGCGACCCACTTGCGGGAGGTGGCGGCGACGGCACCGAGTACGGAGGCCACCAGGAGCGCCAGGCCGGTGGCGGTCAGACCCACGACCAGCGAGACCCTGGCGCCGTAGACGGCGCGGGAGAAGATGTCACGGCCAGTGCCGTCGGTACCGAACAGGTGAGACATTGAGGGAGCCACCACGGGATCAGTGGCGGTGACCTCGCCGACACCCTCGATGTAGGAGGTGGTCTTGGCCTCCGCCAGCCCGGTGGCACCGGGTGAGTAGGGGGCGACGACAGGGGCCAGGACGGCGATCAGGGCGATGAGGCCCAGCACGATGATGGCGATCTTGGAGCCGAGGGGCAGCGCCTTCCAGCCCTGGAAGCGCAACCCGGGCCGCGAGGCCTTATCCAGTGTGGAACGGTGCAGCATCAGATGCTCCTGATTCGTGGGTTGACGAGGACGTAGAGCATGTCAACGACGATGTTGATGATGATGAAGGCCAGTGCCACCGTGATGGAGACGCCCTGGACGATGTTCACGTCGTTACGGGTGATGCCCTGGAAGATGAGCTGTCCCATCCCCTTGATGTTGAAGATCATCTCGATGACGACGGCACCGCCCATGGCGTAGCCGATGCGCAGGCCCAGCACGGTCAGCGGGGTGATGAGCGCATTGCGCAGCACGTTACGGGCCACCACGATGTTCTTGGGGATACCGCCACCGATAGCGGTGCGCACGTAGTCGCGGTCGAGCTCCTCAACCATGGCTGTACGCACCACACGTGTGAGGGATCCGGTGTTGGGAACCGCGATGGCCAGTGCCGGCAGGAAGATCTGATTGAGATACGTTCCTGGATCCTCGCTGAAGGGAACCCACTCGGATACCAGCGCGGGGAAGGCCCCCGTTCCCCCTGGAATGTCGGAGAACCACTGGACGAGCAGCAGGGCGAGCCAGAAGGACGGGGTCGCCAGGCAGGCGATGGAGATGACGCGGATGACCTGGTCCTGCCACTTGTCGCGATACAGGGCTGCGATGATCCCCAGGATCGTGGCGAAGATGACGGCCACGAAGATTCCGATGAAGGTCAGCTGGAGCGTGATCGGGAAGGCCGCGGCCACCATGTCGGAGATCTTGACTCCGGTGAAGGAGGTGCCGAGGTCGCCGTGGGCCAGGCCCAGGAGGTAGTCCCAGAACCGCTTGAGGAGGGGATCGTTGAGGTGATGGGCGACTCGGTACTGCTCGAGGGCGTCTGCCGTTGCCGACTCGCCCAGCGCCAGACGCGCCGGGTCTGCCGAGGAGAACGACATGACGATGAAGACGAGCAGCGTCACGCCCAGCACCATGACCGGCAGCGCGACCAGGCGCCGTCCGATCAGGCGGATGAGGTTGGACACTGAAATGCTCCTTTGCGTTAGCGTCCTGCCGCCGAGGAGGGCGGCTGGGTGGCTTGGCGGCTGGGAAGGATCACCGCCACTCCAATTGTCTGATGTCTGACGTCAGATAGCAAGTCCGTCGCTTCCCGACCCCAGAGGTCCCGGAGACCTGAAAACGGCTCGGGCGGCACGGCCAACCAGCACCGGCTTGCCGTGCCGCCCGGGCACAGACCTCAGGACTTGGACGATCCCGTCCCCACGAAGGACAGACCAGTCAGCGAGATCGGCTTGAAGTTCTCCAACGTCGTCGAGTCGTAGGCCGTCGGAGTCTTGCGGTGGAAGATCGGGTACAGCGGAACATCCTCAGACAGCTTGTCGAAAGCCTCCTGCCACTTGGCGACCTGCTTATCACCCTCGAGCTTGACGGCCTCATCCAGCAGCGCCTGGATCGCGACCTGGCTCTCCGAGCCCTTCCAGTGCATGCGAGTCTCAGTCCACACGTCGCCGCCGTACCACCAGCGCATGAGCAGGTCCGCGTCATTGCCGAAGACCGAGGGGTCTCCAGGAGCGATGAGCACGTCCCACGCTCCTTGAGAGGAGTCGATGAAGGAGTAGGTGTCCGCGGACTTCTTCTCGTCGTAGTTGACTGTCACCCCCAGGGCCTCGAGGTTCTCACGGATCACAGGCCTGACCGCCGAGAACCAGCCGTGGTCCGTGCACAGCACGTTGATGGTCGTGATGCCGGCCTCCGCCAGCAGCGACTTGGCCTTGGCCGCGTCCATGGAGTAGACCGTCTTGGCCTTTTTGTAGGCGGGGTGCCCTTCCTGGACGAAGCAGGTCGCAGGCGTCGCCAGGCCGGCCATGCTGGTGTCACAGATCTTGGGGTAGTCCAGCGCGTAGAGCACAGCCTGGCGCGCCTTGACATTGGAGAAGGTGGTGTTGTTGAACATGGCGAAGAGCAGCCCGAAACCCTGCTGCGCCGCCACCTTGACCGGCTCCTTGAGGGTGGAGAGGTTGGCCGCGGGGACGGCGTCGATCGCCTGCACGGAGCTGGAGCTCATCGCGTTGGTACGGGTGGTGTCGTCGGGCAGGACCTGCCAGGTCATGGACTTGGCCAGCGCCGGACGAGGGCCGTTGTAGTTGTCGTTGCGCTCGAAGACGACCTTCTGGCTGGCAGCGCCGTTATCAGTCATCTTGAAGGGGCCGGACCCGGTGGGGCTCATGTCGAAGGCCTTGGCGTCAGCCTCAACGATCGCCTTGGGGACGATCTTGACGACACTCAGACGCTCGGCCACCAACGAGAAGGCGTACTTGAGCTTGATCGTCACCGTACCCGCGTCCTTGGCCTCAACCTTGTCAATGAAGGGCAGGAACTGGGAGTACAGCGACTTGTTCGCCGGGTCGAGCACCCGCGTGAAGGAGAAGACGACATCATCGGCAGTCACCGCCGAACCGTCGGAGAACTTCGCATCCTTGCGCAGCGCGACCTCGTAGGTGGTGTCATCCACCTTCTTGGGCATGTCGGCCCCCAGAGCCGCGTAGACCTCCCGGGTAGCCGGGTGGAGCTCGGTGAGCCCCTCCAGAGTGTGCCAGTTGGCGGCTACCGTAAGGGCCGACGACGTCGTCATGGGGTCGTAGCCGTTGGTCCCCAGCTCGTAGGAAATACCAGCGGTGATAACACCGTCCTTGTGGGTGACCTCCTGATCGGCAGCCATGCCGCTGGCCTTCGCGCCACCCGAGGCCTTGCCCTTACCGCCGCAGGCCGCAAGGCTGACAGCCAGACCAGCAGCCATTCCGAGGGTGCCGGTCAGCCTGATGAAGTCCCGGCGGCTGGAGCCAGCCGGAGTTGTGATCGCCATTGATTCTCTCCTGAAGTCTGACGTCTTATGTCTGA
>ERZ773075.479-NODE-479-length-30565-cov-19.2931_pt1 | contig 30565 bp, 26 predicted proteins | sample MGYA00580614_ERZ773075 | MGnify/ENA primary metagenome ERZ773075 (study PRJEB29015, sample SAMEA2738021) | human oral metagenome | biome: human oral; feature: human-associated habitat; material: dental | place: China | collected 2043 ...
GGCAGGCCGTTGGAAGGCCTGCCGCACCGCCCGTGCCCTGAACTCAGGACTTCGATGACCCCGTCCCCACGAAGGACAGACCGGTCAGCGAGATCGGCTTGAAGTTCTCCAATGTCTTGGAGTCGTAAGCCGTTGGGGTCTTGCGGTGGAAGATCGGATACAGCGGAACGTCTTCAGACAACTTGTCGAAGATCTCCTGCCACTTGGCGATCTGCTTATCCCCCTCAAGCTTGACCGCCTCGTCAAGCAGAGCCTGAATTGCCACTTGGCTCTCCGAGCCCTTCCAGTGCATGCGAGTCTCGGTCCACACGTCTCCGCCATACCACCAGCGCATGAGCAGATCGGCGTCGTTACCGAACACCGAGGGGTCTCCAGGAGCGATAAGGACGTCCCATGCGCCCTGCGCGGAGTCGATGAAGGAGTAGGTGTCGGCAGACTTCTTCTCGTCGTAACTGACCGTCACCCCCAGTGCCTCAAGGTTCTCACGGATAACCGGCCGCACCGCCGAGAACCAGCCGTGATCCGTACACAGCAGGTTGATGGCTGTGACTCCGGCCTCCGCCAGGAGCGACTTGGCCTTAGCGGCATCCATGGAGTAGACCGTCTTAGCCTTCTTGTAGGCCGGGTGACCCTCCTGGACGAAGCAGGTCGCCGGCGTCGCCAGGCCGGCCATACTGGTGTCGCAGATCTTGGCGTAGTCCAGCGCATAGAGCACAGCCTGACGCGCCTTGACATTGGAGAAGGTAGTGTTGTTGAACATGGCGAAGAGCAGGCCGAAGCCCTGCTGTGCCGCTACCTTGACCGGATCCTTGAGGGTGGAGAGGTTGGCCGCCGGGACGGCATCAATAGCCTGCACCGATCCGGAGCTCATGGCATTGGTGCGAGTGGTGTCATCCGGCAGGACCTGCCAGGTCATGGACTTGGCCAGCGCCGGACGGGGCCCGTTGTAGCTGTCATTGCGCTCGAAGACAATCTTCTGACTGGCAGCGCCATTGTCGGTCATCTTGTAGGGACCAGAGCCCGTTGGGCTCATGTCGAAGGCCTTGGCGTCGGCCTCGACAATCGCCTTGGGAACGATCTTCACGACACTAAGCCGCTCCGCCACCAGCGAGAAGGCGTACTTGAGCTTGATCGTCACCGTGCTCGTGTCCTCGGCCTCAACCTTGTCGATGAAGGGCAGGAACTGGGAGTACAAGGACTTGTTGGCGGGATCGAGTACACGAGTGAAGGAGAAGACGACGTCATCAGCAGTCACGGCCGCACCATCGGAGAACTTCGCATCCTTGCGCAGCGCGACCTCGTAGGTAGTGTCGTCAACCTTCTTAGGCATCTCGGAGGCCAGAGCCGCGTAGACCTCCCGAGTCGCCGGATGAAGCTCGGTCAGGCCCTCTAGGGTGTGCCAATTGGCGGCGACCGTCAGCGCCGACGATGTTGTCATGGGGTCATAGCCGTTAGTACCCAACTCGTAGGAAATGCCTGCGGTGATGACACCGTCCTTGTGAGTAACCTCTTGGTCAGTCGCCATGGCGCTGCCGGACGCATTCGCACCACCCGAAGTCTTGCCCTTACCGCCGCATGCGGCCAAGCTGACAGCCAGCCCAGCCGCCACCCCGAGGGTACCGGTCAGCCTAATGAAGTCCCGGCGGCTAGAGCCGGCCGGAGTCGTGATCGCCATTGATTCTCTCCTGAAGTCTGACGTCTTATGTCTGACGTTGGTAGCATGACTGTAGCAGAGATCGAGACGTCCAGACCACTCACGACCTCGCACATTCACGCAATCGACCGTCACGGTTCAGCCAAACGGCGGAACTGCTCGACGATCAGATTCACACCGCAGTGATCACAATGATTGACAGGGCAGGAAGCATGGTCGACACCAAAGAGAGCGACATCATGGCCAAGGCATCCGCGCCAACAGAACCAGGCGCTTCATCAAATAAAGAGACGAGCATCACATTAAACGGGAGTATGTTGACGATCCCGCACGGCACCTACTCCACATTGACGACAGCCCCAGCCACCCAGGCAGAGACCGCCATCACCGCAATCAAGAACTTCATTCTGCAGTCCGGCCTTCAGGTTGGCGATGCCCTGCCGACGGAGTCGCAGTTGTGCACGGACCTGGGAGTGTCCCGCTCCTCCGTGCGAGAGGCCGTACGCACCCTGGTAGCCCTCGACATCGTCGAGGTCCGCCACGGACACGGCATGTTCGTCGGCAAGATCTCCATGCGCCCCATGGTCGAGTCCCTCCTCTTCAGAGGCCTGCTCAACCCCGGAGACGACCACCGCGGACTGCGCGACATCGTCGAGGTCCGCATCACCCTCGACAACGCCCTGGCCGAGTCCGTCACCCAGGCCTGGAAGAACCGCCAGGACACCGAGCTCGATCAGATCGTGGCGCAAATGGACCTTCATGCGCAGAAGGGCGAACTCTTCACCGAACAGGACCGCCGCTTCCACGTGCGGCTGCTCGAGCCCTTGGAGAACCACCTCTTCCTGCACCTGACTGAGGCCTTCTGGGCTGTCCACACCCTGACCGCTCCTCTCCTGGGCGCCCCCAAACCCGAGGACATGATCAGCGCCGCCCAAGCTCACCGGGCCATGCTCCAGGCCGCCCGCGCCGGAGATGTCCAGGCCTACCGCGAGGCCACCACGCAGCACTACGCACCACTCCTGGCCACCCTCACCTGAACCGCCCGAAGACCTCCTCAGTCAAGACTGGATAGGTTCCGGCCTGCGCCACGGCCGCGACATTGAGACGCGGATCCTCAGGGCGAAGCAGTCTGTCCATCCACAGGTCGCGCGCAGCAGTGAGCCCCTGCGCTAGCCAGCGAGCATTGACGAACTCCATGGCGTGCGTGCCCCCCGGATAGACGTGAAGCTCGGCGTCCCCGCCGTCATGCCACACTTTGGAGGCGAAGGCGACGTCCTCGTCCCGGAAGACCTCCGCGGATGCTACCGAGATGAACAGCGGGGGCAGGTCCCCCAACCACGGGGCGCGGGCGGGAGCCTCGTAAGGGGAAACCAGGTCCGTGCCGCGCCGCCGTCCCAACGCCGCATCCCAGGCGACGTCGTTGTAGGCCATCGGCCACGTGCCGTCGTCGGGATACTGGCGTGCAGAAGCCGAGCCCTGCCAGCTCAGCAGCCCGCTGCGGTCGTCCAGCATGGGATAGTCCAGCAATCCACCGAGGACGGCCGGTCCCTGTCGGTCACGAGCCATGAGCAGCGTACCGGCGCTCAATCCCCCACCAGCACTTGGTCCGACGACGACTACACGGTTCGGATCTGCGCCAAGCTCCTCAGCATGCTCAACCGCCCAGCACAGAGTGGTGTAGCAGTCCTCGACACCAGCGGGCGCCGGATTCTCCGGCGCCAGACGGTACTCAGGACTGACAATGACACCCCCGTAACGCCGCAACCACGGGACGACCGTGAGCAGACCGTTGAAACGGCAGCCCATGATAAGCCCTCCCCCGTGCAGCGAAAGGAACAGAGGACCGGACCTGCTGGCGGAGACGTCTTGCGAGGTCCGGACAACCGCCACGGTGAGCCTTGTCCCATCTTCGCGAACAACGTCGGCATCCTCCAGTTCGATATCGGGATGCCGGATGAGGAACCCTGCCCGGACCTCATCAAGAGGGGCACGCCAGCTTGGGATGTTCTGCGGTGTCATGGCCCGTAAGACATCGAGCCGTTCGATACGCTCGAGCAAAGCGGCAGTAGCACTGTCATAGGGCGGACGGGCGGGGAGAGCCTCATGCGTGTCGGGCATACCACAACTGTTGCACCATGAGCTTTAGAGGAGCAACTCGATCACAATCACTCACCAAGCAGTGGTGCATATCGCCGTTGCCGATTGCAGCCCGCTCAGTTCTCCCCTCAAGTCTGAGAATCCTTCAGGGAGCCCAGCAATAGGCAGATATGTACGGACCGGCATTCAGCAGCGCGAAAGCGCTGATAGTCGGACAATGGGACTATGCAGACGTCCCGCGGTGTCATGTCAGGCCTCACCACCACCCCTATGACTCAGTCCTCCACAGCGATCGTGGAGATCAAGAACTTCATTCTCGCCAAGGGCCTTCATCCGGGGGATGCCCTGCCGACGGAGTCGCAGTTGTGCACGGACCTGGGAGTGTCCCGCTCCTCCGTGCGAGAGGCCGTACGCACCCTGGTAGCCCTCGACATCGTCGAGGTCCGCCACGGACACGGCATGTTCGTCGGCAAGATCTCCATGCGCCCCATGGTCGAGTCCCTCCTCTTCAGAGGCCTGCTCAACCCCGGAGACGACCACCGCGGACTGCGCGACATCGTCGAGGTCCGCATCACCCTCGACAACGCCCTGGCCGAGTCCGTCACCCAGGCCTGGAAGAACCGCCAGGACACCGAGCTCGATCAGATCGTGGCGCAAATGGACCTTCATGCGCAGAAGGGCGAACTCTTCACCGAACAGGACCGCCGCTTCCACGTGCGGCTGCTCGAGCCCTTGGAGAACCACCTCTTCCTGCACCTGACTGAGGCCTTCTGGGCTGTCCACACCCTGACCGCTCCTCTCCTGGGCGCCCCCAAACCCGAGGACATGATCAGCGCCGCCCAAGCTCACCGGGCCATGCTCCAGGCCGCCCGCGCCGGAGATGTCCAGGCCTACCGCGAGGCCACCACGCAGCACTACGCACCACTCCTGGCCGCCCTCACCTGAACCGCCCCGGCCGAGACCTCTCAGTCAAAGGTTAGGAAGCCTTCACGACGCAGCGGAGCGGAGTTGACAGCGGACCCGTAGCGGACTCCTCCGACACCGCCATCGGAATGCCGAATCCGATGACAAGGGGACGAGACGACAGGGGGACGAACAGAGCCACCACCTTACATAGTTACATACGCGCCGAGGCGAGCATGTACCCATGCCGACTACCGGAGTAGTTGGATCCGTCGCCATCGCCTTGACCGGTCACGATGGAGATGGAACTGTCCGGTGCGCCACCGGTGCAGCGACGAGCCGCATCGTGTGTCGTCACCATGAAGACCATGACTACGCAATACTCCCAAGCCGTCCCAGTGCTGACACAACAAATCTGCGGTGCCCCGCCATCCTTGTCGATTGGCGAGGCACCATTCCTCGTACCGAACGATAAGCCCATCTTGTAGCTGCATTAGACGCTCATAGGCATTCTTCACTGAAAACTCAGCTGTTCGTGGAGATGGGGGGAATCGAACCCCCGTCCGACGGGCGCACAACAGGACTTCTCCGGGTGCAGCTCGCTAGCGATTTTCTCGGCCCCGGTGTCTCACGCGAGCAAGGACACCGACGGGCTCAGTCGATAGAAAGTCCTGAGAGCCCTACCGACACGGACTCACAGCAGTGGCTTCCTAGATGACGCCAGGAACCGGGGCGGAAGCGATCCCCGGGCTGACGGACTTCGAGGCTCGCTCAGGCGGCGAGGGCGAAGTCGGTGCGAGTGTTATCGGCACCTATTGGTTCGCGCAGAGCGTTGACGAGATGACTGCGCATCCTCGGCCCGCTTCTCCTGAACCTACGACCGTCGTCGAAACCGATCATCCCCTATGGACTTGTCACCGGCCTTCCTGGAAATCGACCAGAACTCGCTCTCAAAGGAGCGGTGCAAGTGTACCAGGAGGAAGACGGTCGTCGTCGGAGGGCTATGCCACGTAGTACATCCGAGCACTGGCCCCCGACGTCTAGCGGTGGACACGACGCCGCTGGGTCGCCCGTTCAGCCCCGACGCCGATTGGCTGCCGCCATAGCTCGAGCCGCCTCCCGCTTGTCCTGAGCCTCACGAAGCGCCTGGCGTTTGTCCCAGTCCTGTTTACCTCGGGCGAGGGCGATCTCCAGTTTGGCCCGGCCGCCGATAAAGTACAGCTCCAGTGGAACCACGGTATAGCCCTTGGCCCGGACCCTGGTCGCGAGACGCTCTAGCTCACTGCGGTGCAGGAGGAGCTTGCGCTTGCGACGCGGGGAGTGATTGTTCCAGGTTCCCTGCACATACTCGGGAATGTGGGCGCCCTGAAGCCACGCCTCGCCGTAGCGGTCAACCTCGATCCAGGCCTCGGTGAGCGAGGCTCGCCCCATACGCAGCGCCTTGACCTCAGTACCGGTGAGAACCAGGCCCGCCTCGTAGCGGTCCTCGATGAAGTATTCGTGGGTCGCTTTGCGGTTACGCGATACCGTCCGGTGCGCGTCGGCGGCGGCTTTGGCTCTCTGCCCAGCGGTGGGCTTGATGACCCTGGCAGACTTTGCGGCAGAAGTCATGACCTGTCCTTTCACGAGTACGGGATGCCGACGCGCTCACACAGAGCACTCCCAAAACATGCCTTAGAACCGGCACGCAGCACGGAACCACGGCGTGTACAGGACAGAGTCTACGTACCCCGTCAAAGGAGGCGACGGGTCCCTCAGAAGCCCGGGAGGGACATCGGGTCGATGTAGACCCCGTCCTGAGCCACCTGGAAGTGAACGTGCGGTCCCGTAGCATAACCGGTCGATCCGGTCGACCCAACGACGTCACCGCGATTGACGTACTGTCCGTCGGCGATGGCCCGTCCAGAGAGGTGGCACAGCGTGATGACATAGGAGTGTCCATCGATGATACCGCCGTTGATATCTATACCGACACCGCAGGACTCGGAGTTCCAGTAGGTGGCCACTCCGGAGACCGCGGCGTACTGCGGCGTGCCCTCACCCGCGGCGAAGTCGACTCCCTGATGCCCGGTTCCGGTGCCGGTCACTGGGTGAACGCGGTAACCGAAGGGAGATGTCACCTCAAGGGAACCGGTGATCGGGTGCCCGATATACCCGTCTCCCAAGGAGTCCGAGGCGATTGAGCTGGAAGGAACCGATGGCATCGTTCCAGCGCTGGCCGCAGCCCTGTTGGCTGCGTCGATCTCCGCGACACGAGCCGCAGCGGCCGCCGCATCAGCGTTGGCCTGGTCAAGCTGCGTCTGCAGATCGCTCTTACGGTTCTCCAGGGCTGCCGCGGCGGACTGCTTCTCTGCGGTCAGCTTGGCGACCTCATCCCGCTTGGTCTGGGCTCCATCCCGAGCGGTCTTGGCATCTGCCTCAGCAGCGTCGGCCTCGGTCTTGAGAGTAGCCACCCTTGTCGTGGCGGCATTCTGCCTGGACTCGCGGTTGGCGTTCTGAGCACGTTCGATCTCAGCGGTGGAGAGCACTGCCTCCTGCACTCCAGAGCCGATCTCAACGGCAGAGGCTCTCCGATTGAGGTCCTCGACGTCTTGTGAGGCGAGAACATAACTCCACGACGTGACCGAGTTGTCTCCCTGGTAGGTGGACACCACGATCTCGGCAACGGAGTCCGAGGTCTCCGAGGCGGTCTTCTTGGAGGCGTCAGCCTCCTGCTTGACCGTATTGAGGTTGGTCTGCGCCGTGGTCAGGCGGTCACTGGCGATCTGTTGCTCACGTTCCTTCTCAGCCAGGACCGCCTCGGCACTGGTCAGCTCCGTCTCAGCCACGCTCAGTGATGTCTGAGCATCCTGTAACGAGATATACGCCTGCCCCAAGTCGGCGCTGACTCCCTCGAGAGAGGAGATGACTTCCTGCTGCTTGCGCTGCGCTTCGTTCTGGTTCGCAACAGCATCATCACGTTCATCAGCAAGAGAAATATCCCCTGAATAGAAGAAGGCGAGACTGGCGGCGGCAAGCGCACAGACCGCAGCGCGTCGGCGTGAGCGGCGGAGGAACAGACGAGACAGCATGTGAATCAGACCCTCGTGTACTTGGACAAGGAGAATGCGGATGAGACGGCGGCCAAAACGATGGACGCAAGGATGAGCCAGGGGGACAGGAGAAGAACGTCCCTGGTACTGATGAAGGCACTTGTGAAGGAGATCGAGGAGGCAAGCCACCCCTCCACGACATAGCGGACCCCTGCCCACAGAGTGACCACTGCCAGGATCGCACCCGTGAGAGCCGCGATCACGCCTTCAAGAATGAAGGGCAGTTGGATGAAGAGATTGGAAGCGCCAACTAAACGCATGATTCCCGTCTGCCGGGAGCGCGACATGGCGGACAGCCTGATGGTTGTCGAGATGAGTAGAACCGCGGCCACAGCCATGATGGTTGCCAGCCCTCCCGTGATCCAAGAGGCTCGGTTCATCACGAGGAACAAGGGCTCAAGAGTGGAGCGCTGATCAACCACCCGTTCCACACCGCTGTGTCCCTCGAACTGCTCGGCCACCAGCTTGTAGTTCTCCGCGTCCTTGAGCTTGATGCGGAAGGACACGGGCATCATGTCCTCGGTGGCGTTTCGACCCACGGCGGACTTGGCATAGGCCTTCATAAAGTTCCTGTAGGCCTCGGCCTTGGTCTCCATCTGATAGGACTTGACATAAGCAGAAGGGGCACCACTGGTAATGAGTCTCTCGACCTCACCGATCTGGGCCTCAGTGGCCTCGCCACCGGCGCAGCTGGAGGAGGCCGATGACTTTGGGCACATGTAGACGGAGACCTCGACCTTGTCATACCAATCGCCCTTCATGGTCGAGATCTGACTCTGCAGGAGGGACGAGGCACCTACGAAGAGCAGAGAGACGAAGGCGACGAGAATGACAGACACCGTCATCGCCAGGTTGCGGGACATGCCCTTGGCGGTCTCCGAGAGGATGAAACGCAATCGCACAGTTCTTCTCCTTCAGCGGTCGGAGCCGTAGACGCCACGGTCCTGGTCGCGCACGACCTCACCGCCCTTGAGCTCGATGACACGCTTACGCATCTGGTCGACGATCTCGTCGTCGTGGGTGGCCATAACGACTGTGGTCCCCTGCCGGTTAATACGATCAAGTAAACGCATGATGCCCACCGAGGTCGAGGGATCCAGGTTCCCGGTGGGCTCGTCAGCCAGGAGCAGTTTGGGGCGGTTGACCATGGCTCGGGCGATCGCCACGCGCTGCTGCTCACCTCCGGAGAGCTCGTGCGGGAGGCGCTTCTCCTTGCCAGCCAGCCCTACCAGATCAAGAGCCTCAGGCACAGCTGAGAGGATGTAGTGGCGGGGCTTACCGATGACCTGGGAGGCCAGAGCCACGTTCTCCAGAACGTTCTTGTTCTCCAGGAGCCGAAAGTCCTGGAAGACGAAGCCGATCTCTCGCCTCAACTGAGGCACCTTCCACGAGGAAATCTGTGACAGATCACGCCCCAGGACGTGAATTCGTCCCCTGGTAGGACGTTCTTCCCTCAGAACCAGACGCAGGAAGGTCGACTTCCCCGACCCCGAGGCGCCCACGAGGAACACGAACTCGTCACGCTCGACCTTGATATCGACGTCATCGAGCGCTGGACGCGCCCCTCGCTTGTAGACCTTCGAGACGTGGTCGAAGCGGATCATCTGCTCGTTGCTCCCCTGCTCGCCCCGAGCGCGGTACTCGGGTTCATTACTTCATGGTCACCGTATGCGCCCATACGCCAATTTCCGTCCGTGACACGCCCACCAGCGTTGTGGCTTGTGCTGGCAACGACAAGGTGTGATCCTTCTGTGATCGAAGGGTGCGCGAGCTCCCGTATTCCATCAGCACTCCGGGCCCAGGTCCTAGGCTTGCGCGCATGAGTGCGGTCTCCCTGTCTCAGGCGTTGTCACAGGCCTTCGAGAGCCAAGTGGACCTGGGGTCCTGGTCACGTTTCACCCCGACTCTGGCTCAGTTCCTGGATCATGTGTGCACACCGTCGTCGAGGCAGACCACACAGCAGGCAGGAACACCCGAGTTTGCCACCGAGTCTCTTAATGCGCCGTCCGGCGGGACCCTGCTGCTGATCGCCCCCGTCCCAATCGTCGAGGCAGAGGAGTACCCAGGGGGAGGACAGTGGTCACGACTGCGGTCGAAGCTGAGACGATTGGCTCACTCACGCCCCTCCCCCGACCGTCCGAGCGTTGTCCTCACCGGCTGCAATGAGGGGATCAAGGTCTCGTTGCCTGAACTCGATGCGCAGGGGCGAGTACTGCTCGGAACTGCCGAGCGAGGAATCTTGAACAGGATCGGTTGGCAGGAGACCGGTCACACCCTCGCTCGCGTACTGCCCAACGGCAGCGAGACCGCCGATATTGTGACACGCATTCTCATCGAAGTACTTGAGGTCGCTCATCCGGCGGATCTCGGTTATTTCCTTCTTGCGCACTCCGATGTCAACCAAGTCAACTGATCTGTGTCGATTCCTCCACCAGGTCGTCAACGAGCTCATAGGAGCGCCACAGCTCCCCGGATTCCAGGGGCGACCGCTCAGAGAGGGCAGGTGCGGCGACATCAGATGGGGTCGCGAAGATCTCAGGCGAGGCTGCGGATGGCTCCTCTCCCTGCGCCATTGGAGGCATTGAGTCATCAACCGTCTCCTCAGTCTCCCAGTGATTCGACGAAATATGGGGCTCAGGCTCGACGGTGCCGGCTCCCGAGGAGGCGGAAGGTGCAGACTCCGAGGCCCTGACTCGAGCGAAGCGGGACTCCCCTCTGGTCAAGTCATGCCCTGCGGCCTGCAGCGTGATGACGTTGGTCTCATACTTCTTGCCGTCGTTATCCCAGGACTCGTGAGAGAAGCGGCCGGTGAGTAGAACCGCGTCGCCCTTACGCACTGAGTGGCTCAGGTTGGCAGCGAGCTGGCCCCACGCCTTGGCGGTGAACCAGATGGTGTCGGCATTGTTCCAACCCTGATCGGTGCGGTAGGTCGGAGTGACGGCGACACGGAAACGGCAATAAGGGCGGGCCTTGTCTCCGACACGGGACAGGACTGGACTTGTTCCGACGACGCCCTGAACGGTGAGGTCGATCTGACGAGACATGAGAGAACTCCTTGGTCGTGAGCGGGCGACGTTCTGCCACCCGCGCACCGCAACCGTGCACGTTCCGTTCCTCAGCTGCCTAACGGAAGTCGTCCCGAGCCCCCACACCAGGAATAAGCAGGTGCTGCACCGTTTCCTGTGGCCACCGGCAGACGGCGGCAGAAGGTATTACAGTCCCAGGGCGGCCTGCAGCACCCGATGCTTCTCCAGGACCCGAGCAGCGGGCTTACTCAATCCTCGCTCCACCACGGACTCCAGGCGAGCACGTACCTGTTGTCCATACCGTTCAGCTTCGCGGCGCGCCCTGATCCGGCGACGCACCGTCGCCAGCACCGCCGCCATCAACCCGAGCAGGATGAGGCAGACCGGCACGATCTCGATGCTATGACGCAGGACCTCGATACCATCCTTGACCACAGCGGTGGTCAGCCACGACACCCCACCTATCACCAGGAGCAGACCGCCCCACCACAACAGGTCGATCACGGGCTGGCGGTGCCCTGGAAGCGGAACAGAGCCGACAGCCTCGGCTGTTTGTCCCGCCAGAGTCTCAGGCGGGACAACAGAGGACTCCATGCTTCGCGCCCAGGCCGGCGGCAACCCTTGCGAGGTGCGGTGCACCCAGGTGGAGTGGGCCGAGGTCACCGAGGTGCGCGACGGCGGCTCCGGGCGGGCCAGTGCTCTGGGCAGAACCCTGGATAGACCGGCCCTTACCGAGTCCTCAACCGCCTGAGCACCGGAGGCTTGCAGCAGCACCTTGGTGGCGTCCTCAGTGAGATCAGGGTCGAGCTCCACAATGTTCTTGGCGACCGTGGGACGCAGACGCCGTGTGATTGCGTCGAGCTCGGCCGAGGCTGTGCGAGCCGCGTTAGACTCCCGCGCAACGCGCTGGCGCAGCAGGTCGCGCACAATATCAAGGTTGTCACCGCGTACCGCCGAGACCGGCAGCACCTGGACCCGACTGAGCCCGTCATCCTTGAGAAGCGATCCGACGTCATCGAGCAGGCTCGCCAACCCGCTCTCCGGGAGGGTGTCCACCTGGTTGACCAGCACGAGCATGTCCTCCTGGCGAGCACCGAGTCCGCGCAAGTAGCCGTCGTGCAAGGCGGCATCGGCGTACTTCTGAGGATCGACAACCCATACGAGGATGTCGGCCAGCGGTACCAGCCGGTCCACCTGCAAGGAATGCTCCGTGGTCACCGAGTCGTAGTCGGGCACGTCGAGCAGGACCAGCCCCGCCATGCTCCCCTGGTCCTCGGCGTCAAGAATGGAGTCTCGCCGGATACGCCTCTCCGCGGCGACCCCAAGGAAGTCCAGGAGCGGGCCGGCGTCGTCACCCCAGGAGCAGGCGGCCGCTCGAGACGTCGTGGGCCGCCGCGCACCGACATCAGCAAAGTTCAGCTGGGTCAAGGCGTTGAACAAGGAGGACTTACCCGAGCCAGTGCCACCGAATAATGCCACCACGGTGTGATCCACTCCCAGTGCGAGGCGCTGCGCGACAGCGTCGAGGGCCTTGTGGGCGGGGATCGACAACGAGGCTGGCACCTCAGTAGGACACATGCGCAAGGCGTCGCGAACCGCTGTCAGACGGATATCGAGGTGCGTGGCATCGAGCACCCCGAAAGTCATCTGCTCTGTGGGCACCAAGGAAGAAGTGGGAGATGTGTCGGACTGACTCATGCTGTAGCTCCGGGACGGGTGAAGGGCTTGAGCTCGCCTGAGCGCAGACGCAGCGCAGCGGCGAAACCGGGGGCGGGGGCGAGTGACGTCGCCGCCCCCTTGGGGACTGTTGCTGTCAGCGCCTCCGCGACCGCCTCCACCAGGAGAACTCCGGCCTGGGCAGTCTGCTCCTCAAGGCCCAGACGCCTGGCAGCCGAGACAGCCCCATCGACGCCTGCGGCCGCGGAGATCAAAAGATCGACGACGCTGGTAGGGGTCAGTCTACGGATCTCGTGCGGAATCTGAATATTGGCCTCGAGATAGCCGACCCAGGCGTCAATGGTCGCCGTCGCCTCATCGTCCTGGCCCAGGATCCGGCTTGCGCGATCAGCAGCCCCCATCTCGGCCCACGCCCGTTCTGCTTTGGCACGCAGTGACACGATCGCAGCCTGAAGCTGGTTGGTGAGTGCCTCCCGGGCATCGCTGGACAACTGAGCAAGCCCCTGAGCGCGAGTCTTGTCCGCCCTCCCCAGGAAGCCTCGCCGCAATCTACCCCCCTGCGCCAGCGAGGCCAGTGGACCACCGGAGGAGGCTAGAGTGATCCAACGAGTAGCGGTGGCACCCTGACCCGCAGAACCAGCCTTGATGTCTCCGCTCAACGACTCGATCGCAGCCTCTCTCAACGCCTGGCACTCCTTCTCCAGCTCCTGCGCCGCCGTCTCCTGGGCATCGACGTCGTTGGCCAACTGCTCCAGATTGGTACGCAGTGTGCTCCACACGCCCCTACCCGTGCGACGCACGAGCCCGGCTGCACGGTGACGGCCTGCGAGAAGATGCAACCAATCACGCAACTCGGCCACGCCATCACCTGACAGAAGCCCCTCATGCGGCCCTGCGTCCGGGATAACGAAGAATGGAGCCTCAGACAGTCCCAGTCCCTGCAGCCGAGTGATGAGATCCCGACGCACCTCGGACAGAATCGTCGCCGGCACCCGGTTGAGAACCACTCCAATGGGGGTCTCGCGCCGAGCCGCCTCCTCTAGAGTCACCCATGGCGTCTGGTCACCGTAACGAGCCGCGGTGGTAACGAAGAGCCACAGGTCGGCGGCCTCCAGCAGTCTGCCCGCCAACGCCCGGTTGGCCTCCTGGACGGAGTCCAGATCCGAAGCATCAATGAGGGCCAGGCCCGCCGGTATAGCAGCAGAGACCTCCTGGCGACAGACCTCCGTCAGAGGGTGCTCACTGAGCGACTTCACATCCTCGGGGTTGGCCACCAGAACCGGGATTCGCGTGGTGGGCCTCAACACCCCGGCGTCAGAGACCTCCTGGCCAAGTACAGAGTTGACAAGGGTTGACTTTCCGGCGCCTGTGGATCCCCCGATCACCACGATGGAAGGGATATCGGCGTCCTGGAGACGGGGAATGACCTGATCACGAACCTGTCCGATAAGACCGTCACGCAGCGTGCGCGCAGCCTCAATGCCATGGGCACTCAGGGCCAGGTCGAGACGCTCGAGATCTCTGACCAGGTCGGTAAGGACATCGAGAAGCTGAGCGCGACTCAACGAAGAGACGGGGGCGTCGTCCTCGGAACGGCGTGAGGGGACAGGAGCGGGCATGTGCCAACACTATGAGCACAGGGCAGCAGAGTCGACGATTGATCTCAACGGTTCACACCACAGGCACTGTCAGGGCACCGAGTACCTCTTGTTACTCCGTCGTGACGGGCGGAATCGGACGCTGACCGACTCAAAGGAAACGAAACGCACGCCCCGAGTCCACAGTCGGCGGAGCCTCCAACGTCAGTCACCAGGCAGAGGAGGCCAACCGGCCATCAGCACGACGGCCATCGCCACGCCACTCGCCTCAGCGACCCACATGGTGGATAGTCAGCAGAATTTCAACATTCCTTGAGAATTCTTTCCAGCGCCCCCGGCCGGACTCGAACCGGCAACCTGCGGATTAGAAGGCCGATGCTCTATCCATTGAGCTACGGAGGCGTGCGCAAGCGCTCGATCAGCCTACGCCATCTCCTCCTGGGTGTTCATCCCCGTCGAAGGTCACATCAACGTCGCCTTCGACACCTGCCGACGATCACAACAGAGTCACACTCGCATTACAAGAGCAGATCAAACCTGCCGTACAGGCGATTTAGTGGGGCGATAACCATCCGTCGCCGAACCAATCATCACCCACCTCACAGCTCGACTGTAATAGCACTGCAACCACTCCGTGACCGGGTGAGCAACACGCCGGAGCAGCTTCCACCCCGTACAGAAAGATTTCATGTCAGCAACATCACAACGGGGAGCACTCACTCTTAGCAACGATGGCAAAAGACCAGTATCGTGACCTGAACTCCCATCGCAGCACCCTGGAAGGACCGCGCCTTGCCTACTTCCGCACTCATTGTGCGTTCACTCTCGGCTCAGGCCTCACTGGAGCCTCACACGTTCACCACATCTTTCACCGTGGGAAGATCGCCCGACAGTGACGTACAGATCGTCCATCCCCTCGTGTCTCGGACACACCTGCTGGTGACTCCCACACCAACAGGATGGACGGTGAGCTGCCAGGGACGCAATGGCATGCTCGTCAACGGATCCGTCAATCGCGAGGCACTGATCACTCAAGGCACTCGAATTCAACTGGGCGATGCCTCCGGACCGGCTCTTGGACTCACTCCGGTCGTATCTGGTACTCCGTCCGCGCCACAGGCCGGCCCCCACCCCCAGGTCGCCGGCTACAGGGCTGCCGCCCCAGCACCCGTACAGCCCCCTTCAGGCCTGGCCCCAACCACAGCCGTCGCAGCTCATGCCCGCCCGGCGCCATCGACAATGGGCCCGCCCACCTCCACTGCCTCACGCATCTCCTCCGGCGGTCCTCAGGCAGCACCATCACCAACCTCGGCGAGCTCGGGCGCATTCCCCTCATCGAGGCATACGCTCAAATCCTTCCGTATCAACTCCTCGGGAACCATCGGTCGAGCCCCGGACAACACCTTGGTCCTGGATGACCCACTCATCTCCAAACATCACGCCCGCATCGACGTCTCAGCCAACGGTATGGTCATCACCGACCTGGGCTCCACCAACGGCATCTACGTCGCCGGCCAGCGTGTCTCCCAGGTCCAGGTGACCCAACCCGTGCTCGTCGGCCTGGGCTCAACCTTCATCGCCCTCAGTCCAGACGGGCTTTGCGAAGTGCAGGTCGCAGGAGGTGCCGGCGGTGAGCTGGTGGGTAAGGACCTGACCTTCCGCGTCAACAACGGCAACCTGACCCTGCTCGACGGCATCTCCTTCTCCCTGCCGGGCAACGAGCTGCTGGCCGTCGTCGGCCCATCGGGAGCGGGAAAGTCGACACTGCTCAAGGCTCTCACCGGCGAGCAGAAGGCTCAGGAGGGCCAGGTGCTCTTCAACGGGCTGGACGTCTACGAGCACTACCCGGTCATGCGCAACAAGATCGGCGTGGTCCCTCAGAGCGACGTCATCCACTCCGCGCTCACCGTCCGCAAGACCCTGGAATACGCTGCCGAGCTGCGCTTCGCCAAGGACGTCACCAAGGCCGAGCGGCGGCAACGCATTGCCGAGGTCCTGGAGGACCTCGACCTGACTGCGCACGTGGACAAGCGCGTCAAGAAGCTCTCCGGAGGCCAGCGCAAGCGCGTCTCCACCGCCATCGAGCTACTTACTCGCCCCAGCCTACTGTTCCTGGACGAGCCCACCTCCGGGTTGGATCCCCAGCTTGACCGCGATGTCATGGACCTGTTGGCGTCGCTGGCCCACGGCACCCGCCCCGGTGACAGCGGCCGCACCGTCGTCGTGGTCACCCACAATGAGAACCACATCGACCGTGCAGACAAGGTCCTCATCCTGGCTGCTGGAGGAAAGCCCGTCTACTACGGATCCCCCCGTGAGGTACTCCCCTACTTCCGTCAGCGGCTCAACGAGATCGCCTCCCAGGGCCGCCTCCTGCTCAACACCCCCAAGGGCACACTGCCCGACCCGCCCGCGGTGGACGGCTATGCCGACGTCTATGCCCTCATCCGCAACCACACCGCAGAACTGCGTCAGTACATGGAGGCCACGGTGCCCTCGACGCGCCGCGGCGGGGCGCCTGTGGCCGCAGCGGGCCCGGCTGTCCAGGAACGGCCGCCCAAGCAGCAGTCCATATTCAGGCAGGTCTCAACCCTGGTGCGCCGTCAGCTGAGGATCGTCGCAGCAGACCCCTCTTACCTCGCCTTCATGCTACTGCTCCCCATCATCATGGGGCTGTTGACCAAGGCGATCGAGGGAAGCGACGGGTTCGCGGTTCCCGACTACCCCGAACCGACGCCGGAGAATCCCACCCCCACAATCATCAAGTACTCCAGCCAGGCCCTGCAGCTACTGGTCATCCTCATCACGGGGGCGGCCTTCTCCGGGATGTCGGCCACTATCCGCGATCTCATCGGGGAGCGGGACGTCTTTCTGCGGGAGAAGGCGGTCGGTTTGAGGTCTGGTGCCTACCTCTTCTCCAAGACAGTCATCCTGGCTCTCATCTCCACTGTGCAGACCGCGCTAATGATGGGAATCGCTCTTGCACTCAACAAGGGTCCGAGCAACGCCGTCATCCTGGACGGGTGGCCAGGAGTGGAATTGGCCTTCTGCTGCTGGGCCGTTGCCTTCGTCTCCGGTCTTCTAGGACTGGCGGTCTCGGCAATGGTCTCCTCCTCAGAACAGGTGATGCCGGTTCTGGTGGTCTCCATCATGGCTCAACTGGTCCTATCCGGCGGCATCATCCCGATCTCAGGTCGCGCGGTCTTCGAACAGTTGGCATGGTTCATGCCATCTCGTTGGGGTTATGCGATGGCCTCCTCTACCTTGGAGATGCTCGCTATCATGCCCAACCGTGACGACGCGTTGTGGAAGCATGAGACCGCGCAGTGGCTGACGGACTACGGTCTGCTCTCAGCCATCGGCCTGACCTGCATGGTGGTCTGTTACATTGCTCTGGCCCGCCGAGGGCGACGCTGACTGCTTGCCATCGTTATGAGGCCGAAAGAGGCCCCACAGGGCTTCAGGCTCCCCACGGACGAGAAGACCGACGATGGCGGCTAGAGTGGGGCCTGTGAGCAAGCAGATGACAACCTCCGACCCATTGGTATGGATCGACTGTGAGATGACAGGCCTGGATCTGAGCGCCGACGCGCTCATCGAGGTCGCTGTTGTCGTCACCAACTACGAGCTCGAGCCCCTAGCCGAAGGAATTGATGTGCTCATCAAGCCGCCTGCCGCGGCACTGGAGCAGATGGGCGACTACGTCCGGTATATGCACACCTCCTCAGGACTTCTCACCGACCTGGAGGACGGGCTGACTATGGAGGAGGCTCGCAAGACGATCCTGGATTACGTGACGCATCTCGTTCCAGACACCAGAACCGCCCAGCTGGCGGGAAACTCCGTAGGCACCGACAGGGCCTTCCTGGCCCGCGACATGCCCGAGCTCATCGAGCACCTTCACTACCGGATCGTGGACGTCTCCTCGCTCAAAGAGCTGGCCAAGCGCTGGTACCCCAGAACCTTTTTCCACGCCCCGAAGAAGGCCGGCGGGCATCGTGCGTTGGCGGACATCCTGGAGTCCATCAACGAACTGCGCTACTACCGTGCCGTCCTGTTCCCTGACGGCGAAGGGCCGAGTTCGCAGGAGTGCAAGGCAGCCGCCGAGCGCGTCCTGGCTGATCCCATCAGGTAACCCGACCGAAAGATCCCTTGAAGTGACGTAGTGCATCAAATTCGGTTTGGTAGGCGAGGAGATGAACGGATACAGTACCGACTCGTTGCGGCAGTGCCGCACATGGTGGCTGTAGCTCAGTCGGCAGAGCGCCTGGTTGTGGTCCAGGAGGTCGCGGGTTCAAACCCCGTCAGCCACCCCACCGGTCGATTCCGGTAGTTCCCATAACGATCTTTCTCGCCGAATAGTCCTACATGTCACCCCACCAGGATGACGGGATCCCCGAGATCAGTCCTTGAAGCAGTAAGTCGTCGGGCACTCCTCTCTTTCACGATGTTCAGTACGCAGGCTGTCTGATATTCCGGCAACCTCGCATTCAAGAAGGTCCTATGCAACGACGCGACTTCCTGCTTGCCCTGGCCGCCGGGACCGCAGGCTTCCTCACCGCCTGCACCACCGAGCACCCGACAGCCCGCGTCAACCCATCAAGTCCGTCCCTCACGCAACCGCCAGCATCACCCTCGACCACCGTCCCCCCGTCCCCTAGCCCGTCACCGACGCCGTCATTCAGTCCGCTTCACCTTCAGGACGGACCGCCCCCACTGCCGGCCCCCAGTCCCGCGGATTCCCTGATCACCGGACTGCCGGAGAACGTCGGCAATATCGTGGCCATTACGGTTGACGATGGCACCGACTCATCAGTGGTGGACGCTTACCTGGACTTCGTCAAGGACTCAGGAGTCCGACTGACTTTCTTCGTCACAGGGGTCTACCCGAGCTGGACCGACAACCGAGACAAGTTACTGCCCCTGGTGGAGTCGGGACAGGTACAGTTAGCCAACCACACCTGGACGCACCCGGACCTGACCACCCTGTCAGAGGGAGCACTCATTGACGAGCTCACTCAGTGCGAGGACCTGCTGCGCAACACCTACGGAGTTACCGGGGCCCCTTTCATCCGGCCTCCATACGGCAAGCGCAACTCCTTCACCGATGCAACCTGCGCGAAACTGGGGTACACAACCGCCGCCATGTGGTACGGCTCATTCGGAGATTCCGGACTGCTTACTGAGGATGTACTCCTAGGTGAGGCACAGAAGTGGTTGCTCGCCCAGCATATCGTCATCGGTCACGCGAACTTCCCTACCGTCACTCACCTCTACGGCCAGATCATTGACATCTTGCGGCAACGCTCCCTGCTGACAGCTACGCTCGACGATGTCTACTTCGGCCCTGGGCACAACCGCCGCGTCTAAAGCGACTCACGGCACTCGAGCTGTTTCAGCATCACAGCACTCCCGCGTACGAGAGGTGTCAATCTCCGGTGTCCGCGGCAGGTAGACGATCTCGCAGCGCCCCTCCAGCTGTTCATTGAAGGTGTCAATCCAGTCGTCGCCAATGACGAAGACATCGATCCCGTATTCCTCTATGTCCTGACTCTTCTGCCCCCAGGTCTGCTCGGGGACCACCAGGTCCACGTAGCGAATAGCCTCGAGCATCGTCTTGCGCTGATCGTAGGAGAAGTAGGCGCGCTTCCCCTTGGATGCGCTGAACTCATCGGTGGACAGCGCGACGATGAGATAGTCACCCATCGCCTTGGCCCGACGCAGCAACTCGATATGCCCATAGTGGAGCAGGTCGAAGGAGCCGTAGGTGATCACACGTTTCATCAAGATTGTCCTCAGGATCGGAGCCACCAGAACCTGTGTAGATCATACAAGAACTGATCGCATTGTCGTTGGTTGCGCGTATGGCAGCTGAACGCGCTCGCCGTTAAGTCTAGGCAGTCCCCATCCCCCCAAAATCCTCTGTTACCCCTCCGAAGCAGGCGTTCGGCTATGGCGGCCATCACCCATCATCACTTACCCCAATGCATACGCCGAACGGTACTCCTCACCTCGACGCAGGTCTCGCACAGCTGAGGCCATCATGTGACCGATCCTCCGCATTCCCTGATATCGCAACGATTACAAGGTATTTCAGCGTCGTCACAGCACACCCCGAACATCACAGTCCGATTGCAGACCCTTTGATCATGACAGCGCTCGCCTTTCCGGACGTCCGACGCAACTACGGTTATGAGAAAGCGAATAGAAGAGGCCTTCCTACCGAGCCTCACTCATCTCGAATGTTTGGAGGTCGCCCGTGACCGCAGCACTCCTGCTCACAGCCTTCACGGGCCCCGTTCTCACACTCATCGGAACTTCACCCCCGGACCAGCACCGCCCCCTGCTCCCTCACCGGCTCCTCAGAAGCACATCGGGACATGATGCGGCTGACTCTCTGACGTCAACTGAGAACGTTTATCAAAACACTCATGTCGAGACCTCGAACCCCCTGCCCTCTCACACCATCGGTGAGAGTCGTTGCCGCAGTCCTCGCCAAGACGACGGCCATGCCCACAGCCATGGCTCTGGCAGCAGACCACAGGTGCCTGCACGCAACAACAGAAGGCTCGGCGAGACATTCCGAGGATCCGACGCCACTGCCCCCGAGGGTCTCGCACACCGGCCGCCAGACCCTCGGGCGCAGCCGACTCTTCGTGCAATCGATGTCGGCACAGGCGGTCACGATGCGGACCAGGCGCCGACAAGATCTATCACGGACAGAGGCGGACCCCAGCACCCTACACATGCAGGAGACCGCGTCGAGATCAGCGCCAGAGCGCACCGATACCACTTGTGCATGCCCGTCGATGCGTCCCTGGGATCCGCAAACCCCAGGAATACCCGAGCGCCGCTGCATGTGCGCTGAACGACATGCCAGGAAATACGATGCGTCATGTTGCACATGGTTTCAGATGGCCGACAGGTCCGCCAGGCAAGAGAATGCAGGTTTGGACTCTGCGCGTTTTGCACCGTCACGGGAATAGAAGACCGATATTATCGTCATTCTCTTGGGATCAGATCAAGCGTCTCGCCGCCCAAATATCACCCCCCCCGACAAATAGCGCCTGTAGCGCCAGGCAGGCTGATACTTGTCTCCGCACTTTCATCACTCAAGAATCGAACGCCCCAATTCCGCTAATGACACCACACATTGGCAGGAGTGGAAATTGACGGGGGTGCGAAGCCTCCTTTCAATGGGACGCAATCCTTCTTATCAACACACTCAAGGAGTATAACAATGCGTGATACGGAAATGGTGATCAGGGGTCGAATCACAGTCTACGGCTCCCACGTCGCCAGAGATTCTGCCGCAGAATTGGAGAGGAGGGGCTGGACCGTTGAGCGTCATGTAGCCCGCCAGTCCCTCATTAGCGCAGGGAGACCGGCAGCCGCTGGTGACCTCGACCTTTCGGTACTGTCATCGCCTTTCGCTCGCCGTTCCTTCCTGTCCGACATGGTAGGTAATCTGGAGGCACAGTTGACAGCTATCGCCGCATGCACGGATCTTCTGCTGTGGGACCTTAGCGACGAGCGTCTCGGCGTCCTGGAGACGGCCCCCGAAGCCTTCTTAACCCGTTCGACGGAGGCCATGGCTGCAGGCCTCTACCAGAGAATCACCGCACGTCTCATTGAGATGGGGACAGCGGAGCACCTACATCTGTGGAGGCCCGCTCTTCTACATTTCAACGCTCTTCTGAACCGGCTCAGCCTGGCAGACAAGACAGTTCTAATCCATGCACCACGGATAACAAGGGCCTCCTCCAACCACTCGATGGCCCCAAACCGGGGAGGAACGATGCCGGAAACCAACTGGGTGATGGCCCGCTACGTTGACCTTGTCCGTCAGGAGACCGACATACGGATCCTCCAGGTGCCCGACGAGCACATGCTCACCGACGACGCGGACCAACGGGACTCAGCTCCTTTCCAATACGTCGACGCCCTGCACACCTGGATAGCAGACGAGCTGGAGGCGACTCGCTCACTTCGCAGTCCCGCACCGTCGCCCTGAACCTCGCCCACGCCGTACGCTGACCCACCTCAAAGGCACTGGAAGGAACTTCCCACAGGCCGGGGTCAGAGTCGGGTGGTCAGGCCGAGGAGGCCGGCGCAGAACGCGAGCCAAAACGCCGTGGGCACTCCGGACGTCAGATCATGTGGCGCTGGAGCAACCTGGTCAGGCGAGCGCAGGCTTCGGCGTCGGCCAAGATGAGGTCCTCAGGGGCGACGAGACGACCGGAGACGACGTCGTCGACCACCCGACATACCTGTGAGGAGGTGGCAGCGCAGACGGCGCCGATGGCCTTGTGCCGAGCGCGGTAGCGGTCTGTATCCGGCCAGTCGTAAGGGTCCCAAACGACACCTACGCAGCCAGCGACCATCCCCTCGTCAAGAACGGAGGATCGGTCGGAGACGACAGCCCAGGACCTGGAGATCACCTCAGGAAGTTCACGACCCGTGGTCACCGGAACTCCTAAGGCCTTGAACCATTCGGGAGCGACCAGTGCGAGCTTGGGGTGGGCGAAGAGGACAGGATGGTGGCCGATCCCGACCAGGTCTGAGGCCAGTTCGAGCCAGCGCCGATAGAAGTCGCTAAGAGACCCGACGACGTCTGAAGTGGTGTCCAACGCACATAAGATCTCCGGGGCCAAGGAGGGCGCAAGTAGAACGCGGTCGCGGTCGCGTCCCAAGAAGCCGTAGAGGCGATCGTGCCGGGGGAAGCCGGTGCGCCAGGTCTCTCTGTCGGTAAGAGTGTAGGAGGTACCGTCCGCAGTGAACCCGAACTGTTCGGGAACAGTGGCACAAACCACGACATCCAGGCGAATACCGTTGAACCAGCGCCACATATCACGCATGGTCACGCCGTTCTGAAGAAGGACGACGCGTTGGTCGGCATTGGTTCCCTCCTCGGTGAGCCGGTGCTCGATAAGAGGATCACCGGCATCGGACAGGAGAATGGTCTCGGCACCGCTCCAGGCGGCGTCGAAGCCCGGTCCGCTGGGGTCGATAAGGATGAAGCCTTCCCTCGCGAGCCGGTCCCAGTCCGGGGATGAGCGTTTCATGACGAAGATGTGCCGGACGCTGGGCGCATGGGTGCGAGCATAGCGGTACAGAGGTTCAGCATTGTCGCCAGCGCTATCGTGTCGATCCATGTAGAGCCAGGTACGGGGCCAGTCGGTCGGAGACGAGGGCGTATAGGGCGAAGGCGCATTGACTTGCTGCACCTGGGGAGCTGGACTTCCACGGCCGAGGAGTCGAGCCAGGCGCTGACGCAGTCCTGGCGACGATGAAATGTCGTGGCGTCGGTCGGGCATCGTCTCAGGTGGCTTGGGACTGCCCCTGTAAGGGGTCACCGCACGCTCCTGGCCGTTGATGACGGCGACGATCTCTCCCTTGGGCAACCAGACGATGCGCTCATGAAGCACTACCTCGTCGAAGTAGCAGTGGTCGACTGTCTTACTACTGGTGGGAGTGACCCAAGCACCGTTGACCTTCCACTGCTCCTTGGGAATAGCCCCGGTGTGGAAGTAGGTGGCTTTCTGGTCGCTGCGGAACCTGCGGACCAAAGGCAGGATCGGTGCCGGCATAGCACCGCCCGCCATAGCGACCAGGGCAGCGCGATGCTCCACGGCCAGTGGCGTCGAGCAGTACGCCTCAATCTGTTCGGAGGGGACGCACTGGGTGACAGTGCGCAGAAGACGCGCAACCTCGGCACGCTCGGCAGCAGTCAACCGCGCTGAGGGGTAGTACAGCCCCCGGTCGGCCTCAACCACCTGGATCAGGCGGCGGATGACGAGTTGGTAGATCCAGGCTGGAGGTGGGTTGTCGGCCTGCAGCCACATTGGTAAGAGCGTCTCCAGCAGGTGGCGGTAGTGCGTGATATCCCCCCACGCCCCAGGGACCTGCGAGGCACGCCGGATGACAGCGGGGCCGTCGTGGAGGCCGAGGCGGTTGCCTGTGGCAATAATGTGGGCGATAAGCCCGCTCAGGCCGACGTTCTCCTCATCGCCGTTGACGCTGTCGATGTCGTCGGCACTGCGGAGAGAGCCTGCTCCAGCCCAACTGCCCCAATCCGGTAGGCCTCGACCGGGGACGGTGAGTACCACGCCACTGATGGTGTCGGGGAAGATATGGGGCTCGGTGGTCAGGTCCACACTGCGGCGGCTGTGATTGAAACGCCACTGAAGGTGGTCATTCTTGGTTCCGTCGGAGCGGACGTCCATGGTCGGGGTGAGAAGGGTACCGACGGCGTCGCTTTCACCGTGGCGAGCCAGCGAGGAGAGGTAGCCGGGCTCGACCCGGTCACCTGCCTTCAGGAACAGGATCTGGCTTCCAGCCGGCAAGGACATGATGACACGGGCAACGTCCGCCGGATCAGGGCAACTGATGGGGACGATCTCGGTTTCAGGCAGGTCCTGGTGCAGACTGTCGAGCGTATCCTGACCACCTGCGGAACCGATGATGACGACGTGAGCGGTCTCGGTGCTGCGGATGTTCATAAGGCGGGCATCTCCATTTCGTGAGGCAGTCCCCATGACTAATGGTGGACGTCGCCAGCACTTCTGTGTTGGAAATGTCCCAGGTGTGTCTAGATGCCGCTCCACGACAGCGGAGGATCCTGGTGTCCACAGTCAGGACGCGGCCACAGCTACGCGACGACCGTCCTCCAGGATGGCGTTGTACATCCAACTAGGTGCTACGGTCTCAGGGACGGGAGAGACTGACGGACGACTGGCGGCGCCGGATCCGGTTGACGCCCCCCGTGGCCGGCCTCCTATAGAGAATCGGCTGAAAGGGGCCACATACGATCGACATGGGCACGCACAAGTTTTCCGTTGCGCCTACAAGTACCCCTTTATCCCTTCACTCCCGGAGCCCATAACCACCTTTCCCCACCGTTCCGCTGAGCCCACACCTCAAGGAAGCCTTTCAACGCTGCCGATATAGTTTTTAATCCGCATAGTAGAAACCTCAGGAGTGCGGGGAAGGTAAACGATCTCACACAGCCCCTTGAGCTGATCATCGAATTCACCACTCCAGTCGTCTCCCATAACGAAGACATCGATTCCATACCTGGAGATATCTCCAACTTTCTGCTCCCAGGTCAACTCGGGCACTACGAGATCAACATATCGAACAGACTCAAGCATCGCCCTGCGCTCATCGTAGGAGAAGTATGCTTGCTTTCCTTTTCCAGCATTGAACTCATCACTGGAGAGCGCCACCACAAGAAAGTCACCAAGCGCCCGGGCGCGCTTCAGTAATGCAATATGTCCATAGTGAAGCAAATCATATGTACCGTAAGTGATAATACGCTTCATCGAGACACTTCCTGGCTGGACAATCAAGGGCCGCCCGCATGATGACGTGCCAAGCAAACTCCATCAGTATCACCCGACTACCAGCCAATTTCGATGGATTCACAGAACCGATGCCATACTGATATATGAGCGCAACATATTTTCCCTCCCTCACCGCACGGCCACCACAGGCCCGTCATCACACCCCAGCGACCACCTAGACGTCGACAGGCGCTCTAGCTCCACAGCGAGCATGAGACCGCAGGACGATAAAGGCCAGTGGTGGCACAGAAAGACAGCTCCCGAGGGCGCCAGGCAAAACCTCTCGATTGGGGCGCCATATCAGATGTGGAGCATGATGGCGGACTGGACACCGTTACAGAAGCCGACACGGCCGACCATGGCCTTGATGTCACTGCTGCTGACGCAGCCTTCACCAACGCAACCGGAAGAAGGTGCATCCGTTTGCTTTAGGAACGAGGCGGCACAAGCTGGTACATCCATCCGTATGGGTCCTCGGCGCGGCCCGCCTGAATGGAAGTGAGTCGGTCATGGATGTGCCGAGTGACTTCACTGCCCTCGATACGGACATCGAACCCCTCCCCTTTGAGACGACCCAGAGGGACAACGACAGCGGCGGTACCACAGGCGAAGATCTCGGAAACGCAGCCCGACTCGATGCCTGCGAGCAGTTCAGCCAGGCTGATGGTGTCCTCAATGACCGTCCGACCGGAGTCACGCAGCATGCGGATGATGGCGCTGCGGGTGGAGCCCTCGAGAATCGTGCCGGTCAGACGCGGGGTGCGCACCGTCCCGTCGGCGTCAACCACCATGATGTTCATGCCGCCGAGCTCTTCGAGATTCTCCTGCAAGACATCGTCGAGAAAGCAGACCTGATCACAACCTTGTACATAGGCCTCCCGCTGAGGAAGCAAGGAGGAGGCGTAGTTACCCCCGGTCTTGGCCGCACCCGTGCCTCCACGGCCGGCACGGTGGTATTCAGTGGAGACCCAGATGGAGATGGGCTCGAGGCCATTGGAGAAGTAGGAGCCCGAGGGCGAGGCGATGACGTAGTAGTCAACGATCTTCGAAGGGCGCATCCCCAGGAAGGCCTCAGAGGCGAAGGCGAAGGGACGTAGATAGAGTGACTCCCCCTGCCCTGAGGGCACCCAGGCAACATCGGCACGCACCAGATCCACCAGGGAGGCCACAAAATCCTCCTCTACCAACCCAGGCAAAGCCAGACGTCGGGCTGAGGCGTTGAAACGGGCCGCATTGTAACGGGGTCGAAAGGTCCACACCGAACCGTCATCGTGCCGGTAAGCCTTGATGCCCTCGAAGATCTCCTGGCCGTAGTGGAGTACGGCGGTCGCCGGGGACAGGCTGAGGTTGCCATAAGGGACAACGCCATAGTCACCCCACCCCTCAGCCTCAGTCCAGCGAGCGTGGGCCATATGGTCGGTGAAGTAGTCACCGAAGTGGAGGTTAGCCAGGACCACCGCACGCTCATCCTCAGCGACGGGCGACGGGTTGGCGGTCAGCGGGAAGCGACCGGCGATCGCATCGGCCTCAGGCACGGGAACCTCTGCGGCACGCGCCAAGGATGTGGATGCGAAGTCGTTCGAGGTGGCATCTGTCTCGGGCATGGCCCCACCCTACCGCCGAGACCACTGTTCGGACACATCCTTCCCATATTCTGACTTGCGAACAGGCAGCCCCGGCTCAGCCTATTGCCGCCACGGCCGCAGCAATGGCATCACCGATCTGACCGGTGGAGCGCTTCAGCCCCCGAGCACGGGCGACCATATCGGCTTTGACGCCGGCCTCCACCCGCAAGGCCGCATCGGGAAGTCCCAGGTGATCGAGCATGAGGGCCACGGCGCCGATGGTGGCGGTCGGGTCAGCCTTACCCTGCCCGGCAATGTCCGGAGCCGAGCCGTGGACGGGTTCAAACATGGAGGGGAAGACTCCCTCGGGGTTGATGTTGCCCGACGCAGACAGCCCGATGCCGCCGGTGATCGCACCGGCCTCATCGGTGAGAATGTCGCCGAAGAGGTTGTCGGTGACGATGACGTCGAAGCGGCCAGGGTCGGTCACCATGTAGATGGTGGCGGCATCCACATGACAATAGTCAACGACAACCTCGGGATACTCGGCAGCAACTGTCTCAACGGTGCGTCGCCACAAATCCCCGGCATAGACGAGCACATTGTGCTTGTGGACAAGCGTGAGGTGCTTGGCCGCCCTGACCTGCGCCTTAGCGAAGGCATACCGAACCAGGCGCTCCACCCCGTAGGCCGTATTGACACTGACCTCGGTGGCGATCTCGTGCACCGTCCCCTGCCGCACGACTCCGCCGTTTCCGCAGTACAGACCCTCAGTCCCCTCCCGCACCACGAGAAAGTCGATATCGCCGGGATCGACCAGCGGTGTCGGTACTCCCGGGTAGTGAACTGAGGGGCGCAGATTGACGTAGTGGTCCAGAGCGAAGCGCAGACGCAGTAGCAGGCCACGCTCAAGGACTCCTGAGGGAACGGACGGATCACCGACAGCACCCAGCAGGATGGCGTCGTGACCCTTGATGGCCTCAAGGTCCTCATCAGTGAGAGTCTGCCCGGTTCGACGCCAGCGCTCAGCACCCAGGTCGAAGATAGTTGACCGAACCGAGACTCCAGTACCCTCCAGCACCCGGTCGAGAACCTTGAGCCCCTCAGGGACAACCTCTTTGCCGATGCCGTCACCCGGGATCACTGCCAGTTTGATGGTCTGCCTCATGAGATCACCTTAAGACATGATCATAATACGAGATATTACGTCCACATTATGGAAAGAAAGGTGAGTTCGCGTTTCGACCGACGGTCGGTTAGTCTTGTCCCAGCAAGTACATCAAGGAGGAGCCATGCCACGCACCCACCGTTCCGCTGCTCAACGTCGCGAGGAGATCATCAACGCCGCACACACCCTGTTCACCACCAAGGGATTCCAGCCCACCACCATGGAGGACATCCTGGGGGTCGTGGGCATCGCTAAGGGGACGCTCTACTACCACTTCCCCAGCAAGGAAAAGATCCTCGAGGCCCTCGTCCTGCGCACCATAGGCCGGGTGGAGCGGCGTGCCCGTGAGCTCGCCGCATCATCGGCTCCAGCAGGGGACAAACTCAAGGCGATCATGGCCGCGATGCAGGTCGAGGGCACCGAGTCCGAGCTCATTGAGCAGTTCCACGCACCCGGCAATGCCGAGTTCCACCTGCTATCCATCACTGAGATGATCAAGCATCTGACGCCGATCATCGCCGACGTCATCATCCAAGGGGTGGATGAGGGAGTTTTCAGCACAGATAGACCCCATGACGCCGTCGAACTACTTCTGAGCGCCTCCGGAATCCTCTTGGACCACGAGATCATGGAGCCCAGCCAGGCTGATCTCGCCCGCCGGACTCAGAGCATCATCTGGGCGAGCGAGCTGCTTCTGGGAGCCCGTCCCGGCATTTTGTCCCCCATGGCGGAGGCAGACCTATGAGACGCGTCGGGCTGCTTGTTCTAGGATCATTCATCAACTCGTTGGGCACAGGCCTGACCGCCTTCGGGTTGGCTATCGTCATGCTGCGCGCCTACGGAACGGCATCGTCAGTATCCGCCGTCCAGATGAGCTCCTTCGCCCCCATCGTGCTTCTGGCCCCTCTGGGCGGTATCCTGGCAGATCGTTATGACCGCCGCCTCATGATGATCATTGGCGATGCAGGTTCGGTACTAGGGCTCGGCATTATCATCATTGCCCTGTACTCGCCCCGTCCATCGCTGGCCTGGGTCTGCGCCGGTGCCGTCGTCTCCTCGTGCCTGGCCGCCCTCACCGAACCCGCACTGAAGGCCAGCGTCACGGACCTGGTGACCGAGGAGGACTATGTACGTGCCTCAGGGCTCCTCCAGCTGGCCTCGGCGGCCAAGTACCTGTTAGCCCCCGCCGCAGCAGGGTTCCTCATGCCCATCATCAGCGCGAGGGGGCTCGTCCTGCTCGACGCCAGCACCTGTATCGTCACTGTGCTCTGCACGATCACCGTACGCCGGGCCCTGGCCGCGGAGGCACCGCAGCATACCGCCGTCCAGCGAGATGATGACCACGACGTCATGGCCGGATGGCGAACCATCATGTCCTCACCCGGTCTACGGACCCTTGTGACCCTCATGACTCTAGCCACCCTGGCCATCGGAGTTATGCAGGTACTCATCAAGCCGATCCTGCTTCCCATCGCGAGCACCTCGATGGTGGGCGTATTCGAGACAGTGGCGGCAACCGGCCTGCTCGTGGGAGCAGCACTGGTGACCGTCCGAAAGAATGCTCAGCCGACGACGCTGCTGGCCGCAGGGTTGGCCGGCACCGGCGCCGCAATGGTGCTGGTCCCCCTGGGGCCGGGCGCCTGGTGGGTAAGTGCATGCGGATTCCTCACCTTCGCGAGCCTGCCCCTGTCCCAGGCCGGGGCGGAGGTCCTAGTCCGCACCCGCGTCGACAATGCCCGGCAGGCACGCACCTGGGGAACCATCAGCTTGGTGACCCAGATGGGGTACCTGGTGGCCTATCCCTGCTCGGGAGTGCTGGTCGATCAGGTTCTTCAACCCCTGTTGGAGCCGGGGCAGATGCTATACACCAGTATCGGAGCAGTTGTCGGTACCGGTGCGGGACGCGGCGCCGCGCTACTCGTCGGACTCATGGGCGTGGTTATGGCCCTAGTGGCCCTCAGTGTCCATGTTCGACGCCATAGGCTCACCTAAAGTCAGGCAAGCATTGTAGAGACGACAGAGCAACACGGTGCCCCCGATGATCTGAGTCGAGTCATCAGGGGCACCGCTTCTAGACAACCTCAGCGGGCCACAGAGCCCTCGGTGTAATCCGTGTCAACATCGGCGCGCCAGGCGAACATGGAACGCACCTCGCGGCCGGTGGCCTCGATCGGGTGCGCCTCGCCCTCGGCCCGGAGCTTCTTGAACTCCGGGGCACCGGCGGCCTGGTCATCCATGAAACGCTTGGCGAAAGTCCCATCCTGAATGTCGGCGAGGACCTCCTTCATGTGCTCCTTGGCCTCGGGCGTGATGACGCGCGGACCGGAGACGTAGTCGCCGTACTCAGCGGTATCGGAGCAGGACCAGCGCTGCTTGGAGATGCCACCCTCGTTGATGAGGTCGACGATGAGCTTCATCTCGTGGCAGACCTCGAAGTAGG
>ERZ773075.480-NODE-480-length-30524-cov-12.7641_pt1 | contig 30524 bp, 31 predicted proteins | sample MGYA00580614_ERZ773075 | MGnify/ENA primary metagenome ERZ773075 (study PRJEB29015, sample SAMEA2738021) | human oral metagenome | biome: human oral; feature: human-associated habitat; material: dental | place: China | collected 2043 ...
TCTACGGCAAGGTCGCGTAACAGGCCGTCTGAAACGGCGGCGTGTTTCTTGCGGCGGTTGTGGACGCGCGAACGGGCGACGTATTGGTAGAGCTCGGATTCGGTGATAACGGCGATGGCACTTTGAGCGGCAACCGCTTTGCCCTCTCCCCAACCCTCCCCCACGGGGGAGGGGGCAGGCTGCTGTCGGATTTGCCCGTGCAGACTATTTTCGATGGGGTGCAGGCTGCTTTCGGTTTTCAGGTCGTCTGAAAAGGCGGCGGCATTCTGTTCCTTCTCCTGAGGGAGAGGGCTTGTTACGGCTAAGGAAAATTCGGTTTGGTCGGCAACCGCTTTGCCTTCTCCCTCGGAGGCGGGAGTAGGTTGCTGTTGGTTCGGGGATTGCAGCCCGCCCAGTTTGAATCCGTATGCCAACGGCGCGACCGTAATCATCAGCGGCTCGTGTGCCGATAAAAAGCCCTGCCAGTCGGACACAGGTTTGGCTTTCAAACCGTTTTGCTGCAAGAAGCCGAGCATGGTTTCGCGCCGTCCCAGACTTTCGGCGCACAGCAAAATCCGTCCTTCAAAGGTCGTCTGAAAATCCTTCAATGCCTGCAAAGGCTCGTCGGACTGGCGGTTGACGGCAAGATCGGGCAGGGCGTGTTCCTTGCCGGAAACATCGGGCAGCACTTGTCCGTAGTTTTTCAGACGACCTGCGAATACGTCGGCAGAGAGATACAAATGCTGTGGAAGCAAAGGCGGATAGGTTTCATCGCCCTGCGCCATGGCGTAACGCGATTTGACGTCGCTCCAAAAGCGGTTTGCCTCGGCATGAACGTCGCCCAAAGAGACAAACAGCGCATCCTCGCCGATATAGTCAAACAGCGTTTCCAGCTCGTTTTCAAAAAACAGCGGCAGATAATATTCCACGCCCGCGCCGAAATGGCCGTTGCTGACGGCTTTGTACACGGCGGCATCGTTCGGATTGCCATCGACTTCCTCGCGGAAGCGGCTGCGGAAGATTTTTTGCGCCTCGCTGTCGGTGGGGAACTCGTGCGCCGGCAGCAGGCGGATTTCGGAAACGGGCGAGATGGTGCGCTGCGTGTCCGTGTCAAAGGTTTTGATGCTGTCGATTTCATCGTCGAACAAATCGATGCGGTACGGCATTTCGCTGCCCATCGGAAACAAATCCACAATGCCGCCGCGCACGGCAAATTCGCCCGCCGCGACAACATGGGAAACATGGTTGTAGCCCGCATCTACCAAATCGGTTTTCAGACGGCCTATATCCAAAGTCTGCCCCGTTTTCAGCCAGAACGTGCGCCCCGCCAGAAACGGCACGGGCGGCAGCTTCTGCATCGCCGTGGCAACCGGCACAAACAACACGTCCGCCGCGCCGCTTTTAATTTGCCACAACGCCGAGAGCCGCTCCGACACCAAATCCTGATGCGGCGAAAAACGCTCGTAAGGCAGCGTTTCCCAGTCCGGCAGGAACACCGCCGTATCATGCGGACGGAAAAATCGCCATGCCGTCTGAAGGCGTAGCGCCTGTTCCGCATCTTGGGTCAAGACAACCTTGAGCTGCTTATGCGGCAAATAACGCGCCAAAGCCAAGGGCAGCGAGCCTTGCGAAAGATTGAGCCAACGGGATTTTTCACGGGGTTTTGGGATAGGGTAGGTCATGGCGTAGGGACAATGGCTTGTGGCAGCCGGAAAATTTTTCGGGCCGCCGTGGTGGGTTGTAAAAGCAGGATTTTAGCAGATTACAAGCGGATGCAAGGGATAGGATGGCTCGGGGGATTTTCAGACGGTCTTTGTGTGTCGGGAGGCTGTCTGAAAATGTTTGTCCGTAAAAACCGATATTGCAGGGAGATACCGCGATTTGAAATGGATAAACCGGATATTACGATTTATCCGGATAAGCCAATAATGGGCTGAAGTCCGCTTTCCAAATATCCAGTTCATGCAGTTGACCGTCGCTGTAAGAATATAGGGTTACCAAAACCGGAATTCCGTCTTTATCGTGAAACAGGTATTCGGCAATCAGGATGATTTTTAGCGGGCGTGTTTCGTTTGTATCGCTGGAAAACAGAAAACTGCCCATCGCGCCGTCGTCGAGCGTAGTGACGCTGTTGGAAAAACGGGTTTCCAATCGGGCATATTGAGGTTTTTTGTTGGACAGAAGAAGATTCAGTAAATCGGTTTCGTCTACTGTCATCGGGCGTTTGTTCAATGGCTCAACTCCATGTATCTGCTGAAAAAGAGATGGTTTGTCGAGATGTTTTCAGACGACCTTTGGCGGCAGGAAGTCATTCTAGCGGATGCAAGCCGGCAAAGACAGCGGCTGCTTCTTCAGACGGCCTGCAAAGGTTTGTGATAAGGTATAAAACGTTCCTGTTTTGGGAACGAGACCGTCTGAAAGTTAAAGGGAAAAATATGCCTACAGCAAAAAACAGGCGGCAGACATTTCATATTTGCGTTATACTTTTTTTTCCATCTGCATACTTTACTCATGAGAAAGGCACAAAATTATGATTTTAGAATTCATTAAAAAACTGTTTGGCGCTACCTCTTCGACTCAGCGCGGGGGTTGGAATGAGGAAGAGGGGGTATATTATGCCAAAGGCAGCTACGATAATGCAGTAGAGTACAACAATGAGTTAATGTGCATTGCCAACTTTATGCTCTACCATATGGAAGACATGAACAAGGCAATGGACAAACGCAATTACGCCCAAGCCGAAAAAGTCCGCTTAGAATGGATAGCTGCGATTCCTAATTACATCGAGCAAGCTGATAAATTAGGCGCATACAAAGGCGATGCATCCCTGCTGAATGATTTGAAGCGCCATCTGCGTTTCTTTAGTAACTTAATGGAAGACGGCTATAAAAAACTGATCCAAATCCGTGCTTCTGGCAAACATGGTTCGGAAGAGGACGAAGAGCAGTTGGACGAGAACAACGAAAAAATCTTGGATAGTACTAATAGGTTCAATGAAGTGAGCGATGAGTTTTTGGAAAAATTTGAAGACGAATAAATCGTATAGGCAAATTTTGTAAAACTTCTGTAAAACTTCTCTCTTTAACCACAAATCCTCTAGATTCCCTTCAGCAGAATTTAGAGGATTTTTTAATAAGCAGTTTTTCCACAAAAACACAGAGAATCGCTTATTGTTTAAAAGGTTTTTTGACAACTAGTATAGCGGTTTTTGCTACAAGTTTTCAGACGACCTTGTTCAAACCGCCACACCGGCCAATTTTCCAATAAACCCGGTTATCGCCAATGCCGCTACGCCCCATAAGCACACGCGCAAAACGGCAGGGACAACAGGCGCGCCGCCAAGTTTGGCGGAGACATAGCCCAGTCCGGCCAGTCCGCACAAAGTGGAAACCGCCAAGGCCGGAACAATGGCACTAGAAGCCGTCAATGCGACCAGTAAAGGCAAAATCGCGCCGGCACAAAATGAAGCGGCAGAAGCCAGCGCGGCCTGCATGGGTTGGGCGGCAGATGTTTCGGTAATGCCGATTTCGTCGCGCGCGTGGGCGGCGAGTGCATCGTGTTCCATCAAGGCTTTGGCTACCTCTGCGGCGAGCGGGTCGGACAAACCGCGGCGGCGGTAAATTTCCGTCAGCTCTTCCAACTCTGCATCAGGATTATTTGCCAATTCGTAGCGTTCTTTGTGCAAATCGGCTTTTTCCGTATCCGATTGGCTGGACACGGAAACATACTCCCCCGCCGCCATTGACACCGCGCCCCCGATAAGCGCAGAAACGCCCGTCAACAGCAGGGTTTGGAAATCTGGCGTGGCAGCGGCTACGCCCGTCAACAGCGAGGCAGTGGAAATCAGGCCGTCATTGGCACCCAATACGCTTGCCCGAAGCCAGTTGTTGCGGTCGCTAAAATGGCGTTCGCTGTGATGTGAATACATATATGCTCCGATAAATTGGCTGTTTCCAGATGATGATAACATTGTATTGTTTTTGAATTCAATGTCAGTTTATCCCTTCAAATCAAGCATTCTTAAATCTTTCTGCTGCCATTTCAAACCATAAAAACCAATACTCCTCTTTGGATTTTTTCAGACGGTCTGAACGCTTTTACAAGCAAATTTATTGTTCCAAGTCATGGCATTATCACAAGGCAGTTTTGTGCTGCTTGGTTTATCCGCTTAAAGATGCTATCTTTATGAATCTTTCCACTCCTCAATCCATTGAAAGGATGCACTATGGCTGAAGAAAACAAAATCAACGTGAACGATTTGCCTGAAGATAAAAAAGAGCAAACCGAAGAAACCGAACTGCCCGTTATCAACAACGAAGAAAAACGCGGCGGTCACAGCGAAGGCGGTTGCTGCGGCGCATGCGGCGGCTAATCTTCCCGACAAAGCCTCAAGGCCGTCTGAAAAGTCTTACTTTTCAGACGGCCTTTTCCTTTCTAAACACTTACAGGTAAATCAATGAAAGGATGCAGGAGAATAATTTAAACCCAACCGCGTTTGTGCTACATTCACATCTTTACAAACCACAACAATCTGCACCCGCAGACACATAAGGAAGAAAAAAATGTTTTGGTATATCGTCGGCTTTTTCGCCATTATCGTTTCCCTACTCGCCCTCTGGGTCAATGCCAGCGCGTTCGGTATGCAAGAGGACGGCACGCCGCAATCCGAATACGAAAAAATGTTGGGTCTGGGCGCGAAACTGAAAGACAAAGATACAGTTGCTAAGGAACGCGAAGCGGCGCGCTTTCATCCTGACGATTAAGCCTTATTAACTGGACAATCTTGCCGAACTGGGCTAATGTTCCAAACGCATAATGCACACCAACACAACTATACGAGAAGGTAAGAGAAATGACTGTACGAATCGAACACGATTTATTGGGCGACCGCGAGATCCCTGCTGAAGTATATTGGGGCATCCATACTTTGCGCGCCATTGAAAACTTTAAAATTTCCACACAAAAAATTTCCGACGTACCGCAATTTGTCCGCAGCATGGTCATGGTTAAAAAAGCCACTGCACAAGCCAACGGCGCATTGGGTGCCATCAAGCCGGAAATCGCGGCCGCCATCGAAAAAGCCTGCGATGAAGTATTGGTCAAAGGCCGCTGCCTCGACCAATTCCCGTCCGACGTTTATCAAGGCGGCGCCGGTACTTCGGTCAACATGAATACCAACGAAGTCATTGCCAACCTCGCATTGGAAGTCTTGGGACACGAAAAAGGCCACTACGACATCGTCAATCCGATGGACCATGTCAACGCCAGCCAATCCACCAACGACGCCTACCCTACCGGCTTCCGCCTTGCCGTGTATTACAGCATCGGCGAATTGCTCGACAAACTGGCTATCCTGAAAAACGCCTTTGCCGCCAAAGCCGAAGAATTTAAAGACGTTTTGAAAATGGGCCGCACCCAGCTTCAAGATGCCGTGCCGATGACTGCCGGCCAAGAATTCCAATCTTTCCAAGTGTTGTTGGAAGAAGAAATCCTCAACCTCGACCGCACCCGCTCCCTGCTGCTTGAAGTCAACCTCGGCGCCACCGCCATCGGTACGGGCGTGAATACGCCTAAAGGCTATGCGGCTTTGGTCGTTGAGAAACTCTCCGAAGTCAGCGGCCTGCCTTGCAAACTGACTGAAAACCTGATCGAAGCGACCTCCGACTGCGGCGCATATGTGATGGTACACGGCGCATTGAAACGCACGGCCGTCAAACTGTCCAAAATCTGTAACGACTTGCGCCTGCTCTCTTCCGGTCCGCGCGCCGGTTTGAAAGAAATCAACCTGCCTGAATTGCAGGCCGGTTCTTCCATCATGCCTGCCAAAGTCAATCCCGTGATTCCTGAAGTCGTCAACCAAGTCTGCTTCAAAGTCATCGGCAACGACACCACCATCACTTTCGCAGCCGAAGCAGGTCAGTTGCAGCTGAACGTTATGGAGCCGGTCATCGCCCAATGTATGTTTGAAACCATTTCCCTCTTGGGCAACGCCGCGGTCAACCTGTCCGACAAATGCGTTAAAGGCATTACGGTCAACCGCGAAATCTGCGAACACTATGTCTTCAACTCCATTGGTTTGGTCACTTATCTGAACCCATACATCGGTCACCGCAATGGCGACTTGGTCGGCAAAATCTGCGCCCAAACTGGCAAAGGCGTGCGCGAAGTCGTACTGGAACGTGGTCTGTTGAGCGAAGAAGAACTCAACCGTATCCTCTCTCCAGAAAACCTGATGAATCCTCATCTGTAATCAGGATTTGAAATAAAAGGCCGTCTGAAACTTTAAACGTTTAAAGTTTCAGACGGCCTTTTCGTATTGATATTGATTTTTATCGAATTTTTTTGCGAAATTCAGAATTAAAAGATAGCCTGACCGTCAGGTTTGATTTAACATGGTGTTGCCCCAGCCTGTTTCCTCATTAAGGTTATGCCGGTAATGATACCTCAAAAGGAACCGGATATTGGAATAACATCTTCATTTATTAGGAAAACCAGATGAATCAAATTACACGCGAACAAATGCTGCAAGTATTCGAAAATCGCTGCTCCACCCGTTATTACGATCCCAACAAAAAAATCAGCCAAGAAGATTTTGCAGCGATTTTAGAATTTGCCCGCCTCTCGCCCAGCTCTGTCGGCTCCGAGCCATGGAAATTCTTGGTGATTCAAAACAAAGCCCTGCGTGAGAAAATCAAGCCTTTCAGCTGGGGGATGCAATCGCAACTGGACGACTGCAGCCATCTGGTGATTATCCTTGCCAAGAAAAATGCCCGTTACGATACCCCGTTCTTCCGCAGTGTTGCCGAACGCAGGGGCCTGCAAGGGGAGCAGCTGGAAAAAGCATTGGCAAGATACAAAAGCTTCCAAGAAACCGACATTAAAATTGCCGACGACCAACGCGCACTCTTCGACTGGAGCGGCAAGCAGACCTATATTGCTTTAGCGAATATGCTCACAGGCGCAGCGGCCATCGGCATTGATTCCTGCCCAATCGAAGGCTTCAACTACGACAAAATGAACGAAGTATTGGCAGCAGAAGGCCTGTTTGATGCCAATGAATGGGGTGTATCCGTAGCGGCAACATTCGGCTATCGAGCCAAAGAAATCACCAAAAAATCACGCAAACCGATTGAAGAAATGGTGACTTGGGTCGAATAAGTAGTTTGTATTCTCAGGGCGGCGAATGCCACCCTTTTACTTTTCTTAAAAGTGAAGCAAATTCCGTAACAACAAATACTCCTAAATTTAAAATCAAAAAGGCCGTCTGAAACCATGTGTCAGAAATCCTAGATTTCATTTCACACCGTTTCAGACGGCCTGATTTAATACGTTTTTACTTAAAACGATACTTTCAAACTGCCGTAGAAGGCACGGCCATGCTCGTTGTAGGTCTGAGCGCCGTTGCCGGTGCGGTACAGTTTTTTGTCGAACAGGTTGCTGATGCCCCCGCGCACGGCCACGCGTTTGTTCCAGTTGTAGCCGGCGTTGATGCCCCAGATGCCGTAAGAAGCAACTTGTGCCTGACTGTCGGACAGTTTGGCGATGTTACCCTGTCCGTGCAGTTCGATGTCGTTTACGGCAACGCTGCGCGGTTTGGTGCGGCCGTAATGGGTAAAGGTCAGGTTGGCGTCGAAACGTTCGTTCGGCGTCCAGGCCAGCGTGCTGTTGATGGTGTACTTCGGTACCAGCGACAGGGGGTTGCCTTTCGCATCTACGGATTTGCGCATGTAGGTGAAGTTATTGCTCCATTTCAGCGTGTCGTGTAGGGGCAGTACGAGGTTGCCTTCGATACCTTCGATGGTGGCTTTGGGTGTGTTCGACCATTCGAGCAGCCAGTTGCCGTTGCTGTTGATGGCAAGCGGGCGTTCTCCGATGACGATTTTATTGCGGTAGGCGTTGTGGAAATAGGTGGCGGAAGCCTGCCAGCCGTTGCGGGTGAATTCTGCGCCAATTTCTTTGTTGACGCTGGTTTCGGGTTTCAGGTTGGCGTTGCCCATGTAGTAGCAGCTCAGGCTGCGTCCGCCTGCGGCCAGCGGGCAGCCGAGTCCGCGGGTGTATAAAATAAATTCGGGGTTGCTCTGATACAGGTTCGGGGCTTTATAGGCACGGGCAATGCCGCCTTTAATCAGCCAGTTTTCGCCGATTTGCTGCGAGAAGTTTAATGCGGGACTCCAATTGCCGCCGCTGACGCTGTTGTGGTCGAAGCGGAGTGCGGGAATCAGGTGGGTTTTGCCGGTCAGAGAAATATTGTCTTCAATGTAGGCAGCCCAGTTGCGCTGGGAGGTTTTGCCGCCACGGTGTTCCGATACGCCGGGGAAGGTGTTGACAATCACGCGCGGCGGCCGGCCAGAGCCGCCCGGAATGCGGTCTATCAGACTTTGCGAGTTGGAGGCGGGATCGTCCAGTTTGCTGTCGGTAAATTCCGCGCCAACGGTTAGGACGTTGTCCACGCCGAGTTTGAACGGAATATTGGCTTCGCTGCTCAAACGCAGGTTTTTCAGACGGCTTTGAACGAAATTCAAGCCTGTGTAGCTGCCTTCGGGGCCGCCTGCCAGGCCTTCGGGCAGGTGGCTGTTGGTGGTGCGTTCGTAGCTGATGATGTTTTTGGTGTCGCCCCAATCCCATGCGCCGTCATGCGTCAGTGAGAAGGCGGAACGGTAGAGGCGGGCGGTTTCGGCTTTGGAACCAACCAGGCCGTTATACAGTGCCAATGTGTTGGCCGGCGGGTTGCTGTTTTGCGTGTCGCCGTTGTAGATGTTGCCCTGGCGGCTGTAGCTGCTGTCGAAAACCAGGGTTTGCGACGGGCTGATTTTCCATTGCAGACGGCCGGCAATGTCTTTGTTGCGTACGCCTTCCACGCCTGCCGCAACCAGCCTGCCGCTGCGTCCGGCGTTGATGTCGGCGGAGTCGGCATCGGTTTTATTCAGGTTGCCGTAGATGCGGAAACCCAATACGTCCTGAACAATCGGGCCGCCGAGGTTAAAGCCGATGCGGCGGGTTTCGCCTTCCTTGCTGTCTTGCGGCTGGTTGGCATACAGGTTGATTTGGCCTTTGAATTCTTTCGGTACTTTTTTGGTAACGATATTGACCACGCCGCCCATTGCGCCGGAGCCGTAACGGGTTGCCGCCGGACCGCGCAAGACGGTAATGGATTCGATTTCTTCAACCGGCACCCAGTTGCTGTCGCCACGCGTATTGCGTTCACCGCGCATACTGATACGCTCGGACTGGCGTGAATTAACCGGCTTGCCGTCAATCAAAATCAAAGTGTTTTCAGGGCCCATACCGCGCAAGTCGATTTGGCGTTTGTTGCCACGCTGACCTGTTGCCGTATTGCCGGTCAGGTTGACACCCGGCATGGTGCGGACAAATTCGGAAATATCATTGGCTGCAGGGCGTTTGTCGATGTCATCTTTAGAAATACGCGATACGCCGAGCGATTGTTGCAACTGCTTCTCGGCAGTAACGTAAACGGTATCGACTTCAGCCTGCTCAATGGCTTTCTCTTCAGCTGCGTGTGAGAATGCACTAATTAACGCCAAAGGCAAAATGGCGAGTGTGAATGTCTTCATTGCATTGTTTCTCTTGGTTTTGTTTGTTTAAAATTAAAATTATTTTTGATTTTAAATAAACTTAACAGAGTTTTCAATGCAATTAAGAGTGATTTACAATTAATATTTAAATTTTGTTAATAGAATTAACAAAATACCAAACAACTAAAAAGGCCGTCTGAAACAGCATGAAACGAAATCCGAGATTTCCATCATACCGTTCAGACGGCCTTATTCAATTTTTAATTATTTGCCTGCTGCTTTTTGCAGAATAGCATACAATTCGTCTTTGAGTTTGAGTTTGGCTTTTTTCAGCTCTTCAATCTCTTCGGCACCGCTGGTAACAGGGTTGTTAACCAAACCGGTGATTTTATCGTCCAGCTCATTGTGCTCGTCAAACAAACGAGCAAAGTGTGCATCTTCTTGTTTCAGTTTAGAAATCAAATCGCGATATTCTGGAAACATTTTGTTTTCCTCTCTTGTTAATTAAATAAAAAAGTACTGCTGTCAAAAACTAGGACGAATCAATCTTTAGCTTCATTATAACAAACACGGGCGTTTTATCCAGTCTTTTTTAAGTCGAAACTGTTTTACATCAAAATTAATAATATCAACATAAGTTAGCGCCAAAATAGAAAGAAACGGCTTTATAGACGGCTTGCCGACTTGGGCATACAATCGGGCTTATGCGTTTACATAATGGTCGAACCACCCTATTCCGTCATATCAACGGCATGGATGGACAATTTATCCTGCTTGAGAACCATCCTTCATGGATGCCGGTCAATGATGCCGATTTCAACCATGCCGCGCCCCTGCCCGACGGTTTGGCCGTACACGAAGAATCGTTTTATCCATTTGAAATAATAGATACCGAATCGGCAGACAATATCAAAATCTTCAGCGAAGAAGCCCTACGGCTGGAGAAAGAACGATTAAATGCGGTAGCCTTGGTAGAACTGGCAAAAAATCTTAACGCCGCCCAAGCAGAAGCCGATTTAGCCGCACTTCTGGAAAAAATGGATTTTCATTTAAAACAAGATGATATTTTCAAATAAACCCTTCAATCACAGGCCGTCTGAAACCAAACACCAGACACAATTGTTGACAATGCAAGAAAAATAGTTCATCTTGAACCAATTCGCAGCACTCCATCCCATATTTTCAGCCCATCACAAAGGAATCGAGAACATGTTTTCAAAAAGCGTTACCCTCGCACAATATGACCCCGATTTGGCAGCAGCCATCGCCCAAGAAGACAAGCGCCAGCAAGACCACGTCGAGCTGATCGCCTCTGAAAACTACGTCAGCTGTGCCGTTATGGAAGCCCAAGGTTCGCAATTGACCAACAAATACGCTGAAGGCTATCCTGGCAAACGCTACTACGGCGGCTGTGAATACGTTGATATTGTTGAACAATTAGCGATTGACCGCGTAAAAGAACTGTTTGGTGCCGCTTATGCCAACGTTCAACCGCACTCCGGCTCCCAAGCCAACCAAGCCGTGTACGCTTCTGTTTTGAAACCGGGCGACACCATTTTGGGCATGTCTCTGGCACACGGCGGCCACTTGACCCACGGTGCAAGCGTTAACATCTCCGGCAAACTCTACAACGCCATTACTTATGGTTTGGATGAAAACGAAGTTCTCGATTATGCCGAAGTAGAACGCTTGGCTCTTGAACACAAACCCAAAATGATTGTGGCCGGCGCATCTGCCTACGCGTTGCAAATCGACTGGGCAAAATTCCGCGAAATCGCCGATAAAGTTGGCGCATACCTCTTTGTCGACATGGCGCACTATGCCGGCCTGATTGCCGGCGGCGAATATCCTAACCCCGTGCCATTCTGCGACTTCGTAACCACCACCACCCACAAAACCCTGCGCGGCCCTCGCGGCGGTGTGATTTTGTGCCGTGACAATACGCATGAAAAAGCGCTGAACTCTGCCATCTTCCCAAGCTTGCAAGGCGGTCCGCTGATGCACGTTATCGCTGCCAAAGCCGTAGCATTTAAAGAAGCGTTGCAACCTGAGTTCAAAGAATACGCAAAACAAGTGAAAATCAATGCTGCTGCCATGGCGGAGGAGTTGGTCAAACGCGGTTTGCGCATCGTTTCCGGCCGTACCGAAAGCCACGTTTTCCTTGTTGACCTGCAACCGATGAAAATCACCGGTAAAGCTGCCGAAGCCGCTTTGGGCAAAGCACACATCACCGTCAACAAAAACGCTATTCCGAATGATCCGGAAAAACCATTCGTTACCTCCGGCATCCGCATCGGCTCCGCCGCCATGACCACACGCGGCTTTAACGAAGCCGATGCGCGCGTATTGGCGAACTTGGTTGCAGACGTATTGGCCAACCCTGAAGACGAAGCCAACCTCGCCAAAGTCCGCGAACAAGTGACTGCTTTGTGCAATAAATATCCGGTTTACGGCGCATAAGCATTTCCGACCTGGATAAAATAACAGGCCGTCTGAATGTTCAGACGGCCTTTTTTTATTTCAACTTTTCTTTTAAATTTCAAAACTGTTTGCTTCGCTGACTTTGCGTATCATGCCTGCCGCGACAGTATGGTTGGTGGCTTCGTCAATCAAAATAAACGCGCCTTGTGCATGGTTATCTTCGTATGCGGCAGCGGCGAGTGGCTGCTGGGTTTTGAAGCTGATGCTGCCGATATCGTTGAGCTTGAGCGTTTCTGCGGATTCGGCAGCGCGATTAAGTTTGTCCACTTCTCGTGATTTCTCAAACTGACTGCTACTTTAAACAGGCCGTCTGAAAATGGGAAAGAATGTTTGGTTGTTAAAAAGCTGTTTTCGTTATATCGCAAAGCTATGGGATGTTGCCTCACGCCATCTGTTTTCCCCGAGTCGCCAACCAACACACAATCGATCCTAAGCACACCATTCCCGCCCCCTGCCAAAACGTCATGGACAACGGCGCGCTAATCACAAATGATGACACCACCGCAGACAACACTGGAATGAAATAAGATGCGCCAGCCAATACGGTCAGGTTGCCGCGCGAAATACCGATATTCCACACCGCATAGCCCAGCCCCATGCAAGATGCGGCGGCAACGGCATAGCTGATTGATACGGCGTCAAAATTCAACGTATTCACGCCGCTGAGAAAGTATTCGACCCACAACAGTATCGACACCAGCGCAAAGAAAAAGCCGACGCTGCTGCCTTCCGCTTTCACGCGCGCCGTCAGCGTACAATATGCCGCCCAAAACACTGCGTCCGCAAATGCCATAATGTAGCCGCCGGGATTGGTGCGGACATTGTGGTAAATACCAGAAACCGACAAGCCGACATCGCCGCCCAGTACAGTGGCAATCCCAAAAAACGACAGCACAAAGCCGATGACTATCCACCATTTTGACGGCTGTTTATTGAAATATACCGCCCCAACGATGGTAAACGTCGGCCACAAATAATTCACCATGCCAATTTCCACCGCCTGTCTTGCGTTTTGTGCAAAGCCGACCGACAGCGACAAACACAATTCGCAGCCGACAAAAAACACGCTCGCCCAAAACAAATAGCTGCGATTGTAATTGCGCAAATGCGGCCGGCCGAAAATCAGCCAAATCAATATGGTGGACAAGGTGTACATCATTGCCGCGCCGCCCACTGCCCCCATATGCAGGCTCAAAGAGCGTATCAGAGAAATGACGAAGCTCCACAAGGCAACGGCAAGCAGCCCGATGGCAGTGGCTTGTTTGGATGAAATGTTTTGAGATAAGAAATGAATCATGGCGTATGTGCTGAAGATGGTTTTATTAGGTTTATCGTAGTTTGAATATATCGTTTCTACATTAATTATTTTAACGTTTTCAAGGCCGTCTGAAAATGATTGCTTCAGACGGCCTTCTATTTGCAATTAGTCCTAAACATGACTATAATCCGTATCTAATTAGTCAATATAGAGACCAATTTATGAATCAACTTGACCAACTCGGTATGCGCATCAGCCACATAGACAGCGCATTCGACCAATGGATTAAACAGCAAAACACCAACTACAATACCTTTGCCGTTCTCTACACCTTAGCCACCGAAGGCAGCCGCACTCAAAAATACATAGGCGAAGAATGGAGCCTGCCCAAGCAAACCGTTTCCGGCACATGCAAAACGCTGGCGGAACAAGGCTTGCTGACATTTCACGAAAGCGAACAAGACAAACGCGAACGCTTATTGTCGCTGACCGAGCAAGGCAAGGAATCCGCAGCACCATTGGTGCAAAATATGCAGGAATTCAGCAAACGAATTTTTACCGCCTTCGGTGAAAAACGTGCAGCCCGGCTGTTTGCCGATTTGGACGCGTTGGCCGAATTAATGGCGCAAACCCTCAATACTAAATAAGGAGGGCAACCATGTGGAAAATGTTGAAACACATCGGTCAAACACACCGCCGCAAACTCATCACAACCTTCTCTCTCGTCGGCTTGGATAATCTGCTCTTGCTGGTATATCCCGTGTTTGGCGGCTGGGCGATTAATGCCGTTATGGATGGCAAAGTCTGGCAGGCAATGTTGTATGGTGTGGTGGTTTTATTAATGTGGATAATCGGCGCCGCCCGCCGAGCAGCCGATACGCGTACGTTTACCCAGATCTATACCGAAATCGCCGTCCCGGTCGTTTTGGAACAGCGCAAACGAGAAGTACCGTATTCCGCCATTACCGCACGCGTCGCCCTATCGCGTGAGTTTGTCAGTTTTTTTGAAGAACACCTGCCCATCGCTGCTACTTCGCTGGTCTCCATCTTCGGCGCATGTATGATGTTGCTGATATTGGAATTTTGGGTGGACGTATTGGCTGTCGCGATACTTGCCCTGTTTTTATGGTTGCTGCCGCGTTTTGCCGCCATCAGCGAAAACCTATATTTCCGTTTAAACAACCAACTTGAACGCGACAACCACCTTATCCGCGACGGCAACGAGCGTCAGCTCTACCGCCACTATGGCTGGGTTGCCAAACTACGCGTGCTGATTTCCAACCGCGAAGCCTTAGGCTATCTCAGTATCGGCATGGCGATGAGCGTATTGTTCGGCTTCGCCTTTATACACATGACGCTTAAAGGCTATGGCAGCGCCGGCCATATCTATTCCGTCAGCACTTATTTATGGATGTTTGCAATGAGTTTGGACGATGTACCGCGCTTGGTCGAACAATACTCCAATCTAAAAGATATCGGGCAACGCGTTGAACTCTCAGAAGAAAACAATCTTTCCAAGGCCGTCTGAAACCTTAACATACTATCAGGACATATTATGAGTTGGTTTTATTTAATCTTAGCCGGTATGATGGAAATCGGCTGGCCATTGGGCTTAAAGCTGGCACAACAGGAAGGCTACCGCTGGCATGGCTTTGCCGCCGCGCTTGCCTGCATCGTCGGCAGCGGATACCTCCTTTACCTTGCCCCAAAAAGTATTCCGATGGGTACAGCCTACGCCGTCTGGACAGGCATAGGCGCGGCAGGGGCATTTTTGGTAGGCGTTGTATTTTTCAACGATGCCGCAAACTTCGGCCGCTGGCTCGGCGCATTTCTCATCATCGCCGGCGTCATAGTGATGAAACTCTCCAGCGGAAACTGAAAATCTCGTTTCTATCCAATCTAAGGCCGTCTGAACGAGCATGTTCAGACGGCCTAATACCTTCCCGAATATAACAAAATCATCTTAAATTAAAACCAAGCATTCTTTCCTTTTTTCAGACGGCCTGTTTAAAGTGGCGACTGTCCATTATTCAAACAATCGGTTATAGCCGTCCAACAAAGGAATCCAAATGAGCCAAGCCAATCCGCTTCCACCCGAATTCTCCGCCCAACTCTCCACCCTATCTCCCACCCAGCTTGCCTGGCTCTCCGGCTATTGCTGGGCGCAAAGCCAAGGCATATCCGGTGCAGCAGCCGAACCATCTGCCCTGCAAACAGCCGCCTCGACAGTCAGCCGACGCGTATTAATCCTCTCCGCCTCACAAACCGGCAATGCCCGCAGCGTTGCCGAATCATTACACGCCAAACTTCAAGCCGCCGGCGTAGAAGCCCACCTCAGCAGCGCAGGCGATTTCAAAAGCAAAACCCTGCCCGACGAAGACATCGTCCTTTTGGTTACCTCCACCCAAGGCGAAGGCGAACCGCCCGAAGAAGCCCTGCCCCTGTACAAATTCATCTACGGCAAAAAGAAACCCGATCTCAGCAAACTGACCTTTGCCGTCTTGGGCCTTGGCGACTCCTCCTACCCAAACTTCTGCCAAGCAGGCAAAGATTTTGATGCCAAATTTGCCGAACTGGGCGCAGGCCGTCTGAACGACTTGGGCATTTGCGACTTAGAATTCCAAGCCGATGCCGACGCATGGATTGCCGCCGTCGTACCCAAAGTGGCCGAATTAACCGCCCAAGCAGCAAGCCCAAGTCCAACCGCCGTACCAAACGACTCAGCAAGGCCAAGCAGCGGCACCGTGTACACCAAAGAAAACCCCTACACAGCCACCCTATCCGTGCGCCAAAAAATCACCTCGCGCGACGCGGAAAAAGATGTCGAACACATCGAAATCGACCTCAGCGGCTCAGGTTTGCATTATCAGGCAGGCGACGCGCTCGGCGTATGGCCGCTTAATGCCAGCGACCTCGTTCAAGAAATCCTCGACCTCAACCAACTGAACGGCAACGAAACCATCCAACTTTCAGACGGCCGCGAAACCGACATCCGCACCGCCCTGACCGAATCCGCAGACATTACCCAAAATACACCCGCCTTCGTCCAACAATACGCCGAATTAACAAACAACGAAGAACTCAAAACCATAGCCGCAGATAAAGCCCAACTGGACGCCTACCTCGCTGCCACACCGCCCGTCGGCGTATTTGCCGCCCATCCACACCCACTTGATGCGCAAACCCTATACAGCCTCTTCCGCCCACAAACCCCGCGCCTTTACTCCATTGCCTCTGCACAAGGCGAAGTCGGCGAAGAAGTCCACCTTACCGTAGGCGTCGTCCGTTTCGACCACCACGACCACACCTACACCGGCGCAGCATCCGGCTATTTGGGCGAACGCCTCGAAGAAGGCAGCGAAATCCGCATTTTTGTCGAACCCAACCCCAACTTCCGCCTGCCCCAAAACGGCGACACCCCCATCATCATGATCGGCGCAGGCACAGGCATCGCCCCCTTCCGCTCCTTCATGCAACAACGCGCCGCCAATGGCGACAGCGGCAAAAACTGGCTCTTCTTCGGCAACCAACGCCTGGCCGACGACTTCCTCTACCAACTCGAATGGAGCGAATGGCGTAAAGACGGCCTCCTCACCCGCGCCGACCTCGCATGGAGCCGCCAAGGCGAACACAAAGTCTATGTCCAACACAAAATCGCCGAACACTCCGCCGAAGTTTGGAGCTGGCTGCAACAAGGCGCACACATCTACGTCTGCGGCAACGCCGCACGCATGGCACGCGATGTCGAAAACGCCCTGATCGAAGTCATCGAAACCCAAGGCAAACTCAGCCGCGACGAAGCCGAAGACTACCTCAACGACCTGCGCGAAGACAAACGCTACCAACGTGACGTTTATTGATTGGATAAACAAAAATAAAGGCCGTCTGAAAGCTGAATTTCAGACGGCCTTTTGATCCTTATCGTTTTCCCGAAAACATCTTAAATAAACCTGACAACATATTACCTTGTTTTAGCTCCAAATTTTGACTTCCGCATTTGCCACATTGTCCAGGCTTGGGCAACAACATATCCGATCCCTTAGATGCCTCACGCTGCCAACCGCAAGACAGACAAGTCCAATAAACATCTTGGTGGGGTTTAACTGCCATATCAATCCTCCTTTACAAACGGATAAAACGGCTTGCCCCAATCCTTATCGGCATTTTTCTGAATAATCGACAGCATTACCGGCAGGATGCTGCCCAAAATCTTACAGGCATCCTTTAATTGTTCGCGATTGGCGCTACTATTATAAGTCGCACCGCCATGCACCATCTGATTACGCAAAGTGTAAAGCCTGTCAAACAACACAAACAAGACCGTTGCCGTATCCTGCGCGGCCAAAGCCGCATTTACTTTACGCCGCTCTTTTTCAAAGCATTCCAAATAAGCGGCTTCGGAAATATAGCCGTTATGGAAATCCCAAAATTCCTGAAACACATAGCGATTGCCCAATAAAGATCGAATCGCACCCGAAAATTCCTTCCACACCAAAGCATAAATCTGCTTATCCGTATCCAGCGCACAGACCTTATTTAAAAAAGTCTGAAATTTGTTTCGATCTGCAGGCATGGTTCGTCCGTCCAGCTCATAAGCATAAGCCGCATTAAACGCAATCCACATAGACTGGAAAGCAAAATCCCAATCCTGTACCGACCATCTTTCCTCCGCCTTTTCCAGCCAGCTCAAAGAGCGGTGGATACGCAAGCGGAAGTGTTCCGAGTAAGTATTTTTATGGTCTTGATAATATGTCTTGATTCCAGATAAATTCATTGCCATTTCCTTTTAGCGTATCAATAAATTCACTTCATATGCACGGAATATCCTAAAGCAAATCATAATACACCCTTCATAATATTTTCTTAAAAATAATATATTGCACTTACTGAGGCCGTCTGAATGTTCAGACGGCCCAAGCCATCAATTAAACAAATGAATAATAATTATTCTTTTCTTTTCGGACAGCTCCCGCCTTAACCAAACTAACTAATGCTAAAGCAGCATATTCCCCCTTATAGTGTTCTGTCCAATCCTCAAAATCAAAATAGTGCTGTGATTCTATCAAAGCTTTTATTGCCTTAAGTTGTTCATCCAACAGATTAATATTATTGTGACGTTGCAAAAACTTATTAAAAATTTCTTTATCCGGTAAAACAAATCGGTATGTTTTAATTGGATTACTTCCTCCTAATAACATATTTCCAAGACCAAATTTATTTTTCTTGCTTCCATCATCAATACAACGGATTATTCCAGCTTCACAAAGTGCATTCAAATCATCATCACAGCTGTACTTTTTATGAGCAAAAGGAAAGTAATCATTAGAAACATGAGGAAAGAAATTATTATAAACATCCTCCCATTCTGTAGATGTAAATACTTCTTTATTCTCGCTTAAAAGTGCACCTACAGTTAATTCGATTTTAGAATCACCTATTAGCCTATTTCCCCAATACCCCCAAAATCTAGCACTTAATTCTGTTGAATATGTTTTCTTCTCATTTGAAGGCTGCTCATCCATCAATTCATCGGGCATTTGCTCCTTTTGGGTTAACCGAACAAATTTCTCATCCAGCTCGATTTCATCCTGCGTCCAATTTTTACGTTTAACCTTGCTTGGCTGACCAAATACCTGCTCAATTGCCGCCACAATCTTCATTGTGACTGTTTCCAATTGTTTCAGATGTTCTTCTTTTTGCTTGATGGTAAAGATAGAATTCATTTTGCCGAGCTTTTCATACAAATCCGAACTCAGGTCATCAAAGCCGTTTTCTAACAAATCCAACTTGAAGCCGCTTAAAGTCTCATTGATTTGCTTGTTTTCCTTGATGGTACGCAAAATAGCACGTTGATATTTTTCATCTACGGCAAACAATCTTTGCATAAGCAAGGTTTGCTTTTCAGACGGCTGATCCAGGCTGGCAAGAAAAGCATGCAGCGACTGTTTGTGATACGAATACTCTTCTTTCGTAATAGAACTGTATGCAGAAATACCGGCAATTTCGATATCGTAATCGTCCAAAGTATCAGCAATTTCTGCCATAATTTCTTCAAGCTGGTCATATGGGCGCAAATCTGCTTTATTTAGAACGATATAGAGCGGTTTTTGGCTGTATTGCCCTGCATGATCTAAAAAGTCCAAATCGCTTTTTGAAATCGTACCGTTGGAATCCAAACCAATCAGCCACAACAAAGCCTCGGAATTTTGGACAAACTCTTGCGCCGTTTTTACATCTTCCGCCGTATGTCCGTCTGCCACATCAGACGGGTTGTATCCCGGCGTATCGATAAAGCACAAATGCTCAAACTTCATCGGCGTCGTCATAAACACAAAAGGCATGATGGTTTTAAGATTGAAACCAAATGACCGGATAAAATTATGAGACAATTTTTGTTGAAAATCAGGATCAATCTTCAGCAAATCAATCACACCACCGTTCTGACTGCAACCGATCACGCCGTTTTCCTGACCGTTTAAGGCATAAGTCGGAATGGCAGTAGTCGGTTCGATGCCGATGGGCAGGCGGATATTGGGATCCTCAAACAAACTGCTGATAAATTCGGATTTACCGGCGCTAAAACCTCCGGCAATGGCAATCGAGCGTTTTTTGTAAAATTCCGGGTAGGCGCCAATGACTTTTAATTCATCACCAATTGCCTGCAATTCTAAAAATGCCGCCGCTTCATCTTTCAAGGAATCTTCCTGATTGGCAAACTCTAAAAAATCTCCTTTCAAAAGACAAAAATACTCTCGAACACCGGGATTCAGATTATTGGCCGATAAAAGGTCTGCAATCAAAGTCTGACGCAATTCGCTTTCCGACAAATTTCTTTGTAATTGAGCTAATTTTTGTTGTGCCTGCTCAAGCTGTTTTTTCAATTCAGGCAGCTCTTGCTCTGCCTGATTCAATTGTTCTTGCATGATGTCTATGCTCTTAAGTTGCTGTTTGATTTGTTCAAGAATTTCCAAGGCTTGTTGTTTCTTACCAAACATCAAGCCCAAAGGAATGCTTGGACTGATCCATTCTTTCAATTGATCTACTGAATGATGAGACATATTTATTCCTTGCAGGCCGTCTGAATTTTTCAGACGGCCTGATTGATTTTGATTAAGCGGCAGACTGCATCAAGCCTGCCAACTCTTTCTGAATACCTTGATAATTAAATAAGCTCGCTTCTTTATTTTCAATTTCACTCAGCAGTTGTTTCAGGTTATTTTCCAGATCTGCGGTCAACTCTTTCGCCAAGTCAATTTTTTTAAGGTTGCTTACCAAAGTTGTCATATAGGCAGAAATATCTTTATTAACCATGCCTTTAAGATTGGAAATATAATCTTCTGCATCATCAATAAATGATTCTGCCTCATAACCTGTTAACTTACCTGTCTTTTTCAGGCTTTTAGGTATATCGTCTTCTAATTTAAATGAAGCCTCAGGAATACGCGCCAAAACATTTTTTACCGCACGGGCAATAATATTGACATCCAACTCTCCGTCACCCATTGCCTCCCTCAACGCGCTGACGACTTGGCTGTAGATTTTCTTTTTCCAAGCCTGTGAATAGCTTTCGGACAAATGGCCCAATTCATCTTCCAAATTAGAACGGATTTCTTCAATTGCGCGACGAATCGGTTTGGCTTTTACCGTAGTGTAGGAATGAGAACGTGTTTTAGTGACCGTTTTTCCACCATCAAAAATATCTAAAAGAGTACCCAACCCACCACGCTTCTCTTTAACTTGATACTCTTCGTATTCGGTTTCTGAACCCTGAGCATCATCAGAAACACTGTCAAAACGGCGCATTTCACTTTTCAATTTGTCTTTTAATTGTTTGCTCAAATTCAGTTTGATATCCAAAATCAAATCATCATACACACCGCCCACATTTGTATCGATTGTGGCTTGCTGATTTTTGAGTTCGGCTTCTTGCTTGCGCAATTCGTCCACATCGGCATGCTGAATCTGATGAATCTGCTCATTGATGCGCTCGGCCCATGCTTTTAAATAGCCTTGTAATGCGGTACGTTTGCCATTTTCAAAATCAATGCGCCGTTGCGCCAAAATTTGTTCTTTATTGGCAGTTACTTCACTCACTATTTGATGTATCTGATGAATATTGGCCAATTGGTTTAATGCATTTTTAGCCAATTCCTCATGACTGAAAACATCAGGGAATTTTTGATTCAAATTGCGCCATACGTGTTGCAAATTGGCATCCCAAGTATGTTGTTCATCAAAACGCTGCTGTATTGAAAACGCTACGCTTGAAGAGCAAATAACGTTGTTTTTGCTCAACTTGTCCGCAGCCACTTTCATTGACGGATATTCTTGGACTTGTTTGGCCAAAACATTACGCGCATGCTTGGTCAAATTGTCAGAAATATGTTCCAAAACATGAATAGGATCGCTCAAGCCTTGACTTTCACTTCCAAACAATTGGTTATCTACCTGGCTGGCGATAAGATAAGCCTGCTGCGTCCCCTCTTTGGTCGTTACCCGATGCATCAAATCGGTATCCTCGCTGCTGAGGAATTGGCCCGAAGGAGAAACAATCAATACGACGTCGCAATCTTGCAGCAATTGCTCGGTGCGTTCGCCACGAGATGTCACAGGGTCATTAATTCCCGGGGTATCAATGATTTGCAGGCCCTGCAAACCTTTTTCCGGAATATGCAATGTAACGGACTTGGTAAACGGCATGAATGCACCGCTTGACCCAACAAATTGGTTCAATACGCCATTCATCAGCTCTTCCACACTACCCGCTGAAATCGTACGGTATTGCTCCAAATCACTTAATGATTTGCCTGATTCTTTAATACGGCAATATTGATCATATGAAGCAAAAGACGGATCGTCCTTCATCTCCCGCTCGGCTTGAGATTTGGCTTTATTGCGGCATTCTTGCTGCTCTTCCGCCGATAAAGAATTAACACCTTTTTTTCTCTTAATTCTCTCAGCATTTTCCAGCTCTTTTTCTTTAACTTTGCTATCTAACGCTTTTTGGAATAAATCATATTTGACTTTAATTTCATCAATGTCTTGTTGGGTAAAAAAGTCTACTTCTGCGCTGACATTTTCACTGTATTCCATAATGGTCAGCGCGGCTGTCATTGGTGTGGCGGCTTTAGGCAAAATATCGTTACCATTGAAAAGTAAGGCATTGAGCATGGAGCTTTTCCCTGCCTTCACACGCCCAATAATACCGATACGCAACACACGGCCTTGTTCTGCAAAGCTATCTAAAACTCTCTGCCACTCTTCGCTTTTCTGAATTGCATGCTCCTGCTTCAATGCCAAGGCATCATGACTTAAATCATATTTATTTACGAATTCTTCAATTTGGTTGTTTAACTGGATGATATCCATGAATAGATCCTTAATATTTTTGGGAATATCTATTTTTTCAGACGGCCTTCGATATCATTGAGGCCGTCTGAAAATGATTAGGCAAACAAATAACGGTTTGCCGTGGTAGTCAGCTGTTGCTTGCCGCTTTCCAACTCATTAATCGTGCTTTCTAACTCGGCGGCTTTTGCTGCTTTTTCTGCCTCTGCTGCTTCAATCTCATTGCGTTTTTGTTGCAGCTGCTCCTCAAACTGTTCGCTGACTTGATTAATCAGGGCTGTAATATTCTGATTCATTAAATCAGGCAATACGGTATTAAGCTGCTGTTGAATTTGTGGAATGACATTATTGATAATTGCCTGTTCTACTTGTTCACGCTGTCTGCGCTCCTTCTCTCCTTTTGTGAATAAAGAAATAATTTCAGGCAGGAAGAGCAACACGGCGCTCACAATACCAAATACACTGCCAAGCAATGCTTTTAATGTTGCCGAAGTCACATTACCCATAATTGCTTTAGATATTGATTTTAATGCTGTATTAGCTACTTTTCCGAAAGCGTCTGCCCCGCTATTGGCCAATACATCCATTGCAATGCCAGCCAAACCGCCATCCGGCAAAGTAGCTAATTGTGCATTGATACCATTGCCCATTTCTTCTATCAAATCTTGGCTAATGGCTCGGAAGCGGGTCTGAACGGCGGAAAGCAGTGCATTTTTTGTAATGTCGTTCAGCTCGCGCTCAAATGCACCTTGGTTATTGATCGCTAAATCAACCAGTCGCATTTTTTGCTGCAAAATTGCAGATGTGACAGCCTGATTGATGACAGATACGCTATCTCGTGAATAACGCTGCTCGACATCATTAATTGCAGATTGTTTTTTGGCCTCAATACCTTGCAGGCTGTTTTGCAGGGCAGATAAAGTTTCTTCGATTTCTTTTCTATCTGATTTAAATGTAGAAATTTTGACGTTGATGCTTTGTATTAATCCTGTATAGTTTTCACGCAATTCATCAATAAACAAAAGTTTGAACAATTCATCAGGATTGACTGCAGTCAAAATATTTTTAAGGTTATTGCCACCATCCATATCTAAAAGGGCAATTTGTCCCGTATAGTCAAAATCGTCTTCCAGTTGCTCGGCAATTTTTTGTTGTACTGCTTTAACATCATTAGGTGCGCGCAAATTGGTTTTGCTGATACAGAATGCAAAGCCTTTTCCAATTTGTTGGAGATTGTCAATTTCACGCTTCATGCTCAATGTAATGTTTCCGTCTTCAATGCTGGTTAGGAAAACAAAGAAAACGCCACGCTCCAGGTAATTCAAAATAGCTTGGTTATGGTTTTCAATCGGAGCATTAAATCCTGGCATATCAACCAATACCAAAGGTTGAATGGCTTTTAAATTTTCATTATTTAAATAAACACGCAGATTTTTGAAGTTTTGTGCATTGTCTTTTAAGCGTGCAAAATCAGCCAATTGATGACGCTCAACCGCACCCGAAGCTGTTACTGCTTCAATATAGTTGCTATCGCTATAACGCAATTCTGTTGCTAATGCAGTTTCCGGAGTTACAGCTGTCGGCAAAATCTCATTGCCTAAAAAAGAATTGAGCAATGTACTTTTTCCCGCGCTAAATCCGCCAACCACCGGCACAATCAGCTCTGCACCCGTAATATTTCCTTGAATTTCCGATAATTTGTTATCTGAAATTTCCAAAGGGGAAATGATGTTCTTAACTTCACCGATATAATCTAAAAATTGCTTTTTGCTGTTCATAAAATAAATTTCTCCTGAATAAAAAATTAAATGGAAATGACTACTTTCTGCTATTTGTGCCGATTAGGCCTTACTGAACGAACTCATTAGCAGACAAAAACCCATTAGACCAAAAATAAAACAAGAAATAAGTTCCAAGTTCCCCCTGTACGTTACGTTCCAATCAAGCCAAGATGTACTATACATATAGATTAGCCCTATAATTGCCCTAATTCCGCCTCTTTGCATAAACGCACCAGGCAACATGATGAATCCAAGTATGATTTGCCACATGTTATTAGCCCTCCGTATGGTTATTGATATAGTTTTTTAATTTGCCGATTATCTTTTCCTGCAACTCTTGCGGACTGACAATTCTTGAATGCGGTATCCAATATTGGACGATGGGGATAACTTCAATTTCGTTAACATTTTTGCAGGCAATCAACAGGCCACCGTTATCGAGGCGACGAATAACCTCCTGATTAGGTAACAGCTTGCGCCGCAAAAAGTAATGTGCAGCCTGTGGGCTGATTTGAATAATGATTTCACTGACTTGATTACCATACGAGATGCTGTCGGTATTTTGAATTTTCTCTACAAATCCTACATCTGGAACATATGTCTTTGATGTCGTTTGCAACTGGGATGTTTGGGTAAAGCAATAGGTCTTTTCTCGACCATTTTCGAGTCCGATAAGATACCAAATACCGCTTTTATTAATGAGCCGGTAAGGATCTAAAGTACGATGGCTTTTACTGCCATCGGCTTTGGTGTAATTAAAGCTAATGGTTTGCTTTGCTTCTATAGAATGTGTTACCAAATCAAAATCTGATTGGCGATGACGAATATTTTCGTATTGATGGCCTTTGATGATAATGCTTTGACGCAGACTCTCTTGAAAAAAGCGGCGGTCCGCTTCAGGGAAAAGGTCTTGTAAGCCTGCAAAATGACAAATACGGCGGATTTCGTCTTTATTCAGACGGCCATACTGGTTTTGATCCAGACGGTAATAACGGGTGCCTGTAGTTTGCAATAAAGGGGCAAGACGATTGAGATCACGTTGGGCTGTACGCAATGAAATGCCATAGCGTTCGGGCAAATTTTGAATATCAATCGTTTCCCCTTGATTTAGACGTGTCAGAATATCTGCCAAACGGATGCCTAGTGCTTCCTGTGCTTTAGTACGCTGGCTCATATGTAGATAAATTTTCGTTTTCGTATGTAATGGCGGAATTTTATGTTGCAGTCACGACAGGTACTGTCGCTCTTTTTTTGCTTTGCGTATTTTTATAATTCATTAATAAACTTTGGCAATTCTACCTTATTATTCGATATAGTAATTATTTAATTTACATTAAATTTATACTTTCTATTTTAATGATGCAGTTATATCCCTTTTTTAATTTGCTGTTTCATTGAGCAAATGCGATGGCCCAAGGCCGTCTGAAAGCTGAATTTCAGACGGCCTTTTTAAAGAGCCAGCTCAGATTGTTATCAATTTACCCGGTTTTGCATTATAATTGTGCAAATTTGACTCACTTGAAAGAAAATAAATTGTAAGGATTACAACAACTTGTATATTTATTGGTGGGTTTTGTCGATTGGATATTGAAATTACTGGCATTCTTGTTTTAAACTACGTTTCATTCTTTTATACATTAAAGACGTATTTTCATCATGCAAACCGCGCAACGCTCTGCTACTTTCTTCTATTGGTACCACACAAACGTGCGGTACTTTTTTGCGCTTGTCTGAAATAGACCAAGTTGAAAATACGCAAATTAGAGCCGCCTCATTTGAGCGGCTTTTTTTATACCCACCATGGCCGCTTAAATCCACCCATTTTTAAGAAATAAGGAATACAGCCATGACCGCTTCAACTAAAATCCACAGCCAAACCCAAATGTTACACACCTGCCGCATGGTCGTTGACAGCAACAGCCACCACAGCATGCTCAACATGCACACTTTGCCCGATTCGCCTGACAGCCTCATCAGCGAAGCCCTGATTCCGCAAGTGCGCACCATCGCGACTTTAATTGCCGCAGAACGCCACGACTTCAATCAAAGCAGCCCCAGCGTTTTTACTGATGAAGCGGATTTCTTCGCAGCGCGTATTTTGGTTTTGGGCGTACGCCGTTTCCATTTAGATATTACCCTGCTGCCTATGCTCAAAACCGCCAACAAACGCGCCGAAGCTTTCGCCAAACGTCATCACATGCCCTTCTCTCCCGCTGAAATGCAAATGTCCCTGCACACCCGCCGCCCTGCCAACCTGCTGATTATCGAAACCGAACACGAAATGCCTGCACTGGGCAATTTGGCTGCCAACAGCCGTGCATTTGCAGCGCAACTTTCCAATATTATTTTGTAAAACCACTTGAAAAACAGGGAAATGGTTTAATATTAGGCAAACACACTCCGCCGAAATCTCGGCAAAGACAAACCTCTCTCAGGAAAAACAATGAAAAAACTGATTGCCTTAGCCGCCCTTTCCACTTTTGCCCTCGCTGCCTGCAAAGACAATACCCAAGCGCAGCTTGAGCAGCAACAAAAACAAATCGAAGCATTGCAACAACAGTTGGCACAACAAAACGGCCAACAAGAAGACAATACGGTTTACCAGCTCACGCCCGAAGCTGTGAAAGACACCATTCCTGCCGAAGCACAAGCCAACGGCAACAACGGCCAACCGGTAACCGGTACAGACGGCCAACAATACATCTATGACCAATCCACCGGCAGCTGGCTGCTGCAAAGCTTGGTGGGCGCGGCAGCCGGTGCATTTATCGGCAACGCATTGGCGAACAAATTCACACAGGCACGCAATCAAAACAGCCCGATTGCCCGTCAAGCCCGTGCCAACTATTATCAAACCGCACGTCCAAACGGACGCACCAGCCAACAACTGAATACGCGCACCCTGCGTGCCCAACAGCAAAATGTGCAACAACAAAACGCTCAACAGCAACAGCGTTACCGCGAAACCGCGCGCCAGCCTTCCAACTACCGCCGACCAAGCATGGGTCGGGGCTTTGGCCGCCGTCGCTGATTCGGTTTATATTCCATCTTTGATATAAACGCTCCCAATATAAAAGGCCGTCTGAAAATCAGATTTTCAGACGGCCTTTAGTTTTCTCTATTTTCTCATTGCAGACTTGTGGGTCTGTCTGTATACGTTATGCCCAAAAGTCTCGCGGAGCATCCAATACGGGTTTAACGATGCCGGTACGGATGGCGAAATCGCCAAAACCTCCAGCATCCAAACGGTTTCGAGACCACTCTACCACCCAGCCTTCGACAATTTCAAGGATTTCAGGTTCGGTAATGTTTTCTTTAAACAGGCGCGGAATGCGGGGGCCTTCGCAGTTGCCGCCTGCGTAAAGGTTGTAGCGGTCGATGGCTTTGCCGACCAAACCTATTTCCGCCAGCATGACGCGGCCGCAACCGTTGGGGCAACCGGTTACGCGCAAAACGATTATTCGTCTTCCAAGCCTGTCCTTCGGTTGATATATAAAAAGGCCGTCTGAACTTTGCTTTCAGACGGCCTTGATATTGAACAGGACAAACCGATTAGGCTTGTTTGTTCCAACGTTCGATAGATTCTTTGATGACTTGTTTCGCTTCTTCTACATCGCCCCAAGATTCAACTTTAGTGGTACCTGCTTTTTTCAGGTCTTTGTAGTGGTTGAAGTGGAACTCGATTTGTTTGATCAGTTGTTGCGGCAAATCGGCCAAAGTTTTGTAGGCGTTGCCGTTGTTGCGGTCGTCGGCTGGAACGCAAACGATTTTGTCGTCCACTTCGCCGTCGTCAACGAATTTCATCACGCCGATAACGCGTGCTTCCAGGAAAATACCGGTTGCCAAAGGCTGCTCGGTCACCAGCAATACGTCCAATTCGTCGCCGTCTTCGTCCAAAGTTTGCGGAATGAAGCCGTAGTTGGTCGGTTTGGCGAAAATTGCCGGTTCAACGCGGTCGAGTTGGAACGCGGCTAATTTGCGGTTCCATTCGATTTTGTGGTTGCTGCCCGCAGGGATTTCGTTGACAACGTTGATGATGCCGCCGTCCACATCGCCCGGGGTCAGGATTTTGTTGAAGTCTGCCATGATGGTTTCCTTTGATTTTAAAGAGAGTCAAACGGCGAAAGTATAACAAACCCAAGGCCGTCTGAAAATGTGAAACTGTCGTATTCAGACGGCCTTTTTGGCATTCAGCCTTTTGACCAGTTCTAAAATTGCGCGTTTATTGGAAGGGGAAAACACTTTTTCCGCCGCTTCTTCCGCACTAAACCAACCGTAGGCAACGTGTTCGTCCGGTTGTAGCATGATGGGCGTATCACGCGGAATTTGGGCGGAGAAGATGTGTTCGCGGTTTTCAAAAACGCCTTTGGGATAGCGATGGCGCCAGTGATGATAGATTTCATAAACGGTGCTGTCGTGCCAGTTTTCCAGCTGGCCGTCTGCAAGGCGGATACCGGTTTCTTCCCACACTTCGCGCCATGCGGTTTCTTCGATACGCTCGCCCTCTTCCAAGCTGCCGGTAACCGACTGCCAAAAACCTTGCGGCGCCGTGCGTTCAATCAGCAGGATATTGCCGTCTTTATCATGCAAAACGACCAAAGCGGAAACGGGATACTTCAAAGGCTTACCGCTCATGACTTGTCCTTGCCGGATTGATTGGGGAGGCTGATTTTTTGTAGTAAGTAAGCCAAAAGGTTTTCCATGTATCACTCAAAAATGGGAAATTGATATTCAGACGGCCTTTGCCGGAAATCCGCAAAGGCCGTCTGAAATTATACCTGATTTAACTGCGCCAGTTTCCGAGACACCAGCTCTGCTGCTTCTTCCGGCGAGTTGGCCTTCAACCCTACTTCGCCAAAATACGAAATTTTAGGCAAATCACACAAAAACTTATCGACGTCTTGCGCTGTCAAAAAACGGCCGTGCAAATCAAATCCGACATTTAAAGCACGCCCTTTGATTGCCGCCACCCTGTCATGCAAATGGCCGTACAAGTGATACCAGCCCTGATAGCAGCCGTCCCATTCCTGAATCGGGTAGTGAAAGAGAACCAGTGTATTCTTAATTTCCGGCGATTTGAGTTTCAAATACGGCCGTATGGACGACAGCAGCGGATGCCCATCATGCTTGGTTTGGCTGCGGAAAAAATCGGCATGCTGCCGAATCACATGATCATGATTGCCGTAAATCAAGTGATGTTGCCCGTTCAAACGCGACAAAACGCGCTCTATCTGCTTGTAGTCTTGGGCAAAGGAAAAATCGCCCAGGTTGTACACCGTATCTTCAGGCTTAACGGTTTCATTCCACGTTTGGATTAAAAATTCATCCATCTGCTCCACGTTATCGAACGGTCGAAATTGCGGGCAGAATTTGGCAATATTTTTATGTGAAAAATGTAGGTCTGATGTGAAGTAGGTTTTGCTCATGCCGTGCTCTCTGCGTTGCAAGCTTGAATCGTATCACGCGCGGGCGTATGCTAAACAATGTTTATTGTATTCTTCAAGGAGTTTTTATGCGTTTGGTTATTGCCGCGCCGGCCAACGGCGCAATATTGAAAGACGCACTCAAAACGCATCTGCAAAACGACCCGCGGGTCAGCAACTTGGTCGATTTATCTTCACCCGAAGGAAGCTATCCGCAACTCTCGTTTGCCGCAGCCGAAGAAGTCGCAGCAGGGCGCGCCGACCGCGCGCTGTTGATTTGCGGTACCGGCGTGGGTACGGCAATCGCCGCCAATAAAGTGCGCGGCATACGGGCGGCGACAGCGCACGATTTGCTCACCCTCCGCGGCTCGGTGGAAAACTATGATTCGCAGGTCTTATGTATGGGGCAAAACGTGATTGCCGCTCCGGCTGCTTGGGCATTGGTCGATATTTGGTTGGATTTGCGCCACGACACAAGCAGCGGTTATGCGCCTAAAGTCGGCGAGATTGAAGCATACGAGCGCGAAAAATAAATACGTGTTGCTCCATATATTTTCAGACGGCCTTGTTACGTTTCGCTTTGCTGTAGAAACTAGTAGCGTTGTTTACAGTATTTCCAGGAGAATACTGAAACATGAACATGCACAAAAACACCCGTCTCACCCCGCACCACCGCCAAGCCATTTGGCTGGCCTACACGCAGGGGAAGGAAAGCGTCACC
>ERZ773075.484-NODE-484-length-30345-cov-11.1606_pt1 | contig 30345 bp, 21 predicted proteins | sample MGYA00580614_ERZ773075 | MGnify/ENA primary metagenome ERZ773075 (study PRJEB29015, sample SAMEA2738021) | human oral metagenome | biome: human oral; feature: human-associated habitat; material: dental | place: China | collected 2043 ...
GATCCTCGACGCCGCCGTCCCCAGCGCCCTGCAAGCTCCGAGCCGACTTTGCCCTCAAGATCTCCTCGACGGCCTTCGCTATCTCCTCGTCGCTTCTCATTTCTTCTCCTTCTTGCCATACCCCAGATCCCGCGCATAGTCGGTCAACAGATCGCGCAGCTGCCTCCTGCCTCGGTGAAGCCGCGACATGACCGTCCCTATCGGGGTGTCCATGACCTCCGAGATCTCCTGATAGGAAAAACCTTCGACGTCGGCCAGATAAACCGCGAGGCGGCGATCCTCCGGAAGCTGAGCCAGGGCGTCCCGTATCTCGGAATCCGGCAGATTCTCGATTGCCTCAGCCTCCGCGGACTGAAGTCCGCTCGACGCGTGGGTCGAAGCGTCGTACTCCTGCCAGTCCTCGACTTCCGCCACATCCGCCTGCTTCGGCTGGCGCTGGGCCTTCCGATAGTTCGAGATGAACGTGTTGTTGAGGATGCGGTAGAGCCACGCCTTGAGGTTCGTGCCGGGCCTGTACTGATGAAACGCGGCGAAGGCCTTCGCGTACGTTTCCTGGACCAGGTCCTCGGCGTCCTGCGGATTGCGGGTGAGCCTCATGGCTGCGCCGTAAAGCTGGTCAAGGAACGGAAGCGCCTCGCGTTCGAAGCGACGCGACCTTTCGGCCTGCGTTTCGCCTGCGACGTCGAACTCCGCCGCCCGGTCGGCGTCGGAGCCCTCGGCTTCTGGGGTGGTCGTCTCGGTAGTCATCGTCTCCTAGGGTAGCGGGATTGGCCCCGCTATCGAAGGCAACGCTTCGCGGCGGTTTTCATTCCCGGTCGCTGCGCCCGGTTCGCCCACGGCGCATCTGCTTGCCTGCCGCCCGCCTGCCGGCCTCGGCGGCTTTTCCGTTCGTTTGCCGTCCTTTCGCTGCGGCCGCCACGATTCGCCTCGCATGGCGACATCCTCGGGATTCCCGCTTGTCCGCGGCCGCCAACCCGCATCATGTCCAACAGTCATCCGGCGCCCCGTCTAACGTCCTGCCCTCGTCTCGCCCGGCGTCCGACCCGCGATCCGCGCTTTCGAACCGGCGTGATTACTGCGAACGAGGGCCTTTATGCTGTAGGAATAGACACATGAGTATTCTACGTGCAGTTGCCCGGCCCCTTCTCGCAGCGCCTTTCATCGCGGCAGGCGCCGATGCCCTCGCCCGCCCCAAGGCTCACCGCGAGCGCGCACAGCGGCTCGCCCCCGTCGCTTCGAAGTTCGGCGTGGAACTGGATGAGACGACGTCGGATTCGGCGACTCGCAGCCTCGGCGCTGTCTTCGCCGTCGCGGGAGTCGCTCTGGCCGCCGGCAAGTTCCCGCGCACGGCGGGCGCCGTCCTCGCGGCCGCGCAAGTCCCCGCGGCGCTGGCGAACAATCCAGTGTGGGCGGGCAAGGGCAAAGACCGCCAGAAGCGCCTCGCCGAGCTGACGGGGCTTCTCGGGGCCGCCGGGCTCGTCGGCGGCGCCCTTCTCGCCGCGGCCGACAGGGACGGCAAGCCTTCCTTCTCCTGGCGCCGCGAGGCCAATCGCCGCCACAAGGAGGCGCTCAAGGCCGCGCGGGCGAATCGGGCGCAATGAGCTCGACTGCAATGGGCTCCGTCTCATTGAGCGACGAAGGCGGCGACGGCGCCGTCCCCTTCGAGGCAGAGAAAGCCGCGCGCCATGACGCGTGAACGTTTCGCGTCGGCGCAGCCACGGGCGCCGCACCCGATCCCGGCGCAGCAAGCATCCGCGGCGGCACAGCAGTCAGAGCCGCGGCAACCGTCCGCGCAGTACTCGTCGTCGCCCGGGCCGCTGGCCGTGTGGACCGCGCCGCAGCCTTCCGGGCCCGTCCGCGCACACGTGAGCCTTCCCGGTTCGAAGTCGCTGACGAACAGGTACCTGCTTGCGGCGGCGCTCGGCGAGGAGCCCGCAGTCATACGTCGCCCCCTCATTTCCCGCGACACCGCATTGATGGCGCAGGCTCTGGCTGCGATGGGGGCGGGAGTCGAAGGCGACGGCGCCGCGATCGTCGTCAAGCCAGGCCCGCTGCGGGGCGCGCGCATAGACGTCGGCTTGGCCGGAACCGTCATGCGCTTCGTCCCCCCAATCGCCCTCTTTGCGCGGGGGGACGTGGTTTTCGACGGCGACGAGGCAGCGCGGACACGCCCGATCGCCCCGCTCGTGCGGGCGCTGGAGCAGCTGGGCGGCCAGATCGCGCATTCAACGTCCGCCTCAGGCCAGGCCGCCCTGCCGATGACCGTCAAGGGAAAGGGCGCGGTCGCCGGAGGAACGGTCGAGATCGACGCGTCGGGATCTTCGCAATTCGTCTCGGCGCTTTTGCTTGCGGCGCCGCGAATGGAAAAGGGTCTGGACATACGCCACACAGGCCGGCGAATTCCCTCGGCGCCGCACATCGCCATGACCGTCGACGTACTGCGCGAGGCGGGCATCGCAGTGCGCGCCATCGACGGTTCCGGCCGGTCCGGCGGACTTTCGCCTTCCGTCGAACCGCCTCCGGGCAACGGATCGGCCGCCCGCGGCGGACTCGGCGCCGAGCCCCCCGGTTCGCCCACGCGATGGACGGTCGAGCCCGGAATCCCGAGGATCGGTGACGTCACGGTGGAACCGGACCTGTCGAATGCGGGGCCGTTCCTCGCCGCCGCGATGGCGACGGGAGGCGAGACAATCCTCGACTGGCCCGATTCGAGGCAGCCTGGGTCGGCCTATCGCGAGCTTTTTGAAGCCATGGGAGCGCGCACCCGCGCAGCCGACGGCAGGCTCGCCTTGCGCGGACCGGCCACGATCGGCCCCATTGACGCGGACATGCACGACGTCGGCGAGCTTGTGCCCACGGTCGCCGCGGTCGCAGCCTTCGCCGACGGCCCGTCTGCTCTGCGCAACATCGGCCAGCTCAGGGGCCACGAAACCGACCGTCTGGCGGCCCTCGTCGCAGAATTGACGAAAGTCGGCGCGACGGCGCAAATTGAAGGCGACGACCTTCTCATCGAGCCGGGCCCGCCGAGGCCCGCGACGATCGAGACCTACGCCGACCATCGCATGGCCACCTTCGGGGCGATCCTCGGGCTGCGCATTCCCGGCCTGAGAGTTGCGAACGTCGAGACGACCGCCAAAACATTCCCCCAATTCGTCGACATGTGGGAAGACCTCGCGGCGGGCGCCGAGGACGTCGCACCCGCCCCGCTCGGCGACATCTTCGGACACACCGGGCTCAAGGCATGAGGCGGGACATCGGCACCGACGACCCTCGCGTGAGGGTCCGCCCCGGCAAGGGGTCGCGGCCCCGCACCAAGATCCGCCCCGACTATTCGTCAGCCAGCACAGCGGAGGTTGTGGGCGTCGATCGCGGCCGCTATCGCCTCGTGCTCGCCGAGGGCCTCGCCGTCACCGCGGTCAAGGCGCGCGAGCTGGGCCGCGGCTCCGTCGTCGTCGGCGATCGAGTGCGGGTGACGGGCGACGTTTCGGGGAAAAAGGACACCCTGGCCCGCATCGTCTCGGTCGAGGACCGCACCTCCCGGCTTCTGCGCAGCACCGAGGAGGGAAACGGCCGCGAGCGCTGCATCGTCGCCAACGCCCAGCAGCTCGCGATCGTCACGGCCCTGGCCGACCCGCCGCCGAAAACCGGAATGATCGACCGCTGCCTCGTCGCCGCCTACGACGCCGGGATGGAGCCGCTGCTGGTGCTGACGAAGGCGGACCTCGCCTCCCCGGACCGGCTCCTCGATTCTTACGGGGCGCTGGGCCTGCGCGCCGTCGTCGTCGACCTGGGGTCCCGCAAGGACTTGGAGGCTCGCAGGCTCGAGGAGGGCGACGCCGAGGCCAGCGGACTGGAGGAGGGCGACGCCGAGGCCAGCGGGCTGGAGGCCCTTCGAAAGGCGCTCGCAGGCGTCGAAACGGTGCTGGTCGGCCATTCGGGAGTCGGAAAATCGACCCTCATCAACGCTTTGGTGCCGGACGCCGATCGGGCGACGGGAGAGGTGAACGCGGTCACCGGAAAAGGGCGGCACACGTCGACGTCGGCCGTCTCGCTCGCCCTGCCCGGCGGAGGGAGGATCATCGACACGCCGGGGGTGCGCAGCTTCGGTTTGGCCCATGTCTCGCCGCAGGATGTTCTCAGGGGATTCACCGACCTCGCCGCGATCGCCGAGAACTGCCCACGCGGTTGCGAGCACGGATGGGATTCCCCGGAATGCGCCCTGTCCGAGCAGACGGATCTGAGGCTCATTGCACGAACGGCCTCTTTCCGCCGGCTCTTGGCCGCCTGCACCGAGGATTGGAGCTGAGAATGTCCCTCACCCGCGTCAACGACGACCTCGCCTTCGCGAGCTCGATCATCGACCGCGTAGACTCCGTGACGCTTCGCCGCTTTCAGGCCGAAGACTTCTCCGCCCGGACGGAGGAGGGCCTTTCCCCCGCGATCGACGTCGACAGGGAGGCGGAGCGGATCATCCGGGCCATGCTCGGCCGTTCGCGCTCGCGAGACGCCATCTACGGCGAGGAGCACGGCGGAATTCTCCTGCGTTCGGCCAGGCGTTGGATCATCGACCCCATCGACGGAACGAAGAACTTCGCCCGCGGGGTCCCCGTGTGGGGAACGCTTTTGGCGCTGGAAGAAGAAGGCGAGATCGTCGTGGGCATCGTTTCGGCGCCCTCGCTCGGCAGAAGGTGGTGGGCGGCCAAGGGCGTCGGCGCGTTCACGGGCAAGAGCTGGGTGGGCGCACGTCGGCTCCGCGTCTCGGAAGTCTCCGATTTGGCGGAGGCCTCGATGTCTTACTCCTCGCTCAAAGGCTGGGCGGACCGCGGCCAGCTTCGCGCGTTTCTCCGCCTCGCCCAGCGCGTGTGGCGCTCGCGAGCCTACGGGGACTTCTGGAGCTTCATGCTTGTCGCCGAGGGCGCCGTCGACCTGGCGTGCGAGCCGGAGCTGGAGCTGTTCGACATGGCGGCCCTCGTTCCCATCGTGACCGAGGCCGGCGGCTCCTTCACGTCGCTGCACGGCGAACCCGGCCCGTGGGGAGGCTGCGCCCTCGCCACCAACGGCGCGCTCCACCCCGAAGTTCTTGAGATACTGGGGTCCATTCGCGACGAGGACGCCGTGGGCGAAGGCGCGCCGAGCCTCAACGCGCCAGCCGGACAGAGCCAAAGCGGGCATAATTGACGCATGACCGACGAGCGCGAAATACTCACCTGGGATGAATTCGGGGCAGCCTGCCGCGACCTGGCCGGCTCCGTGTGGGATTCGGGTTTTCGCCCGGACATCATCGTGTGCGTCGCCAGGGGCGGCCTCCTTCCTGCGGGCTCCATCGGATACGCCCTGGACATCAAGAGCCTGCTCGTGCTCAACGTCGAGTTCTACACGGGAATAGGAACGACGCTCCTCGATCCCCGACTGGTCGATCCCGTTCCCGACAACCACGGAATGACGGGGAAAAGGGTGCTCATCGTCGACGACGTCGCCGATTCGGGGCGAACGCTCAAGTTCGTCCACGAGATCTGCGAGCAGTATGCCTCTGAGATCAGGACAGCCGTCCTCTATGAGAAGCCCCGAACCGTCCTCAAATGCGAATACGTCTGGAAGCGGACGGACCGCTGGATAGCCTTCCCTTGGAGCGCGCTCCCGCCGGTCAACGCCCAGGGCAACTCCGAGGCTTGAAAGTCCGTTCAGCCCCTTGAAACGCCCTCCTGCCGCCCCTTGACGCGCCGAAGCGGGCCGTCCGCGCTCCGGCCGGTCCGGGCAGCTCGAAGAGCCCGCCCGAAAAAGCGTCGGAGGCCCCCGATAGGTTGACTCCATGCTCGTTCTGCACACGTCTGATTGGCATTTAGGCCGCAGCTTCCACCGGGCGGACCTCTCGCCCGCCTTCGAGATGTGGAGCCGCCACGTCGTCGACCTGGTCAAAGAGCGCCGGATCGACGCCGTCCTCATTTCGGGCGACGTTTACGATCGCGCCGTGCCGCCGACGTCTGCAGTCGAGCTCTTCGACCGCACGCTGGCCGAGCTCGCCGAGCTGACGACGGTCGTCCTCACGTCCGGAAACCACGATTCGCCTCAGCGTTTGGGGTTCGGATCCTCGCTCATGCGCCCGAACGTCCACATCCGCACAGACGCCCGCCGATGCGGGAGACCCGTCGAAATCGCCGGAAGGGACGGCAACCGGGTTTTCGTCTACCCCATTCCCTATCTCGACCCCGACGTCGAACGACGGCGACTGGCGCCTTCCGGTCCGACGTCGGGCGACGGCGGCGCCGAGCCTCTCGGGCGGTCTCACGAAGCCGTCCTCGCCGCGGCTCTCAAGCTCGTCTCAGCCGACATCCGCTCGCGCCCGCAGGACGCCGGAGCGTTCATCGTCATGGCCCACGCGTTCATCTCGGGCGGAAAACCGGCCGACTCCGAGCGGGACATTTCCGTCGGCGGAGTCGACAGCGCCCCGTCGGGGCTTTTCAGGCTCGGCGAGGACGGTCCGGGCCCGCTTTCCTACGTGGCGCTCGGCCATCTGCACTCGCCGCAGCGGGTGGGAAAGCCGGGTGACCCTCCTATGCGCTACTCCGGATCGCCCGTGGCGTTCTCTTTTTCCGAAACCGCGCCGAAGAGCTCGGTCCTTCTCCACATCGACGGCAAGCGGGTCGAAACCGAGACCGTTCCCGCCCCTGTGTGGCGCGAGATCCGCACATTGGCCGGCGGCTTCGAGGATCTTTTGGCCCAAGCCCCGCGCGAGCCGGCCGACGCCTTCTTCCGAATCGTCGTCACGGATCCGAGCAGGCCGGCGAATATGGCCGCCCGGATCTACGGAGCCTTTGACAACGTCCTCGAGCTCCGCCACACGCCCGAGGGCGGCCTTCGCTCGCAGGAGCGGGCCGATTCCATCGCCGCGATGGCGCCCCTCGACATCCTTTCTTCCTTTATGGCCGCCTCGGGCAACCGAGACCTGACCGACGAGGAACGCGCTATCCTCGCGCAGACGTGGGAAGCCGCGCGTCTGGAAGGGAAACGGCGATGAAATGCGAACCATGAACGGCGTGAAAGGCAAGCTCCCATGAAAGGAGAGCGGCGATGAGGCTTAGGCGACTGGCCGTCTCGGGCATCGGCCCCTTTGCGGGCGCATTTTCCATCGACTTCGACGCCCTCACAGCGGGAGGGCTGTTCTTGCTGGAGGGGCCCACGGGCTCGGGAAAGTCGACGATCATCGACGCCGTCGTCTGGGCGCTCTACGGCGGCGTCGCCGGAGGGAAGGATTCGACGGACGCCAGGATGCGCTCGACGCACGCCAGCCCTTCTCGCGAGTCTTTTGTCGATCTCGTCTTTTCCGTCGAGGCGGGAACCTTCCGCGTCCGCCGCACACCCCAGTGGACCAAGGCCGGAAACAAGAATCCGACGAACGCGTCGGCCAAGCTGTGGCGGCTCTCCGAAAGTGCGGTGGAGGCTCAGCAGTTCGACGCGGGCGAGATTCTGGAGGACAAGCCCGCGGGAACCGGCGCTGAAATTGCGCGCCTCGTGGGGCTCAGCCGCGAACAGTTCCTTCAAACGATCGTGCTCCCCCAAGGGAAGTTCGCCGACTTCCTCACATTGGATTCGACCAAGCGCACCGCTTTGCTGGAGCAGGTCTTCGACACGTCCGCCTATAGGCGGGTCGCCGAACTGCTCAAGGAAAGGGCCTCGGCGGCGCAGTCAAAAGTCGATTCGGCCCGCGGGGAATGGGCGTCGTCCGTCGAAAGCTTGGCAACGGCTCTCAGTCTCGAAGGCGAGGCAAAGGCCGAGCTGACGGAAGCCGTGAACGCCGCCGGGGATCCGGCAGACGCGGTCCGGACGACGGCGCTCGCCGCAGCCGCCGTGCTCCGAGCCAAAGAAGAAAGCGAGTCAGCGGAAGAAGAGTCCGCGCTCGCGTCGAAGCGAGCCCGCGAGCGAGCCGTTGCGGCGCAGGAGGCGGCCGAGCTCGCCTCCCGCCTTCAGAAACGCTCGCGGCTTCTGGCCTGCCGTGACCGCTTGCGCGCGGAAGAATCCGAGATCGACGGGCTCGACGAATCTCTCGCAGCCCACGCCCTCGCCGCCGGCGTCGCCCCTTTCCTGGCGGCCCTCGACAGGGCGAAGGCCGAGCTCGGCCAGGCTGAACGGCGCTTTGCGCTCCTCGACGCCTCGGATCGTTCGCCGCGCGACGTCGACGCGGCGACCCTGGAGTCGCAGACCGAGCTCCTTGAGGCCATGACCTCCCTCACCGGCCGTCTCACAGAGCTGGCCGCCGTGGAAAAGGACCTCGCATCCTCGCGACGGGAACGGACCGCTGCGCACGAGGCCCTCCGGCGCGCACAGGAGAAAGTCGGGGCCGCACGGGCGCAGGCCGCCGCGCTGCCGCAGACGATCCTTGAGGCCGAGGAAAGGCTGGCCGCCGAAGAGGCGGAGGCTTCACGCATCGAGAGCCTGGAACTGGAAGCCGAGTCGCTCACAAAGGCTGCGGCGCGCTTCGCCGATCTGGACCGTGCGCGCTCCGCGTCGGAGAAGGCGAATGCGGCCGTCGCGCAGACCGCCGCGGCGTTCGAGGAGGCCCGCCTGCTGCGCGACGAACAGACGCTCGCGTGGACGGCTTCAATGTCGGCGATCATCGCGGGCGGGCTTTCCAAGGGCGAGGCCTGCCCAGTCTGCGGTTCGACCGAGCATCCCGCTCCCGCGCCGCCTTCGAGCGTCAAAGCGACTCGGGAAGACGTCGAGGACGCGGAAAAGGCGGCAGCAGCAGCCCGGGGGATGCTCGCCGAGGCGGAAAAATGCGCCGTGCGGGCCCAGGCCGAGATCGCGGCCGCCGAAGCGGATCTCAAGGGCCTCACGCGAGAGTCCGTCGCCTCGGCGCTCAAACGGACCGGCTCCGAGCTCGCGTCGGCCCGTCGCGCGCAGCGCAAAGCCGGGGCAAGCAGGGGCGAGCTGAAAGGCCTGCGAGAGCGCTTCGAGGCCGCAGGATCGTCCCTTTCCGCCGCCCAACGCGAACAGGCGGCCGCCGAAGCCAGAATCGCCGGCCTCGATGCTGCCGTCGAACGGGCGCAGGCCAGAATCGGTCCCGAACTGGCGGGCTACGAAACGATATCCGAAAGGCTGAAAGCACATGTCGAGCGGGGGAACTCCCAGCGTCGCCTGGTCGAGGCCGCGCGGGAACTGCTCGGCGCACGAGGGCAGCTCGACGCACGGGAGGCGGAATTGTCCGCAGCCTTGTCGGAGGCGGGATTCGCGGATGCCACAGCTGCGCGCAAGGCGTTCATGCCGCGTGAGGCCGTCGACGCCGCGAAAGCCCGAGTGGCCGAGCATCGGCAGGCCTCCCACGACGTCGCCCGTGACCTTGCCGCGCCTGAAATCGCCGAGCTGACGGGAGAAGAGGCGCCCGACGTCGAAGGAACCGCCCGCCTCGCCGAGGAGGCCGCCGAAATCTCCAGAGCCGCCCAAAGGAGGGCCGCGGTGGCGAACGCGCGCAGTCTCGGGGCGCAGGCCCAGCTCGACGTCGTCTCCGAAAGGGAAAAGGCGTGGGCCCGGCTGCAGAGCTCGGCGGGTCCCGTCGTGCGCTTGGCCAATCTCGCCAACGCCGGAAGCGATTCGATCACGAAGATTCCGCTCGCGACCTTCCTCGTGCGCCACAGGTTCGAGCAGATCCTCGACCGCGCCAACGAGCGGCTCGCCGACATTTCCCTCGGCAGGTACCAACTCGCCCGCAGCGACGAAAAGGAACGCGGCTCGCGCGAGATCAAAACCGGTCTCTCCGTGACGGTCATCGACCGCGACGGGGAGACCGACGGCGCCGCCAGACGGTCTCCCCGCAGCCTTTCAGGAGGCGAGACTTTCTACGTCTCGCTTGCCCTCGCGCTCGCCCTCGCCGACGTCGTCCGCGCCGAAAATGGCGGAATAACAATCGAAACCCTGCTCATCGACGAGGGATTCGGCTCCCTTGACGAGGACACCCTCGGGCTCGTGATGTCAACGCTCACGGGCCTTGCAAGGGACGGACGGGCAGTCGGCCTAGTCAGCCACGTCGCCGAGATGAAAAAGATGATCGCCGAACGCGTGACGGTCAGGCCCGTGGGCAACGGCTCGTCACGCGTGGAGGTCCGCTGCTGAAGTGTCCATTGTCACTGCAGGCGCGGGGCGCGCTGGTCCACGGGCCTGCGCGCGGCGGGCAATCGGCGGCTCACGCGGGAGAGCCCCGCTTCTTTCGCCTCGCGGGATGCGCAAACTCGCGCTCTCCCGGGGAAACAGCACGTCGTCCGCCCCGGCGCCCCGGCGTCGCCTCGGGTTCGTCGTCCGGCGGCGGCGCCTTCGCGCCCTGTCCTCACGGACGCTTCCCGGAGAGTTTGGCTTTTCGCTCAATCCGGCCCCTTTTCCAATTCGCCCGCGAGTACTAATGTAGAAACGTCCATAACAACTACCTGGGAAGAACAAGTTGTGAGATCTTTTAAAAAAGAGCCGCGCGCCGCCCTGTCGCTCGCGGCCGCCTTCTTGCTTCCGTTCACGAGCGCAGGATGTTTTTCAAGCGAGGGCTCCTCCCGTCCCGCTTCCGCGACATCGTCTTCCCGGGTACAGACCGGACAAGCCGAGGGGTCTTCGAACCGGTCGGGCTCGACGCCGTCGACGGAGGCTTCCGCCTCGCCCAACCCGGAGGCCGCAAGCGCCCAGACCCCCGCGAACTCCACCGTTGTCTCCCCTCCCGTGGACGCAAACGATCCGTGGCGCCCCCTCACTCACTACACGCCCAAGGGCAACTGGATGAACGATCCCAACGGGCTCGTCTACCACAAGGGCGAGTACCACCTTTTCTACCAGTACAACCCGAAGGGGGCGGACTGGGGAAACATGTCGTGGGGGCACGCCGTCTCCAGCGACCTCGTGCATTGGAAAGAACAGGGAGTCGCCATACCCGGAACCGACCAGTACGGCGTCTTCTCCGGATCCGCCGTCGTCGACGCCCGCAACACGTCGGGATTCGGGACTTCGGACAATCCCCCCATGGTCGCGATTTGGACGCGCAACGACAATGCGAGCGGCATCCAATCGCAATCGCTGGCCTATTCCACGGACAACGGCCGAACGTGGAACCTTCACAACGGAGGAGCCCCCGTCTTGGACGTCAAGTCGAAGAGCTTCCGAGACCCCAAGGTTTTCTGGGACGAGAAGGCGAAACGCTGGACGATGGTCCTGGTCAAGGCCGACGAGCACAAGGTCTCTTTCTATTCCTCGCCCAACCTGAAGGACTGGAAGTTTGAGTCCGATTTCGGGCCGGTCGGAGACGTCTCTTCCGTATGGGAGTGCCCCGATCTCTTCCCCATGAAGGTCGAGGGAGAAAACGGCAAGACCCGATGGGTCCTCACGGTCAACACGTCCCCTTCCGCCCAGTACTTCGTCGGCGACTGGGACGGCAAAACGTTCAAGGCCGCCTCCTCCGGCGTCTACACCGGCAAGGAGGGCAAGACTCTTGCGGATTTCGAAGGCGAAGGGTACGGCTCGTGGACGACGTCGGGCTCGGCCTTCGGAAACGGGCCTTCGCATGCGACAGGCGGCGACATTTCCGGGTACGTCGGCTCGGGCTACGTCAACAGCTACGGATCGGGCGATTCCGACACGGGAACTCTGACGTCGCCGGAGTTCACGATCAACGCCAATCGCCTCAACATGCTCATCGGTGGCGGAAGCCACCCCTACAGTTCGGTGGAAGGATCCCAGCACACGTCGGTCAACGTCGTCGTCGAGGGCAAGGTGGTCGCCACCGCGACGGGCAACGACAGCGCGAAGATGTTCTGGCAGAGCCTCGATCTGAAGAAGTGGCGGGGAAAGAAAGCCCGCGTCGTCATAGAGGACAAGAACACCTCGAGTCACTGGGGCCACCTCACGGTCGACCAGATCGTGCTCTCCGACACGCCCGCATTCAACGAGTCCGTGCCGAAAGTCGACTACGGACACGATTACTATGCTTCTGTCACGTGGGAAGGGGCCCCCGACGGCAAACGCTACGCCATCGGCTGGATGTCGAATTGGACGTATGCGAAGGAAGTTCCCACGAAAACGTGGCGCTCGGCCATGAGCACCGTGCGCGAGCTCAAGCTCCGCAAGGCAAACGGCAAGGAACGCCTCGTGTTTGCCCCCGTTTCGTCCCTCAATTCGCTGCGGGCCGGAAGCGAATTCAAGAAGTCCGACGTGACGATCGAGCAGGGCACGGCGCCGCTCGACGCGGCAGCCTCAGGGAAATCCCTTGACATCTCTCTGACCCTGGATCCCCTCAAGGCGAAGGAGAGCGGAATTTCCGTTTTGGGAGACGCCACGCAAGACGCCCGCGGGAAAACGCCGGGAACGAGAATCGGCTACGACGCGGCGAAGGAGCAGATTTTCGTCGATCGATCGAACTCCGGCGAAGTCGGATTCTCTCCGGCCTTCCCGGGGCGGAGCGTCGCGGATTTCAAACCCGGAAAAGACGGCCTCGTCCATTTGCGGGTAATCGTCGACTCCTCGTCTGTCGAGGTATTCGCCGACGATGGCAAGCTTGTCCTCACTGAAACGGTCTACCCCGCTGCTGGCGCGGACAAGGTGTCGCTTTTCGCCGCGGGAGGCGAGGCCAAAGCCCGCAGTCTCAGCGTCTGGCATTTGGGATCTTACCGCTAGGGGCAGGACCTCAAACTTGGGCGCAGCCGACTCGGCGCCTCGGACGCAGACGGTTCCCGCATCCGGGCCCAATCGGCCCAGCACAACGCCCGTCAGGCTCAGGCTGCCAAACGGCTCTTCCGGGGCAGCGCATCTTCGGCAGCTCAGTTGCCGGGCTTAGACCCAGCCGATCCGATTCAGCCGAAATACTCGATAAGCCGGCCTCGTTCCTCGACGTCAAACCACATGAGGTCTTCGTCGTCCGTCACACGCTCAAGCGCGGCTGCGTCGCCGCCGATGGCGAGGACGACGTCGTTGGCGGCCTCTGCATCGTCGACGTGAAAAGAAACGACGTCCTCCCATCCGACCGGTTCAACAAGCTGCAAGGCGGTCGGGAGGATGTCGTCCCCCTCGATGTGAGCCGTCTTTTTCTCTTCGATTTCGGCGGCTATCACCACTCGAAGGGGATAGACGGTTTCCCCGCTGGCCGCCAACGCCGCCAACACGCGCAACGACTCGTCGGTTGCGGCATTCATGGCGACGGCTTCAAGCACTTCCTCGACGTCGCCCGGAAGAAGGTCCCGCAACTCGTCGGTGACGGCATGCACGGTTCGGGGAAGGAGAGCGTCTCGCCCGATGTCCACGCCCGTCGCAGGAATATAGATTCTCACGGCGCCATACTAACGACACATGGCGAATAATATCTCGAAGCGCCCTCGTACGGCGTTTCTTTTTCAACGATTGTTTCTGAGACTCGATGGATGCCTATCTGCTATCTCGGAACACACTCGCCCTGAAACGCCCAGGTGCGGCCACTCGCATCAGAAGCATTCCCCTGCCTCCGTTTTCGAAGCGGAACGAGCCGCTTCATTCGCCGCAAACGCCTTTCTTCCGCAACCTCGCCGGCCTCCATCAAACGTCAGACGCCAACGGGGTTGGCTTGGCCAACGCACAAAGGAACGTCTGCGCACTCCACCAGAACGCAACTCGTCACGGCATTTCCATCGTCGTCTCCCCTGCCGCCGTCCACGTATCGAATCGTTCGGCTTCCACGTATCGGATCGTTCGGCTTCCACATATCGAATCGTTCGGCGCAGCACGATCGACGACGACCGCCCCCATCAAATGCGGGCCCGCCTCCACGCCGGTGCGCAACGCATCAGAGTTTGACGCGCAGTGCAGGCGCCGCGGAGGCCGGAATCAGAGACATCAGGGGGAACAAGGACCCTCATTCTGCCCTCTTCGCTTCGCCTCCTAGCTCCGATCGATGCGACCCTTCGCCAGAAGCCCTCCCTCCTCGACCGATTTTCCGACACCCTATTTTGTGGAAGGCCCCACACACGACGCGGCCAACGCTTCATCAATCTTCACAACGTCAAGATCAGCCTTAGAAATCGCAGTCCCGGAGGTGATTGTCAAACGAGCCCGGCAAACCGGGACTTTCTCCGGGCCAGACAACCCGAATGCGCCGCCCATCCCCGAAAACGCAACAAGGAAGAAATCCGACCTCCAATCGTGGATCGCGCCATCGTGTCGTCATTTTCGATTTCCTTTCTCATGTGAATGCGTCTATCATCGCAAAAACGGCGATTGCCCTGAAATAGTTATCCACACCATTGTGGATAACTCCCATTCGGAGCAAAACTATGTCACAATGTATCTATGGCTAAGTTTCTAACTATTGCAGATGTTGCTGAATATCTAAACGTTTCCGTCGGCCAAGTCCGCACGTTGATCAAGACGGGCGAACTTCCCGCAATCCAAGTGGGCGGCCGCGGCCAATGGCGCATCGAAGACGACAGGCTAAACGAATACATCTCGCGTGGATACGCAAACACGCGTGAAAAGATCGAGTCGTCGCGTCACTGATCCCCCACCAACCAACAACTAATCTCGTAGGTCAACCCTTAGTACCGCCTGCAGATTGATGCATGTACGTCCACTCAGGGTATCGACGTCTATGAAGTCACGCCCAACCGAGCCAGAACTCCCAGGCGGAGCCCTTCACGCGTTCTACATGCAATAAACCGTCCGTCGGCATAACGGCGCAGACCCGAGGTCAAGCCGAGCTTATGAGCGACCCCGGGTCTCGCCTCGACGGCGACGGGCAGATTTTCAACCGTCCTCATCGCGCAAAGCCGCGCGATGGCCGGCCCCGTCGCCGTCGCTCCCGCCGTTGCCCTTCCGCGCACCTCTCCAACCCCACCCTCAGAGTCCCTTACAATCAACGTGACATCCTGTCCTACGTGTGCGTATAATCTATCTGCAAGGGTAGTCGTCGCCTCCCCACCGTGTCGCAAATCGACCTTTTCCCCACGGAATACCGGCGAATATCCGCCCCAATGCGGCTTTCAACGTCAGCGGCGACCGCTCTCCGAGAGTCGTTCACAGGGCTAAACTAGCTTGCGGAACTGCAAGTTTCATACCGTGCATACTTTGCAGACTTCAAACAAAAGTCAATGCAAACTATTCACATATAAGAATATAAAACAAACTGTTTAAGGCTAGAAAAGGTTCAAAATGCGTCACTCACCGACCGCTTACACCTTATGCGGATTTGCCAGCGCGTGGACGGCAGCCGTTTCACGGGCGACGCCGATCCCGCAAATCGGCACGGGCACGCCGTTGAGCAGCCCGAATTTCCGCTTGGCCTCCATCGCCTTCGGCGCGAGCGCGGCCACGTTGGCCTGCGCCCGGCTCGCGATCCCCTATGTGGAACTTGCCCATGCCCGCCGAGGAAGAAGAACCGCCTTCGTCGCCTTTGCTAGAAGATTCGGCTCTCCCTCGGTCAAACGCACCATCGGCCTGCTCGGGGTGGGCGCGGAGCTTTTCCCGGTCGCGGCTCACACAGGCATCGCGTCCCACACCCGGCGTCCGCCTGGGGCGAATTGCAGACCGCTCTCCTCCTCACCCCACCTCCTTCGCCCGGCCAAGTCCTGAAAGCACCCAAGGATCCGCAATGAGCACCCTCGCCACAAAGTCCCCCGGACCGGCAAACGTTCCGGACCGGGGAAAGCCTGTCATCTCGACGGAGTCTCCTAAGTCGGCTGAGCTTTTCGGCTCAACGAGGGCCCCCGTCTCCGCAAAGTCTCCCGGACGGGCAAAGGCCGCCGGCTCGGAAGAGCTTGCCGGGCCAATCGTCGTCGGGCGTCCGCCCGCCCAGCTGCTTGCGCCTTCGCCGACTCCCGAAGAACGCATTCCAGGCTCCTTTCCCCACACGACTCCGGAGCGTCCGTGGGATCGTCTGTGCGTCGCGGCACGGAAGCCGTCCAAGACCACGTGGGACGAAGAAGGGCCTCAGCTCGACGCCGAGCTTCCGCCCGACGCGCCGAAAGGGACCTCGCTGATCGGGTCGATTGTCATTCTTGTGGTGGAAGTGCTCCTAGGGCATCGCCCGGCCACCGCTCTCAGGCACTGGCTCACACCGGAGGTTTACGGGCCCGTGGCGCGCAGGGCGGGCCTCGCGATCCGAATCAAGGGGCGGGCGCCGTGGACATGCCGTCCCCGCATCCTGAAAGTGCTGGCGAACAAACCCCTCGCCCGCGTCATCGAAGCGGCGGCGGCCGTCTACGACGGGCAGAGGGTGCGGGCGGCGTGCCTGCGCATGGAGTTCCTGCGGGGCAGATGGAAGGTCGTCGCCCTCGAAATAGCCTAATCTCGGGAGCCGAGGGCATCCGAGGGCGCCAACCGGTTGAGCCGCTCAGGGAACCCGTGATCCACAAACGCGCCGAAAGGTCGGCCCTCAATGCCGGACGGCGTCAAGGGCGACGGCCTCAGTGCTTGCGTCGGCGGGCGGCGGCCCGGCGCTGGGCGCGGTTCATGCCGTCGCTTGACCCTTCCGAGCCTCTCGGGGCCGCACGGCGCACGGACTTGCCCGATTCGTCGGTCGTCTTGACCGTGCCGTCTTCCGAAGCCGACGAGTAGGAAACCGCCCGCGAGCGCTTCGGCGTTTTGATGCCCAGCACCTTCTCGGCGTCGACCCGTGTGCGGGCGCTTTGGGCCGCAGTCTGCGCGGCCATCTCGGCGGCCAGCTCGCGCTGAGCGGCCTCCGCCTCGGCGGCGGCCTGCGCCGCAGACTCGGCGCTGACGATGGCGGCCTCGCGTTCCTCCCTCTCGCTCGGAAGCTCGAAGTTGAACAGGTAGCGCACCGACTCTTCCTTGATCCCGTCGTTCATGGCTTGGAACATGTCGTAGCCCTCGGACTTGTACTCGACGAGCGGGTCGCGCTGCGCCATCGCGCGCAGGCCGATGCCCTCTTTGAGATAGTCCATCTCATACAGGTGCTCGCGCCACTTTCGGTCGAGGACGTTGAGGATCACCTGGCGTTCCAGCTCGCGCATGGCGTCCTCGCCCACCTCCTCCTCGCGGTCGCGATAGTTCGTGTGAATGTCGGTTTTGAGCTCGTCGAGCACGTGTTCGCGTTCCAGCTTCGACACGCCGCCGACCTCTTCGAGCAGCTCCTCGACCGTGAAACCGGGCTGGTAGAAGCCTTTGAGCTCAATCCACGCCTTGTCGAGGTCCCATTCGTCGGGGGCGTCAGACTGGGTGTGGACGCCCACTATGTCGTCGATGACGTAATCGAGGAACCCTTCGACCATCGCTTCGAGGTCCTCCCCTTCGAGAATGCGGCGACGTTCTCCGTAGACGACATTGCGCTGCTCATTCATGACGTCGTCATACTTCAGAACGTTCTTGCGGATCTCGGCGTTGCGCGACTCGATGGACGTCTGTGCGCGTTCGATCGACTTGGAGATGATCTTGAACTCCAGCGGCTCGTCCTCCGGATATATCGAAGGATTGAGGGCCCGCTGCGCAATCCCCGTTGCGAAAAGGCGCATGAGGTCGTCCTCGAGGGAAAGGTAAAAGCGGGACTCGCCGGGGTCTCCCTGGCGTCCGGATCGTCCGCGCAGCTGGTTGTCGATTCGCCGAGACTCGTGCCGTTCGCTTCCCAACACATAGAGCCCGCCGAGCTCGACGACCTCGTCGTGCTCCTCCGCCACGGCCTCTTCAGCTTCCTTCAGGGCCTGCGGCCAAGCGGCCTCATACTCGTCGGGGGTCTCTTCGGGGTCGAGGCCCCGGGATTTGAGGGCCGCGACGGCCCGGTGTTCGGGATTTCCGCCGAGCATGATGTCGGTTCCACGCCCGGCCATGTTGGTCGCGACCGTGACCGAGCCTTTGCGTCCCGCTTCGGCGACGACGGCGGCTTCCCGCTCGTGCTGCTTGGCGTTGAGCACCTGGTGGGGAACGCGCGCCTCACGCAGAAGCTTCGACAGCTCCTCGGACTTTTCCACGCTCGTCGTGCCGACGAGGACGGGCTGGCCGACTTCGTAGCGTTCCTTGATGTCCTCGACGATCGCCTTGAGCTTGCTCTTGCGGGACGGGAACACATAATCGACCTTGTCCTCGCGAATCATCGGCTTGTTCGTGGGGATCGGAACGACGCCGAGCTTGTAGGTCGAAGCGAACTCCTCGGCCTCTGTCTCGGCTGTTCCGGTCATCCCCGAAAGCTTGTCGTACAGACGGAAATAGTTCTGGAGCGTGATCGTGGCGAGAGTCTGATTCTCGGCCTTGATCTCCACGCCTTCCTTCGCCTCAATCGCCTGATGCATGCCCTCGTTGTACCTGCGCCCGGGCAGGACTCGCCCGGTGTGCTCATCGACGATGAGGACTTCGCCGTCGCGGACAATGTAATCCTTGTCCCTGACGAAAAGCTCCTTGGCCTTGATGGCGTTGTTGAGGTAGCCGATGAGCGGCGTGTTGAGAGATTCGTAGAGGTTGTCGATGCCCAAGAGGTCTTCGACTTTGTCGATGCCGGGCTCGAGGATTCCCACGGTCCGCTTCTTCTCATCGACCTCGTAATCGGTGTCCTTGCGCATCCGCAGAGCAAGACGGGCGAACTCCGAGTACCACTTGTCGGCGTCGCCCTCCGCCGGGCCCGAAATGATGAGCGGGGTGCGCGCCTCGTCGATGAGGATCGAGTCGACCTCGTCGACGATGACGAAATTGTGCCCGCGCTGAACCAGGTCGGAGGTCTGCCACGCCATGTTGTCGCGCAGGTAGTCGAATCCGAACTCGTTGTTCGTGCCGTAGGTGATATCCGCCGCGTATTCCTTGCGCCGCTCGTCGGAATCTTGGCCCGTGAGGATGCACCCCGTGGTAAGCCCGAGGAAACGGTGGATGCGTCCCATGAGCTCGGACTGATAGGAGGCGAGGTAGTCGTTGACCGTGACGACGTGCACGCCTTTGCCCGTCAGCGCGTTGAGGTAAGAGGGGAGCGTCGCCACGAGCGTTTTGCCCTCGCCGGTCTTCATTTCGGCGATGTTGCCCAGGTGGAGCGCCGCGCCGCCCATGATCTGGACGTCGTAGGGCCTTTGCCCGATGGTTCGCCGGGCGGCTTCGCGCACAGTGGCGAAAGCCTCGGGAAGGAGCTCGTCAAGGGTTTCGCCGTCCGCGATACGCTCCTTGAACTGCTCGGTCTGCCCCCGGAGTTCCTCGTCCGTCATGTCCTCGAAAGTGGGCTCGAGCGCATTGACCTGCTTTTTGATCGCCTCGAGCTTCTTCAGGGTGCGACCCTCGCCTGCGCGGAGGATTCTGTTGATGAACTTTCCCACTGGGGCTGTCTCCTAAGTCGTTGCGAGGCGCGGGGCGCCTGTTGCCTCATCCCATTCTAAGCGAGTTGTCTAGGCAGCTGTGAGTGGGAGACAACGCCCTCGGATGAATCCGCTCACGGACGACGGCGGAGGGAGGCTTGCCTGCGCCGAATCGCGACCCATCCCGCGGCGGCTGCGAGCAGGCCCGCGAACACCAACGCGCGTGCATCCAGACCGGTCGCGGCCAACTTCTGGTTGAAGGTCCGCCGACGGTCGGCGACGGGATCCGGCGATCGGCGCGGGTTCGGCGCTTCTTGCCGCCCGTCCGAATCGCCGGCGCCCCGGGCGCCGTGTGCGCTTGGCGAAGCACCCGAGCCGGACGGCGCCTCGGAATCGGACGACGCTCCGTTCGAAGCGGAGGGCGCCGCGCCCGAAGCAGAGGGGACCGGAGAGCCGGAAGGAGCGGCGTCGGAGGGATCCGCCGAGCCTAGAGGAGCCGGCCGCGAAGGCGCCGCGCTGGCAGACGGGGCGCCGCCAGAAGGCCGAGCGCTCGCCGACGGAGCGGAAGCGGCGGACGAACTCGTGACAACCTCCCAATTTCGCTCGAAGAATACAGCCGGGTCGATGGTCTTTGCGCTTTGCGCGTAGTCGATGAGGAGCTGGCGAATCTCCTGCTGCTCGTCGTAGACGACGCGGGCATTGCCGCCCATGTGAGGGAATCCTCCGCCGCCGTTCTGCCGGTAGTTGTTGACCGCAAGGATCAGCTTGTCGCCGTCGCCCAGCGGCCGGCCGTCCGGATAGCTCAGGCCGACGATGCGGCTGCCGACCGGCTTCGACACGTCGATTCGGTACCGGAGTCCGGTGAGCGCATCGTAGTTGTAGTCCGGGATCCCGCGGGTCGCGCCGTCGTACTTGGCGTTGACTTTGCTCGGATCGAAAGTCGACCCCTCCGGGACCTGCACGAAGTACCGGGCCGAGTGCTCCAAATAATCCTTGAGCTCGCGCCCCGTGACGAGCACTCCGCCCAAAGTGTTGTCGAAGACGTAGAGCCCCGCGATGTCCTTGATCGTCACGTTTCCCTTCGGGAACACTGCGGTTCGCGAAAACGGCGAAGTCTGGGCGACGACGGGCAGGCCCTCGTACTTCGTCCCTTTGAGCCCGCGCCTGACGTTGTCGGCCATGACGCGGCCGACAAAGTCGAGGATGGGCGTGTCCTCGTAGTGCGACGTCGCCGATGTGAGCCTTTCCTTCGACTGGGCGACGACGGTGTTGACGTAGGCGACGGTCGCCTCGTGGTCGGCCTTCAGCTTCTTGTTCGCCGCGAACGTCGGCGAATCGGCGACTTGGTCGGCGTACTTCGCCTGGGCGAGCGCCCCGATCTGCGTATCGGTCCGAGGCCAGGAAACCTTGTAGCCGCGGCCGTTTTCGTTCGCCTTCAGGGGAAGCGTCACCTGCGAAACCGATTGAGCCCAATAGGTCGGCTGGGTGAAAAGCACCGGGTCCCCGTCGGGGGCGCGGAAGACTTTCGAAGGAATGTCCACGTGGGAGTGCCCGCCGACTACCACGTCGACGTCGTTGACTTTCGACGCCACCGATCCTGCCACATTCTCCTGGAGAAGTGCGGGATTCCAGGCCACGCCCTCCGCGTCGAGACCCGAGTGCACGAGCGCCACCACGACGTCGGCGCCCCGCGCCTTCATCTGGGGCACGTACTTTTGCGCCGTCACAACCGGGTCGCGAAACTCGAGCTTGCCGTCGACGACGGCCCTGTCCCACACGCGCACGCCCGGAGTGACGAGCCCGACCACTCCGATTTTGACCCTCTTCCCGCCAATGGTGCGGTCGATGAGGGTGTAGGGCGTGAAAGCCGGGGTCTGCGTGCCGGCTTTCACGACGTTGGCCCCCAAAAGGGGCGCCTTCAGCTGGGCGCCGTAGCTTCTGAGGACGTCGAGCCCGTAGTTGAATTCGTGGTTTCCCAACGCCTGAGCGTCGTATCCGACGTCGTTGAAGGCTTCCGCCATGGGGTGCGTTCTCCCCTGCAACAGCTGCGGACGCTTCGCGGCCACGTAAGTCAGCGGCGTCCCCTGAATTGCGTCGCCGTTGTCGACGACCAGCACGGACCCTTTCGGCTTGGACTTCCGGGCATTCTCGATAATCGTGGCCGCCCGCGCCATGCCGAGCTTGCGAACCCTCCCCTGCGGATAGGGCTGATCGCGGAAATAGTCCCAGTTGTATGCGTGTCCGTGAACGTCGGTGGTGGCCATGACGGTCAGATCGAAGGAGTCGCCCGACGGCGTCGGCGAGCCTCCCGCGTCAGAGGGACTCGGGCCGCCAGCGCCGGGCTCGACAGCCGCCCCGTCAGACCCGGCGGGCGACGGGGAATCGTCCCCTCCGCCGCCCCGGCCGGTTCCGTCCGCGACGATTCCGCCGCGAAGGCCCGCCGGATTTTGGACGGTCTGCGCGGCGTTCGCCGGGGCGGTCTGGGCCAGCAGCATGCATGCCGCAGCTGCGGCGGCGCTCGTCGTCAATCGTTTTTTCGCGCTCATATTCCCCTCCCGCGGAGTCGTGGATCGGAGGTCGTCGTGAGCTTTGAGTCTAATTCGAAAACTCCGCGGTCAAGCCGAAGGGCGGGCGTGTTGCGAAATGCATCGCGTCATATGCCGGCTTGACGTTTCCGGTGTCGGTCAGACGTCGCCGCCCACCGGCCCGCTCGCCGCCTCACAGCACAGACACCTCGCCCGCCGGACGGCGCCGCAGCCTGGCGCTTAGACGTTGCCGTTGCTGTGGGGCCGCAAGTTCTCCTCCTTCTGCTTCTTATGGTCCCAGGGGTCCACCCCGCTCCCCTGCGCGATGTTGCTCGCAACCGCGTCCAAAGCCTTTTGCGAACTCGCGTCGCTCTCCTGAAAATCTCGCATAGCAGCCCGGAGGTTGACGTTCCCTTCATCGACTTTCCACCGAAGATCTTGAAGCAGCTCATAGAGCACTTGGCGAAGCTCGGCAAACGCTCCGCCAGGCCCCGTCGGGCCCATTCCAATATTATGTTTGCGCCTAACGAGATCTACCATTGAAATGCCGGTCAACGCTTTGGCCGCTTTTTCGAGCTCCGCGGCTATTTGGGACATGTAACCACCCGTTGCTCCGTCGCCCACAGTCATCTGATTGACCGCGTTCTCATCCATTCGGGTCGCCCCGGCAGCGTCTTGGATGGGCGCCGGCGTCAAATGGAAGAAAGTGTCTGTGTATCCGTGATTTGCCTTGTCCCCCAATACCAAGTTCATATTGCTACGCAAGTTCTCGTCGACAGCCTTCTCAGCGTTCCTAAAGTCTTCGCCAATTTCCTCAAAGGCTCTCTTGAGCTCTTTCATCATTCCTTCGAAATTGTCCGCTTCAAAAGTTGCTTTTTTTGCAGTTTTGCTGTCCTTTAACGATCTAACGTCCTTAAGGACCGCCAAGGGAACAGAAGCGCCTCCAGCCAGGCGCGCCGTCGCAGCCGCCCCTCCTCCGGGAATTGTTGCCGCCATGCAACCCCATATTAGAATATTCAAGAGCATGTCAAAACTAACACCGTCTTCCTCTTCGGCAATCTCCTCAAAAGCGCCTGTCGCCTTTTCGACCACCTCCACAACTTTCTTGCGCAGCTGCTTGAAGAATAGTTGCTCCGCCAGAAGCGTTTCGCCGTGAACGCGCGCCAACAAAGCAAGATTCCCAATCACAGAGGGCATCGACGTCACAAAAGTCGCACGGAACGTGTTGAACGCACTGCCTTCGAGCGCAGGAGCGTAGTCATTCATGCCTTTCAGCAGAGTTCTCATGCGACCGGGGGCGATTTTCTCAAGACTCTGGAGTTTGACCGTTGACACGTCTGTCGTCTTCGCCGCAGGATCGAGGCCCTCAAAGGACGTCTCCGACAGGACGGCTACGACCTTTTCCCTGTATTCATTTATTTTTCCGTTAAAACCATCCGAATAGGGATTGGGCAAATCCATCCATGGTTTTACAATCCTGTCCACCCGTTTACGAATCTGATCGAAAAGCTCCTTATAGCCACTACGTTCAGTCCTCTCCGGGGACGCAAATTCGCCGCCTCCTGTCCCATCCGCGTTAGGACGCGACATGGAGACACTTATGTCTAAACTTCCTAACTTGCCAGAAAGGACATAACTATTAGATCTTTTGTTCAAGGAAAAGTTAGAAGAACTACCAATATAAGCGTCTATCGCCGCCAGCTTGAGTTTACCCACAAGCTTTGGAAGATCGCGATATTCTGCGGACATGCCGACATCCCTCCAAGGTTAAACGTCTATTAATTTGACTGAGACATCGAACCGATCCGATGCCTGAGAAGCCAGCGCCAGGTCACGCTCAATAGGACATCTTCTCGCGGCCAGACTACTGGACAGGCACATACGCTTCAAGGGCGTCTCGCGTTTTGCAAACGCCGTCACGCAGCGCGAAAGACGTTCCTACGTTCCTATGCGCTTCATCTTTCCCTACGTGCTTTTCCGCTTTGTTTAGAGTCAAGAAGTTCACCCTCTTCTCTTTAACAGTCCCAGTGTCGTTTTCCAAGCTCGTCATTCCCCATTGCGCGTCCTCCGCCTGATAAAATCGGTTCTGGTTTCCGTAAACGCGACGTCGAAGGCGAATGCCGCGAAGCCGCCTCGCGGGGCCGTTCAGATTCGAGATTACGACAGACAAGGAAAGTTTGATTAGTGGCCGATCCGAAGTACGATGTCATCTTCCAGATCCTGCGGCACAGGATTGAACAGGGAGAGTACAAGTTTCTGAGCCTGTTGCCTTCGGAGAACGCTTTGGCGCTCGAATTCTCATGCACGCGCAACACCGTCCGCAAGGCACTCGCCCTTCTGGCCGGCCAAGGCCACATCCTGACCATGCAGGGACGCGGCGTCCAGGTGATCTATCGGCGTCGGCCCATCCCGTCGCGTCCGCCGTCGACCTTCCTCCTGGGAGGAATCGAATCCCTCAAGGAGGCGGCCGACCGCAACGGTTTCTCTTTGAGCACCCGCATGCTCTCCCTGGAGGAAGGCTACGTGGACCGAGAGCTGGCGAAACGAAGCGGCATGGCGGTGGGCGAGGTTATTCTTCGTCTGCGCCGCTTGAGGCTGCTCAATGACGTGCCGCTCATTCTCGATGAGAACGTCTTCCTCAAATCGATCGTCCCCAGCCTCAACAGAACCATCGTCGAGAGCTCCATATACGCGCACCTCGAACACGAGCTCGGAGTGACGGTCGGCAGCGCCACGCGAACCGTCACCGTGGAGCCCGCGACCGAGGACGACGTCGAACTCCTCCACCTGGGAGGCTTGGGCTGCATCGTCGCTGTGACGTCATCGACCTTCGACACCAACGGTTTGCTGTTCGAGTACACTGTTTCGCGACATTCGCCCATAGGCTTCGAGTTCAACACGACGGCCCGGCGGCTGCCGGCGTCCATCTGATCGGCGACGCGGCCCTGCAACGGCGGTCCCACTGAGAGCGGAGCGACGTATCGGACTCGCTTAAAGCCGAAATCAGCGCACGGCGGCACTAGAACGTGCAGCTGGGCCGTGCGGCATCCCAACCGCGCGGCCCAGCCTTGATTTGTTCAGTCGGTCGAAGCGGAGCGCTTGGTGGCGCTGGCCGACGTCAGTTCGCGACCGGCTCGCGCCTGCCGAGCCGAACCTTCTCCACCTTCCGCTCGGTTTCCAGATCGGAGTCCTTGAATCCGAAGAGGTAGGTGCATGCGAAGGCGACTATCACCGTGACGAAAGACGCGATCCAGAATCCGGTGAAGCTGGAATCGATTTCTCCCGTTTGCTTGTTGATGAAGGACGTGAAACCGACGAACGCTCCGGTGAATCCCCACATGTTGACATTGAGGAGGCCGGTCACCAATCCGCCGACGGCTCCGCCGATCGAGGCGGTAATGAAGGCCCGTCCATACTTGAGGTTGAGGCCGTACATCGCGGGTTCGGTGACGCCGCACATTGCGGATATCGTCGCAGGCCCGGCTATCTGCTTGATGCGCGGATTCTTGGACTTCACCCAGATGGCGAGGGCTCCTGCCCCCTGGGCGATCATCGTGACGGAGACGATGGCGTTGATCTTCGATGGGCCGTTTCCATGGTAAGCGGCGAGCTGCGACGCAATGATCGGGATGACGGCCCAGTGCAGACCGAATATGACGAGCGTCTGGTACAGGCCGCCTATCACAAGACCGGCAAGAATGTAGTTAAAGTCGATGACCGAGTCAATTCCGTTGGCGATGAAGCCGGAGAAGAACATGACTAGAGGTCCGAAAACCACCAACACCAGGGTCGAGACGACGAAGATCTCGACCAATGGGGCGAACATCGAATGGATGACGGCGGGAATCCAGCGCTTCAACCAGGGTTCGATCTTTGAAGCCAGCCACGCCGCGATGATGATGGGGAAAATCGTAGAGGTGTAGGCCATGCCTTTCTCTCCAGTGGGCAACGCCACCGGAATGCCAAAGAAGTCCGCGTTGAAAACGGTATCGCCCAGCGTGGCGACGACATGATATCCTCCGCCCTTGGGATTTGACATCGCCACCAAGCTCGGGAAGCAGAGCACTCCTCCGATAATGGCCACAATGATCGGGTTGGCCCCCAGTCTTCTCGCCGCTGTGAAACCGACGATAATTGGCAGGAAGTAGAACATCGACGAAGCCATCGCATCGATGAACTTATATGTGTCGCTATTTGCTTCAACAACTTTATAGTAGGTGAGCAACGCCAAGATTCCCTTGAGGATGCCCGAGGCGGCGAGCACGCCGATGATCGGGATCATCGATCCCGTGATGACGCCGATCAGCGAGCTGAAGCCGTACTTGACCCAGCCGAACGGCGTCGTCGGGCGCTCCCTCTCCTCTTCGCCTCCGAGCACGTCATCTTCAGAGTTGCGAGGGAGGAGCTTGACAATCGATTCATAGACCTGGCCGACCTTCGGGCCGATGACCACCTGGTACTGTCCGGCGGCCCTCGCGACGTCGATCACCTCGTCGATGTCGATGACCGCCGAGTCGTCCGCCAACGCCTCGTCTTTGAGATAGAAGCGCAGACGGGTGATGCAGTGAATCACCTTGCGGACGTTGCCCGCCCCGCCGACTCCTTCAACAATGTTGCGGGCGGCCGCGTCGAGCTGGGCATGCTCTTCGGCCGACGCCGCCTTCTTCTTTCCTTTGCGTTTGTTTGGGCCACTCAGGCCGTTGTTTTTCATGGGATTGGTCCCTTCGGTTTTGGGAGCCATAGCGCCGGGCGAGGCTGAGCCGTTCGCCGTGTGAGCGGCGACGTCGGTCCCGTCGGAGGAGTCATCCGCTCCCACCCGAGCGGTTTTTGCCCTCGCCTGGGCTTTTGCGGCAGCTCCTTTGAGCGTGACACGCGCTGCCTCACCGCCTGCGTCTGCCAGACCCGTCTTGACATCCAAAGAGGCGAGGCACTCGTCCCCGTTGGTGAAAACCAGGACGGACTCCGTCTTCTTTCCCGCCGCAGCTATGCCTGCGAGGTCCATCGTCCCAATGGCCTCGCCCGCGCGCACTCTGTCGCCGGCGCTCACATTGAGATGGAAAGGACCGCCTTTGAGCTCCACCGTGTTGATCCCCAGGTGCAGGAGAATCTCCAGCCCCGAGTCCATCTTGAAGGCAACGGCATGCTGGGTTTCGGCGACCATGACGACTTCGGCGTCGGCCGGCGCAAGCACTTCGCCGATCAAAGGTTTGATTCCAAAACCCTCGCCCATCACCTTCGAGGAGAAGACGGGATCGGGAACATCGGGCAATTCGATCACTTCGCCAGTGAGAGGTGAAACGATCGGAATGCCTGAAGCGGGGATGTCAGACATGAGGCTCCTTTCAAAGCCAAGTGCAGTGAGGATATGCGTTTTGCGTGTTGTTGACTGCGCCGCTTTCAAGGCGACGCGGGGGCGCGGTCCCTGACGGTTCCGCGCACTCATCGGGTGCGCCGACCGTTGCTCGCCTGTGCCGCCTTGCTTGCCTCGCATGGACGCCTTGACGTCCGCCTCGGCTCGCTCGGCCCGCACACGGGCTCGCTCATCGGCCGTTTGTGTTCGCTCGCCGAGCGGTTTACTCGCCGAACGGGTCTGTGTGTATGAGAATCGCCAACGCCTCGTACGGGCGCAGGGTCAACGTCGGTTCGACGTCGTCCGCCGAACCGGGTTCAGGCGCCGAGCCGGAACCGGACGCCGAGTCGAGATCGGGCCGCGAGTCCGGCGTCGAATGCGAACCGGGCCGCGATTCAACGCCGTTCTGCGAATAGTTCGAGATCAGAACCTCGCCGCCGAGGAATTCTTCGGGGATGGCGATCTCCGCCGCCCACGGGCGAAAATTCGTGAGAACCAGCAGCCTCTGCCCTTCGTGCTCGCGAATGTACGCGTATACGTCGGCGTGATCCATGGCGTACGGTTCGTACGTGCCGCGGGAGACGACCGCGCATTCCTTGCGGAGGGCGATGAGGCGCCGATAGTACGGGAGAATTCGGCCCGCAGACTCTTCGTCCTCGACGTTGATTCGATCCTGACCGGTGGGACGCAGCCAGGGCGCCCCGGCAGTGAACCCGGCGCCTTCGCTCAAATCCCACTGCATGGGGGTTCGGGCATTGTCACGCGCTTTCCCGCGGACAATCGCGAATGCCTCCTGTTCGCTGCAGCCGGACTCGACGAGCTCGGCGTACGCGTTGTGCGCCTCAACATCGACGTAATCTGATATTTGGGTGTAGCCGGGATCGGTCATGCCGATTTCCTCGCCCATGTAGACGAACGGCGTTCCCCGCAGGAGGTGGATGACGGTCGCGAGCATGGTCGCGGACTCGACGCGGTAGCGTCCCGGATCACCGAATCGGTTGATGGCGCGCGGCTGGTCGTGGTTGTTCCAGAACAGCGCGTTCCAACCTTCCCCTTCCTGCATGCCCACGGCCCATTCGTTGAGGACGCGCTTGAGCGCACCCATGTCGAAAGGCATGGACGTCCACTTCTCGCCGTCCTTGTAATCGACTTTGAGATGGTGGAAGCTGAAAACCATGTTGAGTTCGCGGTTGCGCGGATTCGAATAGCCGACGCACGCCTCGACGCTCGTGGAGGACATCTCGCCCACCGTTATTGAGTCGGCGTCTCGCCCGAAGCTGGATTCGTTGAGCTCGCGAAGGTAGGCGTGAACGTCAGGGCCGTCCGTGTACATCTTCCGATCGTCGCTTCCCGCGGGCGCGTCGAGAAGCTCTGCGTCTTTCCCGATGACGTTGATGACGTCGAAGCGGAAACCGTGCACGCCGCGACTGCGCCAAAAGTTGACGACGTCGATGAGCTCGGCCCGCACCTCCGGATTGTGCCAGTCCAGATCGGCCTGGGTGAGATCGTAAAGGTGAAGGTAGTAATCACCGGTGTCGCCAAAGGGCGCCCACGCCGGTCCGCCGAACTTGGAGACCCAATTGGTTGGAAGGGAGCCGTCGGCCTTCGGCGGGCGAATGTAGTAGTAATCTTGGTACTTTTTTTCACCGGCCAGAGCGCGTTGAAACCACTCGTGGTCCGTGGACGTGTGATTGAGAACCATGTCAAGCATCACGCCTATGCCGTGGCGTCCCAAGGCGCCGACAAGCTCGTCGAAGTCCTCCATCGTTCCCATCGCCGGGTCGATGTCGCAGTAGTCGGAGATGTCGTAGCCGTTGTCGCGCTGAGGCGACGGGAAGAACGGACTGAACCAGACGTAGTCGACCCCCAGTGAAGCAATGTAGGGGACCTTCTCGATGATTCCGCGAAGGTCACCGACCCCCGTCCCCGTCGAATCCTTGAAAGATTTGGGGTAAATCTGATAAACGACGCTTTCTTCGAAGCTCATTCCATGCCTTTCCGTTCTTGAGAGTCGGCGCCGCAAAGACCGTAGTCGCCTCGACGACGGCGAACACTCAAAGGACCTGACCCGCTCATACGCCCCGAGCAAACGAAGCGACTCGACCTGCCTGAGCGCCGCGGCCTGCCGAAGCTCGGCAACTCGCTCAGGCTGCGTATGCCTTTGAGACGGTGTGCGCCGCGCAAAAGGCCCCGTTCATTCATGGGAATCAGTCGCAACCCGTTGGCAGGAATCAGTCGCAGCCACCCGCCGCGTCGACTAGACTCTTTGTGCCGACTCAGCGATGGATTCCATTTGCTCTCCATCGAGTTGCTCCTTATGAATACCCACGCTGCGGACGGATGAGCCCCTACACGCAGGAAACTTGTGTACGCGGTCCCAGATCGGCTTGTGCACGCGGTTCCTGGACGAAGTGCCGAGTCAAACCTTGTCGGCTCGGTGCTCGCAACCCAGTCCCCAACTTTCCAGGTCGTTCTTGTGCGCACAAGTTCAGCCTAAAGCAGAAGTTCCGCGTAGGCAATAGGAAAAAGCAGGCTTTTCCGAAGCTGAACGACATAGCATATTTGGTTTGCAGCATTCCGGCAGCCTCCTTCAAACATCGCATTTGCAGGGTTTGACATGTGCGCCCTCAAAGCGACCCATGGATCGGAGCGAACCATATCCGGACGAAATCTTGAATTCTTTGACCTAACGCTGAACGACGGCAACACCTTCGCATATGACCCCGCTGACCCCTGTGCAAAGTCAGATCAACGAAAAATCGATCCTAGTCACAGTTGCGCAACCGTTGGCATCACGAGTCGGGCTGGCGAAGCACGGCTCCATAGACCCGCCGTTGAGACGATCAAAGAGCCTCTGTTGAAACGACCGGCGACGTGGCTTCAGCAATCGGGAACGTGGCTTCAGCAATTGGGAACGTGGCTTCAGCAATTGGGAATGCCTTCGAGCACCTCTTCGATAGAAGCCTCCGGTTCCTCGATCAGTTTGCACGGCCTGTCTTGTGGGATGCTTTCTGGCGGGTTGGTTGTGAGGTCGTGGTCGGCGTCCGGGGGCAGGAGGACGTTATGGGACGGCCGCGGGCGTTCGGCCTGCGTGATCTTTGGATCGTGTTGGATGCGGGCGGACGTCGGTTTGCCCGCCAAGGTTCGGCCCGCGGATCGCGTGGCCCGGATCGTGTTGGGCGCGCCGTCCGGCCAGGCCGCCGTCGCGGAAGCCGCCCGCAAGGAGAAGGTCTGCGAGCAGCCGATCGGCCGATGCAAGGCCGGG